>Ga0213875_10002081_pt1 | contig 12272 bp, 8 predicted proteins | sample BarmaccomBMRX_R8_FD_160105 | JGI IMG/M metagenome (GOLD analysis project Ga0213875, IMG submission 160105) | Root-associated microbial communities from Barbacenia macrantha in rupestrian grasslands, the National Park of Serra do Cipo, Brazil - RX_R8 | ecosystem: Host-associated > Plants > Roots... | reverse complement strand
TTCGTAGGCGCAGATACCCATATCGAAGCGCGCTTCCGCATAGTTGGCGTCACTTGCCGGGATCCGTCTAAGCTCTTCGAGCGCGCGCTTGTAATCTTGCTTCGCGATGGCGAGCTTTGCGAGTTCGTAGACCGGGCCGGTAAAGCGCGGATCGAGGTCGCTCGCCTGAGCGAACCATTTCTCCTGCTGATCTTTATCCGGCGATAGAAGACCGCGCGCGTAACTCTCCTCGGCATCCATGCGGACGAGTCTCTGCGGCGCCATGAATTGGTCGGCTGACAAACTCACGTGCGGCTGAAGATACTTGAGTGACTGCCAGGCTAAGTGCTCCTCAAGCCGCGATAAGTCGGCGAGCCGTCCGGCTTCCGAGAATTCGGGCTCGTCGTGTAACTTACGTAAGTCTAGAAAGTGAGCAGTAACTCGAACTGCGCTATCTTTCAGTTGGGCATCCGCGGAAGCTGACTCGATTTCGTATTCTCCGTAAACGATGTAATCGGCCGCGATGGTTTGGCCCAACTTAATCAAAGTCGCCTTGGTGTATTCGGCGCCGGGACGGAGCGATAAGTGATGGATGGCATCTAACCTGGTGTCGCGGTCGAGGACGATTTCGTTTGCGCTGCTGGTCTCGCGCATCAGGGATTCGGCCACGCTTTCGCCCACCCAGTTCAGGTCCGGGTACTGCGAGGCGTTGTGAAATTGCAGGACGAGCACGGTGGCGGCGGATGCGGGCAGCACGAACGCCGCGGCTGCGCAGATTAGAGCGATAAATCGCAATATCACGACCTCATGCTAACAACGCGCGAGGAAGTGTCGCGAGATTTCAATGGCCTGCAATGCGATGGCGTCATCAAAGCCGAAACCGGGCAGCCAATGTACGTCCCGTTCAGCGCGGAACCAAGTCATTTGACGTTTCGCATACTGCCGGGTTCTGCGGCGGCACTCATCTATCGCATCTGACAGGGGCAGATCGTCGCTCAAAACGCGAATCGCTTGTTTATAGCCGAGCGATTGCAGCGCTTTGGCGTCGGGCGAATATCCGGCAGCGAGCAGTTTCCGTGCTTCGTCCACAAGACCGGTGTCGAACATTCGCGTACAGCGCTCGTTCAGGCGCGCATGCAGAGCGGCCCGGTCTGGCCCAAGACCGATTTTGAGTGTTCGGAATCCTTTCATGGCGTCGCGCGGCTCGGATTGGGTTTGCGTGGCTGGTTGCGCGGCAAGAATGGTCAATTCCATTGCCCGGATGAGTTTCTGACGATCGTTCTTATGAATTCTGCGGGCCGCGTAGGGATCGTAGCGGCGCAAGTAACGGTGAAGAAGGCCTGGCGTTCGCAATTCCTGTTCGCGAAGGCGGCGGCGCAAAGTCGCGTCGCGGGAGGGAGCGGGCGAAAGTCCTTCAAGGAGCGCCCGCAGATAGAAGCCCGTCCCTCCTACCACGATGGGGATGTGGTCACGGTCGCGTATGCCCACAGTCGCTTGCCGCGCGAATTTCCCGTAATCCGCGGCAGAGAGTTCCTGGTCGGGATCGACCAGATCAATAAGATGATGCGGTGCTTGGCGGAGTTCCTCGACGGTTGGTTTTGCGGAGCCGATGTCCATTCCGCGATACACCTGGATGGAATCGCAACTGACGATCTCGCCTTGAAGTTCCAGCGCGAGCGTCAATGCAAGTTGAGTTTTGCCGGCGCCCGTTGGCCCGAGTACCACGATAAGGGGCCACGAATCGCGATGGAAGGGAGCGCTCACTCCGCGATATACTTGTTATTAGCTACCGTCATCCGTTCTCGAACGTCGCGATCTCCAATCCCCTTCATGTCTTCTCGCTCTGTTACTACTCTTCGCGCCGCGTGCGCCCTTTTTGCGGTACTCGCCGGGCTGCCGGCTGTCTCTGTCATCGCGCGCGCCCAGGCGCAATCAACGACCGCTGCTACTACAAAGCCGCAAGATTCGAAAGCTTCCGCGTACTATCACTACTCGCTCGGCCACCTGTACGAAGAACTCGCCGCGACCTATGGAAATCGCAGCGACTATGTTAACAGCGCGATCGAAAACTACCAGCTCGCGATGAAAGAGGATCCGAGCGCCACCTTCCTGATCGAAGATATCGCGGAGTTGTACCGGGTTTCGGGCCGGATTCGCGAGGCGGTGGAAGAGGCGCAGCGCGCGCTAAAGGCAAATCCGGACGATCTGAACGCACGCCGCGTTCTCGCGCGCATCTACACGCAGGAAATTGGAGATGCTCAGACGAACCACGTGGATGAGGGCATGGCGCGGCGCGCAATCGAGCAGTTCAAGATCATCGCCGATAAAGACCCGAAGGATCTGGACAGCGTGATCATGTTGGGCCGCTTGGATAAGTTGGTCGGCGACTCAGTGGATGCGGAGGGTGCGTTCAAGAAAGCGCTGGCGGCGGATCCGGGCAATGAGGATGCAACCGTCGGATTGGCTGACATCTATTCGGACCGCGGAGATGCTCAAGCCGCATCCCAGTTGCTCGAGAAGCTGGCCGCAACAAATGCTTCGCCTCGCGCTTTGGTGATTCTCGCGAACGACTACGAACAGCTACACGATTATGCGCGAGCGGCGGATACTTACAAGAAAGCCCTGGCGTTGGACCCCGGCCGGTCAGAATTGAAAGGCGCTCTCGCGCAGGATCAAGCGCTAGCGGGCAATTTCGCTGACGCGCTCGAGACGTACAAGCAACTGGCAGACGACAATCCGCAAGACGCGCAGCCGTATCTGGGAATGTCACAGATCTACAGAGAACAGAAGAAATTCGATCTTGCCGGGCAGATGAACGCAAAAGCGAGATCCTTAGAGCCGGATAATCTCGAAGCACAGTTCGAGGATGTTTTGCTGCTCGAGGACGAAGGCAAAACGAATGACGCGATCGCGAGGCTGAAATCGATGCTCGATACAACCGCACGGCGAACTTACAACGCAAACGAACGTAACTCGCGGGCCCGGTTACTCGAAAAACTTGGATTGCTGTATCGGAAAGATGAGCAGTATGAACAATCAGTGGATGCGTTCCGGCAAATTGCAGCGCTCGACACTGGATTGGCTCCGCGCGCCGAAGCGCAGATTATCGATACGTACCGCATCGCAAAGGAATATCCGAAAGCGCGGCAAGAAAACGACGAAGCTTCGAAAAAATATCCGACGGATCGGACGCTACGCGAAGTGCGCGCTCAGCTATTCGCGGATGAGGGGAAAACCGACGCTGCGGTTGGAGAGTTACAACAGTTACTCGATGGCAAGAATGATCGTGAAGTGTATCTAGCGATGGCCGAGGCTTACGAGCGGAACCGGCAATGGACCCCTATGTCGAAGGCGCTGGACGAGGCGGACAAATTGTCGAAAGGCAAAGATGAACGCGCGGCTATTTTGTTTATGCGCGGTTCTATGTTCGAACGGCAGAAGCAATTCGATCAAGCCGAGCAGCAGTTCCGGCAGGTACTTACGATTGACCCTCCAACCGATCCGACTTATGCCGAGACGCTGAACTATTACGGTTACATGCTTGCCGACCGTGACACGCGATTGCAAGAGGCACAGGATCTCATCCAGCGCGCACTTACGATCGATCCAAACAATTACGCTTTCCTCGACAGTATGGGATGGGTTTACTACCGGCTCAATCGCCTCGACGAAGCGGAGCGGCAGCTTTCGCGGTCCGTTCAGTTGATGTCCAAGGATCCAACCATCCACGATCACCTCGGCGACGTGTATTTCAAGCAAGGGAAGATCAAGGAAGCGATCAATCAGTGGCAATTTTCGCTGACTGAATGGGGAGCTGGTGCTTCGTCTGACGAGGATCCGGACGAATTGGCCAAAGTTCAGAAGAAGCTGGACAGCGCCCGGCTCCGGCTGGCAAAAGAGCAGAATCCTGACCGGAGTAATTGACCGGCTAGAGTTTTAGCAGCGTTCTTAGGCGCTTGGTTTGGATTCGGCTTACCGGTATTTCCGTCTGTTTCTTGTCATCCATACGGATTTGGAAGCTTGACTTGAACCAGGGAATTACTTCGCGAATACGATTGATATTTACTAAGAACGACCGGTGCACGCGCCAGAATAAGTTGGGATCTAAGTTCGACTGTAACTCCTCGATCGTGCGGTAATTCGATTCACCCTCAAACTGTGTAGTTACGACAGTGATCAGGCCATCGTCGATCTTCGCGTAAATCATGTCTTGCGCGTCGATCATCAAATGGCGATTGTTTGCTTTGACCAGCAGCTTGGTTCGCTGCAGCGACTGCTTGGTCTGCTCGGGCAACTTCTCTTCCGGCCGGCGACCCTCGATCACCTGCCGGACGCGGCCGAGCGATTCCGATAATCGCTCCTTTTCCACCGGTTTCAGCAGATAATCGACCGCATTGACGCGGAAGGCTTCGACCGCGTATTGGTCATATGCGGTGGTGAGAACAAAATACGGAAGCTCGCCCGTCTTTTGGCGCAGTTCGCGCACACGCCGTATGACACCCAAACCGTCGAGACCTGGCATCTGCACGTCGAGGAACACCAGATCGGGATCGATGGATTCGATGAGCTTGACGGCTTCGAGACCATTCGAGGCTGTTTCTAACACCTCGATCTCGGGGAAGTCGCGCAGCAAGTATGATAACTCCTCGCGCGCGAGCCGTTCGTCGTCTACTACAAGCGTCGCGATTGTGCTCGTAAATCGCTGTGACACCGAATGTTAGTATAGCGCGTAGGACTGCATTCGATTGTCTAAGCAGGGCAACGTCACTATTACACCTCCGGACGGCAAGTTGGGAGTTTTGATTCCCGGAATGGGCGCGGTTGCGACCACGTTTATTGCGGGCGTCGAAGCCGTGAAACAGGGTATCGGGCAGCCGATAGGGTCGCTGACACAACTGGGGACCATCCGCCTGGGAAAACGCACGGACGCACGAACACCGCGCATCAAAGATTTTGTTCCGCTTGCTCCGATCGAGTGCCTCTCGTTCGGCGGATGGGACATTTTTGAAGACAACGCGTACGAAGCCGCGTGCAAGGCGAAGGTGCTCGAGCCGGCGCTGCTGGAGCAACTTAAGGAGCCGCTAACGGCGATACAGCCGATGAAGGCCGCCTTCGACCATGACTACGTCCGCAACATCAACGGCCCGAACGTCAAATCCGGCGCTAGCAAACGGGATCTGGCGGAGCAGCTCATGCAGGAGATCCGCGATTTCCAGAAACGGAATGGGTGTAACCGGCTGGTAATGATCTGGTGCGGATCGACCGAGGTGTTTCACAGGCCAGCCGCGGTGCATGAGAATCTCGCGTCGTTTGAAGAAGGCCTCGCGAAGAACGATCCGGACATCGCGCCGAGCCAGATCTACGCCTATGCCGCGCTCAAGCTGCGCGTTCCGTATGCAAACGGCGCTCCGAATTTGAGTACGGATGTGCCCGCGTTGCTCGAGCTTGCCCGGTCTAACGAAGTGCCCATTTGCGGGAAAGATTTCAAAACCGGACAGACATTCATGAAAACGCTGCTGGCGCCGGGCTTCAAGGCGCGGATGCTCGGCGTGCGCGGATGGTTTTCGACAAATATTCTCGGCAACAGGGATGGCGCGGTGCTGGAAGATCCGGGCTCGTTCCGGAGCAAGGAAGAGACCAAGCTGTCGGTTCTCGATCACATCCTTCAGCCTGAGCTGTACCCGCAGCTCTATGGTGATCTGTACCACGCGGTCCGCATCAACTACTATCCGCCGCGCGGGGATGCCAAAGAGGGGTGGGACAACATCGATATTTTCGGCTGGCTGGGCTACCCGATGCAGATCAAGATCGATTTTCTGTGCCGGGATTCGATCCTCGCCGCCCCGCTGGTGCTCGATTTGGTTCTGTTCATGGATTTGGCGCAGCGCGCGGGCCTTAAGGGCATCCAGGAATGGCTATCGTTCTACTTCAAGGCCCCGATGACGGCTCCGGGCCTGTATCCGGAACACGACGTCTTCATCCAGCTCATGAAGCTAAAAAATACGCTCCGGTGGATGCGGGGCGAAGACCTGATCACGCACCTGGGTCTTGAATACTACGATTAAAACCGCTAAAGACCTAAATCTTTTTGGGGCGTCCAACACTGTAAAGAAGAGATGTCTCAGGTGTCGTCCGTCCGCCCGAGCCGGAGAAAGAAAGCCGCCCTTCAACCGGCGGCGTTCGAGCCGAAACGGGTTCTAGTTATTGGCGGGACGCAGTTTATCGGCCGGCTTCTGGTGACGGAGCTGCTTCGAGCGGGCCACCAAATCTCTATCTTGCATCGGAAATCCCGCCATCCATTTGGCCGGCGGGTGCGCAACCTGGTAGCCGACCGCAACGACGCGGCAAGTATTCGCCGCGCTCTGAAAGCTGCCGCTTTCGATGTTGTGTACGACCTTGCGTATGACTGGGAACGTGGAACGAACGGAGCGCAGGTCGAAGCGACGGCACAGATCTTCGATGGCCACGTAAGCCGTTACATTTTCATGTCGAGCGTCGCGGCTTACGGTGACGGGCTGAATCATCACGAAGGCGACGCGCTCGCGCCGGACGATCATCCGCAGATTTATGCGCGTAACAAAGCCGTAAGCGAGCGAGCGCTGTTTCGGATGCACCAGCGCACTGGTTTCCCGGTGGTCACGCTACGTCCCCCGTTCGTTTACGGTCCAGGCAACCCGTTTTATCGCGAGGCCTTCTTTTGGGACCGCTTTCGCGCGAACCGCCCGGTCATTCTGCCGAGCGAAGGCCACCGGCTCATGCAGTTCATTTACGTGAACGACTTGGTCGATCTCGCGCGGAAGGTGATGGACCTGCGCAATTCCATTGGTCACGGCTTCAATACCGCGAACCCGAGACCCATAACGCAGCACGAACTGCTTCTGGAACTGGCGCGGGCGAGCGGAGTGAAACATCCGCAGCTCGTTTCGATTGCGCGCGAGCGCATACAACGCGCAGGCGGCGAGATCGCGGGCGACAAGCTCTACTTCGGCTACTATTACGACCTGCCGGCGATTACGCTGATCATCACGAAGGCGCAACGCATGCTCGGTTTCAAGCCGGTTGATTTCGCGGAGGGGCTTAAGACCACATACCGCGATTATCTGAAGCATCGCGATTTTCCTCGGCCAAACTTCGCGTTCGAAGACCAGTTGTTGGTGCGGTTCGCACCCCAGATCGGGACACTGCAGTCGGCGTAACGCTCGCTTCAACCGGTTTGCGTTCAGCTCCATTTGGGCGTGTGCTGGAATAGAGAGATGAAAACGGCAACCTTCGCGCTGCTCCTCGCGTTTGCGAGCGGATCCGGCGCTCTATTTGGGTATCAAGGAAACGACGCCAGGCAAGTTGGGCAAGACGTTTCGAATGCGGGTAAAGACTCCGCTCATGCGGTAAAAAAGGGCGCGACGAAGTCGACGCATGCGGTGAAGAAGGGTGCGACCAAATCGACACACGCGGTGAAAAAAGGCCTGCACAAGACCGCGACCAAGGTTAGCGATAAGACGCAGGACACGAGCACACACGAGTAGTTTCGCGCACATACATTCGAGCGTCCCGCCGTCTTTGCCATGCCGCAATACGATCTGTTGGTGATCGGCTCGGGACCCTCAGGTCAGCGGGCCGCCATCCAGGGCGCAAAATTCGGCAAGAGCGTCGCGCTGGTTGAGGCTCGCGAGGTGGTGGGCGGCGTCTGCATCAACACCGGCACGATCCCAAGCAAAACGATCCGCGAAGCGGTTCTGCATTTATCGGGGTACAACTACCAAAATATTTACGGCGTTAGTTATCGCGTGAAAGAACGGATCACGATCGCGGATCTCGCGTTTCGAGTCCAGCATGTGATCAAGACCGAAATCGATGTGACGCAGGCGCAGCTCTCGCGCAACGGAATCGAAGTGCTCACGGGAACCGCGACGTTTACGGACGCGAATACAGTCGCGGTAGCAAACTCACGCGGCTCGACAACTGTCAGAGCAGAGAAGATCATCCTTGCGGTCGGGAGCAAGCCGGCGTCTTCACCGAAGGTGCCGCTGAACGCGCGCACCATCATCAACAGCGAGCAGGTACTCGATATGCCCGCGGTTCCGCGGACGATGATTGTGGTGGGCGGCGGCGTGATTGGGGTTGAATACACGTGCATGTTCGCCACTCTGGGCGTCCGGGTGACGCTGATCGAGAAGCGGCCGCGACTGCTCGAGTTTGCCGATGCCGAGATTGTGGAAGCGCTGTCATACCATCTGCGCGATCACCGCGTCACTATGCGACTTAACGAGGAAGTGGAGAGCGTGGAAGAGAGTTCCGGCGGCGCGGCGGTCGTGGCTAATCTCGAGAGTCATAAGAAGGTTTCGGGTGACACGCTGCTTTACGCTGTCGGGCGTCAGGGGAACGTCGAAGAATTGAATCTCGCCGGCGCCGGCCTTACTGCCGACGATCGCGGGCGCATCAAAGTCGACGAAAACTACCGCACGGCGCAACCGAATATTTATGCCGTCGGCGATGTCATCGGGTTTCCGAGCCTAGCGTCTGTCGCTATGGAGCAGGGGCGCATCGCGGCGGGGCACGCGTTCGGTATGAACGTGAAATCGAATCCGAATTATTTCCCGTTCGGGATTTACACCATCCCCGAAATCTCGTTTATCGGAAAAACCGAGGAACAACTGACTGACGAGGATGTTCCATACGAGGTCGGGGTCGCGTATTATCGCGAGATTGCGCGCGGGCAGATTCGCGGCGATACAACAGGGCGCCTCAAGTTGATCTTTCATCGGGAGACTCACGACTTACTCGGGGTTCATATCATCGGCGAAGGGGCCTCGGAGCTGCTGCACATCGGCCAAGCGGTTTTGATTTTGAACGGCAAGGTGGACTATTTCATCGATACGGTGTTCAACTACCCGACGCTGGCGGAATGTTACAAGGCCGCCGCCTTTAATGGCTTGAACAAGCTGGCAAGCACAAACGGAGCATCGGCATGAGGCCTGGAATCGGCATTCTGTTGACAGAGCGGATAGTCGCGGCGGGTGTTGCTGACTACGCGATCTCCGGCACGCTGATCGCGCACCCGGAAGAAAGCGCGCATTCATCGGCCCTGCAGGGTGTTCCTGCCGAGCGCGTGGTTGCGATGGTCGTTGAGGCCGTACGTCAGATCCAGTTTCAAGAACCGCCGACCCACATCGGGATTGGGATGCCGGGAATTATAGGCAAAGGGATCGTGCAGGATTCGCCAAACCTCGTGCAATTCAAGGGCTTGAACATGCAAGCGATCGTGCGCGAGGCGTTCCGGCCTGTGTTCGGCAATCTGCGGGTCGCGGTGTTTAACGACGCGGACGCAATGGCTGCCGGGATCGCGGCGACGCATGCACAGTTAGACCGGCTGATTCGCGTATGGACGATCGGCACCGGCATCGGCTTCGGCTTATATCCATATCGGACCGGCGTGTGGGAAGGCGGTCATTCGGTGGTGACGCTCGATCCGAAGGAGCGTTTTTGTGGCTGCGGTGGAGTGGGGCATCTCGAGGGGATCATGGGGTATCGCGCCATGCGCCTGAGGTTCATGGATATGGAACCGGACGAGATTTTCGAGCGCGCGCAGCAGGGCGAAACGCGTTGCACCGATTTCGTGAAGTTGTGGCACCGCGCGTTGGCGGCGGCGACGGCGTCAAGCATCCATCAAGCCGGTCCGGGCAAGTTTTTCTTCACCGGCTTCAACGCGCAGTATCTGAATCTAAGTTTGCTGGGCGAGTATCTCGATGAGATGGTGAAACTAAGTCCGTTGAAAGGCTACACGCTCGAGATAGTGCCCGGAGGAGAAGAAGTCGCGGTAATCGGGGCGGCGGTCAATGCGGCGCAAGCGGCCCAGGCCGCAGCCGGGTGACTTAGTGTAACTGCGCCGGATCGAAGAGCGCGTCGGAAAGTGGAACGTTGGCTTGAATATCTGAATAGATCTCGTGCAGCCGCACGGCTCCTGAGCGGCTGAACGTCACTTCAGCGGCGATCCAGCCTCCTGCGAGCGGCCGGTAATCATCGAACAGCGCCTCGCTGTCAACCGCCCCGCCGGGCTTTGACGCGTCAAGCAGCCGAACAAACAGCAAGCGGTCCGCATCGACCCAGAACTGCTGCGAAGTGGTGTCGCCGGAGCGCGCGCCGACCACATATACCGGGCGAGCGTGCCACGTGTCAGTGTGCATTTTCGACAGATCGAAGCCTTGCGCTGTTAGAATTTGCGCGGTTCGTTCGACCGGCTGTTTGTAAACATCGAAGCCGAGGACGAGCAGAAGATTGGGCTTGGCGTCCTGCTGAACGGGCTTGCCGGGAACGCTTACATACGTGACGCCGTTGACGAACATCATGCGCCGGCGTTGGGTGGTGTTATCGGTAGGCGGCACGCCGACATCGATGCGCAAGAGGCCCGGCAGTTTGGCTTCCTCCCACCATTTTTCGGATTTGGTCGTGCCGTCGGGGCGGCTCTGGTCTGCGCTCTCAGTGAACGAAAGCGTGGAATACCAGGTGGAAGCGTAACGATCGTGCATGGCGCGAATCACGTCGATACCGGTGTGCGGCGAGGCGGGAGTTTGTCCTGCGGCGGCGCGCACGGCAAGGGCAATACCGAGAAACGTCAAGGTTCGGAATGGGATATAGATCGGCACTGTTGCAAGTTATACCACTGGCGCGAGTTCGGCAGCACGATAAACTAAGCTTTTCGGGCCGTGGCGCAGCCTGGCTAGCGCGCTTGCTTGGGGTGCAAGAGGTCCCGGGTTCAAATCCCGGCGGCCCGACCAGATTTTCAGTAGTCTACAGCTGTTTTTGAGCCTTCAAGGTAGGATTCGCTAGGATTTCGTGTCCGGCTGTCTGCGATGACGCTAGCCATCGCGTCATTCCACAGCCGAGCCGCGGCGTGCTCATCGGCTTCCAAAGCGTGCGCGTAGATAGCCATAGTGATCGCCGGTGATGCGTGTCCTAGCCGCTTGGCAACGACAGGTAGGGGCGTTCCCTTGCTGAGCAACTGTGCGGCGTTGCTGATCGTGCCGCATGGTGTCATTAAGATTCTGATGCGGCCTCGGTGATCACCTACCAAACGGAACGGTCGGCATGGATAATCAGGAACTCTTTCAGACACTACAAAGGTTGGTTTCAGCCTGGTGTGATCGGCGAGCGTTAGGAGCCCTTCGATTTGTTTTGCGCGGTTATCCCCTTCCGATCGACGTCACTGACTCCTGGATAGATCTCCTTACGGCTCTCAAGGATGTCCGAGCGTTTGCTCGTGAACAAATCACGCCTGAGGAATTGCAATCAGTCGACGAATGCGTTCGAGAAATCGAACGAAGAGTGTACCGGTTTGAATGACACGAACGGACTCTGCCTTGCGGAAGTTAGGTTGACTTAGGATCTCGGCGGCAGTTAATGCGGGCACGCCGCATGTCATCGTTGTGAAATGCGAGGACGGGACAATCAGCCGCGTGCAAAAAAGTTTCTCGGATTGATAACGGTGATGGTCCGGATTTGCTCGTTCGTGACGCCGATCTGCCGCAGATAGGGAAGTGTATTGCGGATATTGAAGAGGTTGCCATCCGGGTTACGTTTGTTGAGCAGATCCATATTTCCGGTTGCCGCGATTGTGAGGCCGAACATCCAATCGCTGGCCAGGAAGATTCGGTCGGCGAAGCCACCGTTGATCAATTTCTTGATCATCACGGCGCGGTCCCGCCAAGTGGGAATACCGATTCCCCCGCCCCCCATCGCCGCGAGGCCATAAAAGAGATGATCAAAGCCCAGCGTATAGCCGCGTCTTGCTAACCCGGCAAGATAATCGAGGTCCGCGCTTTCATCGCTGTGGCCGATACAGGCCATCCGGGGATCCAGGCCTTCATGCTCCAAGATCGCGGCTTGTTGTTCGCCTCCCCGATGCCTTGCGTCGCTGTGGGTTGTCACTGGCACGCCCGTTCGTTTACTGGCGCGCGCCGCGGCCCTAAACACCTTTTCTTGGAACGGCGTCATCTTATCGCCTTGAGATGCGGCCTTGATGACGCCTGGTTTAATTCCGGTGTCCTCTATGCCTCGCTCGATCTCAAGCGTAAAGAAGTCGGCCAGTTCGTCGGCGGTTCGGGCTTCGAACGATGGAGTGGGAGTTAGCCAGTGCCCCGTGGTCGCGATGATCTGCACGCCCGATAGTCGCGACACGTCCTGAAGCAGACGGACATCGCGGCCGAGATCGGCCGTCGTGCAGTCTACAATCGTGTCGATGCCCGCCGCCTTGGCGGTCTTCATTCGTTCGACGACGCCGCCGATAAAGCGCCCTCGGC
>Ga0213875_10002080_pt1 | contig 12273 bp, 8 predicted proteins | sample BarmaccomBMRX_R8_FD_160105 | JGI IMG/M metagenome (GOLD analysis project Ga0213875, IMG submission 160105) | Root-associated microbial communities from Barbacenia macrantha in rupestrian grasslands, the National Park of Serra do Cipo, Brazil - RX_R8 | ecosystem: Host-associated > Plants > Roots... | reverse complement strand
AGGACGTGGGCGTGCGCGTGCCATACGGTCTGGCCGGCGCCGCTGCCGGTGTTGAAGACGATGCGGTAGCCGGTGCGGTCCACCTTGTCCTCGGCTGCGACCGCGCCCGCCTCCCGCAGTACGTCCGCGCACAACTCAGGAGCCTGCTCGGCGAGGGCCCGGGCATCGGGGTAGTGGGCCTTGGGGATGACGAGGATGTGTGTGGGCGCCTGCGGGTTGATGTCGCGGAAAGCGACCGTGGTCTGCGTCTCCCGGATGATCGTCGCAGGGATGTCCCCCTTCACGATCTTGCAGAACAGGCAGTCGGCCTGCGGTTCTCCCGCCACAGCGGCGTCTCCCTTGTGGGTATGTGCACTACGGTCGCATGCTACCTGTCGCGGCCCGGCCCCTGGCGCAAGCGCACGGCGGGATGACGACGGCAGCGTCAGCGCGCGTCAAGGAGCTTAGGACGCGCAGAGGAATAAACCGTCGGCGAGCACCTCAGCTGAGCTGCGGTGTCAAGATCCAGAACACGCAAGTTATTCCTCTGCGCGTGCTTACGACCTGAGGAGCAATAGGGAGCGGGCTCCCTATTGCTCCCCGCTGTCGTTACGGTCGGGTCGGTGGGGTCTTCGGCGGTGTGGCGGCGAGGGCTTCGAGGGCCAGGGCGATTGCCGCGTCGAGTTGGCGGTCACGGCCGGCGGCCCAGTCCTGCGGCGCTTGGACCACCTCGATGTCGGGGTCGACACCGTGGTTCTCCACACCCCAGCCGTAGCCTTCAAGCCAGAAGGCGTACTTGGGCTGGGTGACGCTTGTGCCGTCGACGAGTTCGTAGCGGTGGTCGATACCGATGACGCCGCCCCAGGTGCGGGTGCCGACGACCGGGCCGATGGAAAGCGCCTTGATCGCCGCGTTGATGATGTCGCCGTCGGAGCCGGAGAATTCGTTGGCGACGGCGACGACCGGGCCGCGCGGCGCGTCCAGTGGATAACTCATCGGCTGCCTGCCGCGCGCCAAGTCCCAGCCGACGATCCGCCTGGCCAGTTTCTCGACGACGAGTTGCGAGGTGTGACCGCCGCGATTCTCCCGCACGTCGACGACAAGCGCCTCCCGGGCCACTTCGATGCGCAAGTCCCGGTGGAGCTGCGCCCAACCGGAGCCGACCATGTCCGGCACATGCAGATAGCCGAGCCGTCCCCCGGACTGGCGGTGTACGTAGGCACGGCGCTCCCGCACCCAGTCGTGATAGCGCAGCGGCTCCTCGTCGGCGAGCGGGACGACGACGACCGCCCGCGCTTCGCCGCCGGCCATCTCGACGGTCAGTTCGACGGGCTTGCCCGCGGTGCCGATCAGTAGCGGTCCGGGGCCCACAGCCGGGTCGATGGGATGGCCGTCGACGGCAAGGATGGCGTCCCCGGCCCGTACGGCGACGCCAGGTGCGGCGAGCGGGGAGCGTGCCTGCGGGTCGGAGGTCTCCGAGGGCAGAATGCGGTCGATGCGCCAGTGGCCGTCCTGGTGGCGGGAGATGTCGGCGCCGAGCAGGCCCTGCCGGCACAGCCCGTCGCTGTGCCCGCCGGGAGGTGTGACGTAGGCGTGCGAGGTGCCGAGTTCGCCGTGGACTTCCCAGAGCAGGTCGACGAGATCGTCATGGGTCGCGACGCGGTCGAGTACGGGGCGATAGCGGTCGAGGACGCCGTCCCAGTCGATGCCGGACATGTCGGCGCGCCAGAAGTTGTCGCGCATCAGACGGCCCGTTTCGGCGTACATCTGGCGCCATTCGGCAGCCGGTTCGACGATGACGCGCAGCCGCGACAGGTCGACGGTGATGCTGTTGCCGTTCTCCTCCTCATCGGAGGCTCTGCTGTCGGCAGGTACGACGCGCAGCTTGCCACAGGTGCGCACGACGAGCCGTTCGCCATCGCCGGTGACGGCGAAGTCATCGACGTCGTCGGCGAGTTGGTCGAACCTCAGCCGTTCCAGGTCGTACCGCTCCAGGCTGGTGGTCGGCAGCTGTGCCTGCGGGGTGGCGAGCGAGGCGCCGAGCACGCCTTGCAGCGGGTGGCGCAACCACAGCACACCGCCCTTGGCGGCGCGCAGCGTGGAGTACTGGGCCGCCTCGACAGGGAAGGGCACGATGCGGTCGGCGAGCCCGTCGAGTTCGACGCGGGTGACCGGGGTGCGAGGGCTCTGCTCGCCCTCGTGCTCGCCGTCGTGCCGCCCGTCGCCGTCGGACCTCTCCTCGCCCGCGCCCCCGCCTGCGCCGCCGAGCGGGCGGCCGTGGCGTTGCGGGCCGAACGGGGAAGGGGTGTCGGCGGCGAGTGTGATCAGGTGGGGGCGGCAGGCATTGGGGAACGACAGGTCGAAGACGTGGGCGTCGTAGACGGGGTCGAAGGCTCGCTCGGAGAGGAACGCCAAGTGCTTGCCGTCGGTGGTGAAGGCGGGCGCGAAGTCGTTGAAGCGCAGTGGTGTTGCGTCGGCCACGGCCAGGGTCGCGGTGTTGGCGATCTTCAGTTGGCGCAGTGGTTCGGGCCCGGGGTGGGACCAGGCGAGCCAGCCGGAGTCGGGCGAGAAGACCAGCCCCGAGGCATCGCCGTGCTCGCTGGTGGCGACTTCGCGCACCGCGCCGGTCTCATGTTCGACGAGCAGCACGCGGCCGTCGTGCGAAGCCACCGCGATACGGCGGCCGTCGGGCGAGACGGCGAGGTCGAGGACGCGGCCGAGGCGCCCTGTGGCGAGCCGCCGGGGCGCAGTGTCTGCGGCGGCTCCGACTGCTGGGGCGAATTCGAGGGCGTCTTCGCCTTCGGCATCGGTGACCCACACGACCTGCGGCTCAGCGTGGGCGCCCCCCTGGACGAAAGTGCGGGGCAACCGGGCGCGTACTCCCGGCTGGGCGGCCAGGGCGCGGGCGGGACCCTCGCGGTGGGTGAGCCAGTGGATAGTGCCGCGTACCTCGACGGCGCTGCCGCGGCCGGTGTGGTCGGGGTGGGCGTCGGTGAGGTAGTGGGCGGCGCGGATGGGGTGCGGCTGCTGGTCGGTACGCTGGCCGCCGAGGCGTACGTCAAGCGGGCGCGGCTCGGCCTGCTCGTCCTCAAGATTTTCGAGCACGTGGAGGCGGCCGGCCAAGGTGTAGACGACGCGGGTGCCGTCGGTGGCGGCCTGGCGGGCGTAGAAGCCTTCGAGCGGGGTGTGCCTGCGCAGCTCGGAACCGTCGGAGAGGCTGGAGTAGAGGGCTCCGGTTCCCTCGTGGTCGGAGAGGAAGGCGACGCGGTCGCCGATCCACAGCGGGCATTCGATGTTGCCGTCGAGGTCGGCATGGAGCCGCTCGAATTCGCCGTCGCCCGACCGGTCGATCCACAACTTTCCTGCGGTGCCGCCACGGTAGCGTTTCCAGGAGGCGGCTTCACGCCCCATCGTCGCCGACAGCAGCACAACTGCTCCGCCGGGGCCGAAGGCCACGTCCCCGACCGGCCCGTACGGGAGCTTGCGTGCGGGCCCGCCGTCGACAGGGACGGTCCAGGCCCAGGTACGGCGCAGCGTGGCCTGGCCGTAGGCGCTGGTGGCGAGGATGTCGCCGTCCGGGGTCCAGCCGTGCACGGAGGTCTTCACGCTGCCCCAGTACGTCAGCCGCCTGGTCCGGCCGCCGTCCACCGGCGCCACGTAGATCTCAGGCGTGCCGTCGCGCGTGGAAGTGAACGCGATGTGCTCGCCGTCCGGGGAGATGCGAGGGTGCGTGACGGGAACGTTGTCGGCGCTGACCCGCCATGCCCGGCCGCCACCCGCCACCGCCCTCAACGGACGCCCTTCGGGCGGCAGCGGTGTCTGCCCGTCGTCGAACGGCGCCGCCCAGACGTCGTCCTCGGCCGTGAACGTGATCAAGTCGCCGTGCGAGTGCGGATACCGGAGGTAGGAAGGCTGCGTCACCTTCGCCACATTAGCCACCCAATGCCGACGCCACGAGGTGTTTCGTGGTCGGCGAACGGCAGGCGGGCGAGGCCCTGTCCGGCTCAGGTCAGCCCCAGCGTCCGGTGCGGGCCAGCAGCACTGCGGTGGCGGCGACTCCCGCGGTGGAGGTGCGCAGCACACTCGGGCCGAGCCGGTACGGCTTCGCGCCCACTGCGGCAAAGGCGTCGAGTTCATCGAGGGCGACGCCGCCCTCGGGGCCGATGACGAGGACGATGTCGCCGCTGGCAGGCAGTGGGGCGGAGGCGAGCGGCTCGCTGCCTGCTTCGTGGAGCACGGCGCCGAAGGCCGCGCCGGAAAGCAGCTCGGCTACCTGATGCGTCGTCACCGGCTCGGCTACTTCGGGGAATCGGAGCCGTCGCGCCTGCTTGCCCGCCTCACGGGCGGTGGCTCGCCATTTGGCGAGCGATTTCGCGCCACGTTCGCCCCTCCACTGGGTGATGCAGCGCGAGGCCGACCACGGCACGATCGCGTCGACGCCCGTCTCGGTCATCGTCTCGACTGCAATCTCGCCACGGTCGCCCTTGGGGAGCGCCTGGACGACGGTGATACGCGGTGCTGGTTCCGGCTCGGTGCGCATACCGATGACAACGACGTCGAGATGGTCCTTGCCTTCGACGGCGGCCACTGTGCCGTAGGCGCCGCGGCCCGCGCCGTCGGTGAGCATGATCTCCTCGCCCACCCGCAACCGACGCACCGACACCGCGTGGCGTCCTTCGGGCCCACTGAGCATCACGCGGTCACCGTGCAGCGCTTCGGGCGCAACGACGAAGACGGGAGCGCTCACAGTGCTTTTCCGTTCGCCCCGCCGCGCCAGCGGCTGATGTCACAGTCGGCCGCCCACTCCGCCTGCTCGCGTGCGTCGCTCACAGTGCTTTTCCGTTCGCCCCGCCGCGCCAACGGCTGATGTCACTGCCGCCCGCCCCCGCGCGCAGCGACTCGCGCGCCGCCTCGAATTCCGCGCTGAGCACCTCCACCAGCCGGGCCGCCGGCATCTCGCGCACCAGACGGTGGCCCTGGCCCGCCCACAGCGCCATCGCATGAGGGTCTCCGCCTGCTGCTGCGGCCTTGCGCAACCCGGAGGTGAGGTGGTGCACCTGGGGGTAGGCGGCTGGGGCGTGCGGGCTGTGCTCACGGATGAAACGGTTGACCAGGCCGCGCGCCAGGCGACCCGAGAAAGCGCGCGTCAACTCGGTGTGCGTAAAGACCGGATCGGTCATCGCCTGCTTGTGCAGTCGGTGGGCGCCCGACTCCGGGCACACCAGGAACGCTGTGCCCAGCTGCGCGGCGCTGGCGCCCGCCGCGAGGATCCCCGCGATCTGCCCGCCGCGCATGATGCCGCCCGCTGCGATGACGGGCAGCTGTACGGCCTCCCGTACCGCGGGAACGAGCGCGAGCAGCCCCGCCCCCGCTGCGTCCAGCCAGGGGTCGTCGCGATGCGTGCCCTGGTGGCCCCCGGCCTCCACACCCTGCACGCATACCGCACCCGCGCCCGCCTCCTGTGCCGTCTGTGCCTCGAAGACCGAGGTGACGGTGACGACGGTGTACGTACCGGCGCGGGCGAACGCGTCGAGGACTGAGCGCTCCGGGCAGCCGAAGGTGAAGCTGACCACCGGGACGGGGTCTTGGAGGAGGATCGCCACCTTTGCCTCGAACCCGTCGTCCGTACCGGAGTCGGGGTCGCCGAGCGCGGCATTGTACCAGATGGCCTCTTCGGCCAACTGCTCGCGGTAGGCGGCGACGGCCGAGGGGTCGGCGGTGGACGGCTGCGGCATGAACAAGTTCACGCCGAAGGGGCGTGCGGTCAGCGTCCGCAGTGTCTTGATCTCCTGGTACATCGCTTCGGGCGTCTTGTACCCGGCAGCGAGGAACCCGAGGCCGCCGGCCTCGCTCACTGCGGCAGCAAGTTGCGGGCAGGAGGCGCCGCCGGCCATCGGAGCCTGGATGACCGGCAGCGGGAAGAGATCGTTCAACGCAGGCATGAGCCCATCCTGGCACGTCTGTATGACAGCGCCTCTCCCGGGACGGCCAGGGCCGCCGCCGGGAGCTGCATCAACGGCCGTTGAACGCGTCCTTGAGACGGGAGAACAGCCCTTGCTGACCCGGCTGGAAGTGGCCTGAAGGACGCTCCTCACCGCGCATCACGGCAAGGCGGCGCAGCAGCTCCTCCTGCTCCGGGTCGAGCTTGGTGGGGGTCAAGACCTCCACATGGACGACCAGGTCGCCGCGCCCACCGCCCCGCAGATGGGTGATACCGCGCTGGTGGAGTGGGATCGACTGGCCGGACTGAGTGCCGGGACGAATGTCCACCTCGTCGGGGCCGTCGAGCGTCTCCAACGGTACCTTCGTACCGAGCGCAGCCGCCGTCATCGGGATGGTCACCGTACAGTGCAGGTCGTCGCCGCGTCGCTGGAAAACGCGGTGCGGCAGCTCGCGGATCTCCACGTACAAGTCGCCTGCCGGGCCGCCGCCGGGGCCGACCTCGCCCTCGCCGGCCAGCTGGATGCGCGTGCCGTTGTCGACGCCTGCCGGGATCTTGACCGTCAGCGTCCTGCGGGAGCGCACCCGCCCGTCGCCCGCGCACTCCGGGCACGGCGTGGGGACGACGGTGCCGAAGCCCTGACACTGCGGGCACGGGCGCGAGGTCATGACCTGGCCGAGGAAGGAGCGGGTGACCTGCGAGACCTCACCACGGCCACGGCACATGTCGCAGGTCTGGGCGGAAGTTCCTGGCGCGGCACCCTCGCCACTGCATGTGGTGCAGGTGGCGGCGGTGTCGACCTGGATCTCTTTGGTGGTGCCGAACGCGGCCTCGTCCAGCTCGATCTCGAGGCGGATCATTGCATCCTGGCCGCGTCGGGTCCGCGAGCGCGGCCCGCGCTGGGCGGTATGCCCGAAGAACGCGTCCATGATGTCGCTGAAATTGCCGAAGCCCGCGCCGAAGCCGCCCGCGCCGCCGGCACCCGCGCCCGAGGAGGAGAGCGGGTCGCCACCGAGGTCGTAGATCTGCTTCTTCTGCGGATCGGAGAGGACCTCGTAAGCGGCGTTGATCTCCTTGAACCGCTCCTGGGTCTTCGGGTCCGGGTTGACGTCCGGGTGCAGCTCGCGAGCGAGTCGGCGGAACGCCTTCTTGATCTCGTCCTGACCGGCGTCGCGGCGTACGCCCAGGACCGCATAGTAGTCCGTGGCCACTTATGACTCCGCCAGGATCTGTCCGACGTACCTCGCCACTGCGCGTACCGCTCCCATCGTTCCGGGGTAGTCCATCCGGGTCGGCCCGACCACGCCCAGTCTGGCGACCGCTTCATCTCCCGAACCGTAGCCGACAGCGACGACGGACGTGGAGTTCAGGCCTTCATGGGCGTTCTCGTGACCGATTCGTACCGTTACGCCCGCATCCTTGATCTCGCCTAGGAGTTTGAGCAGGACGACCTGCTCTTCGAGGGCCTCCAGGACGGGGCGGATCGTCAGGGGGAAATCGTGGGCGAACCGCGTCAGGTTCGCAGTGCCGCCGAGCATGATCCGCTCCTCTGTCTCCTCGACGAGCGTCTCCAGCAGCGTGGAGAGCACAGTGGAGACTGTCGCGCGCTCTTCGTGCTCGAACGCCTCGGGCAGATCCTGCACCAGCGACGGCACATCGGTGAAGCGGCGGCCCACCACCCGGCTGTTCAGCCGTGCCCGCAGATCCGCCAGCATCGTCTCTCCGACCGGAGCCGGGCAGTCCACGAGCCGCTGCTCGACACGCCCGGTGTCGGTGATCAGGACGAGCATGACCCGTGCCGACGCGAGCAAGAGCAGTTCGACGTGGCGCACCGTGGAACGGGTCAGCGACGGGTACTGGACGACAGCGACTTGGCGTGTCAGCTGAGCGAGCAGCCGTACCGTGCGGGCCACGACGTCGTCGAGATCGACCGCGCCGTCCAGGAAGTTCTGGATCGCGCGGCGTTCGGCGGTGGTGAGCGGCTTGACGCCGGCCAGTTTGTCGACGAAGAGCCGGTAGCCCTTGTCGGTCGGGATCCGTCCGGCGCTGGTGTGCGGCTGGTGGATGTAACCTTCGTCCTCCAGCGCTGCCATGTCGTTGCGCACAGTGGCGGGTGAGACGCCGAGCCGGTGGCGTTCGGTGAGCGCCTTCGACCCGACGGGCTCTTCGGTGCCGACATAATCCTGGACGATGGCGCGCAGCACCTCGAGTCTGCGTTCGCTCAGCATCGTGCGCACCTCCAAGCGTCGGGTCCTTCGGTTCATTCCCCCTGGCACTCGCTGGGCATGAGTGCCAGATCCCGCAGCCAGTGTACGGCGCAGTAGCGAGGGCCGGGCAAGGCGGCCGAGGGTGCGTTCGGTCACGGATGCGGCGACCTGGTGAAGGAGTGGAGCGAGCCGCAGGTGAGGCTGCAGGCGGGGCCGCATACGATCTCGCCCATGCGCAGCAGGAGTTACGGCCCGGATCTCACTCCGCCGTGGAAGAAGAACAAGCCTGTGCCCGAGGTTGCCGCCGAACGCGATCTGGTGGTCGAGGAAGTCACGACAGGCTTCTGCGGGGCGGTCGTCGGCTGCGAGAAGACCACACAGGGCCACACGGTGACGCTGGAGGACCGGTTCGGCAAGCTGCGCGTCTTTCCGCTGCAGCCGCGCGGTTTCCTGCTGGACGGCAAGGTCGTCACGCTCGTGCGCCCGCAAGGAGTGCAGGCTCCCCGTGGTCCGCGACTGACCGCCTCCGGATCGATCGCGGTGCCGGGCGGGCGGGCGCGAGTCGCACGCGCCGGGCGCATCTACGTCGAGGGGCGGCACGACGCCGAGTTGGTGGAGCGCGTCTGGGGCGACGACCTACGGATCGAGGGGGTCGTCGTGGAGTATCTGGAGGGGATCGACGATCTCCCGGCGATCGTCGCGAAGTTCGACCCTGCGCTGGATGCGCGCCTGGGGGTCCTGGTCGACCATTTCGTCCCCGGCTCGAAGGAATCCCGGATCGCGGCCGAGGTGACGGACGAGAACGTGCTGGTCGTCGGCCATCCCTACATCGACATCTGGCAGGCGGTGAAACCGTCGGCCTTGTCCATCCCGGCCTGGCCGTCCGTTCCGCGCGGCCAGGACTGGAAGACGGGTGTGTGCCGGGCGCTGGGATGGGAGGAGAACACCGGAGCCGCCTGGCAGCGGATTCTCGGCTGTGTGCGTTCGTACAAGGACTTGGAGTCGGAACTCCTGGGGCGTGTGGAGGAGTTGATCGATTTTGTGACGGCGGTCAGCTGAGTGTCTTCAGAAGCTCAACCTTGACGTCCGGCAGCTCGATGTCATCGAAGAGCCCGATCGTCTCGGATGATCAGTCCACCAGATCGCGCACCACGGCGTCGGCCAGCAGTCGCCCGCGCAGCGTCAGCACCGCCCGCCCCGCCTCGTACGGGCCGGGCGCCAGCAGGCCGTCCGCGAGGAAGCGTTCGGCCGCCCGGGAGCCGGCCTGCGTGAGCAGCTCGCGCGGGCAGCCGTCCGCAAGGCGCAGCTGAAGCAGGATGCGTTCGACGCGACGGTCCTCGGCACCCAGGATCTCCCGCCCTGCGCCCGGTGTGCGTCCCTCCGCCAGCGCCTGCGCATAAGCGCCAGGATGCTTCACGTTCCACCAGCGCACGCCACCGATGTGGCTGTGCGCTCCTGGCCCCGCACCCCACCAGTCGGCGCCCGTCCAGTACAGCTCGTTGTGACGGCATCTCGCTTCGCGCGAGGTGGCCCAGTTGGAGACCTCGTACCAGCCGAAGCCCGCGGCGGCGAGCCGCTCCTCGGCGATCAGATAGCGATCGGCGTGCACGTCGTCGTCGGTCATCGGCACCTCACCACGCCGGATGCGGCGTGCGAGCTGCGTGCCTTCTTCGACAATGAGCGCGTACGCCGAGACGTGGTCGGGGTCCGCGCCGATCGCGGCGTCGAGGGAGGCGCGCCAGTCGTCGTCGCTCTCGCCCGGTGTGCCGTAGATCAGGTCCAAGTTGACGTGGTCGAACCCGGCGGCGTGCGCCTGGCGTACGCACGCTTCGGGGCGCCCGGGCGTGTGCGTACGGTCGAGGATCTTCAGCACGTGCTGCCGTGCGCTCTGCATGCCGAACGAGACGCGGGTGAAGCCACTTGCCCGCAACTGCTCCAGGTACGCGGGACCGACCGATTCCGGATTGGCCTCGGTGGTGACCTCGGCGCTGTCGGCGAGCCCGAATTCGTCCCGTATCGCGCCCAGCATCCGGCCAAGGTCCGCGGCGGTGAGCAAAGTCGGCGTGCCGCCGCCGACGAAGACCGTCCCGGCCTGCCGGGGGTCGTCGCCCAGCACCTTGCGGGCAAGGCGGATCTCCTCGATCAGGGTGTCGGCGTAGTTCTCGCGGGAGGCGAGTGCGCCGCCGGAGCCGCGCAGCTCACTCGCGGTGTAGGTGTTGAAATCACAGTATCCGCAACGTGTCGCGCAATACGGAACATGCAGATAGAAGCCGAGCGGCCGGTCGGCGGCGCCCGCCAGTGCATGGGCGGGCAGCACACCGTCCGCGGGCATGGGCTCGCCGTCAGGCAGTACGGAAGGCATACCGCCATTGTCCGGCATCGGCCGCTACGGCAGATCACCCCCGTGTCGGCGAGGGGCTATCAGCTGTTGGCAGGGGGCAGGGGGCAGGGGTTGCTTCGGCTACTTCTTGCTCTTGCCGTCGCCTTCGTCGGTTGACAGCGCGGCGATGAATGCCTCCTGCGGCACCTCCACACTGCCGACCATCTTCATCCGCTTCTTGCCTTCCTTCTGCTTTTCCAGCAGCTTGCGCTTACGGGAGATATCGCCGCCGTAGCACTTGGCGAGGACGTCCTTGCGGATTGCGCGGACCGTTTCGCGGGCGATGACGCGGCTGCCGATGGCGGCCTGGATCGGCACCTCGAACTGCTGCCGCGGGATGAGCTCGCGCAACTTGCCGGCCATCCGCACCCCGTACGCGTACGCCTTGTCCTTGTGCAGGATCGCGGAGAAGGCGTCGACCTTCTCGCTATTGAACAGGATGTCGACCTTGACAAGGTTGGCGCGCTGTTCGCCGGTCGGCTCGTAGTCGAGCGAAGCGTAGCCGCGGGTCTTGGACTTCAACTGGTCGAAGAAGTCGAAGACGATCTCGGCGAGCGGGAGGGTGTAGCGGAGCTCGACGCGGTCCTCGGAGAGATAGTCCATGCCGAGCAGCGCACCGCGGCGGCTTTGGCACAACTCCATGATGGCGCCGACGAATTCGCTGGGTGCGAGCAGTGTGGAGCGCACCATCGGCTCGTAGACCTCGGCAATCTTGCCGTTGGGGAATTCGCTGGGGTTGGTGACGGAGTACTCGGTACCGTCCTCCATGATCACGCGGTAGATCACATTGGGGGCGGTGGCAATCAGGTCGAGGTCGAACTCGCGCTCGAGGCGCTCCCGGATGACGTCCAGGTGGAGCAGGCCGAGAAAGCCGACCCGGAAGCCGAAGCCGAGCGCGGCTGAAGTCTCTGGCTCATAGACGAGAGCGGCGTCGTTGAGCTGGAGCTTGTCGAGGGCGTCGCGCAACTCCGGGTAGTCGGAGCCGTCCAGCGGATACAGGCCGGAGAAAACCATCGGCTTGGGGTCCTTGTAGCCGCCGAGCGGTTCTTGCGCGCCGTGGCTGAACTGGGTGATGGTGTCGCCGACCTTCGACTGGCGTACGTCCTTGACGCCGGTGATCAGATAGCCGACCTCGCCGACGCCGAGGCCGTCGGCCGGGGCCATCTCGGGCGAGGAGACGCCGATCTCCAGCAGTTCGTGGGCAGCGCCGGTGGACATCATCCGGATCCGCTCGCGCTTGCCCAGCTTGCCGTCGACGACCTTCACGTAGGTGACGACACCGCGGTAGGAGTCATAGACCGAGTCGAAGATCATCGCGCGGGCGGGCGCGTCGGCTTTGCCGACGGGTGCCGGGACCTCTGCGACGACCTTGTCCAGCAGCTCGGTGACGCCCTCGCCGGTCTTCGCGCTCACCTTGAGTACGTCGGAGGGCTCGCAGCCGATGATGTGGGCCAGCTCGGCGGCGTATTTCTCGGGCTGTGCGGCCGGTAGGTCGATCTTGTTGAGGACGGGGATGATGTGAAGGTCGTTCTCCAGTGCCAGGTAGAGGTTGGCGAGGGTCTGGGCCTCGATGCCCTGGGCGGCGTCGACCAGAAGGATGGTGCCCTCGCATGCGGCGAGTGAGCGGGAGACCTCGTAGGTGAAGTCGACGTGTCCCGGGGTGTCGATCATGTTGAGCACGTGCGTGGTGCCCTGACCTTCGCCGGTGGTGGGTGCCCAGGGCAGCCGGACCGCCTGCGACTTGATCGTGATGCCGCGTTAACGCT
>Ga0213875_10002078_pt1 | contig 12280 bp, 13 predicted proteins | sample BarmaccomBMRX_R8_FD_160105 | JGI IMG/M metagenome (GOLD analysis project Ga0213875, IMG submission 160105) | Root-associated microbial communities from Barbacenia macrantha in rupestrian grasslands, the National Park of Serra do Cipo, Brazil - RX_R8 | ecosystem: Host-associated > Plants > Roots... | reverse complement strand
AGCGTACGCCGTGCGCCGCGTGAAAACGGGATTCGCACTCATGTTCGGCGCGGGCGCGGTTTCTGGACTTCTCGGCATCGGTTCCGGTTCATTGAAAGTTATTGCCATGGATCAGGCCATGCAGATTCCATTCAAGGTGTCGACTGCGACCAGCAATTTCATGATCGGCGTGACGGCCGCTGCGAGCGCGAGTCTGTACCTAAGCAAAGGGTATGTCGATCCTGCGCTCGTCATGCCGGTTCTACTCGGCGTTCTCACCGGATCGCTGGCCGGATCTCGATTGCTGCCGCGCGCTTCCGTTCCGCTGTTGCGAAAGGCGTTCGCCGTGCTGGTCGCGTTGATCGCGGTCGAGATGATCGTCAAAGGAGCAAGAGGGACATGACCAGACCGCGTGTCACAGATCGGAGCATCGAGCAGTTGGTCAGCGATGTTTTGCGAACCGGCGTCCTGCTTTCAGGCGGGATCGTACTCGCTGGCGGAATCTACTACTTGATGCGTCATGCCCATGAAATACCGGACGATCACGCATTTCATGGCGAGCTGAGCATAGACCGAATCGTCCCGCAAATCGTGGCCGGCGCATGGTCGCTGCGCCCCCGCTCGATCATTCAACTCGGCGCCCTGGTTCTGATCGCCACACCCATCGCGCGGGTGGCGCTCTCACTCGTCGGATTCGCACTCGAGCGCGACCGGACCTACGTCATCGTCACTGCAATCGTGCTCGCGATCTTGCTATTCAGCCTGATTATAGGCGCGGTTCAAGGCTGATCTTATAGCTCGAGAGGGTTCGCCAGATTAAACGTAAGCCGCGTCTCGGCGGGAACCTTCACCTTCTGGCCCGACGTCAGTACCTGAGCCGCAGTTCCGACGGCCGCGCCCGATCCGGCTCCGATGGCCGCGCCCGCGCCGCCGCCGGCGATGCCGCCAAGAATAGCTCCCAACGCCGCCGTCCCGCCGATCACTTTGGCGGAACGCGCGCCGCGCGACCCACTCGCCTGCGTCACGTCGCTGCTCACCACATCATAAGAGCGGCCGTTTACCGTGACGTTCCGTAACTGCAAGGTCATAGTAGTCCGGCCTTCGATTTTCCCCGATTGACGCGCCTGCACGAGCGCAACAGTCGCGTCCGCTCCTCGCGGTATCACGGTTTGTCCGTTCACCGCGATCGGTTGATCGATGCTTGCGCGATACGTTTGTCCCAAGCTATCGCGCTCCGAATTGACCGGATCGATTAAGCGAATCGTCACCGGCGTCCCGGCCGCAACTTCGATCCCCATGGGACCGGGCGTGCTTACGGCGGCTGCAGGCGCCGGCGCCGGAGCGGCTTCCGCGCTCTGATCGGGAGGCGGAGCATTAGTGTCAGGCGGCGGGGGCGCGTCGGGCGGAGGAGGATTTCCCGGGGGAGTGCTCGCGACCGGCGGCAGAGCGCTGAAATTTATCGAGATGACATCGACCAGGCTATAGGTCTTTACCTGATTGCCGGTCGCGAAGCGGATCGAACGGTTGTCGCCGCCCAGGAACGTGCCGAGAACCGTTGTCCCGTTTCGCAGGAGCAACGAGTCGCCGCATGCGATCGTCGCTGTGGCGAGAAGCACCAGAAGAGCGCGTTTGTGCATGGCAGTCTCCTTCTACTTACGAGCTTAATAGATTTGTGACTCAGCCGCAGTAACCGGCGCGTGGGAACTTTGGCCGCTAAGTTTCGTCGCCAAATCGGGCCGCAGCGAATGCAACAGGCGGGCGGCAACTCGTTTGCCCTGGCTGTAAGCGTCTCCGTACACGCGATCGCGCTCTTCGCGCGTGTAGGTGTAACCGATCCTGTAAAGACGATCGAGCGACAACCCGAGGACCCTAGTACCGGCATATGCGACCGCGGCTTTAGCAAGCAGACCGCCGCCGAATGGCACTTTTCCGACGAGTTGACGGGCCAAAGCGCGCCATCCGAATGCGCTGCCGATGACAGTTGCGATCTCGGATTTCTGACGCGCATAACCGACTTCGCGATCGCTCGCCGCCGCGATGAGAAAAGCCATGTGGACCTGGTTCATGGTCAGGAACGCGGTATCCGACGCGAATTCAGCGACGGCCCAAGGCAGTTCGATGATGCTCGGAATGACATCCGGCAGCGCGGTTGCGAGCGAAAACAGGGTGTTTTCGCGGCACGTTTTCGCAATCACGCGCTCGACGAAGAGTTGCCGGAATGGAAGAAAGTGTTTGGCGAGCGCTACGCCGAGATGCTGATGCGTCGAAAGGATTTTTTCGACCAATTGATGCTCGTGATCGAGGCGGTACACGAAGGCTTGGCGAGGAGCAGGAACATCTTCGTCGTAAATCACGACGTCGTACGCCCTGGGCTCGCGCTCGTTCGGATTGCGGATGAGCGCGGGGGCTGATTCGGCACGCCGACGCGGTGAGAGATCGCGCAGCAAAAAATTCTCGAGCCGCTCGTAACCTGAAGTGCTAGCGGCATATAGCGCAATGCGTGGCAGATATTCCGCCATTTCGCGAATCGGCGTCGGATTTAGCGTACCGACAGCCTTTCGAATTCTGGTTAGAGCCAAGACACTCATTCGCGCTCCCGCTTTCGCCCCTTCAGCCTAGAACTACTCTAAACCCAGAACCGACTCAGTACGCCCAGCGCCAGAGATTGACACCGGCCGTATAGCCGGCGCCGACGGCGGCGAGCAAGACGAGGTCGCCTTTCTTGAGCCGGCCTTGAGTTACGGCCTCGTTCAGGGCTAGAGGAATCGTCGCTGCTGTCGTGTTAGCGAACTTATCGATGTTGATGAGGACGCGATCTTCGGCCAAGCCCAAGCGCTCGGCTGCGGCTGTGATGATTCGGCGGTTCGCCTGATGCGGCACAAGCAGCTTCACATCCGACGGCGCGAAGCCGTGCTTCTTCAGCAAGTCCTCGGATAGCTCAGCCATCTTCCGCACTGCGTACTTGAAGACCTGCTGGCCTTCTTGCTTAACGTAGTGCATCCTTTCCGCAACCGTATCTGCGCTTGCCGGGCGGCGACTCCCGCCTGCCGGCATGTTCAAGAACGGTCCACCTGAACCATCAACCTCATTAAGATGACCAATAAATCCCTCATCCGGATTGTCCGACGTTTCAATGAGCGCCGCGCCTGCTCCATCGCCGAATAAGATGCAGGTCGCGCGATCGGTAAAGTCGATGATTCGCGACATCGTGTCGGCTCCGATTACCAGGGTCTTTCGGTGCGTGCCCGAAGCGACCAGATGCGCCGCGACGGTCAATCCATACACGAATCCCGAGCACGCAGCCACGAGGTCGAAACCCCACGCTCCGGTCGCGCCGAGCTGGTTCTGCACCAGGCAGGCGGTTGAAGGAAACATCATGTCGGGCGTTACGGTGCAGACGATGACGGCGTCAAGGTCGGTCGCTGGGATGCCGCGCCGCGAGAGAGCCTCGCGCGCCGCCGCAACCGCCATGTCTGAGGTCGCAACGTTTTCATCCGCGATGTGACGTTCCCTAATACCGGTTCGTTCGACAATCCAGGTATCGTTCGTCTCGACCATGCGCGACATGTCGTCGTTGGTCAAGACTCTTGGCGGAACGAAACAGCCGAGAGCGCTGATTTTTGCGTGAGGCAATTGTCACCCGAAACTTATCATGGTACAGGTGGTGAGAAACGCGAAGTGCAAACCACCCTGTTCTTCGAAAGTCTTGAGGAACGCGCGGAAGACGGGCACGAAATGGGCGCGCTTTGCACTCACGAACAGATTTACGCCCGCGCGTTTCGCAGCTTCCGGCCGCGAACGCCGGTTCCCGAGATCACGATTCAGTTCCGGAAATATGTCGCGCCGACAAGTAAAATCCGGCTCGAAGCAGGACGAATTACAGTGCACATCAGCGATCTGCTCGAAGGCGCGCCGGCAGCGATACATGAGGCTCTCGCCTGTATCTTGCTCGCGAAGCTGTTCCGCAGAACGCCCGAGCGCGCCACGGTCGCACGTTACAACCGCTACTTGAACAGCGCGGAAATGCGGCGCATTCTGTCGCTCGTCAGGCAGCAACGGGGGCGCAAACGATTCCGGGGACCTGCGGGACGGGCGTTCGACCTCACTATCCTTTTCGAGGACCTGAACGCAAAGTACTTCAGCGGCCTGATGGGCCGTCCCGAACTCGGCTGGAGCGTCGGCGCGTCCCGGACGACTCTCGGACACTACGATCCTTCGCACAACATGATTGTATTGAGCAGCGTGCTCGATTCGCCGGATGCGCCGGAGCTGGTGGTACGGTATGTGATGTTTCACGAAATGCTTCATCTCCGCTTTCCCACGGAATACAGGCGGGCCGCTCGTTGTATTCACACGAAGGCGTTTCGCGAGGCGGAGCGAACGTTTGAAGGTTATGCGGCCGCTAAGGACCAATTACGGCGATATCTCGAAAGAGTTGGAGCGCGGTAAGAGGTCCGCTACGCGGCAGCCTGTGCGGCCGAGACGGAGACGAGCTGCGCGTTCATTTCTTCGAGCCGTGTGATCAGGGCGCGTGCCGCTAGGGTGCCACAACCCAGACAGCACAGCACGTAGCTGATTTCGGTACGCAGCAGCGCGCTAGCGAAGCGCAGCTTGAGCCAGATCAACCGGGCAATCAGGTCGGAGCTGTCTTCCTCTGTATGAGCGACCAACACGCGCGCCGCGAAGTGCAGGCGGTTGAAATCCGTCACCAAACGATTTAGATACTGACGGAAGATGCGCAAGCGGTCGCGGCGTAACTTACGGTGCAACGCCAGATCGAATCCGGGCTGTTGCGACAGGAATTTAAAATCTTCATCATTCAGGAGGGCTTCCATGGGTTGATAGGAAGCAGCCGAAAAGCTCTCAATCCATTCCGGCGTGATGTCCTCAACGCGAGTCTTCCGGTAAAGCTTCACCAGAACCGGCGTGGCCAAGCCCACACAACAGAGAACGGCCATGAGCGGAACTAGAACGAGCGCAGATGCCACAGAATGTCCGTATCCCGACTGTACAAGAATACGTGTCCGGTTTCAAGTAGGAAATCTCCAATTTTTTAGAGAAATTTTCGTATTCTTCAAGTCAGCGGGTACTTCCGAAAAGTCCGGTTAATCGGCTCGCTCGCATTTGAATTGTTTATATATTTATTCGGCTGCGATAGAACCAAACGATTCACGATGCCGAGCCACGCGCGGTTCGCAGAAGACTCGCGTTCACGGCTTCGAGCTGTAAGAGTAAATGCTCACGATCCGCCGGACGCCAGCTATGCCCGATCTGCACGGAAGCCACTTTACCTTGTGGCGTCAATAAGATAGTCCAACACAAATAGCAGCCGCTCAGCACCAAGACGATCGCATTGCTGACGAGCCGCAGACTCTCGTGGGACCAAAAACTCAGGGCCAACAAGAAGGTGGTCTTCGCCGTGAAATAAACCGCAAATCCGATGCTGAATACCGCCAAGTTTCTGGGCATCTTAACCGGAAACCACAAAATGAATCCGAGCACTGCGATGAGAAGAATTAGCGCAGTTGTCGAGATCACACGATCAAGCACCAGGACAAATCCGACCATTCCGGAAATCCGGGAGGAATACTCCGGTATCCCGGTGAGAAAGCCGACCACAATCGCAAGCACAATAGCGCAGCCAAAAATCTTCCGGGAAAAGGCCTGGAGTGCTGGGTAGTTTGCGAGGATGGCACCGAGGAGGCGGTAGATAATCCAGATTGATAACACCCAGGAGACCACGCGCGAACACGCCCAGATGGTTCGGTAGTCGAAGGCTCCATAAAGGTGGGTCTCCGCAAGCGTAGCCAGCGACATGGCTATTTCGAAAACCAGGAAGAGAAAAAAAACGCCGTAGACACTATGTAAGCGCAAGCTCAAAAGACGAAAAATGAGAATTAAAGCCAGCGCGTCGCTTATTATTTCGGCGACAAGGGTCCAGTGCATTTGCGCGGTTAAGGCTGATTGAATATTAAATCAAAATCTCTAACGGGGCAAGAATGGATGACACTCCAGCCAAAGTCGTAACGCAACAAATGTTGCTGCGCCGCAGGAGGCGGCCAGTGGCCCTGTCGGGTGCGGAGAGCCGAACTCTGAACTAAGAGGAAAGTTCGGGCTTCTTCGACGAATTCGGATCGGGTATCGGCAGGTCGGCGGCAAATTCGGGCTTTTTGGACGAGTTCGGGTCGGGTATGGGCAGATCAGCGGCAAATTCGGGTTTCTTGGATGAGCGCGGATCAGGTATGGGAAGGTCAGCAGCAAATTCGGGCTTCTTGGATGAACCGGGATCGGGTATCGGAAGGTCGGCCTGCAGCGCTATCCCACAGCGGGGATGTGCGATCGACGTATGGCTCGTGTTGGCCAAGGCGCATCCGCTTATTCCGATAACCAGGAATGAACTAAGGATTAGGCTTTTCATGACAGATTTCTCCAAATGTTGGGGTTGTTACTTGCTCTCCGCATCCTAAAATACCCCATTGGTTACGGGATAATAGGTGATAAAATCGACATTTTCCGAGATCGGAACGGCGCGGTTCTGGAGGTACCAAAAGTACTTGTACACGTCTCCGAACTGTGTGAAAACTGTATAAAACGGCCGGATGGTTAGGCACAAGACAAGTTCGCGGACGGCTGACGCCGATCAGCCTTATCTGCGGCAGCTTCATCTGATTCCGACCTCATATGGCCGTCTTGTGTATCTTGCAGGCCTTCGGAATCCGGATACGGGTCGCTATGAGCATTATGGCGCGCCTGGGCCGGAGACCGGCAAGTTGTTGAAACGCACGCACGAAGCCATATTTCGCGAGTGGGTCACCTTCCCCCTCGAGAAGAAAAAGGCCGACATCGAGCTGTATATTTGCGGGATCGAAGTAAATAAGGCGGAGCTGATTGACACGTGGCTCCGGCTGACCCCCTATAAGAATCTAGTACCAGCATCGATTCAGGGCCCCGAACGCCAAAAACATGTTTCGGATTTCGAAGCTATTCTCGGCCTCCTCAGGAACGTGTACGGGGTCGAGGACCCGGCCGAAGGCGCATAGCGACCGCCACAACCTGGCCAAGAATTTCGGCTTCTTCTTGATTTCGGAAGATTTCCGGCGATAGATGCGACGACGGGTGATACTGCAAGACTAAATAATCCCCGGTTCGCGTGCACCACGCGCAGCGATAGCCTTTCCGATGCTCGACGAAATGGATCGGGCGATCATAATCGTTCGTCCAGGTATCGGGTTCGAGGCGCCGGCGGCTCTCGTCGATTTCAAAGAACGTGCCCGGAACCAGCACTGGATACATGGACCAGTCACTGGTGCCGACGAACCCATATTTTCGTTTTTGCAGGTCGAAGCCGGCCAGGGCCGCCAGCGGCAATTTGCCCCATTGGCGAATCTGCCGAGTCAAGTAACCAGTGTGCTGAAAATCAACGTTCTCCGCGAGGGTTGTAGGAAAGCTAATCGAGATATCTTTTGCGTAGTCGATGAGCGCGTCCGGGCCGTAGTCAAAAGTAACTGGATGCGTTTGACTTAGCCCGACCGCAAATGCATCTTCGACCAGTTGCGTGAGGTCTATGTGGTACCAGCGCAGCACGGTGACAAAATCCAGCCGATAAATGGCGCACAACGAATAAACACGATAGATGGAAGGCACTATTTGCTTGTTTTCGATGTCCGCAAGGCGGCTTAGGCGGATCGCAAACTGATGATTGCCGCGGCGGACCGCAATCTCCTCGCTCGCTTGAGCTACATCGCGGTAGCGGAGTTGGAGATGCTCGCGGACTCGCCTGAGTTTTTGGCCAGCGGCTTCCAGGGACAACTCGGCGGCAGCGGCTGCGGATGTGGAATGCGGAGACGTAGCCTCTCCCCCCGGGCAGATATATGATACACGGATTCTTGTTCCGTTCACAGAAAATTCTTGCAGTTCTCTGGACATGCCCGGAGGGGGTGCTGAGCGCTACCCGGGCTGGTGGCAACTCGGTACTGTAACCAAAGTAGCCTCTGGAAAACCTACTGGCGTGAGAAACTTACCGCCGCAGCCGCACAGCGAACCAGTACCACTGGCCTTCGTCGCTATTTTGGGCTGGTCCACGAGTGTACGCGGCGAGCGTTAAATTGGCACAAACATACCGAACTTGGCGCGCGTATTTAGGCGCGAGTATTGTAACGATAATCGCGGGATTTAAGAGAATCGCGCGTACATATTGTGCGCGAACCGTTATTAAATGTCGTAATACAACGCGAACTCGTAGGGATGTGGACGTAGCCGAACCGCTTCCGCTTCGGCCTTGCGCTTATACGAAACAAAGGTTTCGATCAACTCTTCCGAAAACACGTCACCTTTGGTGAGGAAGGCATGATCCTCTTCGAGGCACGTAAGAGCCTCGTCGAGCGAGGCCGGCATCGACGGTACTTCCTTCATTTCTTCGGGCGAGAGATCATAGATGTCTTTGTCGAGCGGATCGCCGGGGTCAGTCTTATTTAAGACACCGTCGATCCCGGCCATCATCATCGCGGCGAACGCGAGGTACGGGTTCGATGCCGCATCCGGTGGACGAAACTCGACGCGCTTCGATTTCGGGCTGCTTGAATACATCGGAATGCGAACGGCCGCCGAGCGATTCCGGCGTGAATATGCGAGGTTCACGGGCGCCTCGTAGCCGGGCACCAACCGTTTATAGCTGTTTGTGGTGGGCGCGATGATCGCCGAAAGCGCGCGCGCGTGCCGCAACAGGCCGCCGATGTACCACAGGCCCATCTGACTCAAGCCGGCATAGCCATCTCCCGCAAACAGCGGCTTGCCATCGCTCCACAAGCTTTGGTGCGTGTGCATACCGCTGCCGTTATCACCGAAGAGCGGCTTGGGCATGAACGTGACCGTCTTGCCGTATTGGTACGCGACGTTGCGGACTACGTATTTGTACAGCACCATATTGTCGGCCGCTTTTACGAGCGTGTCGAAGCGTTGGTCGATCTCGCATTGCCCGCCGCTCGCGACTTCGTGGTGGTGACACTCGATCGAAAGGCCGCACTCGGCCATGGTCGCGACCATTTCGCTGCGCAGATCCTGATAATGATCCGTCGGCGGGACGGGAAAATATCCTTCTTTATGGCGCGGACGGTAACCCAAGTTATTCTGCTCGCGGCCCGAATTCCAGCGACCCTCTTCGGCGTCGATAAAGTAGAACCCGCTGTGCGCGTTCTGGTCGAAGCGGACGTTATCGAAGATGAAGAACTCGGCTTCGGCGCCGAAGTACGCTGTGTCAGCGAGACCGCTGCTCTTCAAGTAGAGCTCCGCCTTTTTCGCAATCCACCGCGGATCGCGCAGATAGTGCTCGCGCGTCAGCGGATCGAGAATGTCGCCGAGCATCACAAGCGTGCGCGTTTCGGCGAAAGGATCCATGAAGGCGGTGGAGGAATCGGGAACAATGAGCATGTCGCTTTCGTTGATCGCCGCCCAGCCGCGAATGCTCGATCCATCAATGCCAAAGCCGTCCTCAAACGAGCCCTCATCGAGCATGCCGATGGGATAAGAAATGTGCTGGGTCAGTCCGGGTAGATCCGTAAACCGCAAATCGAATTGACGGGCCTCGTTTTTCTTCGCAAACTCAAGCACTTCCTGTGGGTTCATATGTCTCCTTACACACTTCGACGCGTCCGATTTTTTCAATAACCCGCTAGAATAGCGGATCGCCCCGTTAAGAACAATAATACTTGTGATTCAAACTGGAAGTAGCTCTCGCGCATGGAGAACAACACCGCCGCTGCCGGGCAGATGCAGCTCACGTTTTCGGCGGAGCGCCGCATTTATCGCGTCAGCGAGCTGAGCGCGGCTTTGCAGCGAGTCTTTGACGCGAGTTTTCGCGCAATTTGGGTTACGGGCGAAATTTCAGGCTGCAATCTCGCGCCGAGCGGACATCATTATTTCTGTCTCAAGGACGAGCGCAGCCAAGTGAAGTGCGTGCTGTACCGCGGCGCGGCCCGGTTCGCGAAATTTAAGCCGCGCGACGGATTGTCGGTGATTGTGCGCGGCAATCTGTGGGCGTACGAGCCGCGCGGCGAATATCAGTTGATTGTCGAGCTGCTGGAACCGCAGGGCGCGGGCGCGCTGCAGCTTGCGTTCGAAGAACTCAAGAAGAAGCTGGCCGCGGAAGGGCTGTTTGAGACTGCGCGCAAGCGGCCGCTGCCGAAATTGCCGCGTCGCATCGGAATCGTGACATCGCCGCGGGGCGCGGTCATTCGAGACATGCTGCATGTGCTTGCGCGACGCTTCCCAGGCGTCGGTATCCGGTTGTTCCCTGCCCAGGTGCAAGGCGATGGCGCTGTTGAGCAAGTGTGCCGGGGGCTCGAGTATTTCGGCCGGGGCGATTGGGCGGAAGTTGTGATTGTCGCGCGAGGCGGCGGGTCGCTCGAGGACCTTTGGACGTTTAACGAGGAGCCGGTCGCGCGCGCAATCGCGGCCTCGAAGGCGCCCGTGATCTCAGCCATCGGCCATGAGACCGATTTCACGATCGCGGATTTCGTCGCCGATCATCGCGCGCCCACGCCATCCGCAGCGGCGGAAGTCGTGATTTGCACGCGGCAGAGTTTGCTCGAACAGATCGAGACGCGGCGGGCAAACGCGGTGCAGGCGATGCGCTACCGGTTGTTAGTCGCGACGCGCGAGTTGCATCAACGCGGGATCGATCGCGCGGTCGCGGGCGTCGAGAGGGCGATCGCGAAACGCATGCAACGTGTGGACGATCTCGAGAAGCGCTTGGTCGAGCTGACGCGGCGGAAGTTGGTAATGCAATCCGTAACGCTCGGCGAGCTGGCGCGTCGCTTGCAGGCGACTGACCTGCGCGTGCGCTTTGCGCAGTTCCGCAATCGCGAGCAGTTGCTTGAAGCCCACCTTGCCGGCAAAATGCAAGTCCGATTGTGGCAAGCGCGGCAGCGGCACGAACGACTGGTGCTGGCTTTGGATCAGCTCAGCCCGCTAGCGGTTCTGGCGCGTGGATACGCGATCGTGCAGGATGCTTCCGAACGCGTGGTGCGATCATCCGCCGAAGTCGCGCCGGGCGATCCAATCAAGGTGAGACTGCATGAGGGCGCGTTCGACGCCGTCGTCTCGGGAACCGAACGCGGTGCATAGCCGGCGCGCCGCGTGCCTGTTGAGCGGCGGACTCGATTCAGCGACGTGTCTCGCGATCGCCCGCCGCGACGGGTTTGAGTGCTATTGCTTGTCGTTCGATTACGGCCAGCGGCATCGGATCGAACTGGAAGCTGCGGCGCAGGTTGCGGCGCATCTCGGGGCGAAAGAGCATCGTGTAGTCACGATCGACTTGCGGGCGTTCGGGGGGTCTGCGCTCACGGATGCTATCGACGTGCCGAAACAGCGTTCGGCGGCACAAATTTCGGAGTCGATCCCGGTTACGTACGTTCCCGCGCGCAATACAATTTTTCTGTCGTTAGCGCTGGCTTATGCCGAGGTTCGAGGCGCGTCGGACATTTTCGTCGGCGTAAACGCGATTGACTATTCGGGCTACCCGGACTGCCGTCCCGAATTCATCCGTGCATTTGAAGCCATGGCAAATCTCGCGACCAAAGCGGCTGTCGAGGGTCGGGCGCGCTTGTCGATTCATACGCCTTTGCTTCCGATGACTAAGCGCGAGATTGTGCTTGCCGCTGTTGAACTGGGCGTTGATGTCGGCCTGACGCACAGCTGTTACGATCCTGGCGAGCGCGGCGAGGCGTGTGGTGCGTGCGATGCCTGCATACTGCGGCAGAAGGGGTTTGAGGAAGCGGGCGTTCAGGACGCGCGCCGACCGTGAAAATCGCAGAGATCTTCTATTCGATACAGGGCGAGGGTGTGCTGGCCGGCGTGCCGTCCGCATTTGTGCGCACGTCAGGCTGCAATTTGCGATGCACGTGGTGCGATACGCCGTACACGTCGTGGGAGCCGGAGGGCGAGAATCGGTCTATTGACGAGATCGCGGCGGCGGTCGCGTCATTTCGCGCCGCGCATGTGGTGATCACGGGCGGCGAGCCGATGATTGCTCCGGAAATCATCGAGTTGACGCGAACGTTTCGCGGTGCCGGGCTGCACATTACGATTGAGACCGCCGGCACCGTGTTTGCGCCTGTCGAGTGTGATCTGATGAGCATCAGTCCGAAACTTGCGAATTCGACGCCACATGAACGCGACGGAGGACGCTGGGCCGCGCAGCACGACCGCCTACGTTATCAGCCGGACGTGTTGCAGCAGTTGATGCGAGCGTACGAGTATCAATTGAAATTCGTTGTGACGTCGCCCGCGGATCTGGAAGAGATCA
>Ga0213875_10002077_pt1 | contig 12280 bp, 12 predicted proteins | sample BarmaccomBMRX_R8_FD_160105 | JGI IMG/M metagenome (GOLD analysis project Ga0213875, IMG submission 160105) | Root-associated microbial communities from Barbacenia macrantha in rupestrian grasslands, the National Park of Serra do Cipo, Brazil - RX_R8 | ecosystem: Host-associated > Plants > Roots... | reverse complement strand
AGTTCCGGGTTCGCCCGGGCCAACTGACCCCGGATCGTCGCCGTGACCACCACCGGAGGCAGGCAGGAACGGACAGGTCTCACCGCCAAGCACTCTTCCCGAACGTGTCGCCGGATGGAGTACGTTCGCGCCCTGGCTTCAGGACGATCCGGTTTCGGCCTTTGACGAGATCCGGGAGGCCGGCCCGGTCCTGTGGTCGGAGGCGCACGGCGGTTACTGGATCTTCACCCGCCATGAGGACATCGCCTGGGCGGCCCGTCAGGCTGACCTGTTCAGCAGCGCGGAGCCGCTGATTCCCTACCGCTCGATGATGCCGGGGGAGGGGCAGATCCCGCTGGGGCTCGACGGCGAGATGCACCGGCGCTGGCGGCAGACCCTGGCCGCCAGCTTCAGCCCGGGTACCGTCAACCACTTCACCCCGCAGATCCGGGCCGTGGCCGCCGGGCTCGTGGCCGGCCTGGCCGGCCGAGGTTCGTGTGAATTCGTAGCGGACTTCGCAGTGTCGCTGCCCGCCGAGGCGTTCCTGATCAACTTCGGAATTGATCGCGAGCGGCTCGGCGAGATGCTGCGGTTCAAGGAGTGGCTGGTCCGGGAGGCACTACCGCACGCCCAGACCGACGAAGAGGTGGCGGCGGCGACCGCCCCGATCCGCGAGTTCTTCGCCTCGGCGGTGGAACAGCGCCGGGCCAACGGGGCGCCGGGGGCCCGGGATGTCATCAGCCAGCTCGTCCACGCCCGCTATGACGGCCGGCCGCTGACGATGCCGGAGCTGACCAACGCACTACTGGTGTCGATGCTGGCCAGCCTGGACACGACGACGTCGGCGCTGGGGCTGGCCTGGGCCTGGCTGGCCCGGCATCCGGACCAGCGGGCCGCGATGATCGCCGATCCCGCCCGCCAGCCGCTGGTGATCGAGGAACTGCTGCGCACGCAACCGGTGCTGACCACCGCCCGAGTGCTGACCGAGGACGTGGAGCGTCACGGGGTGCAGCTGCGCAAGGGCGACAAGGTGCTCATGTCCTGGGGCATGAGCGGCCTGGACCCAGAGGCGTTTGCCTGCCCGCACGCGGTCGACACCACCCGTGACGGCGGCCGTCAGCTGGCCTTCGGGGTCGGACCACACCGCTGCCTGGGCATGCACCTGGCCCGCCGGATAATCGGCATCGCGTTCGAGGAGTGGCACCGCCGGATCCCCGATTACGACATTGACGAAGGCTCCCAACCGGTCGTCATCCACTATTCGCCGGTGCGGGGCTTCAGCCGCCTGCCGCTACGCTTCGCGGGGTGAAGTGGCCGTAGCCGCCCTGGAAGAACAACAGCGGCAGCACCGGTTCGTGGACGCCCAGATCGAGGACGCGGCCGACAACCAGATAATGGTCGCCGACTTCGGCGGCGGAGTGCGGGACGCAGTCGATCCAGGCCAGTGAGCCCTCGACGATCGGCGCTCCGGACGGGGCCGGGCGCCAGCTGACGTTGGCGAACTTGTCCCCGCCGCTGACGGCGAAGGCCCGGCAGATCTCGTCCTGCTCGTGGCCAAGCACGCTGACGCAGAACGAAGCGGCCGGGCGCATCCTGGTCCAGCTGGTGGAAGCCTTCCCGGGAAAGAACGCGACCAGGGCCGGGTCCAGCGAGGCCGAGGCGAACGAATTGACGGCCATCCCGGCTGGCTGACCATCGTCCGCGATGGCGGCGATGACCGCCACGCCGGTCGGGAAGTGGCCGAGCACCCGGCGGAACAGGCCCGGCTCGATAACTGGGCCTGTCTCACCAGCGGGATCGTCCTGGCTGGCATCCACGATCATCAGCTGCCTCCAGGTCAGGGTCCTCTCCCCAGCTATCCGGGTAGCCCCATGGACTTGATGACCAGGAATTCCTCCAGGCCGCGTTCGCCCCGCTCGTAGCCGTTGCCGCTGAACCCGTAGCCGCCGAACGGGATGTCCGGCCAGGACCAGGACTTGCCGTTGACCGTGAGCGTCCCCGTCCGCAGCCGCCGGGCCACCTGCAGGGCGCGCTCGTCGTCGCCGCTCCAGACCCCGCCGGACAGGCCGAACCGGGTGGCGTTGGCGATCTGCACCGCTTCGTCGACCGTGTCGTAGGGGATGGCGCAGATGACCGGACCGAAGATCTCCTGCTGGGCGATCGTCGACTGCGGGTCGACGTCAGCGAACAAGGTCGGCTCGACGAAGAAGCCCCGATCCGGGGTGCTGGGGGCCCGGCCGCCGAGAACGACGCGGCCACCTTCCCGGCGGCCGGACTCGATGAAGCCCAGGACCCGGTCGCGCTGACGGGCGTTGATGACCGGGCCGACGGTGACCGACGGGTCGTACGGGTCGCCCCATTTAATCCCGGCCATGGCTTCGCGGGCGATCTCCAGCGCCTCCTCGTACCGCGACCGCGGCAGCAGCAGCCGGGTGTGCAGGGCGCAGCCCTGACCGGCATGGCGGCAGGCGTTGCCCACTTCGCCGGGGACGACCGTGACCAGGTCGGCGTCGTCGAGGATCAGGGCGGCCGACTTGCCGCCGAGTTCCAGCGAGACACGCTTGATGGTGGCGGCCGAACTCCGCATGATCGCTGAACCGGTGGCCGTCGATCCGGTGAACGTCACCATGTCGACCCGCGGGTCCTCGCACAGCTGCTGGCCCAGTGCGTGATCGGCGCCGGTGATGATGTTGACGACGCCGGGCGGGATGTCGGTCTCCTGGGCGATGACGCGGCCGATCTCGGTGGCCGACCAGGGAGTGTCCGGTGCGGCCTTGAGTACCACGGTGCAGCCGGCCGCCAGGGCCGGGACAATCTTGATCAGGTTGAGGTAGAACGGCGAGTTGAACGGCGTGATCGCGCCGACCACGCCGATGGGTTCCTGGGCGATCAGGCAGCGGTTGGCCCGGACGCCGAAGTGCGGGCGCTCCGGCAGGACCTGGTCGTAATCGTAGGTCTCGGCCAGGGTCGCCCAGTAGTCCAGCATCTGAATGGCCCGGTCGACCCAGATGACGCGCTGGGACACCGGCACCCCGGCCTCGGCCGCCAGCAGGCCGACGATGCGCTCCTTGTGCCGTTCGAGCCCTGCCTGCAGCTGCCGGATGTGCTCGGCCCGGCTGGCGTTGCTGGCCCAGCCCGTCTCGCCGAACGCCTGCCGGGCGGCCACGATCGCCGCCTCCATATCGGCGCCGGTGGCGTCGGCGACCTGGCCGACCAATTCCTCGGTGGCCGGGTCAACGTTGTCGAAACGGCCGCCGCCGGTGGCGGCGCGCAGCTCGCCCGCGATCAGCAGGCGGGACTCCGCGTCGGTGATGGCGGTGCCGTCGGTGTCGTGGACGTAGGTCGACGAAATGGTCATCGTGTTCTCCTCAGGCGTGCGCGGGCTTGCCGATCGTCAGCGGAAGTTCGTCGACTCCGCGGATCTCCCCGACGTGGGACAGGACGTCGTGGCCTGGAGTGATGTGGAAGTCCGGCATCGCCCGAAGGATCTCCTCGAGGGCGATGGTCAGTTCCAGCCGGGCGAGGTGCGACCCGAGGCACCGGTGCGGGCCGCCTCCGAACGCCAGGTGCGGGTTCGGGGAGCGCGTGAAGTCGACCTCGTCCGGGTCCGGGAACTTGGCTGGGTCCCGGTCGGCGGCCCCCATCATCAGCATGATCCGGTCCCCAGCCTTCATCGGGGTCCCGGCCACTTCGCAGTCACGGGTGATGAGCCGCCCGGTGGCGACGATCGACTCGAAGCGGAGCAGCTCCTCCACCGCGCTCGGGATTAGCCCCGGACGTTCGACCAGCTCGCGCCGCTTTTCCGGGTGGCCGGCCAGGTAGGCCATCATCAGGCCGATGGTGGAGGTGACGGTGTCGAGCCCGGCGATGAACAGCAGCGAGAGGATGCCGATGACCTCGTCGGTCGACAGCGGGCGGCCGCCGTCGGCCACTGCGGTCGACAGGTAGGTGACCAGGTCGTCGCCGTCGCCGCCGCGCCGCTGCTGGTAGAGCTCGAGGTAGTAATCGCGGATGCGCAGCTTGGCGGCGGTGAACGCGGCCAGCGCTTGTTCGGGCCGCTGAGCGGGCGCCGACTCGCTGGGCCGCCGGTCGACGAAGATGTCGTCCTTCCACTGCAGGAAGGTCCCGAGCTCGGACTCCGGCACGTCCATGAGGAAACAGAACATGGAGGAGGGGTAGGGCACGGCGAAGCTCGTGATGAACTCGGTCCTCTCCTGTCGGGCGATGTCCTCCAGCAGCCGCCGGGCAAAACTGCGCAGCTTGGGCTCGTGGCGCCGGACCGCCACCTGCGAGAACGGCGCCGCCAGCACCCGCCGGTACAGGGCGTGCAGCGGGGGGTCGGTGTTGAGCGGGATCTCACCGCCGAGCGGATCTTCGATGTAGGGAATGCGGGTGTGCACGCTGGAGAAGGTATCGGGGTCCTGAAGCGCCGCCCTGACGTCCGCGAACCGGGTCAGGTACCAGAACCCGGCGCGCCGGTCGCTCCATCCGACCGGGCATTTGCTGCGCATCTGCTCGTACACCGGGTACGGGTCGGACCAGATCAGATCGGGGTGCGACGGGTCGAACTCAGCTGGGATGATCACGTGCCGGCTCCCTTGGCGACGGTCCCTCTGTTGACTAGTCATACTGCCTTTTCAATCAACCACTAGTCAATGAGTGAGCACAAAACCGATTCATTGACACTACGTCTATCCACATGCTTACCTGTCTTTGTTTTGGCGATACGGCAGGTTCGCAGTGGAGGGAACATGTCAGACGGTCCCGGGTCCCCGCCAGGCGACCCATTCCAGGCCTGGCCTCAAGAACCGGTAGCGCGGCGGTTGCCGGGCCGGGTGGCCCTGGTGACCGGCGGCGGGGGAGCCGGGGACTTCCCCGGCACCGGCATCGCCATCGCCTACCTGCTCGCCCGCCACGGCGCCCGGGTCGCCGTCGCCGACATCGACGCCGGCCGCGCGAAGTACACCTGCGCGCGCATCGCCGAATTCGGTGGCGAGGCGGTCCCGGTGATCGGTGACGTCACCGACCGTGAGGCCTGTGGCCGGCTGGTGGCGGCGACCGTGGATACCTATGGGCAGCTCGATGTGCTGGTCAACAACGCCGGAGTCTCGCCCGGGGCGGCCGAGGCAGCCGACCCGGACGGCACGTGGGACCAGGTCATGGCGATCAACCTGACGTCGGCGCGGCACATGACCGTCCAGGCGGTGCCTCATCTGGAGCAGAGCGCCAGCGCCGCGATCGTCAACATCGCCTCGATAGCTGGCCTGCGCGCGTTCTCCAGCTTGTCCTACGCGGCCAGCAAGGGCGGCATGGTCTCGCTCAGCCGCACCTCGGCCACTGTGTGGGGCCGGGCCGGCATCAGGGTCAACTGCGTGGCCCCCGGCCACATCCACACGCCGATGGGCTACACCTCGGGCGAAGGCCTGCGCGAACTCCGCCGCCGGGCCACGATGCTGGGGACCGAGGGGACCGCCTGGGATATCGCTTACGCGGTGCTGTTCCTCGTCTCGGACGAGTCTCGCTGGATCACCGGGGTCACCCTCCCGGTCGACGCCGGCTCGGTGGAGACGACCGGGCTCGGCGCCTACCGGCACATGTCCGCCGAACCACGGCCCGAGTGGTGACCACGGTCGCCACCGTGCGTGGCCCGGTCGACACCGACGAACTCGGGTCGGTACTGATGCACGAGCACGTCTTCCTGCTCTGGCACGACCTGCTGGCCGAGAACCGCTCTTCCTGGGACGAGGAGAAGGCGGTCCAGCAGGCGGTCGGCCAGCTCAACGAACTGCACCAAGCCGGGATTTCGACGATCGTCGACCTCACCGTGCTCGGCATCGGGCGTAACACGCCGCTGGTGCAGCGGGTCGCCGGGCAGACGGCGGTCAACATCGTCGTCGCGACCGGAGTCTACGCCTACGTCGACCTGCCGCTGTTCCTCTACCGGCCCGCGGTCGATCCAGCTGGCCACTCGATCGCGACGTGGGAGGCCGACGACGCTGGCGCTGATCCGCTGACCAGCTTGTTCATCAGTGACATCGAGCACGGCATCGGCGATACCGGGGTGCGGGCCGGCATCCTCAAGGTGGCCACCGACTGGCCCGGGGTGACGCCCGGCAACGAGCGGATGCTGCGCGCCGTGGCCCGGGCCCACCGCGCGACCGGCGTCCCCATATCGACCCACACCAACGTCACCGCCCGGACCGGCCTGGCTCAGCAGGCCGTGTTCCGCTCCGAGGGTGTCGATCTCGGCCGGGTCGTCATCGGCCACTCGGGCGACTCAGACGATCTGGATTACCTGCTGGAGCTGATCGACGCCGGTTCCTACCTCGGCATGGACCGGTTCGGGATGGACAGCACCGGCCGCTTCGAGCAGCGGGTCGCGGTTGTCGCCGAGCTGTGCCGCCGCGGTTACGCCGGTCGGATGGTGCTGGCCCACGACGCGAGCTGTGTGTCCCACGGCGCCGGCGACCGCAAGGCGGCCCAGCAGCACAGCCTGCCCAACTGGCACATGCTGCACATCTCCCAGGACGTGGTACCCGAGCTGCTGCGCCGCGGGGTGTCCCAGGACGACATCGACCAGATGCTGGTCCGCAACCCGGCCGCCATCCTCCCGGCCCGCGCGGCCTGATTCCCCGTCCGCCCTAGGGAGAACCAATGGATTCCACCGATCTCGCGGCGTTTACCCAGCACTTCGACCCCACCGATCCGGTCTGGAACGAGGCGTTCGACGAGGCCGGCCGATGCTTGCGAGAAACCGGCCCGGTCTCTTCATCAGCCCACGGCGGCCTGCACGTGTTCGGCGCCTTCGAGGACATCCGCCGGATTCTTTCCGACCCTGAGACGTTCTCCAATTCCCGGGGCCTGTCGATCATCCCGGAGAACCAGCACGTCATCCGCCGCCCGACCGACCTCGATCCGCCGCTGCAGCTGGCCTACCGGCGGCTGCTCGACCCCTACCTGTCGCCGCGGCGGATCGCCGGTATCGAAGGCCAGCTGCGGACGACGGCCCAGGACCTCATCTCGGGATTCGCGGCGCGCGGCCAGTGTGACGCCGCCACCGAGTACTCGCGTCCGCTGCCGGCCGCCGCCTTCGTCCAGTTCCTGCTGAACCTGCGACCCGACCAGGTCGATGAGGCCCAGCAGGTGGTCAACAACGCGGTGTTCACCACCGACCCGCCAGCTCGCCGGGCCGCCCTCGGCGAACTGGCCCAGTGGTCGGCGCGGATCCTCGAAGCCCGTCGGCGCCAGCCGCGGCAGGACGACCTGCTGGACGCGGTCCTGCACAACCCGGTCGACGGTGCGCCGCTGACCGAGGACGAGCAGGTGTCGATCCTCGTCCCGCTGGCTACCGGGGGACTGGAGACCACGGCCAGCGTGATCTCCAGCTCGCTGCTGCGCCTGGCCCTCAACCCTGCCCTGCAGACCCGCTTGCGTGACACCGGGCAACTGCCGCCCCAGGCGATCGAGGAGTTCCTCCGCCTGGGGGCCCCGGTGATCATGTCGCGCACGGTCATGCGGGACACCGAGGTGGCCGGGCACCAGCTGCGGGCCGGCGAGCGGGTCGTGGTGCTGCTGCCCGCCGGCAATCGCGACCCGCACGAGTTCAGCTGTCCCGAGGACTTCGACGAGCATCAGACCAACCGGCACCTGACGTTCTCGCACGGGCCCCATCGGTGCCTGGGCTCCAACCTGGCCAAGCTCGGCATCCGCGTCGCGCTCGAGGTCTTCCTCCAGCAATTGCCGCTGTTCGAGCTGGCCGGACCGCCACGGTTCCGTACCTCACAAAGCCGCAGCGTCGATTCGCTTCCGCTGCGGTTCGTGGCGGCATGACCGCCCGGCGGACCCGGGTGGCCCAGTGGGCGACCGGCATGATCGGTTCGGAGTCACTGCGGCTGACCATCGACCATCCCGACCTCGAACTCGTCGGCGTGTACGTCTACACGACCGATAAGGCCGGCCGGGATGCCGGTGAGCTGTGCGGTTACCCAGCCACCGGGGTGGTCTCCACCGGCTCGGCCGAGGCGATCGTGGCCGTCGCGCCCGATGTTGTCCTGCACACGCCCCGGCGCACCGCCTCCAGTGAGGTCGCCGACCGCGAAGTCGAGACGCTGCTGCGGGCCGGGATCAACGTCGTCACCATCCGCGGCTACTTCTGGCCGGCCGTCTACGGGACGGCGTATGAAAAGCGGTTCGCCGACGCGGCCCGCGACGGCGGCGCGTCCCTGTGCGCGGTCGGCATCAACCCGGGATTCCTCAACGACCGGATCGGGCCCGCGCTGACCAGCATGTGCTCGACGGTGCGGGCCATCGAGTTCGGCATCGGCCACGACATGCACGACCGCAGCGACCACGCGATCTTCGACGTCTGCGGCATCGGCCTCGAACTCAACCAGCTCACCGCCGACTCGCCCGCGGTGAAGGAGCTGACTCCGCTGTACACCGAGATGTTCCATTGCATCGCCGCTCAGCTCGGCACCCGGGTCACCGCGGTGACAACCGAGATCGAGCCGTCGGCCGCCTCCCGCGACCTGGAGATACGCGGGCGGACCATCCGCCAGGGCACCGTGGGCGGCGCCAAATGGAGGTGGCGGGCCGAACTCGAAGCCGGTCCGGAGCTGCGGTACGAGGCCCGCTGGTACATCGACGACCAGATGCCGGGCTGGGACACCCGCCACGTGCGATCCATCCGGATCGACGGCGACCCGCCGCTGCTGGCCGAGTTCGTCATCTCGGAGACCCCGGCTCGCCCCGGTGACATCTACGACCCGACCACCCGGGCGATGGCCGCGCTGGTCGTCAACGCGATCCCGGACGTGCGGGCGGCGGCTCCCGGCATCGTGACCCCGCACGCCCTGGCGCCCTGGCGGGTGCCGTCGGCTCTGCTCACAGCTGGAGAGGTGAACGCGTGACTGAGATGGCAGACAGCCGGCCGCTGGACGGCCGGGTCGCGGTCGTGACCGGGGCCGCCAGTGCGATGGGCACGGCCACCGCGGCTGGCTTGCAGCAGCTGGGGGCCGCCCTGGTGCTGCTCGACCGCGACGCCGAGGGACTCGCGACGGCCGGGGCCACCCTCGGGGCCAAAGCTGACACCCCGGTCACCACCCGCGTGGCCGAGCTGGCCGACGTCGAGAAGCTGCCCGGCCTGGTCGAATCCATCCTGGCTGACCACGGCCACATCGACGTCCTCGTCAACCTGGCCGCCTATCGCCACCTACCCGACAAACTGATCCCGGCGTCACCGGAAATCTGGGCCCGGACCCTGACCATCAACCTGACCGCACCGGCGGTCCTGATCGCGGCGGTGGCACCAGGGATGATCAAGGGCGGCCGGGGCGGCTGGATCGTCAACGTCTCCTCCAGTTCGGCGTTCCGGGCGGCCGGCGATCCGCCCGTCGCCTACGCGTCGTCCAAGGCTGGCCTGGGCGCGCTGACCCGGGCGGCGGCGGCCGAGCTGGGTCCGCACGACATCAACGTCAACATCGTCTCCCCGGGGGCGACCCGGTCGGGGATGGCGGTCCGGGCCGGGGCCTCCGGCCGGCTCGACGAACTGGCCCGCAGCGGACCGGTGTCGAACCTCATGAAGCGGGCGTCCGAGCCCGAGGATGTTGCCTCGGTCATCGCGTTCTTGTGCAGCCCGGCCAGCCGTCAGATCACCGGCCAGATCATCCACACCAGCGCGGGCCTGGTGGTCTGAGCCATGCCGGGGTCAGCGGGCCGTGCTGATCATGCCCCCGCCGTCGAGGGCGGCGGTCATCTGCGCGGCCCAGCCGGCCTCGGAGGCGGCCTGCCGGCCGGCCAGGCTGGCGGTGGCCGGGGCGCCGATCGGGTACCGCAGCTGCCGGGTGCCGTCGAGTGCCGCGGCGACGATGTCACGGGCACCCTCGCTGGCCGGCGTGGCCGCCGCCATCGCCGTGCGGGCCGCTGCGGCCAGCCGTTCCTCCACCGCCCGGTACGGCGAGCCCGGGCTGCTCAGCCGGGTGCCGTCGGCGTTGCCGACCAGGTTGGACCTGAACAGGCCAGGCTCCACGATCAGCACCCGCACGCCATAGGGCAGCACCTCGAAGTGCAGCGCCTCGGCGTAGGCCTCGGCGGCGTGCTTGCTGGCCGCGTAGCTCGCCCCGAACGGCCGCGGCACTTTACCGGCCACCGACGAGACCTGCACGATCGTCCCGCGCCGGCGTTGGCGCATCCCCGGCAGCACGGCCTGGATCATCCGCAGCGAGCCGAACACGTTGGTTTCGAAGATGCGCTGCACCAGGGCCAGCGGAGTCGTCTCGACGGCCGACCCGCCGCTGATTCCCGCATTGTTGACCAGCACATCGACCCGGCCGTACTCGCCTGCCACAGCCTGCACGGCTTCGCCGACCGAGCGGTCATCGGTGACGTCCAGGCGGACAGCCTGGACGGGAAGGCCTTCCTCCTGGGCGGTGGAGAGCAGGTCGCTGCCTGCCGGATTACGCATGCCGGCAATGACGCGATGGCCAGCCCGGGCCAGCTCAAGCGCGATCTCGTAACCCAGCCCGGTGCTGGCTCCTGTTACCAGGGCAATCTGTTCCGTCATTGACGACCTCATGGGACAGAGTGTCGAATTAATTTACGTATTATCTACTATTATTAAAAGGGAAACAACATGGCGGACGCCCAGCAGATAGTCGAGCGCTTCATGGCCGCGGCCCGGTCCGGTGACGTGGCCAGCCTCACCGCGATGCTGGCGGCGGATTTCCGGCTCGTCGAGCCGCCGTCCCTGCCCTACGGCGGTGAATACCAGGGCCCCGACGGCTTTCTCCAGTTCCTGGCCGCGCTGAGTGCTGAGGTCCAGATGCTGCCAGCTGAGGACGAGTACGTAGCGGCGGACGACAAGGTGTGGCGGCGCTCGGTGTTCCGGGCTCGCTCGAAGCGCAACGAGGCCGTCATCGAGCAGCCGTTCGCGGAACTGTTCACCGTCGGCCCGGACGGTCTGATCGTCCGGATCGAGCCGTTCTACTGGGACACCCATGCTGTCGGCGCGGTGCTGTCCGCGGTCTGAACCACCTGTCACTAGGCCTCGCGAGCCTGACATTTTACTTGACATAATGACTAATTAAGAGTCACTATGCGCATCAAGAGGCTGCGCTGAAGGAGCTGATCTGATGGTCCACGTAAGGATCGACGCCGATCGCTGCCAGGGCCACGGCCGTTGCTACGCGCTCAGCCCGGACGTCTTCGGAGCCGACGATCTGGGGCACGGTGAGGTTCTCCTCGCCGAGGCCGACGGCGAGGCCGCCGACGACGCCCGGGTCGCCGCGGCCAACTGCCCGGAAGAGGCCGTCATCGTTTCCGAGACCGGTGACGGGACATGATCACTCCCGCCGAGTTCGATCCCGGGCACCCGGAGCTAATGCGGTCCGACCCGTACGGCCATTACGCGGCGCTGCGCGACCAGTGCCCGATCGGCCGCAGCCGCCGCCGGGGCGGGTTCTGGTACCTCACCCGTTACGCCGACGTGCGTGCGGTGCTGCAGGACCCGGCGACCTTCTCGAGTACTCAGACCCGGGTGCCGTACATCGAGGATCCGCTCGGGGGAGAGATCCCGCTCAACATCGATCCGCCGCTGCACGCCGTTTACCGGCGGGCGCTGGCCGAGCCGTTCTCGCCTGCGGAGGTGGGCACTCACGCTGAGGCCCTGCGCCAATCGGCCCGCCAGATCCTGGCCGGCCTGGCCGGACGCGACCACATCGAGTTCATGACGGACTTCGCGGTGCCCTACCCGGCGGCCATGTTCTGCCATCTCATGGGGCTGCCCGCTGCCGAGCTCAGCACGTTCTTCGTCTGGAAGGACGAGATTCTCGATGTCACCCGGGACGAGGCACCCGAGCGGGCCCGTCTCCGGTTCACTCAGACCAAACTACGCATCCGGGACTACTTCCTGGCGCTGTACGACCAGCGGATGGACCGCCCCGGTCGCGACATCGTGAGCCACCTCGCCCACGTCACCGTCGACGGCGAGCGGCGACTGACGCGCGATGAGGTCATCGCCATCTGTGAGCTGCTGTTCATCGCCGGGCTCGACACCGTGTCGGCCACCCTCGGGCTCATGATTGCCTACCTCGCCAGGCACGACCAAGACCGGCGCCTGCTGGCGGCCCAGCCCGAGCTGATCCCGGGCGCGGTTGAGGAACTGCTCAGGTACGAGTCGATCGTCTCCACCGGCCGCGTGCTCACCCGGGACTGTGAGGTGGGTGGGGTGGCCATGCAGGCAGGCGACCGGATCATGGGGGTGCTCGGTGCAGCCGACCGGGACGGCCGTGAGTTCGCCGCTCCC
>Ga0213875_10002076_pt1 | contig 12283 bp, 11 predicted proteins | sample BarmaccomBMRX_R8_FD_160105 | JGI IMG/M metagenome (GOLD analysis project Ga0213875, IMG submission 160105) | Root-associated microbial communities from Barbacenia macrantha in rupestrian grasslands, the National Park of Serra do Cipo, Brazil - RX_R8 | ecosystem: Host-associated > Plants > Roots... | reverse complement strand
ACTCGGATTGAAAGCGACGGAAACCAGAATCTCTTTGCCTTGCGTGGAAGTATGAATGCCGCTTGCGCCGAGATGGTATTTCACATCCCCGGAGCCTTGCACACTCTCCGGGTCCGGCTCACCTTCAAATTCAGAGAAGACCTGGGCCATGGACTTGCCGATTACATTCGCGAGTACGTTGAGCCGGCCCCGGTGAGCCATCCCGATCACGGCTTCATGAGCATTTCCATTGGCCGCGCGCTCGAGGATCTCGTCGAGCACGGCAATTGTGCTTTCCAGTCCTTCTAGCCCGAAGCGTTTTTGCCCGACAAAGCGCGTCTGGAGGAAATGTTCGAATTCTTCCGCCTGAACTAACCGGCTCAGAATGCGGAGCCGCAAGGAATCCTCGAGCTTCCAGGCGTTCATGGTGCCTTCCATGCGGTCCTGAAGCCATTGGCGCTGTTCCGGATTTTGGATATGGAGATACTCGACACCAATCGATCCGCAGTAGGTGGTGCGGAGGCGGTCGAGAATTTCGCGCAACGTCTCATAGGGCTGCATGTATGAGGCGATTGCGCCGCTAGGAGCCTTCACGGCGCCCGCAAGAAACGGCCGATCCAAATCCCAAATGGTGAGCCCGTAGGAAGCGGGATCGAGCGCGGCTTCATAAGCAGGCTCTCTGCCCAATGGATTCGTATTGGCAAGCAAATGCCCGCGAATGCGATACGAGATGATGAGCCGAATGACCGCGGCCTCTTTCGCTACGTCCGTGTTCACCTGGGCATAGCGATTCGGCGTGATGGGCTGATCCGTCTGCCAACGGACAGGGGCGGACGGGATTTTCAGATCCCGGAAAATGGCGTCATAAAAGCCGTCTTCGCCGAGCAGCAACTGCTGAAGCTTGGCCAAAAAAGCACCGGATTCCGCGCCCTGGATAATGCGGTGATCGTAAGTGCAGGTAATCGTCAGGACTTTGCTCAACCCGAGCATGGCGCGAGTCTCTTCGCTCGCTGCGGCGAACTCAGCCGGATAATCAATCACGCCGGTCGCGATAATGGCGCCCTGCCCCGGCATCAGTCGCGGAACAGAGCCAAGCGTTCCAACCGTCCCTGGATTCGTCAGAGAAATTGTGGTGCCTTCAAAATCCGATACCTGCAGTTTGTTGTTGCGGGCACGAACCACGATGTCGTCATAAGCCGCAACGAATTGGGCGAAGTTCATGCCATCCGCATTCTTGATATTGGGAACCTTGAGCGAGCGGACGCCATCTTTCCCCGCGACATCGACCGCGAGACCGATGTTCACGTGACTGTGAACGACACGAAACGCTTCTCCGCCGTTCTCGGCGTAGGCCTGGTTCAGGGACGGATTCGATTTGAGCGCCTTCACAATCGCCCAAGCGATGAGGTGGGTAAAGCTGAGTTTGCTTCGAGCCTGCAAGGCGCGGTGCTTATTGATGACGCTGCGATTTTCCTCGATGACGCGGACCGGAATCTGGCGCTGCGAGGTGGCGACGGGAATCGAAAGGCTCGCGATCATGTTTTCCGCGATTCGGGCGGCGGCGCCTCGCAACGGGATGAGCTGATCGTTTGCGCCCACGGTTTTCGATTCCGGCGCGGCAGGCGGGCTAGATGTCGTTTTGGCTACCGCGGTGGGAGCGGTGTTAGCTGCACCGTTTTCTGCCGGAAGGGACGGCGATGCTGCGATACGCGAGCGCTCCTGTGGCGTAGGCGTCGGTTGTGGCGGTTCCTGCTCCGGAGGCAGCCATTGAGGCGGCTCTTTTTGCGGCGGCGTCTCGATCGGCGGCTCGCGCTCCGGCGGCGTTTGTTCCGGGGGTTCTTGTGCCGGAGGTAAGTATTCGGGCGGCTCGCGGTCTGTTATAACTGCTGGTCCGCCGTTGTGACCAAACTCATCGAACAGGTCAGTCCAACCTTCGTCGACACTTTTGCGATCGAACTGATACTGATGATATAGCTCGTCTTCTAACCAGGAGTTAATGCCCAAATCAACAGGTGGATTCGTACTCTCATTGTAACGAAAAGGCCACTTTTCGGCGGCGATTAACCTAACGGATAAGCTGGTAGGGACGGCTCACGTGTGAAGGAATTGGAGCAGATCTTAGCGTTATGGACGCAGGCCGCGAGCAACGGGCAATCTGCGGTCCTCGTCACGGTGGTGAAGACTCACGGCTCTTCGTACCGCCTCCCCGGAGCTCGGTTGTTCTTGCTCTCGAGCGGTGAGCGTGCGGGTTCTGTCAGCGGTGGTTGTCTGGAAGCGGATCTTCTCAAAAAGGCCTGGTGGTTGACCGAACGCGGGCCCACGATTCAGCGTTATGACACAACTCCGGACGGCGAAATCGCGCCCGCGTACGGCTTGGGATGTAGCGGCATCATTCATGTTCTATTGGAGCGCGTGACTGCGGAAAATTCGGGAGTGCTGCCGCTCATAAGTGATGTGAGATCCCAGCGTCGCGCTGCGGCGGCGGTTCACGTGATCGAGCCTGCGAGCGCAGCCGGACAGCAATTGACGATCGATACAAGCGGTCGTGTTCTACACAACCTGCCGAATGCAGAACTCGCGCTCGCTCTCGAGCGGGAAGCGGACTCGGCTCTCGCCGGGCATACATCACATTTGGCGCATCTGAGCGGAGGCGTCGAGGCATTTGTCGAAACGCTGAATCCGCCAGTGCGTCTGCTGGTATTCGGAGCCGGCGATGATGCAATCCCGCTGACGAAGTTTGCGAAATTGCTGGGCTGGAACGTTGTCGTGCTAGACGGACGCGCCCACTACGCGCGCCGGGAAAAATTCCCAGAGGCGGACGACGTGATTACATGGCCAGCCGGTCAGACTCGATTTAAGTTGCCGATCGATTCATGGACAGTCGCGGTTCTCATGACGCATAGTTACAGCCAGGATCTGGACATATTGCAAGCGGTCTCATCACATCCGCTTGCTTATGTGGGCATATTGGGACCGCGGAAACGTGCTTCTCAGCTGCTGACTGATGCAGATCTCGATTCGCCAGAATTTGCTGACGCCCTGCACAGCCCCATGGGTCTGGACATCGGCGCCGACGGGCCCGAGCAGGTCGCATTAGCCGTCATTGCAGAAATCCAGGCTACTTTAAACGGACGAGAAGGCGGGTTGCTCCGTGAACGCACGGGCTCGATTCACGCGAGGACCGGCGAGGAAGAGGACAGCGCGGCTGCTTGGGTTCGATCGATCGCCTGCGCCTAGCTGGATGAAATCTTTCATCATCGCTACGGCCGTCACCCTTGCCTGGGCCGGCAGTTCCTTTTCCCAATCGCTGAAAGAATTTGAAAAGAAAGTTACGGAATTTACGCTCTCGAACGGATTGCACTTCATCATTGTCGAAAGGCACGACGCTCCCGTTGTGGCGTTTAATTCTTATGCCAACGTGGGCGCGGTTGACGATCCGTCCGGAAAAACTGGTCTCGCGCACATGTTTGAGCACATGGCATTCAAGGGCACGGCAAACATCGGGAGCTCGAATTGGCCTCTCGAAAAAGCCGCGATGCAGAAGATTGAAAACGCCTACGACGAATTGCAGAACGAGCAAAACAAAGGCGTGCAAGCAGACAAGGCCAAAATCGCTCAGCTTCAGACCCGTTTGCGGGAAGAGATCGAGGCCGCCGACAAGTTCGTGATTCCGAATCTTTACACGGAGATTATCGAGGAGAACGGCGGCGAAGGCCTGAATGCTCAAACCGCAATGGATTCGACTCAGTTCTTTTACGAGTTCCCCTCGAACCGGCTAGAGCTTTGGTTCCTCTTGGAATCGGAGCGTTTCTATGCGCCTGTCTTCCGCGAATTTTATAAGGAACGTAGCGTGGTTCGCGAAGAGCGGCGCATGAGCGTTGAATCGAATCCGCAGGGTCAATTGTCGGAAGCCCTGAGCGCTACCGCTTTCGAAGCTCATCCCTATCACAACCCGCCCGTGGGCTGGAGCAGCGACATAGAAAGCTTCCGGTTAGCTGACGCGATCGCGTTTTACAAGAAGTACTATGTTCCGTCCAACTTGTCGATTGCGATCGTTGGAGATGTGGACCCGAAGGAAGCGCGCCGTCTCGCCGATCGTTACTTCGCAATCATTCCTGCGGGACCGGATCCAGCTCCGGTGCACACCGTTGAGCCAATCCAAAAGGGAGAGCGCGAAGCCACCGTGACTTCTCCTGCGCAACCGGTTGAGCTGATCGGCTATAAGCGTCCCGACGAACGCTCCGAGGACGATGCTGTGTTGGATGTTGTCACGGAAATTCTATCGAGCGGGCGAACCGGCTTGATCTTTAAGGAACTGGTTCGCGATAAGCAGGTGGCGCTCGATGCCGGGGCCGTCCCTTCCATCCCTGGAACCAAATATCCGAACCTCTTCCTGCTTTATCTCGTTCCCAATCAAGGGAAGAGCCTCGCGGAATGCGAGAAACCGCTGTTGTCCATCTTGGAGCGCCTGAAGACGCAGAAGATTGATGATGCCACTCTGAAACGCGTCAAGACAAAACTGCGCGCCGATCTTATCGAAAGATTGGATAGCAATGCGGGACTCGCCTCTGAATTGAATGCTTACTATTGGGCGTATGGCGATTGGCGGCGTCTGTTCACAGAGCTTGATGAATACGACAGAGTAACTGCGGAAGACGTGGAGCGCGTCGCCGGGAAGTACTTTATTCCTGAAGCGCGGACCACTGTGCGCTTGGCCCAGGAAAAGTAAGTGCGCATGTTGCATTCTTCGTGGCTGGCCGCTCTGGTTTCTGCTTGCGTCTGCCTGGGTGCCCAAAACGAGCCGGTGACCGTCCGTGATCCCGGGGGGCTCCCTTCTCCGAATGAATTGAAGATCCCGCCACTGGGCGAAATTAAAATCCCGCAGCCGGCTGTTTTCACGCTTCCGAACGGGCTGAAAATTTTTCTTTTGGAAGATCACGAGCTACCGGTCGTGCGCGGCGCCATGCTCATTCGAACGAGCAATCTGTTCGATCCGAAAAGTAAACGAGGATTGGCAACGCTGACGGGCATTACCATGCGAAGCGGCGGAACCAAAACCTTGGCGGGAAATGAGCTGGATGAGAGGCTTGAATCGATAGCTGCCTCGGTTGAGACCGAAATCGGGGAATCCACGGGAACTGCGCGATTCCATTGCTTGAAAGAGAACACCGACGAAGTACTCGGCCTGTTCCGCGATGTTGTAACCTCGCCCGCCTTCAGTCAGGAGAAAATCGATCTCGCCAAAACGCAACTGAAAAGCGCGATCTCACGCAGAAACGATGAGGCTCAAGGAATCGCCAGCAGAGAACTGCTGCGGCTGGTCTACGGCCCGGACACTCCGTACGGGGGGATGGAAGAATATGCGACCGTCGACGCGGTCACGCGCTCCGATATTGAAGCGTTTTATAAGCGATATCTCTTCCCCTCCAACATTTTGATGTCGGTCTATGGCGACTTTTCCACTCCCACGATGCGGGAAAAACTGCAATCGCTTTTTTCTTCGTGGAACGTCACTCAACCCAAAGTGCCGCCGTTTCCTGCTGTCGATGCCCCGACGCGTCCTGGAATTTTCTTCGTGCAGAAGGCCGATGTTCAACAGATTTTCCTGCAACTAGGCGAATTGGGTGGCGAGTATCGCGATGCTGATTTCCCGGCGCTTTCGGTGGCGGCGGATGTGCTGGGAGGCGGATTTAGTAGCCGCTTGTTGCGGGAGGTTCGTACCCGGCTCGGCTATGCCTATGAGATAGATGCTGGATGGGAAGCAGATTTCAATCACCCCGGCGTCTTCCGTATCGCGTGCAGCACCAAGCCGGAGGAGACGACGCAAACAATTCAAGCCATTTTGGGCCAGCTTGAAAATATGAGAACTAGCGAAGTGAGCGATCAGGAGCTCAAAACGGCAAAGGACGCCGCCCTGAACAGCTTAGTGTTTGCATTCGAGCGCCCGTCCAGCACTTTGGCGCGATTGATGACTTACGAATACTTCGGCTATCCACTCGATTTTTTGAGCCGTTATGAAAAGGCCATCTCGACGGTAACCAAAGCCGACGTGCTGCGGGTGGCGAAGCAATACTTTTTACCCGCGAAGCTGACGATTGTCGCCGTCGGCAATCGCGACAACATTAGCGAGCCTTTGTCGACTCTCAAGCTCCCGATCCAGCCGCTCGATGTAACCATCCCCGCGCCGAAGGAGCAGGCCCTTCGTTGAACTTGGTCGTATGAATTTCAGAACTACTCAAAAACTTTTCCTGGCCGCGCTCCTCTTAGATGTAGCGGCGGCCGCCCAGACCAGCCCGAATAAAGGAAGACAAATCATCGATCAAGCCATCGCGGCGCTCGGCGGCGATCGCTTTCTTCACCTGCAAAATCGCGTAGAAATTGGCCGAATTTACGCCTTCTTCCACGACCAGATCAGCGGCTTGGATGTTGCCAGAATTTACACCGAATATCTCGCGCAAAAACCTGCCAAGGGAGTCGCCCTCCGTGAACGGGAAGTGCTGGGGAAAAAGCAGGACTATTCATACCTGTTTCTCCAAGACCAGGGCTGGGACATAACGTTTCGCGGGGCGCGCCCGATTCCCGATGAAAATTGGGAGCGTTACGCCAGAACCACCGAACACGACATCCTCTATATGTTGCGATACCGCATCGGCGAGCCCGGCATGACGTTCGAGTATGCCGGCTCTGAGGTGTATCTGACTTCGCACGTCGAAGTCGTCGACATCATTGACGCCAACGACGTGACGGTTCGCGTGTATTTCGATCACAACACGAGCTTGCCGGTTCACCAGTCGTTTACGTGGCTCGATCGAGAAACGAAATACCGGAATGATGAGGTCACTGAGTTCGATAAATACCGCGACGCGGGCGGAATCATGTGGCCGTTTTCCATCGAGCGCGAACGAAACGGCTACAAGGTATACCAAAGATTCGCCACAAAGGTGGAGATCGATCAGCCTCTTCCGCCGAAGATCTTCGAGCTGCCCCCGGGCGCGAAGGTCCTGAAGAAGGTGGATTGAAGGCGTAGTACTGATCACCGGGCGAGTCCACTGGGAATTGCACGCCGGCGGTTCCATCCCGTTCTGCTGCTACAATTTGATCTCAAGCGGCTCTATTGAACCTGGGCGGCCTGTGCCCCGTTATGCACCATGGATCTCGATCAGCTTCATACTTTTCTTGAGATCGTCCGGCTAAAAAGCTTCTCGAAGGCTGCGCAGACCTGTTATCGTACCCAGCCCGCCATCAGCGCTCAAGTGAGGCAGTTGGAACAGGAGCTGAACACAACCCTGTTTGAACGCCTCGGGACCAAAATTTCGCTGACGGTGGCGGGCCGCATCTTCGCCGAACACGCCGAACAGATCCTGGCTCTGCGTAGGCGGGCACAGGACGCCATTAACGAATTGGAGAGAGTTCCCCGGGGCGAGCTCGTGATTGCCGCGAATGAGGCTACTTGCATTTACGTGCTCCCCGGTGTTTTCGCCGAATTCAAGAAACAGTTCCCCAATGTCCAGCTTTCGGTCGATCGGTCATACGGGACCCGGGTTGTACAGGCCGTTCTCGACAATCTCGCAGATTTCGGAATCACCCAATTGCCGGTTCAGGAAAAAAAGTTGCAGGTCGCTAAAATTCACTCCGATGAGATCAAATTGCTTGTTCCAGCCGGGCACAGACTCGCATCTTACGAACGTGTTATGCCGCGCGACTTGCAGGGCGAGCAGATCCTACTCCCAAAAACCGGCACAACCCGAGCGCGATTGAACACCTGGCTGGACGCTGTACAGGACGACCTGAATGTTTCAATGGAACTGGATTCAACCGAAATGATCAAGCGCTTCGTCATGGCGAACCTGGGCCTTTCCTTCCTGGCGGCGTCGCACTGCCGGGAGGAAGTGGCGGCAAAGACGTTGGCGTGTGTTTCGCTCGGCCCCGAGGCAATGATCCGCCGCGTTGGCTTAATCTACCGGAAGGATAAATCCCTATCCAAGGCGGCTCTCGGGTTTATTCAGGTGACCTTGGAAAATGCCGGCCACCAGATTGCAATCTCGGGATACCAGCGGCTCCGCCCATCCGGAACTTAGGAATTTCACTCATGGCAAAGGTCACCGCAAGAAGCTCGACCATCTTTATCGCCACCAGCGAGGCAACCCGCGTTTATCGGTCAGTGGAAGAAATACCCCCCGCATTGCGGAGAAAGCTCCAGCAGTCCACCCGCGGTATCAATTCAGCCACGATCTTGATCGCCGATAAACGTGGACGCGAGGAATTGGTCCGGGCGCTCCAAGGTCAGCCAAGCAACGTCCAATGCCGTTTAGCCGAAACCATCCGCTCGCAGCAACGCGAAACTCCGCCCAGCCGAAAGCGTCGGCGCTTTCTTTCCCTGAGGACCTGGTTGGAACTGCTGGTGCCTGTCGCAGTCGGCGCATCGCTTTGGTTTTTTATCGATTCACATTTCTGAAATTTTCCTCAACTTCTACTGATTCCGGCCGATTAGCCCGGTGTGACTGCCTCGTCTCCCGATCATTCCGGCTCTGCGCTCATTCAGGTAGCTCCCCAGCCAGGGAGCTCCGCTCGACGGAGTATTCCTTGCCTGTTCCATGGGATGGATCATAAGCGGTTGATTCTGGAAACCACGGAACCGCTCCCCATTTCCACCGTCGTCAGCGTGGAACACGAGGATGTTCTATTCCTGGGTGAAGTACTCTCCTGCCGCGTGACCTCCGGCCCCGCCTGGAACGTCGAGATAAAAGTCGCTCACTTCTTGACCGGCTTACAAAATCTGATGGCCCTGCGTAAGGGCTTACTCGGCGAAGGCGTACCGTCTCAGACCTTCCATTCCATCCCCCCAGGTGTGTTCAACTGATCCCCACGTATGCATTGATGTGAGCGCCTCAATTTCATCGGTTATGCTGCAAAAGAATGCAGCGTAAGGTGGTTATCTTCGGAAGAGGCGGTCAGCTTGGTGTCGAATTGTGCCGTGAGTTTGAACGCCGTCAATGGAGCGTTCAGGCTTTTGATCGCCAATCACTCGATATTACGGACGATTCCCTCGTCGAGCAGGCCATTTCTGAAGCCGATCCGCAGGTCGTCGTCAATGCCGCCGCCTACAACCATGTGGATATCGCGGAGCGCGAGCCGGAGGCCGCATACCGGACGAACGCCTTGGCCGTGCGCAATCTAGCCATGGCCTGCCGCCAAGCGGATGTGCAATTCGTCCATTACTCAACCGATTACGTTTTCGATGGCGCCAAGGGTGCTCCCTATGTCGAAACCGACATGCCGCATCCTTTGGGCGCCTATGCAGTCTCCAAATTGGCGGGTGAGCTCTACGCCGAGGCTTACCTGAGCAGCCCGTTGGTGATCCGCACCGCCGGCGTGTTCGGACCCGCGGGGATGTTCACGCCGCGGGGCAATTTTCTCGAGCTGATGCTCCGCCTTGCCAAGACAACTAATCCGATTCGCGTGGTAGAAGATCATGTCGCATCTCCGACCTACGCTCCGGCCATCGCTTCGCGCACCGTCGATCTGGTTGAGAAGAATATACGTGGCTTATTTCACATGGGCGGTGGGCAGCCGATCTCCTGGTATGACTACGCAAAAATGATTTTCGAATTGGCGAGCGTGTCGCCCATGCTTCACCCTACCGATGAAAGAGAATATAGGACTGCGGCTCGCCGTCCTAAATGCACGCCTCTTTCGAACGCCAAGCTCGAAGCAGCAGGCATCGCGCCCATGCCGCCTCTCCGGGAAGCTGTGCGCGATTATTTAGCCGCGCGCGAACACGCTACTGCGCATCGTTCTTCGTAGCGTAATAGCCATTGCGGGCTTGGACGCGATAGTCCGGATTATCGACCTTGATTTCGATCCGGCGAAAGGTATCGTCCCGTTTTTGATTGATGGTTTGGTAGCCGATCGAGTACTGGTTTCTGAGCTCATCTTGAATCTCGCGGAAAATCTCATTCAAAGGATGCTTGGAACTAACCGTGAACACATGGCCGCCGGTATCTTCCGACATTTTCCGCAAATCCGATTCGCCTCCGCCGCCCCACATCATTCCGGCATCTTGGTAGAACCCGCGGTCGACGTAATAGATGCTGTAAATGATCGCGTCTGCCCGTTGCGCCGCCTCGATGGCGCCGCGCCGGTCGTAAAAGCTTCCTTGATCCTCGCCGTCGGTAATCAGAATCAGCGCTTTTCGTCCCACTTCGCTCTTCAACTTTTCATTCGAGGCCAGGTAAACGGCGTCGAATAGCAACGTGCCTTTCGGGGTGCCGCTCGTGGGGATCGGCCCGGTATTAACATTCGGGATCGGACCGCGCCCAATCATGGGAGGTTGCCCATCGCCTCGCAAATCCTGCAACGCCGCTGTAAGCAGTCGTGGCGAGCTGGTGTAGTCCTGCAACAGGTCCGTACTTTTCCCGAAGGAAATCAGAAAAGCTTCGTCTTTCGGGCGGATTACGCTTGAAAAGAACGACGACGCCGCTTGCCGCTCGATGTCAATCAGCCGCTCCTGACTGGCGCTTATGTCTATGAGTAAGCCCAAAGTAAGCGGCAGATCGGTTTCGCGTGAAAACCTCTGAATGGTCTGCTGCTTTCCGTCTTCATAGATGGTGAAATTGTTCTTTTCGAGGTTCGGAATGAGCTGCCCGCCCTTTTTCGCTCGAACAGTGAAAAAAATGTTCACCAGATCGACATTGATTCGAATGGTGGGTTCCTGGCCGGCTGGTTGATCCTGCGGCGGCGATTGCTGGGGTGCCGCTCCGGATTGCCAACACAAACTCAGCAGCGCCGCGACCGCAACCCGCGATTGTCTAAGTAAACTGCTCATCTTCGTTATGATTATCGTCTAGAAGCTCACGATGGAAGTAGCCACGTTGCACCTTCAAAAAGCCGATCCCGTTATGGCTCAAATCATCCAGCGGGTAGGCCCGTGCCAGTTCGCGATTCGAGAGCCAACGTTCGAGACGTTAGCCCGGTCCATCACGTTCCAACAGCTTCACGGCAAGGCAGCGCGAAGCATCTTTGAACGGCTCCGCAAAGCTGTTGGCCGGAGATTCACGGCAACCGCATTTTTGAAACTAACGCAAGAAGAATTGCGCGCCTGCGGCTTATCCCGGCAGAAAATAGCGTCGTTAACGGACCTGGCCGAGCGAGTCGCGCGCCGTGAAATCAATTTTCGAAAGCTCTCCGCTTTGGAAGACGCGGAGATCATTTCGGTCCTTTCACAGGTTCGAGGGGTGGGCGTTTGGACGGTGCAAATGTTCCTGATCTTTGCGCTGCAGCGTCCCAATGTGATGCCTCTGGGCGATTTCGGCATTCGCAACGCAGTCCGAAAAGCATATGGATTACCGGAGCTTCCAAAACCTGCGGATCTCGCCCGTATGGCTGAAAAGTGGCATCCCTATTGTTCAGTTGCGAGCTGGTATCTCTGGCGAAGCCTGGACGTTCCAGCCGGGATATAGCTCGAGTAGGCGCCGACGAGATTGTCGGCCGGAATCGGATTTTTATCGTAGGCACAATCCGCCGCCATCGAATAGCGCTTCCAATTCCTTCTCGCTGCCTGGATCGTTCATCAGCCGTGCCGCCCATACGGCCTGACGCTTGATGGAATCCAGTTCGCGTGGCTTCCAGTCGCTCTTAAGCGCCTCGCAGTAGGCGAGTATTGCAGCGGCCGGTTGACCCAAGTAGAGATATGCTTCGCCTTGAGTTACCCTCGCCCACCGGTCAGTATTTGCAATAAAAGTATGCTTAACTACGTCGGCGGCGATCGCCTTTACCTCTTCCGCGTGCTCGCGTAAAGCTAGACTCATGAATGCATAATTAATCCCGTTGTAGAAGGCTTGTGCATGATCTGGGACAGAACTAGCCGCAACGTACGCCTCACGGTAGACTTGTTCAGCGCGTGGGCCGTCCGCAGCATGAAGCACTGGATCTGCTAGCCAGCGCGCTTTAAACGTCCCGCTAGCACGCCGTTCAGGTTAGTACTTCGAGTAGGCATGCCCTCCAGCAGATCGATTGCATCCTTCTCTCGTCCGGCAGCCTCCAAGCGATAGACAAGCTCTTCACGCTCTGTCTCGTTCATCCCCTGGCGTTGATTCCACAACTCGTCTAATTCCGTAGTCGCAGCCGAGGCGCTTTCGAGCACTTTTTCGGAGGGTTTGGTGAGCAGGCCGACCAGCAGTTTCATCGAGTCGGCATCAGCCACGGCAGGCTTTACAATCTCCAGATGATTTCCGGCAATGAACGATCGATACTCCGCGTTGAAAACGTCAACCGACGATTCTCGCGGAACGAACTCATCACGTAT
>Ga0213875_10002075_pt1 | contig 12290 bp, 10 predicted proteins | sample BarmaccomBMRX_R8_FD_160105 | JGI IMG/M metagenome (GOLD analysis project Ga0213875, IMG submission 160105) | Root-associated microbial communities from Barbacenia macrantha in rupestrian grasslands, the National Park of Serra do Cipo, Brazil - RX_R8 | ecosystem: Host-associated > Plants > Roots... | reverse complement strand
GCAAGGCGGGTTCGTGCGGGATCCCGGTTCCCGGCGTGATGCTGAAGTTCGCCAGCGTCGAAGACCCGAGCACCTATGTTCCGCTCGGCGAGCGCGGCGAGATCTGCATCAAGGGCCCCAACGTGATGAAGGGCTACTGGAAGAACGCGCAGGCGACGCGCGAGGTGACGACGGCCGACGGCTACCTGCGCACCGGCGACGTCGCCTACATGGACGAGGACGGCTTCGTCTTCATCGTCGACCGCATCAAGGACATGCTGCTGTGCGGCGGCTTCAACGTCTACCCGCGCAACATCGAGGAAGCGATCTACGCGCATCCGAGCGTCGCGGAGGCGTCGGTCATCGGCGTGCCCGATGCGTACCGCGGTCAGGCCCCGAAGGCATTCGTCGTGCTGAAGGCCGACGCGCCCGAGCTCGTGCTCGAGGATCTGCAGTCGTTTCTGCGCGACAAGCTCGGAAAGCACGAGATGGTGCAGCACCTCGAGGTGCGCGCATCGCTGCCGAAGACGCCGGTCGGAAAGATCCTCAAGAAGGCGTTGATCGATGAAGACGCGCAGCGGCGCGAGGCGGCCGGCGCCGCCGCGGGCGTCTGACGTGCCCGATGTGCCCGGCGCCGATCCCTTCGCACCGTGGCGCGAGCTCGTCGCGGTGTGGGAGAAGAACGTGAACGCGCTCGCCAACCGCACGATGGCGTCGGACGAGTTCACCTCGACGATGCACGGCACGACCGGTCTCACGGTGAAGGCGCAGGAAGCGTTGCGCGACGTGATGGCCGCCTATCTCGCGAGCGTCAACCTGCCCAGCCGCAACGACGTCGCCGCGCTCGGCGAGCGCATCGGGCAACTCGAGTCGCGACTGGACCGCATCGCGGCGGCGCTCGAGCGCATCGCCGGAACCGCCGCCCGCGCGGACGATACGACCACCGCCGAAGCGCCCGCGCGCCGTCCGCCGCGCACGAAGCGCCCGGCGGAGCTCGAGCCGCCGGCGTGAGCGCGGCGCCGCCCGCGGATGCGATCGAGCGCATCCAGGGCGAGATCGACCGCGCGATCCGCCGCAGCATCAAAGGGCTCGAGTACCTCGGCTCGCCGGCGCCGGCCGTCGGGCCGACGCCGAAGGACGTCGTCTTCGAGCAGGGCACGCTGCACCTGTATCACTACCGCGCCGTCGCGAACGAGATCTACCGCGTGCCGATCCTCATCGTGATGGCGACGAGCAATCGCGGATACATCCTCGACCTCGCGCCCGGCCAGAGCTTCGTCGAGTACATGCTGCGGCAAGGTTACGACGTGTACGTGATCGACTGGAGCCCGCCGGGCCCCGCCGATCGCGACCTGCGCTTCGAGGACTACACGCAGCGCTTCATCCCCGAATGCGTGCAGCGCGTGCGCGACGACAGCGGCGTCGACGACGTCACGGTGATCGGCTACTGCATGGGCGGCGTGCTCGCGGTGATGTATGCGGCGCTGCATCCGCACGACCGCATCGCGAACCTGGTCTGCTTCACGACGCCGATCGACTTCTCGCAGATGGAGCTGTTCGCGAAGTGGTCGGACCCGCGCTACTTCGACGTCGACCGGCTCGTCGACGCGACCGGCAACGTACCGTCGGAGATCATCTTCACCTCGTTCGAGATGCTGCGTCCCGCCACGCGGCTGGCCGGCCAAGTGCAGCTCTGGGAGAACATGTGGAACGACGACTTCGTTCGCTCGTACCGCGCGTTCGAGCGGTGGTCGACCGACACGCTGCCGCTCGCCGGAGAATACTTTCGCCAGACGATCAAGGAGCTGATCTGGGAGAATCGCTTGTACAAGAACGAGCTGGTCGTGGGCGGGAAGCACGCCGACCTGCGCGCGATCACCGCACCCGCGCTCCACGCGATGGCCGAGCACGATCACATCGTGCCGCACGCCGCGGCGAAGCCGCTGATCCCCAGCATCGGCTCCGACGACAAGGAAGAGATCGTGCTCAAAGGCGGCCACGTGAGCCTCGTCGCGGGACCGAACGCCGTGAAGCGACTCTGGCCGCGGCTCGACGCGTGGCTCGGAAAGCGATCGGTGTGAGCGCCGCGCCCGCGCACGTCTATCCCGACCGCGTGGCGATCGGCGGCGGCGACGTCGATCTGCGCTTCATGCGCCCCGGCGACGAAGCGGCGGTCCTCGCCTTCGCGCGCGCGCTCCCGATGCACGACCTCCTGTTCCTCCCGCGCGACATCACGCAGCCGAAGGTCATGGACGCATGGATGCACGAGGCGCAGCGCGGGACGCTGACGACGTTGCTCGCCTTCCGCGGCGACGCCGTGGCGGGGTGCGCGAGCATCGCGCGCGATCCGCTGTCGTGGTCGCCGCACGTCGGCGAGCTGCGCGTCGTCGTGGCGCCCGACGCGCGCGGGGCCGGTCTCGGACGGATGCTCTCGGAGCGAGCGGTGGCGCTCGCGATCGCGGCCGGCATCGAGAAGATCGTCGCGCACATGACCGCCGATCAGGCGGCCGCGATCGCCGTGTTCGAGACGATGGGGTATCGCGCCGAAGCGCTGCTGCGTGACCACGTACGCGACGGCGAGGGCACGACGCACGACCTCGTCATCCTCAGCCACGACGTCGCAGCGGTCCGTGCGCGCATCGCCGCGTACGGACTCGACACGGCGCTCGACGCCGCGGGCGAACCGTGAACGACGCGACGGGCGCGGACGTCGAACGGCTCTTCTCGCTGCGCGGACGCACGGCGCTCGTCACGGGCGCGTCGAGCGGCCTCGGCCGTCACTTCGCGGCGGTGCTGCACGCCGCCGGCGCCACGGTGATCTTGGCCGCGCGGCGCGTCGATCGCATCGAGGCCGAAGCCGCACGCCTCGGTGAGCGCGCGCACGCGATTCGCATGGATGTCACCGACGAGCGCGCGATCGCCGACGCGTTCGACCGCCTCGCGCAGTCGCACGCGCCGATCGACGTCGTCGTGAACAACGCCGGCGTGAGCGGCTCGAACCTGATGCTGCAAATGGAGACCGGCGAGTGGGACGGCGTCGTCGATGTGAACCTGCGCGGTCCGTTCCTCGTCGCGCGCGAGGCGGCGCGGCGTCTCGTCGCCGCGGGCGCGCCGGGAAGCATCGTCAACGTCGCATCCATCCTCGGCCTGCGCGTCGCGCCCGCGGTCGCGCCGTACATGGCGAGCAAAGCGGGGCTGATCCATTTGACGCGCGCCATGGCGTACGAGTTCGCGCGATACGCGATACGCGTCAACGCGCTGTGTCCGGGTTACTTCGAGACGGAGATGAACGCGGAGTTCCTCGCGAGCGACTACGGACGCGCCACCATCAAGCGCGTTCCGCAGCGGCGCGTCGGCGAGCTGCGCGATCTCACCGGACCGCTGCTCCTGCTCACGTCCGATGCGGGCGCGTTCATGACAGGCAGCGCGCTCGTCGTCGACGGCGGTCACGCGATCAACAGCTTGTAGGTGCGACAAAGGTATCACGCACGCTCGTCGAAGGGCATGCCAAGCGGTTCGCTCGTTGCAGCGACGGGAACGAACGATCAGGAGGATGATGAGCTCGTGACGACTGCTGCCTGGTCTTGGACCGGCCCGAACGCCGGAGACCAGCGGGGGCTGCGTCCTCCGTCCAAACTGCTCTGGCTCGCCGAATACCGCGCCATCTGGGAGCTCGGATTCTCTTTGACGGCGACGCCGCTGCTGATGACGGCGCCGCGCGGTGACGGGCATCCGGTGCTGGTGCTGCCGGGATTCCTCGTGAGCGACGTCTCGACGACGATGCTGCGCCGCTATCTGTCGGCGCTGGGCTACGACACGTACGGCTGGGAGCTCGGCCGCAACCTCGGCGGCGTTCGCCGCATGCGCGCGAAGCTGCGCGCGCGGCTGAGCGAGATCCACGCCCGCACGGGCAAGACGGTGACCCTCATCGGCTGGAGTCTCGGCGGCGTCTACGCGCGCGATCTCGCGCACGCGATGCCCGCGGCAGTGCGTTCCGTCATCACGCTCGGCAGCCCGTTCTCGCGCAGTCGCAACGCGAGCAACATCACCGACATCTACGAGATGGTCAGCGGCGAGGGCGAGTGGGACGATCGCATGAGCGATCGCCACGAGTTCGATGCGATCGGTGGCGATCTGCCGATGCCGTCCACCTCGATCTGGTCGAAGATCGACGGCGTGGTCAGTTGGGAGACGTCGGTCCTGCGCTCGAACGCGCGCACGGAAAACATCGAGGTGGTCGGCGCGAGCCACGTCGGGCTGGGTGTCAACGCGCCCGTTCTGTGGGCGGTCGCCGACCGGCTCGCGCTCCCGGAAGGCACGTTCACACCGTTCGCGCGCCGCGGTCCGTTCGCGATCGCGTACGGCGCGGCAGCCGCGGCGTAGACGCTAGGCCGCGCCGGCCAGCACGAGCGCGGCGTGCAGCAGCACGCCCGCGGAGCCGCCGACGACGCTGCCGTTCAGGCGGATGAACTGTAGGTCGGGTCCCAACTCGGTCTCGATCTTCTCGCTGACCTCGCGCGCGTCCCAACGGTGCACGACGTCCGTGATGAGCGCCGAGAACTGGTGCTGAAATCGCGGTAGGATCGCCTCGGCGATCTCCGCGAGTTTGCCGTTGAGCCGTGCGACGAGCGCCGGCTGCGCGAGCAGCGCGGATGCGGTCGTCGCGACGACGTCCGCGAAGCGCGCGCCGCTCGCGGTTGCGGGCTCGCGCCCGATCCGTGCGCGCAGCGCGCGCCATGCCGCCGCTGCCGCGTCGTCGACGGACGCTCCGTACAGCAGCGACGTCTTGAGCCGCTCCGCGCTCGCCGCCGTCGCGGGATCGTCGCGCAGCCGCACGATGAGTTCCGCAAGCGCGAGGTCGAGGTCACGCCGCATCGGATGATCCGCCGCGCCGGCGACCTCACCCACGAGATCGATCATTCCGTCGACGAAGCGGTTCACGATGTACGCGTCGACGAACCCCGGCGTGAGCAGGGACCGTCGCGCGAAGCGGCGCTTGATCTCGGCGCGCTGTCCGTGCAGCCAACGCGCGACGGCCGGCAGCATGCGATCGAGCGCGCGCTGATGCATTTGCTGCTCCGCGAGCGACGCGAGCACGCTCGCGCCCGCACGTGCCGCGTCGACGCGCTCGAGCTCGTCGACGAGCACGCGGCGCAGGACGGCGTGAATCTCCGCATCGTCCACGGCGTCGACGAGCCGCGGGACGGCGTCGCGCACGCCCGCGAGCAGCTCGCGCGCGTTCTCGGACACGGCCAGCCAGCGCAGCGCGTGCCCGGCGGGATCGCTCGCGCGCAGGCGCGCCGCGAGATTCGACGCCGTGAGAAAGTTCTGCTCGACGAACAGTCCGAGCTGCGCGCCGATGCGATCCTTGTTCCGCGGAACGATCGCGGTGTGCGGCAGCGGCACGCCGCCGGGATGACGGAACAGCGCGACGACGGCGAACCAATCGGCGAGCCCGCCGATCAGCGCCGCTTCGCTGAACGCTTCGACCCATGCGAGGGCCGGATACGCGCCGCGCAACGACGCCGACACGCCGAACAGGACCGCCATCACGACGAGCACGCCCGTCGCGATGGCTTGCATGCGCCGCAGGCCGGCGCGCTTCGCGGCCGGCGCGGCGTTCGGCCCGGCGGCCGTCAGGGGCTTACGCCTGCTCCGTCGTGCTCTCGGCGGCCGCCGGCGTCGAGGCCGACTTCAGCACGCTGACCAGCTCGCTCACGTACGCGTTCTGCTGCTCGATCAGCTTGACCGCGTACGACGAGTTCAGTTCGTTGATCTTCGAGACGACCGCCGGGATGTTGCGCACGGCGTCGGCGCCCGGCATCGTGCCGGTCGCGTTCGAGACGAGCTCGCGGATCGAGTTGACCGCCGCGACCTGCGCCGCTTGCGCCTGCTTGAGGGCCTCGAGCCCCTGGCGCTGGAGCTTCTCGATGGTGTCGATGTACGTGTCGTTCATGGCCCGCTAAGTATACCAAGCAGATGCTTTGGGCGTCAAGCGGTCCTGTCAGGCCGCCGCCCAGACGTCCAGCACGTAGCGTTGGGACGCGGCCAGACCGTCGAGCCAGCCCCGCGCGGCGGCGGCGCCCTCGCCGGTGCGCGCCGCGTAGAGCGCTTCCAGCGTCGCGCGGACGTCGGGCTCCATGCGGCTGCCATCGCCGCAGACGTAGATCGTCGCGCCTTCATCGATCAGCGCGAACACGCGGTCGGCGCGCTCCGCGATGCGGTGCTGCACGTACGTCTTGCGCGCCGGATCCAGGCGCGAGAACGCGACGTCGAGCTCGACGATGCCGTCCTCCGCGAAACGTTCGAGCTCGTCGCGGTACAGGTAGTCGTGGTCAGGGTGCCGGCAGCCGAAGAACAGCATCGCCGGTCCGAGCGTCACGCCCGCGCCCGCGAGCGCCGCGCGCTCGTGCACGAACCCGCGGAAGGGCGCGATGCCGGTTCCGGGTCCGATCATGATCAGCGGCCGCGACGGATCCTCCGGCAGCCGGAAGCCGCTGCGCGACTCCTTCACGAACGCGTCGATCGCCGAGCCCGCCGCGTGCCGCGCGAGCGCGGTCGACGCGACGCCTTCGTATGCGCCGCGGCCGGACCATGCGGGCTCGCGCACGACGCCGACGGTGATGCTGCAGCGATCCGGTGACGGCCGCGGCGACGACGAGATCGAGTAATATCGCGGCGTCATCGCCGGCAGCATGTCGAGGAACGCCGCGAACGGAAGCTCGCACGCCGGAAACTCCTCGAGCAGATCGAGCACGGACCGGCGTGGACGTTTCACCCGCGTGAGATACGGCGAGTCCTCGCCCTCGTCGTTCGCGAGCTCGCGCAAGCGCGGCCCGCTCGACGGGCATCGCGTGCTCTCGGCGAGCGCTTCGACCTGCGCGCGCGTCGCCGGCTGCTGCAGCTCGACGTAGTGCGCGAGCAGCCGCGCGAGCGACACCGGTGCGTCGACGGGCAGCGCGGGCGGGCGCGACGTGATCGCGCGCAGCCGGACGTATGCGTCCTCGGCGAAGTCGAACCGCGTGAGCACGCGCTGCACGAGCGCGCGCGCGTTCTCCGCGACGACGCCGAGATGATCGCCCGCGCGATACGTCGTGCCGGCGGGCAATGCGATCTCGAGGTGCCGCGTCGAGCGCTCGCCGGCCGTCTGCAGCTCGCGGTTCTCGAGCACGCGCATCGCGCCGGCGCCGTGCACCGCGGCGAGCGGGTTCGCTTGCGGTCCCGCCACGACGTCGACGGCATACCGCGGCCGCGCGTCGTTCTCGACGCGCGCGTCGATCGTGATGCCGAGATCGGATGCGACCGCGTTCCAGAGCGCGAGCCGCCACGCGCGGAACGCACCGTCGATGTCTTCCTGCGCGTCGCCCTCGCCGCGCTCGAAGAGCCGTTCCGCACCGAACGCCGCGAGCCGCTCGTCCAGAAAGCGCGGCACCGCCTGATACGTCGACGCCCAGTTGCGGTTACCGCATCCGAACACGGTGTACCGCACGCCCGCCAGCGCGTCCGGCGCCATGCCGCGCTGCAGCCACGCGTGGAACGCCGCGGCGTTGTCGGGCGGCGCACCGTTGTACGACGCGCACACGATCAGCACGCCGCCGTCCGTCGGCAGCTTGCCGACGTAGTCGTCGAGCCAACCGACACGCACCGCGAATCCCTGCGCCACGGCGAGGTCGGCGACGCGGCGTGCGATCGTCTCGGACGTGCCGAGGTTCGACCCGAACAACACCAGCAGCGGCGTGCCGTGCGCCGGCGCGGCCGGCGGCGGCGACGGCGCGGCCGCCGCGCCGTTCGCGTTCGTCGCGATCCCGGCCGGCGCGTTCGTGCGCTCGTGCACGCGGCGGCGCACCTTGATCTTCAAGCCCTCGGGCTTGATCGTCAGCGTCTCCTTGATGCGCAGCTCGTAGCGCGCGTGGTCGATCAGCCGGAACCGCTGCAGCATCATGCCGACGACCAGCGCCGCCTCCTGCATCGCGAACTGCCGCCCGATGCATGCGCGCTGACCGTTGCCGAACGGCTTGTACGCGTTCGACGGCCGCGCGCGCTCGAGGTCCGGCGCGAAGTTGTCCGGGTCGAAGATTTCGGCGCGCTCGCCCCAGATCGCCGGATCGCGGTGCAGCATCGGCAGCAGCACGATGATCTGACTGCGCGCCTTCACGGGATACCGTCCGCCGAGCACGTCGTCGCGGTACGGCAGCAGCGCATACGCCGGCGCGGTCGGCCACAGCCGCAGCGACTCCTTGAGCACCTGCTGCACGTAGGTGAGCGCGTTGACCTGCTTCACCGTCGGCTTCACCGACGCGTCCGTGCCCAGCACGCGGTCCACCTCGTCGTACGCGCGCGCGAGCACGTCGGGGTCCTTGAGCAAGAAGTACGTCGCGAACGAGAGGAGGCCGCTCGTCGTCTCGTGGCCGGCGATCAAGAACGTGATGATCTGGTAGCGGATGTTCTCGTCGTCGAGCCGCTCCCCGCTCTTGCGGTCGACGCCGGTCAGCATGTAGTCGAGCAGATCGCTCTTCACCGTCGGGTCGCCCGCGGCGCGCTCCGCCTTGCGCTCCTGGATGATGCGGTCGACGATGCCGTTCATGTACGCGGCGTCGGCGGCGACGCGCGCCTGCTTTCCGCGCGAGAAGACGCCCTCGAGCGGCAGCCCACGCGTCGTCATCGCCACCTCGAGCGCGTCGACCATCGCGCCCACGAACGGGTGGTTGTCCTCGCGGTAGAACGAGTTCAAGCGGTACCCGAAACCGCAGATTCCGATCGTGTCGAGCGTCAGCGCCGTCATGTCGTGCACGACGTCGACCTCGTCGTCCGGATTCAGACGCTCCCACTTGAGCATCATCTGCTCCGCGACGTCGAGCATCTTCGGGTGATAGCTCTGCATCGCGCGGTCGCCGAAGTTGGGCAGCAGGATGTTGTGCGCGCGCGACCAGTTCGGTTCGGACGTGTACGCGGTGAAGAGCCCGTCGCCCGAGATCGCGCGCACGCGGTGCAACGCGCCGCGCACGGACTTGTCGAACCGCTTCTCGTCGGACGCCTCGTCGACGTAGTCGAAGCCGGACAGCACCGTGACCGTCGCGCGGCCCATCATGTCGAGCTGGAAGATCGGTCCCAGCCGGCGCGCGAGGCGCATGAGATCCTGGATCGGCGTGACCGTGCCGATGTCGAGCACGTTGCCGATCAGCGGCTTCTTCGGCGGCGCCGGGATCGGCAGCAGCTGCGAGGGCGCGCTCACGCGATGCGGCTACGCGGCGACGCCGCAGGCGCGCTCGAGCTCGGCGAGCTCGACGGGGACGAGCTGCGCGATCGCGTCCACGTCCGGCACGACGTTCGCGCCCGCGATCAGCCCGAAGTCGAGGCCGTCGACGTAGCCGTGCACCGTGATGTTCAACGCCTGTCCGTGCACGGGGATCGACATCGGGAAGACGTGCTCGATGCGCGCGCCGGCGATGTAGATCGGCGTTCGCGAGAACAGCACGTTGGAGACGACGACGTTCACGGGCGGCGGGAGGCTGTCGGCGAGCCGCGAGCGCCCGTAGAACACCGCAAGGAGTTGCAGCAGCATCGGCGTGCCGAACGTCGGGACCTCCGCCAGGTGCGGCATCAGCGCGCGGAACGGGTTCGCGAGCTCTTTCGACGCGGCGGCGCCCGCGACGATCGCGTCGATGCGCACCCTCGGGTCGTCGACGTCGGTCGCGAGCGGCACGACCATTCCGAACACTTGGTTCTTCGTCTGCGCATCGCCGCGCTCGCGGGCGGAGATCGGTACGAACGCGGTGAGCGTCTTGCGCGGCAGCGCCTCGCGCTCGGCGAGGTACCGCCGCAACACGCCGCTCGCGAGCGCGAGCACGACGTCGTTCACCTTTCCGTTCACGGCGGCGGCGATCGCCTTGACGCGATCCATCGGCACCGTCACGCCCGCGAAGCTGCGCTCCGACGAGATCGCCGCGTTGAGCGGCGTCGACGGCGCGGACAGCAGCCCGAGCGCCTTCAGCGAGTCCGGCTTGAACGCGTTCGTGAGCGCGGATGCGTACGCGTGCGCGATGTCGCTCGCGTTCGCGGCAAGCCGCAGCGGCCATTCGGCGGAGTGCACCGCCGCGTCGAAGAGCACGGACGCCAAGTCCGAGCCCCCCGTCCGTGGCAGCTCGAGGTTCGCGAGATCCGCCGGCGACGTCTGCGCGCGCCATAGCTCGGCGTACGCCGCGAACAGCGAGGACGCGAGGTCGCGCGTGTCCGCGCGCTGCGAGGGCGCAGCCTGCGACCCCGGCGGCGGCCCATCGTCGACCGGATGCGGTGACGACTCGTACAGAATCTCGGTGAGCGCCGCGCCCGCGCCGCCGTCGATCAGCGCGTGATGCATCTTCGAGTAGATCGCGGCTTCGCCGTTCGGCAAGCCGTCGAACACGTAGATCTCCCACAGCGGGCGCGAGCGGCTCAGCGCGCGCGCGTGCAGCCACCCGGCGAGGCGCTCTGCGGTGTGGCGATCGTGCGGCTCCGGCAGCGCGCCGCGCAGCACGTGACGGTCGAGGTCGAAGTCGCGGTCCTCGACCCAGCTCGGACGATCGATGTCGAACGGCGCCTCGGCGAGCTTCCAGCGCAGGCTCTTCGCGTGATCGATGCGGCTGGCGATGCGGCGCTTGAAATCTTCGTAGAAGTCGGCCGCGTATCCGTTGGGTAACTTCACGATCGTCAAACTGCCGACGTGCATCGGGCACTCCGCCGTCTCCGCAAAGAGAAACGCGGAGTCGACGACGGACAGTTTGCGAACGGCGGCGCTCACTCGGCGGGACGCCCGCCCGGCGCCGCGCCCGTGTCGGGTCCGATCCAGACCGTCTGCACGTTCACGAACTCACGAATGCCGAACGCCGAGAGCTCACGGCCGATCCCGCTCTTCTTCACGCCGCCGAACGGCAGCCGCGGATCCGACGCGGTCATGCCGTTGATGAAGCAGTTGCCCGACTGCAGCCCCGCCGCCAGCTTCTCCGCGTGCGCGATGTCGCGCGTCCACAGGTTGCCGCCAAGACCGAAGCGCGAGTCGTTTGCGAGCGCGACCGCATGCTCCGCATCGCGCGCGCGCATGATCGCGGCGGCCGGGCCGAACGTCTCTTCGTTTGCCATGCGCATGCCGGGACGTACGTCGCCGACGACCGTCGGCTCGACGAACGCACCCGGACCGTCCAGCGGTTTCCCGCCCAGCAGCAGCGTTGCACCGGCTGCGACGGTCGCGCGAATCTGCTCGATCAGCTCGTCGCGCAGATCACGGCGCGCCATCGGGCCGATGGTCGTATCGCGCCGCGTGGGATCGCCGACGACCAGCGCGCGTGTCTTCGCGACGAAGCGCTCGACGTACGCGTCGTACACGGCGTCCTCGACGATGAAACGCTTCGCGGCGATGCAGCTCTGCCCGGTGTTCTGAAAGCGCGCCTTGACGCCGGTTTCGGCCGCGGCGTCGAGGTCCGCATCGGCGAGCACGATGAAGTAGTCGGACCCGCCGAGCTCGAGCACCGTCTTCTTGATCGCCTTGCCGGCGGCGGCGCCGACCGACGATCCCGCGGCTTCGCTGCCGGTGAGCGTCACCGCCGCGATGCGCTCGTCGAGCACGATCGGCTCCATTTCCTTGCTGCCGACGACGAGCGTCGTGAACGCACCGTGCGGCAAGCCGCTCGCACGAAGCACGTCTTCGATCACCAGCCCGCAGCCCGTGACGTTCGCGGCGTGCTTGAGCACGACGACGTTGCCGGCCATCAGCGCCGGTGCCGCCGCACGGAACGCCTGCCAATACGGAAAGTTCCACGGCATGATCGCGAGCAGCACGCCGAGCGGACGAAACGCGACGTAACTGCGCGCGGCGTTCGACGCGATCGTCTCGTTCGCCAACAGACGTTCGGCGTTGCCGGCGAACCAGTCGCACGTCACCGCGCACTTCTCGACCTCGGCTTCCGCTTCGGCGATCGGCTTGCCCATCTCGCGCGTCGCGAGAGCGGCGAGATCGGCCTTGTGTCCGCGCAGATGACGGGCCGCGGCGCGCAGGCGTTCGCCGCGCTCGGCGATCGGCGTATCGCGCCACGCGGCGGCGGCGCGCACGGCGGCATCGAGTCGCTCGTCGACCGCGGCACGGTCGTGCGGCTCGTACCGCACGATCGCCTCGCCGGTCGCGGGATTCCGCGTCTCGATCGCGGCGGAGCGTTCGGCCGTGGTGCTCATGGCGGGCGTTTCCCCACCCGCCGCCGGACTCCCACGGCAGGCGCTCTCGCCCGCCGTGAGCGTTTCAGGAAGCGCGCGGAACGCGCGGCAGCGTCGACGTGTGTGCCTTG
>Ga0213875_10002074_pt1 | contig 12290 bp, 9 predicted proteins | sample BarmaccomBMRX_R8_FD_160105 | JGI IMG/M metagenome (GOLD analysis project Ga0213875, IMG submission 160105) | Root-associated microbial communities from Barbacenia macrantha in rupestrian grasslands, the National Park of Serra do Cipo, Brazil - RX_R8 | ecosystem: Host-associated > Plants > Roots... | reverse complement strand
GAGCCGGTGACGCTGGTTCCCTACGGCAGCACCCACCTGCGCGTCACCGAGTTCCCGACCGTCGCGGGGTAGAGGACCTACCCCTGGCCGCAAGCGGCCTGTCCCCTCCCTGTCAGGGAAGGGGGAAGAGAGGGGGCTGTGACAGTGACTTCTCCTCTTTCCCTTCCCTGACAGGGAGGGGACCGCCGCGACAGCGGCAGGGGTAGGTCCTTCCTAATGCCCGTGCCCGCACCCGGACCCATGCGGCTCCAGGGCGCAGTAGAGGGTTTGGGAGTCGACGCGGCAGCCGTCCGCGCCGGGGAGCTCGGTCTGGATGGTGGCGTGGCCGATGCCGAAGTCGTCGTGCAGGCGCGTGTTAAGGGCGCAAACGACCTGTGCCGCCTCGGCGAGCGTGCAGGCTTCGGGCAGGACGACGTGGCAGGAGAGGAAGTGGATGCCGTCGCCGACGGTCCAGACGTGCAGGTCATGGACATCGCGGACGGGCGGCACGGCGTTCATCGCCGCGACCAGGGCGGCCACGTCCAGGTCCTTGGGCGCGCCTTCCAGCAGGATGTTGGTCGCGTCCCCGATGATGCCCCAGGACGAATAGAGGATAAAGAGGGCGATCAGCACGGACACGACGGGGTCGGCCAGAGTCCAGCCGGTGAAGCGGACGACCGCCCCGGCGATCAAGACGGCGAGCGAGGAGAGGGCGTCGCCGGCCATGTGGACGTAGGCGGCGCGGGCGTTGAGGCTATGGTGGCTGTCGCCCCGGAGCCAGTACGCGATCACGGTATTCATCAGCAGGGCGACGGCGGCGACGGCCATCATGGTCGTCCCGGCGGGCGCTTCGGGGTGAACGAAGGCGCGGACGGCTTCGGCGAGGATGGCGAGGGCGATCACGACCAGGGCGGCGGCGTTGGCAAGCGCCGTCAGGATGGCGACCCGGTGGTAGCCGAACGTCCGCCCCGCGCTGGCGGGCCGCCGCGCCACCCAGACGGCGTAGGCCGCCAGCCCCAGCGCCAGCGCGTCGCTGGCATTATGTCCCGCGTCCGACAGCAGCGCCAGCGACCGCGCCCGCCAGCCGAACCCGGCCTCCACGATGACAAAAATAAGGGTCAGAGCGAGCGATAGCCAGAGCTTGCCCCCGGAAGTCGCCCCATGCGTATGTCCAGCCATGCCGCTATTATAGCACACGATCACCCCCGACTCTCTCCTTCTTAACCATCTCACCCTGTTCCATAGACAGTTGATGACACGGCCGGAGGCAACGGCCAATGATTGCAGCGGCAGAGGGCCACAAGCTACGAATTGCGTGTGAAAAAGGTCACAGCGTTCGGGCGGCGATGCGGTATACTAGGGGTGATCCTGACGGGCGGCGGTTCTGTTGGGAGGGAAGGTTCGCAGGACCCGCGCGCCCGCCGTTGATCGCCGCAAACCGGAAAGGGTCCGTCGGGGATGATGCATCGGGAAGCAAGCAAGTCACAGTCTCTACCACCGCTGATTTTCTGATTGGAGAACACCATGCCAGCACCACGAACGCACAAGCCGCGGCGTCCCTTCAACGACCCCGTGGCCGACCCCAAGCCCTTCATGCGGTTTGAGCCGCCGCCCCCGACCGGACGCAATACGCTCAAGCTGCCGCTGCGCGTCGTCATGCCCGAAGCCGCCCAGGCCATCCAGCAGGCGGGCAAGATCGTCTTCCACGCCGTCGGCGACGTGGGCGGGGTCCACGGCACCGAGGCCCAGCGGGCGATCTCCGACGTGATGGAGTCGCAGATCACCGGGACCGTGCAGACCGGGCAGCCGACGGACACGGCCACCGACTCCCCCAGCGGACAGGGCGGCAGCCCGCCGGCCCCCGGCGCCGACCCCGCCAACGACCCGCAGGTTGACCCCGGCACCGAGGTCCCCGCGCCGGGGCAGCCGGCGTTCCTGTACCTGCTCGGCGACGTGATCTACTTCAACGGGCAGAGCACGCTCTATCGAGAACAGTTCTACGACCCGTACAAGTTCTACCCCGCGCCGATCTTCGCCATCCCCGGCAACCACGACGGCGACACCCAGGTACATCAGAACGATCTGCCGGACACTGAGACGACGCTGACCGGGTTCGTGATGAACTTCTGCGACACGCAGCCGCGGCACCTGTACCCCTACCGGGAGACGATGACCCAGCCCTACGTCTACTGGACGCTGGACGCGCCGTTCGTGACCCTCATCGGCCTGTACTCCAACGTGGAGGGGACGCTGGACGGGCGCGGCAACGTTGAGCAGCAGCAGTGGCTGACCGACCAGCTCAAGGCCGCCGACCCGGCGAAGAGCGTCATCATCGCCGTCCACCACCCGCCCTACTCGCTGGACAACGACCACGGCGGCTGCCCCGACATTGACGCGGCGCTGGACCAGGCGATGGCCGACTCCGGGCGCATGGCCGACGCCGTGTTCTCCGGCCACGTCCACAACTACCAGCGGTTCACGCGGACGTTCCAGGGCCGCCAGATACCCTACGTGGTCGCGGGCGCGGGCGGCTACGCCAACAGTTCCAAGGCCATGCACAAGCTGCAGACGGACGACGACGGCAATTTGCCCCCGACGGGACAGCCGACCACGCGCGCGGACGTGACGTTTGAGGCGTTCAACCAGGACAACCCCGGCTTCCTGCGGCTGACGATTGACGACGGGGCGAAGACGCTGCGGGCGGAGTATTTCCTGGTGCCGTTTGACGACAGCGCGCCCAGCCTCGCGGACTCCTTCACGCTGGACTTGAACGCGCACACGGTCGCCAGTCCGTAGGCCAGTCGTCCGGGCTGGAGAGGCAGTCAGCGAGTGAATTCGCCGCTGGGTCGCCTTCGGCGGACTGTCCGCCTTCGCGGACAAGGAGAGGTCCGCCGGGCCCATCTTGTGTCCGCGTAGGCGGACACTCGGCGTCCGCGCCATCAGCGGCGAGTTCATTCGCTGTCTTCTTCATTCGCCGGCACAGTTCCGCATTTTTTCATGCCGGTGGCGATCAGGGCTTCCGGCTAGAGTGGCTCGATCAGGATCTCGCCGCCTTCGGTGGCTTCGACGTGGAGATGGTTGCCATCGATCAGGAGCATACCGAGGAGTGGATTGCCGTCCAAAACCAGCACCTCCGTCGGGCGCGGCTCGTCGTCCCAGTTCAGCGAGACTTCGTAGACGGCGTGACGCTCCTCCTGGCCGTTCGGCATGAGCACGTAGCGACTTTCCCAAAAGGCCGCGTCCATCTGCCGGAGCAGGGACGGGGGCAGGGCCAACTCCCCTTCAAAGCCGGTGTCAACGACAAACTCCACGTCCACGGGGCCGCGCGGGCCGGGCAGCGTGAGACGGACGCGGGGCGAGTGGTCACGGACACGGCCGAGAATCATACGCCCGCCTCCGGCTCCGCCGGCGCGTCGCCGGGCCGTTGCGCGTCCCGGAACTGCGCCTGCATTCGTCCGGCGAGGATGCGGGCGGCCAAGGCGAAGTCGGGCGTAGGGCCGACGCGCAGGGTGATGTAGCCCCCCTCCGGGTGGCGCTGGCGCATGGCGCGGCTGGCGTGGGTGGGCGTGGAGCCGAGGAGGTAGTCGCCGGAATCGGGGTGGATGGCGAGGCCCTCGCCGTCGTGTTCCGGCTCCAGTCGCGCCCTCAGCGTGTTCTGATAGAAGGCCAGGGCGCGCGCGGCGAGTTCGGGGCTTCCGGCGGGCAGACCTTCCGGATCAGACGGGGGCGGCTTGCTGGTGGACATGGAAAAACCTCCTGGGAGAATTATACCACGGGGGAGGGCGAATGCGAGGGGGCGAACACAAGGTTCACCATTATGGTCTGAGGCGTTCGGGGCGGGGATGTGCCTGGGCGGCGGCGAGGAAGTGCTTCACGTCGGCGACGTGCTGGCCGTGGGGGAAGCGCTGCAGGTACTGCCGCCAGAGGGCGGTCGCTCTGGCCGCGTCGCCCAGGTCGAAGGCGTAGACGATGCCCTGGTTGAGCAGGCTGTTTTCGTGGGCGGGGTCCTCGCGCTGGGCGGCCTGATATTGTTCCAGCGCCTTCTGCGGCTGGCGCAGGTTGCGGTAGGCCGTGCCGAGGTCGGTGCGGACGTCAGGGTTGTCCAGGCCGCCGGCGATGGCCTGGGTGTAGTCGGCGACGGCTGTGGGCCAGTCCTTGCGGTCAAAGGCGGCGTTGCCGGCGACCAGGGCCTTTCCGGATCCCCCAGAATTGGGGGCCGGGGGGGCTGACCGGGCCGTTTGTAGGGCCGGGCGCAGGGCAAGGTAGGTGACGCCGGAGCCGAGGGCAGTGCCGCACAGGGCGGCGAGGGCGACGGCCACCAGCCCCCTCACCCCCGGCCCCTCTCCCCCGTGTGGGAGAGGGTAGGGATCGGTACGGCGGCGTGTCTTGCGGGGCATAGACGGCTACGCCCCCACCGGGGATGGAATTTTCGCCGCGCCGTTGATGGACTTGGCCTGGCCGTTGCTGGAACCGTTGCCGGACAGGGGTGTCCGGCCCGCCAGAGCTCGGGCGCGGGCGGCGACGGCGTCGGCAGTGAGGCCGGCCTCGGCGCGCAGGACGGGGACCGGGCCGTGCTCGATGAAGTGGTCGGGCAGGCCGATGCGGGCGGTCGGGACGGCCAGGCCGTGGTCGGCCAGCAGTTCCAAGACGACGGAGCCGAAGCCCCCCTGGAGGACGCCGTCCTCCACCGTCACGACGCGGCCGCAACGATGGGCGGCAGCGAGGACGGCATCGGCGTCCAGCGGCTTGCAGAAGCGGGCGTTGAGGACGGTGGCGTGCAGGCCCTCGGCTTGGAGTTGGTCGGCGGCGGCCAGCGCGATCTCGACGCCGGCCCCCAGCGCAATCAGGGCTACGTCAGGGCCGTCGCGCAGGGTCTCGGCGCGGCCCATCTCGATCTCGGCTCCCCCCGCCCCCAATTCCGGGGGAGCCGGAGGGCTGCCGCCGCGCGGGTAACGGACGGCGATGGGGCCGGCGCTGTAGGCGAGAGCGAAGCGGGTCATGGCGCGCAGCTCGTCCGTGCTCTTAGGGGCCATCACGACCATGTTGGGAACGCAGCGCAGGTAGGCGAGGTCGAAGACGCCGTGGTGCGTCCCGCCGTCGTCGCCGACCAGGCCGGCGCGGTCCAAAAAGAAGCGCACGGGCAGGTTCTGCAGGGCGACGTCATGGATAATGGGGTCGTAGGCGCGCTGCAGGAACGTGGAGTAGATGGCGCAGACGGGCTTCATGCCCTCAGCGGCCAGCCCGGCGGCGAAGGTGACGGCGTGCTGCTCGGCGATCCCGACATCGAAGAACCGCTCCGGGTGGAGCTTCTGGAACTTGTTGAGGCCGGTGCCGTCTGGCATGGCGGCGGTGATGCCGATGATCTGGTCGTCGGTCTCGGCCAGATCGTTCAGGGTCTCGATAAATGCCTGGGTGTAGGAGACGCCCGCCGTCTTGGACTCCACCTTGCCGTCATCCGGGCTGAACTTGGCAAGCCCGTGATAGGTGCGGCTGTCGGCCTCGGCGTAGGGGATGCCCTTGCCCTTGACGGTGAGGACGTGGACCAGCACCGGGCCTCTCAGGTGCCTGACGTGCCGGAAGGTGTTGATCAGCGACTCGACGTTGTGGCCGTCCACCGGGCCGATGTAGGTGAAGCCCATCTCCTCGAAGAGCAGGCCGGTGTGGGGAGGGGTGGCGAAGTGGGTGGCGGCGTGCTTGGCGGCCTGGGCGGCCTTGTAGACCTGCTCGGAGCCGACCGGCAGTCCCCGGATCATCCCCTTGGCGGTGTTCTCGGCGGCCTGATAGAGGGGCTGCATCCGCAGCTTGGCCAGATAGGTGGCGAGCGCGCCGACGTTCTCGGCGATGGACATCTCGTTGTCGTTGAGGACAACGGTGATGTCGGTGCCGTCGGCGGCGGCGTTGTTCATGCCTTCCAGGGCCAGGCCGCCGGTGAGCGCGCCGTCGCCGATCAGGGCCAGCACGGACTCGCGCCCCCCCCGGAAGTCGCGCGCCTTGGCGAAGCCCATCGCCGCCGAGATGCTGGTGGAGGCGTGGCCCGCGCCGTAGAGGTCGTAGGGAGACTCGTCGCGGCGCAGGAAGCCGGACAGCCCGCCGTGCTGGCGGATGGTGGGGAGCCGCTCGCGCCGCCCGGTGAGTATCTTGTGGACATACGCCTGGTGGCCGACGTCCCAGATCAGCTTGTCCTTGGGGATATCATAGACGTTGTGCAGCGCCAGGGTCAACTCGACGACGCCCAGGGAGGGGGCGAGGTGGCCGCCGGTCCTGGAGACGCATTCGGTGAGGTAGGAGCGGACCTCGGCGGCGAGGGCGCGCAATTGGTCGGCGCTAAGGGCCTTGACATCGGCGGGGCTGTGGATGCGATCGAGCAGGGGCAAGGTCTCCGGGCGGTCTTTGTCCATCAGGGTACTTCTTTCTGAGGGCACGGCTCTGGGTCTATGATACCCCCGCTGCCCCGCGCTGTGTCAATCGGCGGCACGACTTTATTACTTTGTTTCACAAAGTAGTTTGGAGAAGTATAGCACGAGGAGGCGGGGGTTGTCAAGAGCGGAAAGGTGAAAACTCCGGCAAAGAAGAGCAGGGGGACGTGTTCTCTTTCCTGCCGGAGAGTTCACCCCCCGTGAGGAGGGGCGGCCCGGTGGGGCCGCCCTTTTGCCGTTACTTGGCGGGGGCATATTTGCCGGTGTAGGTGCCGGCGATGACCAACGCGCCGGTGCCGGGCTGGAGGTACTTCTTGGCGGCGGCGTTGACTTGATCGGTCGTGATCGCGCGGTAGTAGCCGTTGCGCTTCTGGATGTAGTCCAGGCCCAGACCGTAGATCTGGGCGATGAGGAGCTGGCCGGCGACGGCCCCGTTGGTGGACAGGGTGACGGGGTAGGAGCCGGTGAGGAAGGAGACGGCCTGCTGCACCTCCTGCGGCGTCACCCCCTGGTCGTGCAGCGCCGCGAGCTGTCGGTCCATCTCGGCGACGGCGGCGTCCACGTTGACCGGGTTCGCGCCGAATTCCACCTCAAACGGCCCCTCCCCCAGCGAGGCGGCGGTCTCGGCGTAGATGCCGTAGACCAGGCCCATCCTGTCCCGGACGTTGGTGGCCAGGCGGGAGGCCAGGCCGGTGCCGCCGCCCAGGATCGTGTTCAGGACGACGACCCGGTAGAAGTCCGGGTCGGTGCGCTTGAGCCGGCCCGGATAGCCGTAGCGCACGTCCACCTGCGCCTTGTCGGGAACCGGGATCACGACCGTCCGGGCGGGGCCGGGGGCCGGGGGAACGTCGGGGATGGCGATGCCCGGCAGGTTGCCTTTCTTCGGCCAGTCGCCGAAGTATTTCGTCACCTGCGCGATGGCGTCCTGGGCGCTGACGTCGCCGACGATGGTGAGGATCATCTTGTCGGGCGCGTAGTGGGCGGCGTGGAAGCTGACCAAATCCTGGCGGGTGACGCCCTTGAGGAAGGCGGCCTGTTCATCCAGGGTCGGGCTGTGGAACGGGTGGCCGGGCGGGTAGAGCGCGTCATCAAAGGCGATCTGGGCGAGCGCGCCCGTCTCCGAGCGCGCCTCCTCGATGCCGGCCAGCGCCTGAGCGCGGGCCTTGTCCAGCTCGTCCGCCGGGAAGGTCGGGCGGCGCAGCTCGTCGGCGAGCACGTCCAGCATCAGCGGGAAGTCTTTGGTCAGGGAGCGCCCGTCGAGCGAGGCGTACTCCTCGCCGCCGCCCACGTCCGCCGTCGCGCCGACGTTCTCCAGCGCCCGGGCGATGTCCAGCAGGGAGCGACGCTGCGTGCCGCGCGAGAGCTGTTCGGCGGTGAAGTCAGCGAGGCCGCGCTGCGTGGGCGGGTCAAAGACGCCGCCCGCCGAGAGAATCGCGCCGCTGAGGGAGATGGTCGGGTTGGCGTGATTCTCCTGGACGATCACAGTCAGGCCGTTGGGCAGGACGACGCGGGTGGGCGTGGGGGTCTTGGCATTCTGGTCGAAGGTGCCGCCGGAAAGAACCCCTCCCGTCCCGGCAAGCCGGTCCACCCTCCCCGAAGCGGAGAGGGGTGAATGAACCGAGGCGCAAGCCCCTTGACCCTCATCCTCTCCCGTTTCGGGGGAGGTGGCGAGCCTCGGCGAGCCGGAGGGGGTTCCGGGAGTCCGGTAATAATCCGCCGGGGGGACGCGGGCGGGCCGGAAGCGGGCGACGGGGGGCGTGGTCGCGCTGCCGCCGAGGCTCGGGGGCGGCGCGGCCTCGCCGTTGGCGGGCGAGATCGGCTCGAAGTAGCCGACCGTGCGGTTGCGGGCCGTGAGATACTTCTGCGCCACCCGCTGCACGTCCGCCCGAGTCACTTTCCGCAGGTTCGCCAGGTACGTCTCGCCGAAGCGCCAGTCGCCCTTCATGGCGTTCTCGCCCAGTGTCTCGCCCTGCTCCTGCACCGAGTCCTTGCCGAAGATGTAGCCGGCCTCGGCCTGGTTGATGGCGCGGGTCAGCTCCTCGTCGCTGATCGGGGTCGTTTGCAGGTGCGTGACCTCCGCCAGCAGCGCCTTTTCCAGATCGGCGTTGGTATGGCCGGGCTGGGCGACGGCGCTCAGGAAGAGCAGGTCCGGGTCGCGCAGTCCGTAGTCGTTGGCCTCCGCGCCCGCCGCCAGGCCCGTCTGCTCCAGGTACTGGAACAGGCGCGAGGTGCGGCCCGCGGAGAGCACTGTCTCCAGCACGTCAATCACGTAGCGGTCCGGGTCGCCGAAGCCGGGGATATGGTAATCGATCTCGATCTGCGGTGCCGTACCGGCACGGCGGACGATGACCCGGCGCTCACCCTCCTGGTCGGGTTCGGGCGTGATGAAGTGCTGCGCGATGGGATGGGGCTTGATGGGCCCGAAATATCGGCGCGCCATGTCCAGCGCCCTGGCCGTATCAAAGTCGCCGACGATCACGACGACGGCGTTGTTGGGCGCGTAGTAGTTTTTGTAATAGGCGTACATCTCGTCGCGCGTGAAGTTCTCGATGTCCGCCTTGAACCCGATGGTCTCCCAGCGGTAGGGGTTGACCTGGAAGGCGGCGAGACGGACGGCCTTGCCGAGCGCCGTGCCGGGGTCGTTCTCGCCGGCCTCGTACTCGGAGCGCACCACAGTCATCTCCTTCTGGTGCTGGGCCTCGTCGTAGAGCGAGTTGACCATGCGATCCGACTCGATCTGCATCGCCAGTTCCAGCCGGTCGGAGGCAAGGGTCTCGTGGTACTCGGTGCGGTCAAAGGAGGTGGAGGCGTTGAAGTCCGCGCCGTTGTTCTGCAGGGTTGAGCTGATGACGCCGGGGCCGCGCGACCTGGTGCCCTTGAACATCATGTGCTCCATCAGGTGGCTCATCCCGGTCTGGCCGACCTGCTCGTCCACCGAGCCGACCTTGTAGTAGACGGAGAAGTAGACGACGGGCGCGGCGTGGACCTCCTTGGTGAGCACGGTGAGGCCGTTGGGCAGGGTTGCCTCCTGGATGCCGTTCAGCGAGATCGGCTTGCCGGCGGCGAGGTTCTGCCGGATCATGTCGGCGGCGCTGGTCTCCTGCGGCGTCGGAAAGGCGGCGGGGACGGTGCGCTGGGACTGGGCCGGCGGGGCGGCCTGGAACGGCGCGGCTCCCAGCAGCAGGGCGAGGGGGAGCAGGGGCTTACGGATGGTCATGGACTGACGAGTTCCTTGCTAATGGACGGTGGTGAATGCAAACAGTGTACCCGGCGTGGCCGCCGCTTCGCGCGATGCGGCCCGGCGTCATTTCCCGCCTCGGCGGCTCTGCCAGAGGCGGAACACGGCGTACAGGGCTGCCAACCCGCCCAGGCAGACCAGGGCGTTCCCCAGCAGCAGGGTGGCGTGCCCCCCCGGCGCGCGGGGGTGCTGCGCGCCGACCAGGGTGACGCCGACGCCGGCCAGCCACAGGAGGAGGCCGACGCCTCCGGCCCGCGCCCATGCCATCCGGCGCTGCGGGGGCTGCCTGCGCCAGTGATAGAGCAAAAACGGACAGGCCAGGAGCGTCAGCGCCCCCAGTGGGAGCGAGAGGGCGAAGATGAGGTGACTGAGTGCGGTCTGCGGCGATGGGTGCATGAATCCCTCCCACGGGAGAGCGCGGGCGGCCAAACTAGGCCGAATCCTTAACGGTCTTCGCCCGCTCCAGCATGAACTGGCGGTCGTTGTGTCTCTGCGACCAGAAGACACTGTCCGGCCACCGCCGCTCCTGACGGTAAAAGGCCGCACAATGACCCAGATAGGCCGCGAAGACCGACCGCATGGACCGTTCGTACTCGCGCAGGGCGTCCTCGTTCCCGGACAGATGGGCGGCAAGCGCCCGCCCCGCTTCCCAGCCGGAAGCCAGCGCATGGAAAATTCCCTGCGAGGAGAGTGGGTCAAAGGAGAGGGCGGCGTCCCCGGCGGCCAGCCAGCCCTCGCCCGCCCAGCGCTCCAGCCGGGCCGTGTGCGCCGCCGTCGCCCACGGCCGGGCCGCCAGTCGGCAGCCGCACCCCGAAAGGCGGGCGCGGATGTGGCGGGTCTGTCCCAGCAGGGCGGCAAAGCCCGCCGCACCCGCCGCCGTTCGCCCGGTCGGTTCGCCGGCGTCCGTCAGGTACGCGACGATGCGGCCGCCGCCGGGCAGGGCGGACGTGTACCACCAGCCGTCCGGAGCGGCCTCGATCAGCGTTACCGTATCCCCGCCGTCCGCCGCATCCTCTCCAGCGTGTCGGAAGAGCGCCACGTGCCCGACCAGCCGGTCATATCGAAGACGTTTCACCCCCTGCCGCCGCGCCAGCCAGCTCGCGCGCCCGGTGCAGTCCAGTAGCCACGGAGCAAAGATTTCCAGAGTTCCTGCCGCGCAGGTGCCCGCCAACCGCCACCGTCCCGCCCCGACCCGCGCGACCTCGGAGATGGACGCACGATGATAAACCACGGCTCCCGCATCCCCGGCTGCGTCCCGGATCAAGGTGTCGAAGGCCCGCCGATCCAGGCGCCAGCCATGCCCGTTGGGGTCCCGGAGGAAGTCCATCTCTTCCAGTTCATCACTGCCCCAGGCGAACTGGTTGCCGTAGCAGGGCCGGTGCGGCCCGGCCAGAAAGCGGTCCATCACGCCCAGCAGGTGGAGCAGCGGACGGGCCGCCGGCGGCAGACTTTCCCCGGCCGGGAACGCCGGGCCGGCGCCCCGGTCCGCCAGCGCCACTCGACGCCCCGCGCGCGCCAGCGTCAGGGCGGCCGCCGATCCCGCCGGCCCGCCGCCTAAGACGATCGCGTCGTACACGGGCTACCCCCCCGATGGCGGCAGGTGGCGCGTGACCTTCTCCGTCGGGCCGATGACGGCGTTGTGTCCCACAGGCACATCACCTGCAATCTGCGGCGGCGACTCGACGTACAGGACCGGCGGAAAGGCGGCGGTGTCGGTGGGCCCCGGCTGGCGCTCAATCACGCCGAACCTGCCGAAGCTCGTCACCATCTGGTTGATCTGCGTCAGGTGCGCGCCCGTCAGCACGCGCAGCCAGGAGGACCGATGGTGGAAGGCGTCGGAGCGCGCCTGCGCGCCCTTGCTGCTGTCCAATACCGCCTCGTAATCGGCGCGGGAGAGCACGTGGTTGGGCACACGGGCGGGCCAGAAGGTCGGAAGGTAGGGGTCGATCTCCGGGTGATAGCCGGATCGGCAGCTGGCCGTGTCCGTCTGCCACGGCACGGCCATCCAGCGGGTGAGGTCCCCTGGGCCGCTCGCCGCCAGCGGTCCGGTCTGGCTGACCGCGATGCCGGGCGTCAGCGTGTCGCCGAAGTCCGGCTCCGATTGGCCCGCGGGACGTCGCCGGATGCGGAACGGGCCGGAGTATAAGATGGCGTGGCGCATCGGCCAGGTCATCTCGCAGCCCGGATGGAAGGGGCCGCCCATGCAGAAGTGCAGCGCCGCCTTGTCCAAGGCGTGGGGGCGGTCGGCCAGCGGGACGCCGCCGATGTCCTGAGGCGGGGGCGGGGCGTCCGGGTTCCAGTCCGCCGCGAAGTCGCCGTGCGCCCACTGCCGCAGACGCGCGTACTGGGTGGGCGTCAGCGCGATCATCTGGCGGGGATCGCCCGGCGTGGTGAAGGCGGCGTCGCCGTAGACCGGCGGCCAGGCCTTGGCCTCCAGAGCCGTCGCGCCGGGGTCACGGAACTGGTGGAACAGCTGCTGGCGGACGGCGTCAAAGGCCGGGTTGGGGCTGGCGAGCTTGGTCAGGAACGCCGCGCGGCTGAAGTCGTGGGGCGCCTCCCAGCCGAACTGGACGTGGAACCCGAAGTTGACCCACTGGGCGTCGCTCAGCTGCTGGAGGATCGGCAGGACGTGATCGGTGAAGGAGGGCCTGGGGACC
>Ga0213875_10002073_pt1 | contig 12291 bp, 11 predicted proteins | sample BarmaccomBMRX_R8_FD_160105 | JGI IMG/M metagenome (GOLD analysis project Ga0213875, IMG submission 160105) | Root-associated microbial communities from Barbacenia macrantha in rupestrian grasslands, the National Park of Serra do Cipo, Brazil - RX_R8 | ecosystem: Host-associated > Plants > Roots... | reverse complement strand
GTGTTCGTCGACAGCGAGCTGCGCACGTACAACGCCGACCTCTCCGCGTTCGAGCGCGCGCTCTCGCCGAGGACGCGTGCGGTGATGATCGCGCACACGCTCGGCAACCCATACGATGCCGAAGCGGTCCGCGACTTCTGCCGCTCGCACGACCTCTGGATGATCGAGGACACGTGCGACGCCGTCGGCGCGACGTGGAACGGCCGCCAGGTCGGCACGTTCGGCGACCTCGCGACGGTGAGCTTCTATCCCGCGCACCACATGACGATGGGCGAAGGCGGCGCGGTCATGATGCGTTCGCCCAAGCTGCGCAAGATCGTCGAGTCGTTCCGGGACTGGGGTCGCGACTGCTGGTGCGCGACGGGCCGGGAGAACACGTGCGGCAAGCGTTTCGACTGGCAGCTCGGCGGACTTCCGCACGGCTACGATCACAAGTACACCTACACGCACCTCGGCTACAACCTCAAGCTCACGGACATGCAGGCCGCGATCGGCGTCGCGCAACTGCAGAAGCTCGACGGCTTCATCGCGGCGCGGCGGCGCAACGCGCTGCGCTTCGCCGAGCGTCTCGCCGGCGTGCCGTGGCTCGCGCTGCCGTCGGAAGCGCCCGGCGGGTCGTGTTCGTGGTTCGGGTACCCGGTACGGGTGCTGCCGGGCGCGCCGATCGATCGCAACACGCTGGTGCAGCGGCTCAACGATCGCAAGATCGGCACGCGGCTGCTCTTCGCCGGCAACCTCGTGCGTCAGCCGGCGTACGCGAACGTCGACTACCGCGTCGTCGACGGCGTCGGAAACGCGGACATCATCATGAACGACGTCTTCTGGGTGGGCACGTTCCCCGGGCTCGGCGACGCCGAGATCGACTTCATCGCGCGCGCCATCGTCGAGGCCGGCGAGCGGAGCGGGGTGTTCGCCTAGCGCCGCTCGCGCGCAAAGATGTCGTCCGACGCGATGTACCGCCCGACGTCCGCCTCGAGCTGTGCGTCCAGCGGAATCGGGACGACGCGCACGTCGCCGAAACCGTGCGCAAGGATCAGCGCAACGCTGCCCGCCGACGCCTTCTTGTCCCGGCTCATCGCCGCGACGATCGCGGCCGCGTCGTACGGCGCGCGCAGCGCGTGCGCGAAGCGGCGGGCGAGGAACGCGTGCACCGCGTCGTACACGAACGCGGCGAGCACGCCGCGCCGTACGGCGACGAAGTTCGCGACGTCGACGCCCCACGCGACGGCCAGGCCGTGCGGGACCTCGTTCTTCGTCACGGCCTCGAGCGCGTGGCCGAACGTGTGTCCGTAATTGAGAATGCGGCGCGGACCGCGCTCATGCTCGTCGATCTCGATGATGCGCCGTTTCGTCTCGAGGCTGGACCACACGTGCGCCGAGCGCGCCGGTCCGCAGAAGCCGCCGTCGTCGACGTCGTCACGCACGCGTTCGAACGCGGCGGCGGAATCGATCACGGCGAGCTTGACGATCTCGCCGTAGGCGGATCGCACGTCGTCGGCCGGCAGCGTCTCGACAAACCGCTCGCATACCAGCACGCGCCGCGGCGACTGGAAGGTCCCGATCTGGTTCTTGAACGCGCCGAGATTCACGGCGCACTTGGCGCCGATGCAGCTGTCCGCCATGGCGAGCAGCGTCGTCGGGACGTAGACGTACGGAACGCCGCGGTACCACAGGTGCGCGCTGAGCGTCGCCACGTCTTGAATGATGCCGCCGCCGATCGCGATCACGGTCGTGCGCTTGTCGCCGCCTGCCGCCTGCAGGGCGAGCAAGACGCGTTCCACTCCGTGCAACGTCTTCTCGGCTTCGGTCGCCGGCATCACGTGGCGCCGCATCGCGGCCAGCGGCGCGAGCGCGCCTGCATACCGCGCCCAAACGCGCTCGTCGACGACCACGAACGGATGCGGCAGCGCCGCGAGCGCGCCGGCCAGCGTGCCGATCTCGGCGAACGGCTCGACGGCGTAGTCACCCTGCGCCGACGCGACGCGCATCGGCCCGCTCGCCGCGATCACTGAACGAGGAACCCGCCGTCGATCACGACGGTCTGGCCCGTCAGGTACGTGTTCTCCTCGCCTCCCAGCCATGCCGCCAATCCGGCGATCTCGTCGGTCGACGCGAGCCGCCCGAGCGGAACCCGTTCGCACAGCGCGGCGATCTGCTCCGGCGTGTTGTTGCGTCGCGTGAGGTCGGTGTCGACGAAGCCGGGCGCGATCGCGTTGACGAGCACGTTTCCCGCGCCGTACTCGATCGCCGCCGTCTTGGTGATGCCGATCAAGCCCGCCTTGCTCGCGGTGTAGCCGCCGCGCTCGGCGCGGCCGCGGATGCCGTACACCGACGTCACGTTGACGATGCGCCCCCAGCGCCGTTCCGCCATGCCGGCGGCGAAGCGACGAATCAGCGCCCACGCCGCGAGCAGGTTCGTCTGCACCATGCGATGGAGGTCGTCGTCGCTCAACGCCGCGATGCGGCCCAGGACGTTCTCGCCGGCGTTGTTGACGAGCACGTCGACCTCGCCGACGTCGTCGCGAGCGCAGAAGCGCTCGACGGACGCGCGGTCCGCCAGATCGAGCTCCGCGCGCGAGGGCGCCAGCACGCGCCAGCGGCCGTCCCGGTAGCGCGCCGCTATCGCCGCCCCGATGCCGCGGGAAGCGCCCGTCACGAGCACGCTACGAGGAGGCATCGTCGAACCCGTGCTCCGCGGCGACGATGAAGGACGGCCGCGCGCGCACCTCTTCGAAGATCATCCCGACGTACTCGCTGATGATGCCGAGAAAGAGAAAGAGCAGCCCGAACATCAGCAGCGTCAGCGCGACGATCGTGCCGTACCCGGCGAACGGCACACCGTACAGGAACCAGTCGATCGCGAGCACGATCGCGGACAAGAACGACAGCGCCGCGAGCGCGATCCCGAACAGCGGTATCAGCTTGAGCGGCGCGACCGAGCTCGCGATGATGCCGTTGACCGCGAACCGGACGTTGCGCCAGAACGCGTACGTCGATTTCCCGCCGTGTCGCGGCGGCCGCTCGTGCTCGACGGGCGCGGACGTGAAGCCGATCCAGGTCCACATCGTGCGCATCATGCGGTTGCGCTCCTGCATGCGGTTCAGCGCTTCGTACGCGCGACGGTCGACAAGGCGGAAGTCGCTGACGTTGCGCGGCACGGGCCGATCGCTGAGCTTGTCGATGAGCCAGTAGAACACCGCGGTCGCTGCGCGCCGCACGACGCCTTCGTCGGTCCGGCGCGTCACGACGCCGTAGACGTTTTCGTACCCTTCCGCCCAGCGATCGATGAACCGCGGGATCACCTCGGGCGGGTCCTGGAGGTCGGCGCACATGATGACGGCGGCGTCGCCCCTCGCATGCCGCAGCCCGGCCGTCACGGCTCCTTCGGCGCCGAAGTTGCGCGAGAGCCGCAACACCTTGAACCGCGCGTCCCGCGCGCGGATCGACAACAGCCGCTCGTACGTGTCGTCGTTCGAGCCGTTCTCGACGATGATCGCTTCGAAGCCGTACGCCGGCGCCAGCGGCTCGAAGACGGCGCGCAGTCGCGCGGCAAGCTCGTCGACGCACTCGGACTCGTTGTATGCCGGAACGACGATCGAGATGAGCCGCACGCGCTCAGCCGACCGGCTGATTGAGCACGTTCCAGCGCTGCTCCAACATCTCGATGCGCCGGTCGTCCTCGCCGTGGATCGCGCCGTAGTAGTCGCGTTTGTTGATCAGCCACAAGAGCTCGAAGTGGACCGCGTTGAGCAAGCCCTGCTCGATCGACGGCTCGTCGAGCGCGCGCGCCGCGAAGACCACCTTGCGCGTCTCGAAGCGCGTGAGGTGCGTCGAGCGGACGCGGCGCAACGCGGGCAACGCGTCGCGCGACACGCCGCCGCCGACGACGAGGTCCAGCCCCGCGGCGGCGCAGCGCGCGGCAACGTCCGCGACGCAGTCCGTGACATCGTCGTCGTTGATACTGTCCCGGTTGCGGCGCAGCGAACCGACGAAGTCGACGCGGCCGAACACGACGCCGTCCGCGCCGGGTTTTCCGGCGGCGACCTCCAGAATGGCCTCGCGGTTCTCGTACCCGGTGATCGTCTCCAGGTTGAAGAGAAACTCGGTGTCCTGCGCCTCGTCGGCGGTGTATACGACGTCCTTGGCGCCGACGTACTTCGAGAGCGCGTACGCCGTCTCGACCATCGGCGCCACGATGTACCGAACGCCGATCTGCTTGCACTCGAGCAGGTCGCGCATCGCCTCGCAGCCGCCGATCTTTGCGGTCAAGGGCAGCTGCGCGGCGTGCGCGATCTCGAGCAGCCGCAGCAGCTCGTCGGCGCGCGTGCCCTCGGCCTCGAATTCCGCCTTCACGGACACGTAGCCGTACCGTTCAACGCCGCGGCGCAACATCTCGACCATCCGCCGTTCGGTCGCGTTCATCGGCTGACAACATTCCGGCGCAGGTGCGGCATCACCCGTTCGGCGACGTCATCGGGCAAATCGGGAGACATCAAGTGCAGCGGAGCGGACTCCATCGAGCCCGACGCCGTCACGCGGCTGGTGATCTTCGGAAAGTACGTCTGCTCCGGATCGGTCGGAACGATGAACGCCGCCGGGCCGGGCGCGGCGAGCAGCCGGGCGAACTCCGCATCGTCGAGCGTCTCGGGTGCGAGCTGCAGCGCGGGAATCTCGTACGCCGAGAAAAGCCGGTCCCAGTGCGGAAAGCCCAATCCCGAACCGACATCGCAGCCGACGTATGCCCCGCCGAAGTAGTTGCGCTGCGTCATACGGATCGACGCGTAGCCTTCGTTGCTGAAGAGGAACATCTTGATCCTCAGCGCGTTGACGGACACCGTGGCGAGCTCCTGAAGGTTCTGCGAGAAGCCGCCGTCGCCTTCGAACAGGACGACGCGGCGCTCAGGGTGAGCGAACGCCGCGCCCATCGCTCCCGACAGACCGTAGCCCATCGCCGCCAATCCTTTGTTCGTGATGATCGTCTGGCCCCAGCGCTGCTCGAACGCCTGCATCGCCGTGGTGAACGCGCCGCCGCTCGAGCACGGGATGACGACGTCGTCCGGCCGCAGCACGGCCGAGAGCGTTTGGTTGAAGACGTACGGATCGATGTAGCCGGCGGCATGGCGATTCGCCGCTTCGGCGAGCGGCAGCGTGTCGCGCACCTCGCGCACGAACGCGAGCCACTCCGCGTGATCGCCCAAGTCTTCGGCCAGCAGCGCGTCGAGCATCGCGTCCGCGTCGCCGGCGACGGCGACCTCGACGTGCGGATGTCCCTTGCGCAGCTCAGCCTCGTCGACGTCGACCTGTACCACGGTCGCGAGTGGCGCGAACGCGGCGTGATTGAATCCGGACTGCTGCAGCCCCAGGCGCGAGCCGAGAGCGACGACGACGTCGGCCTGCTGCAGCAGGACGTTGGCCGACCGCTGACCCCACGTGTTCGGCGCTCCGGCGTAGTTCGGATCGCGCGCATCGACGCGATCGAACCCGTTCCAGGTCACCATCACGGCGACGTTCGCCGCACGCAGCCGCGGGCGCACGCGCGCCGCCGCCTCGCGCGATACGCCGCCGCCGAGCAGCAGCACCGGGCGCTTCGCCTCGCGTACGAGGCGCGCGACGCCCGGTGCGGCGGCACGCGCGCGTGCGGCCGCGAGGTTCGCGACGGCGTCGCTCGCCGCCGCGGCCTCCAGCACGCCGCGCTCGACGGGCGCGCCTTGCGCGTCCAGGCAAATCTCGACGAACACCGGACCCTTGCGCGCCGTCGCGGACGCGCTGACGAGCTCGACGAAGTCGCGCCGCGCGATCGGGGCCGCGACGCGCGCAGCCCGCACGCAGATCGGGCGCACGATCGCGACGCCGTCGACCTCCTGGATGCCGCGTTGCCGGATGCCGCCGGACGCGAGATCCGTGGACTTCACCTGCCCGCCGATCACGAGCAGCTCGCGGCTCTCGAGCCACGCGCCGGCGATCGCGGTGACCATGTTCGTTACGCCTGGGCCCGCGGTGACGAGCGCGAAGGCCTTGGCCCGTCCGCCGCTTTCGTTGAAGTACTCGACGGCGATCCCGGCGGCGACCTCATGCACGACCGGCACGCACGTCATGCGCACCCGCAGCGCGTCGAGCAGGTGCATGATGTTGCCGCCGGCGACGAAGAAGCAGTGCGTGTAACCGAGCTCCACCAGCCAGTCGGCGAGAACTTCGCTGTACTTGGGCAACTTGCCGGGCACGGCGCGCGCGTTCGTGAGCGCGCTTCGGTGCTCCCGTGCCGACGCCGTCATGCGCCGTTCGCGGCAACCGGGTTCCGGTAGAACTCGTAGGTCCGGCGCAGGGCATCCGGCAGCGGTATCGCGACGCGCAGGCCGAGCTCCGACGCGGCGCGATCGACCGACGGAACGTACCGCGCACCGGCCTGGCCCGGCATCGCTCGGCGCGCAATCTCGATCGGCGTCCCGGGGGCCAGCGTCGCCGCCACCACCTCCCCGAGCTCGCGTATCGACACGGCCTGGTCGGATCCGACGTTGTACGCGCGCCCGGGCGCGCCGCGAAGGAGCATCGTCCACAGCCAGACCGCGAGGTCCGCCGCGTAGAGGTACGAGCGCACCGCGGTGCCGTCGCCGCCGATGCGGATCGCGCGGTGCGCGAGGACGTCGGCCAAAAAGCTTCCGATCGCGAAAGGGCCGTCGAGCGGCAGATGCGGGCCGACGAACGCGAACAGGCGCGCCGTTACCGCGTCAAACCCGTGTGCCTGCGCGTAGCACGCGCACAGAAACTCGCACAGTCGCTTCCCGTTGCCGATCACCGCGCGCGGATCCGTTGCGTCGGGCGCTCCCGCGTGCGTTTCGGGCACGCGCGCCATGTCGGCCGGTTGAACTCCGTACACGGCGCCGCTGCTTACGAACAACACGCGGCGAGCTGCGGCAGCGCTCGCGAGCTCGAGCACGCGGCGCGTCGCGGCGGTTTCGTGATCGAGCCATCGGATCGGCTCCCGCGCGGGGTCGTCGTCGCGGTCGGTCGCGGCGTGCACCACGAACGCGCACGGTCCACTCGGAAACGGGAAGTCGCGCACGTCTCCCGCGAGCAGCCGCACCGCCGGATCGTTCGCGAGGTGCGGCGCGCGCGCGGCGAAGCGCGCGGGGTCGCGGGACAGCATGACGAGCCGCGCATCGAGCCCGTACGCTGCGTTCGCCGCAACGAACGCCTCCACGAGCCACGTACCGACGAATCCCGTTCCGCCGGTCAGGAAGACACGCTCTCCGCGCAGCGCATCCCACATGCCGGCGGTGAGCGCGAGCATGTGCCGGCGGTCGCGCGCGGAGACGGCCGCCGTCACGTGCGTACATCGACCGGCGATGCGGCGACGCGCATCGCCTGCGGCGTGGGAACGGGCAGCAGCCGCAGGACCAGCGCGACGCCGGCGATCAGCATCAGCACGTCGAGCGCGCCCTGAATCGGCGCGCGGCGCACGAGCGCGACGAACTCCGCGCTGCCGAACGCGAATCCGGACTCGCCTGGAGCGCCGCCGAACGGCGCCACCGTGCCGAGCGCGGCGATCGCCATCGAAACCGCCGCGCACACCCGCACCGCGAGCGCCCCGGCCGCGCCACGAACCGCGACTAGCGCCGGCCCGAGCGCGACGCTCATGAGAAAGAACAGATCGACGTAGCGCCGTTCCCCGAAGTTCCGCGCGCCCGCATCGTTCTGCAGCGCCAGGATCATGACGAAGTACACGGCCGTCGTGACGCCGATCGCGAGCGCAAGCCGTCGCCGCAGTGCGTCCGAACGCCGCATGGCGGCGACGCCGTACGCGACGATGATCACCAGCGGCGTGAACGCCACGAGTCCCTTACTTCCGGCGATGAGCGCGATCGCCAGCCGGACGTAGTCCGTCGCAGGCAGCAGCACGAAGGGCTGTGGGGCCGCGACGGCCGGACTCCGCGGGAACTCCGTCCACACGTTGCCCGTGAATGCGGTCGGAAGGATGCTGCCGGAGACGAACACGTTGAATGCGAACTGCATCGCGACGATCGGCGCGCCGGCCGCGATGCCGGCGATCCACCGTCGTGCGGGCGCGCCCCACAGCACGACGACGCCGGCGAGCGCGAGCACGATGGCGGATGCGTCGAACGCGTACGCGAGCGCGAAGAAGAGTCCCATCAGGACGTCGTGCACGGCGCCGCCGCGGCGGCCGCGCACCGCGTGATAGCTGCCGGCAAGCACGGCCGCTCCGGCCGGCACATGGTTCGTGAGCACCGTCGCGTACGGCAGCGCGAGCGTCGCGACGCCGGTCAGCGCCGCGACGGCGAGCGCGATCCGCGAACCGAAGCCCAGGAGCCGCTGGAACGCGTACGCGTAGACGCATCCGATCGCGAACCAGAGGCCGACCGTGAACAGTGTCATCAGGTAGATCGCGCGCGCCGGCGTTTGCCGCAGCGTGATGCCGAGCGGCGCAACGGCGAGCGTGACGCCCGTCGCCATGAGCGTGAGCAGCGGCGGCTTGTCGGAGTAGTGCTTGCCGCGATACAGTATCTTGTCGCCGAGGTGCGCCACGTACGGCGAGCCGTCGATTGCGAACGTACGGTTCGCCGTCAGGGCGTCGACCGCGGCGATCCGCGAGCCGTCGTTCCACGACGTCACGTGGTTCTTGGTGAGCGCGGCGCACAGGACGAACGCGACGCAGAAGATCGCGATCATGACCCGGCGGTCGACTCGGCGCTCCACGCCGTCATCCTCTCGGCGGCCTGCTCCGCCCGGCCTGCTGGAACGAGCGTTCGGCATGCGCGAACCGCGTGGCCCCGAACACGGTCGCCCGTGCGGCGCTTCGTGACCCTCGTCGTGGCCCTCTCGGCGCTGCCGAGTTTCGCGCCTGCCGCGCCGTCGCCGGCGGTCGCGGCGTCGCCCGCGCGTGCGCCGGCGTCGCTCGGTGCGCTCGACGTCATCGCGCTCGAGATCTGCTACACGACGATCGTCGCCCGGTACTACCACGAGGTCGACCCGGCGATGCTGCTCGCGGGCGCCCGCTCGGGTGTCGTCGCGTACCTCGCGTCGCGCGGCGTGGCGGATCCGAAGATCCCGGTCCCGCCGGCGCGCGCTGACCGCTACCGTGCCGAGAGCGAGATCGATCGCGACGTGGCCCTGGCGATCGCGCGCTACGGAACGCACGTACGCACCGGCGATCTCGTCGCGAAGACGATCGAAGGCGAGCTCGCGGCGCTGCGTGATCCGTACAGCGTGCTCTTCCGGCCGGCCGCGTTCAAACGATTCGTCGGCGTGCTCGACGGCCGGCCGGCGGCCGGGATCGGCGCCGAGCTCGACGTCGATCCGAGCACGCACGCCGTCCGCGTCGCCGACGTCTTCCCGAACGCGCCTGCGGAATCGGCGGGCCTGCTGCCCGGCGACGTCATCACGTCGATTGACGGCGCCTCGCCGGGAACGACCGCCGACGCCGTCGGCACCGCGCTGCGCGGCAAGCCGGGAACCGCCGTTCGCATCACCTTCACGCGCGACGGCTCCGCGCATGAGCCGATCAGCATCGTGCGCGCGATCGTCGTCGCGCCGGACGTCACGGGCCGCATGCTGCACGGCGGCGTCGGCTACGTCCGGCTGCGCTCCTTCGGCGCGCAATCCGCCCAGCAGCTCGACGCGGTGCTGGTGAAGCTGCGCGCCGCGCACGCAGGCGCGTACGTCATCGACGAGCGCGCGAACGGCGGCGGCTATCGCGACGCGGCGATTGCGATCGCGTCGCACTTCGTGCACGGCACGATCGTCACGACGCAAGAGCGCTCCGCGGCGCCGGTGCGCTTCGCCGCAAAGGCAGGCGTTGCGCCGATCGGCGCGCCGTTCGCGCTGCTCATCGACGGCGACACCGCGTCCGCGGCGGAGATCGTGGCAGGCGCGGTGCAGGACGCACACGCGGGCACGCTCGTCGGAACGCGCACGTTCGGCAAGGGTCTCGTGCAGGAGACGTTCGCGCTCCCCGACGGCGGCGCGATCAAGCTGACGACGGCGCGGTACCTGACGCCGGCGGGACGCGACATCGATACGACCGGCATCACGCCCGACGTCGTCGTGCCCGAACCGCCGGGCGCGCAGCCGGGCGAACCCGGCCACGACCCGCAGCTCGACCGCGCGCTGTCGCTGCTCGCGGCGCCGCCGGCGTCATCGCCGTCGGCAGGCTAGGCGCGGCGTAGCGACGGCGTCTTGCGCGCGAGGCGCATGACGGACTCGTCGACGCCGTAGGACGCGAGGTCGTCGAGCGGCACCCACGCGACGTCGCGGGACTCGCGATCGGAGCGCGCGAGCGGCTCCTCGGGATCGGCCTCGAGCGCGAAGCGCACGTCGAAGTGCTCGTGCGCCGGTTCGCCCGGCCGCGCGGGGATCGCGTGCACGTCGACGTCGTAGATGCGATCGCTCGCAAAGCGCAGCGACGTCAGGCCGGTCTCTTCGCGCGCCTCTCGCAGCGCGGCGCGGCGGAGATCGAAATCGCCGTCCGCGTGGCCGCCGGGCTGGAGCCAGCGGTCGAGCTTGCGATGATGCAGCAAGAGCACGCACGTGCGCTCGGGATCGACGATCCATGCCGACGCCGTAACGTGCCCGCTCGACAGCGAGCGTTCGAAGGCGTTCGCGTGCGTCGCGATGAGCGCGACGATGCGGTCGCGCATCGCGCGCTCGCGCGCGTCCGCAGGCAGATACGAGCGCAGCTCGTGGAGCAGGCCGTCGCGAGCACGTGTCGTCATCGTACGTGAGGAGAGCGTTTCGGGTCGGTCCGCTCTACGCGAGATACGTACCGCGGAGCCAAGGCTCGAGGTCTTCCGGCCGGTCGATCGTTGCTTGCGGTCCGGCCTCGGCGAACTCGTCGACACGTCCGTATCCCCAGAGTACGCCGAGAGCCGGGACTCCGTTCTTGGCTGCACCCACGATGTCGTGTATGCGGTCGCCGACCATGAGACAGTTCTCCGGACCAAGGCCCTCGGTCTCGAGGATCCACGCGACAAGGTCCCCTTTGTCGGCCCGCGTGCCGTCCAACTCGCTGCCGTAGACCGCAACGAAGTACCGGGCAAGTCCAAAGTGCTCGACGATGCGCGTCGCGTAGGCGGTCGGCTTCGAGGTGCAGACGAAGAGCGGATGGTCGCCGAGCGACGCCAGCATCTCCGGAATTCCGGGGTAGAGCTCGTTCTCGTAGAGGCCGATAGCAGCAAATCGGTCGCGATAGGCAGTGAGCGCTGCCGCAGCCTTCTCGGTGTCCCCGCAAAGCGTCAGGAACGTTTGCTGCAATGGTGGTCCGATGAATGCGCGGCAGTCGCTGCCGTCCGGCAGCGGCGTTTCGACGTGTTCCATGGCGTGAGCAATGCAGCGCGAGATGCCGAGGTACGGATCCGTGAGTGTTCCATCGAGGTCAAACAGGAGGTTCACTCGCTCCTCCGCTGTCGGTACACGCCGTTCTCACGATTCATGAGGAAGGCTGAACATGAGGAGAGAGTGGGATTCGAACCCACGAGCCCCGCGAAGGGCCTGCGGTTTTCAAGACCGCCGCGTTCAACCGCTCCGCCATCTCTCCGTTCGCCACGACGTTCGGGCCGTTGCCGGGAATCGTCCTTTCCGTCGCAAACTCGTCATGATGGCCGCTTCACGCATGCTCGCACGAACCGCTGCCGTACTCGCCGCGGCGCTTCTCGCGCCTTCCGTCGCCGGCGCGCAGACCGCGACGGAGTACAAGCCCGGACCGTGGCACTATCGGACGATCGCGTGCGTCGACACGACCGTCACGAAGGTCGTGCCGCGGCTCGGTCAGGCCGGACAGACGAAGTTCACGGCCGCCGACTTCAAGGCGAGCGGGGCGATCGTGTTCTTCGCGAGCCGGCTGGGCGTCGATCCGCTGTACCCGAACGACCACGCGATGGTGACGCACTATCAGGACATGGCGGGCAACACGGTCATGGCCGCGCAGCATCCCGGCGACCGCGTCCAGTTGTGCTTCCTCGGCGGACCGGCCCCGACGACGTTCTGCGATCCCGACAAGGACTCGCGCGGCCGTTCGTATCGCGTGTACGACTACCGCCAGCGCGCGTCGTACGCCGGCCTGAACGAAGAGCACGGCTGCGGCGGCGCGTAGCCGTCGCTACGCGCTTCGGCAAAGACCGCGAGCCGCAGCTCGATGATCGCTACTTGCAAGGATTGTCGGGCATCGACCCGTGGCACGGCGGCGGCGTGCGGACGATCCCCGCAACGCCCCTGGTGAGCGTGCTCGCGAGGATCACCTGACCGTATGGATTCAGCGTCGAGACCGTGTAGTAGACAACG
>Ga0213875_10002072_pt1 | contig 12292 bp, 8 predicted proteins | sample BarmaccomBMRX_R8_FD_160105 | JGI IMG/M metagenome (GOLD analysis project Ga0213875, IMG submission 160105) | Root-associated microbial communities from Barbacenia macrantha in rupestrian grasslands, the National Park of Serra do Cipo, Brazil - RX_R8 | ecosystem: Host-associated > Plants > Roots... | reverse complement strand
GGCTGGCGGCCGACCGGCCGTTGCCGTTGCGGTGCTCCAGCCCGCTGAACTCCTCGACGCCGTTGGCGCCGGTCACCGCGGTCGGCTCCAGCACCCGGCGCGGGCCGGTGCCCGAGCCGGCCCGGGTCGACCGGGCCGGCAGGTACAGCGTGAACGTGCTGCCGTGGCCCAGCCGGCTGGTCGCCTTGATCTGGCCGCCCAGCAGCCGGGCGATGTCCTTGCTGATCGACAGGCCCAGCCCGGTACCGCCGTAGCGGCGGCTGGTGGTCCCGTCGGCCTGCTGGAACGCCTCGAAGATCAGGTGCTGCTTCTCCTCGGAGATGCCGATGCCGGTATCCGATACGGAGAAGGCGATCACGTCCGGCTCGTCCCGCAGCGGCCCGGTGAACGTCACGTCCTCGGCCGGCGCGACCCGGAGCCGGACGCCGCCCTGGGCGGTGAACTTCACCGCGTTGGACAGCAGGTTGCGCAGCACCTGCTGCAGCCGCTGCTCGTCGGAGTAGATCATCTCGGGCAGGCTGGCGGCGGTGTCGACCTCGAACGTGAGGCCCTTCTCGGCCGCCATCGGCCGGAAGGTGGCGTCCAGGTACTCGACCAGCCCGTCGAGCGGGATCTCGGACGGGTGCACGTCCATCTTGCCCGCTTCGACCTTGGACAGGTCGAGGATGTCGTTGATCAGCCGCAGCAGGTCCGAGCCGGCGTCGTGGATCGTCATCGCGAACTCGACCTGCTTGGAGCTCAGGTTGCTGTCGGGGTTCTCGGCCAGCAGTTTGGCCAGCACCAGCAGGCTGTTCAGCGGGGTGCGGAGCTCGTGCGACATGTTGGCCAGGAACTCCGACTTGTAGCGCGAGGAGGTCGCGAGCTGCTGCGCGCGCTCCTCCAGCGTCCGCCGGGCCTGCTCGATCTGGAAGTTCTGCACTTCGATGGCCCGGTTCTGCTTGGCCATCAGCGCCGCCTTGTCCTCCAGCTCGGCGTTGGAGTTGCGCAGCTCGGCCTGCTGGCGCTGCAGCTCGTCGGTGCGCTCCTGCAGCTGGGTGGCCAGCCGCTGGGACTCGGTCAGCAGCGACTCGGTCCGCGAGTTGGCCATGATCGTGTTGATGGTGACGCCGATGGTCGGCACGAACTGGTCGAAGAACGCCAGGTGGACGTCGCTGAAGTGGTGCAGCGAGGCCAGCTCGAGCACCCCCAGCACCTGGTCCTCGAACAGGATCGGGAGCATGACCACGCTGACCGGCGAGGCCACCCCGAGGCCGGAGCCGACGGTCAGGTAGCCGGGCGGCACGTTCTCGATCAGGATCCGCTTGCGCTCCAGGGCCGCCTGGCCCGCCAGGCTCTCGCCGAGCACGAACCGGGTCATGCCGCCACGCTGGAACCCGTAGGTGGCGATCCGGCTGAACTCCAGCTCGGACGCGATCTCGGGCTCGGGCTCGGGCACCGGGACGGGCAGGTTCGGGCGGTTGCCGTTGCCGTTCACCGCACCGGCGGTCACGCCGCCCGGGCTGTGGCCGTTGGCGCTCGGCAGCGCGGCCGGCCCCGAGTCGGCCGCGTCACCCCCGGCCGCCGTGCCACCCGGCTGGGGCCGGCCCGGCAGCTCCGAGCCGGGCGGGGTGGCCAGGTAGAAGGCGCCGTACTGGGCCGAGGCGAGCGGAGTCAGCTCGCTCATGATCAGCCGGGCGACCTCCAGCAGGTCGCGGTGACCCTGCATCAGGCCGGAGATCCGGGCCAGGTTGGTGTTCAGCCAGTCCTGCTCCCGGTTGGCCCGGGTCGTCTCGCGCAGGTTGGCCACCATCAGGTTGATGTTGTCCTTGAGCTCGGCCACTTCGCCGCGGGCGTCGACCGCGATCGACTGGGTCAGGTCGCCCTCGGCCACCGCGCTGGCCACCCCGGCGATCGCTCGCACCTGGGTGGTGAGGTTACTGGCCAGGCCGTTCACGCTCTCGGTGAGCCGCTTCCAGGTGCCGGACACGCCTTCGACCTCGGCCTGGCCGCCCAGCCGCCCCTCGGTGCCGACTTCGCGGGCGACTCGGGTGACCTCGTCGGCGAACGCCGACAGCTGGCCCACCATCGTGTTGAACGTCTGCTTGAGCTGCAGGATCTCGCCGCGGGCGTCCACGTCGATCTTCTTGGACAGGTCACCCTGGGCGACCGCGGTGGTGACCTGGGCGACGTTCCGGACCTGGGCGGTCAGGTTGTTCGCCATCGAGTTCACGTTCTCGGTCAGGTCTTTCCAGATCCCGGACACGCCGCGCACGTGGGCCTGGCCGCCCAGCCGCCCCTCGGTGCCGACCTCGCGGGCGACTCGGGTGACCTCGTCGGCGAACGCCGACAGCTGGCCCACCATCGTGTTGAACGTCTGCTTGAGCTGCAGGACCTCGCCCTGGGCGTCGACCGTGATCTTCTGGCTGAGGTCGCCCTCGGCCACCGCGGTGGCCACCTGGGAGATGTTCCGTACCTGGAGGGTCAGGTTCGAGGCCATCCCGTTCACCGAGTTGGTCAGGTCCTCCCACACCCCGGAGACCCCGCGGACGTGGGCCTGGCCGCCCAGGCGCCCCTCGGTGCCGACCTCGCGGGCGACTCGGGTGACCTCGTCGGCGAAGCCCGACAGCTGATCCACCATCGTGTTGAACGTCTGCTTGAGCTGGAGCATCTCGCCCTGCGCGTCGACCGTCACCTTGCGGGTGAGGTCACCGCGGGCCACCGCCGTGGTCACCATGGCGATGTCACGGACCTGCTCGGCCTTCTGGTCGACGTCCGTCGTCAGCGCGGACAGCTGGCTGGTCACCTGGTCCAGGAGCGACCCGATGTCGGCCAGCATGACGCTGTCCCCGCGGGTGCCTTCGCTGTAGCGGCGGCCGCGGGCGCGGAAGTCCCCGTTCGCGAGCGCCGCGAGCGCGTCGCGGATGGGTTCAAGGTCGGTGTCGGTGTACTTGGCCTCGGTGGGTGGGGTGGGCGCGGGATGAGGCATGGAGCTCCCTCCAAGGCGATGCACCGTTGTCCGTGCTGACGTCTTAGCTGGTGTCTTAGCTGGCGTGCGGTCAGGCCGTGCTTCTATCCTCGCCAAGCCGGCCTGCCGTTTCCTAGTAAGTTCTTTAGGATGTCCCGATAGAAAGTATTAACCTCACGAGTCTGTCACGATGGAGACAAGGCCTCAGCAATTAGCGGGTAATCGACCGACCGACCGCCAGACCGAATGGACAGCACCGCTGGGTAAGGACCGAGGGGACACGTGAGGGGACGAACCGACCTCATCGCGTCCGCGGCGTACCAGCCGGAGCCGGCGGCCGCTGCGGCTGCCCGTCGTTTCGTCCGCCAGACCCTCCAGTCCTGGGACATCGAGGCGCGATCACGCGAGGCGGACCGGCTGGTCGATGACGCGGTGCTGCTCACCAGCGAGCTGGTCACCAACGCGGTGGTGCACGCCGGTACCGCCCTCGATGTTACCTGCCGGATCGCTTCCGGCGCCTTGGAGATCGCGGTCCGCGACCGCCATCCGGCCCGGACGCTGCCGGACATCCCGGCCACCGCCAGCATGTCGGCCGAGCGGGGCCGCGGGCTGCTGCTGCCGACCGCGCTCGCCTCGTCCTGGGGCGTCACCTACGCCCGGACGGCCAAGGCGGTCTGGTTCCGGATGAGCCTGACCGGGGACGACGATCCGGCCGGCCCGGCCCCGCTGGAGGGCGTCAGCCTCATCGCCCCCGACCTGGCCGACGCCGACACCGACCCGGCCGGCGCTGACGCCGATCTGGGCGACGCCAGCCTCCTCGACGTCGATCTCACTGGCCACGTCGGCCACGCCGGTCACGCCGACCCCACTGGCCGCGCTGGCCACGCTGGCACCAGTGACACCACTGGCCCCACTGGCCCCGAGTCCACCGAGATCACGGGCACCCCGGTCCCCGCCGGCCCCAACGGCCACTCCGACCCCGCCAGCTCCGCCGACCCCAACGGCCACTCCGACTCCAACGGCCACCCACGCCCTAGCGCCCCCGCCGACCCCAATGCCCCCGCCGACCTCAGCGCCCCCGCCGACCCCAGCCACGCTGAGCCCGCCAGCCACTCAGGCCCCAGTGCCCCCTCGCGCCCCAGTGACCCCGCCAGCCACAGCGGCCCCGCCGACCCCGGCAGTGAGCCCGAGGTCAGCGTGGTCCGGCCGGGGGCGGCCCTCAGCCCGGTGGCCAGCCATCCGCCCGCCCGGCTCAGCGCGCTCGACGACCCGGCCGCCGCCCTGCGCCCCGACCTCGGCACCCTCAGCTACGACGAGCTGCTCCGGCACACGGTGGAGACCGCCCGCGACGTGGTCACCGCCGACGCCGCCTACGCGCTGGTGGCCGACGAGGACGGTGAGCTGCGGGTCCGGGCCGCGGCCGGCGTCGGCGTTTCCGAGTCGCTGTTCGCCCCGACCGTGCCCGCCGTGTTCGCCGACGGGGCCGCCGCCAAGTCCCTGGTCACGGTGCCGTTCCTGGTCGACGGCCGGGTCACCGGGGTGCTGGGGGCGGCCGCCACCTCGGCCGACCGGTTCGACAGCAACGACGCCGCCAAGCTGCAGCGGGTGGCCGACCGGGTGGCGATGTCGCTGGAGCGGGCCCGGCTCAGCGAGCTCGAACGCAAGCGCCGCGGCCGCATCGGCTTCCTCGCCGAGGCCAGCGAGCTGCTGGCCAGCACGCTGGACCAGGAGAAGACGATCTCCCTGATCGCCCAGCTGGTGGTGCCCCGGCTGGCCGCCTGGTGCGCGGTGCTGCTGGCCGACGAGGCCGAGGTGCTGCAGCCCGAGCCGGTCTACGTGTGGCACGCCGACGAATCGCTCATCGACCCGCTGGCGGGCCTGCTGGCCGCGGTCGGGCCGCCGGAGGCGGACGAAGCCGGCCGGAGCTGGTCGCTGGCCCTGGACGCCGGCCCCGACCTGATGGACGAGCAGGTCGTGCTGGCCTCGGACGCGGCCTGGTGCTTCCCGCTGGCCGCCCGCGGCCGCAGCCTGGGGGTGGTGGTGATCGGCCGCCCGCGCGGCGACCGGCCGCCCCGCGAAGCCCTCGAACTGGCCGAGGACCTGGCCCGCCGGGCCGCGCTGGCCCTCGACAACGCCCGCCTGTATGAGCAGCAGCAGCTCACCAGCCAGGCCCTGCAGCGCAGCCTGCTGCCGCCCGAGCTGCCGCAGATCCCCGGCATCGACCTGTCGGTCGCCCACCAGGTGGCCGGGGAGGGCAACGAGGTCGGCGGCGACTTCTACGACGTCTACCCGGCCGGGCCCGGCCGCTGGCGGTTCGCCATCGGCGACGTCTGCGGCACCGGGCCGGAAGCGGCCGCGGTCACCGGCCTGGCCCGGCACGCGCTGCGCATCCTCGCCCGCGAGGGCCACGACGTGGCCGACGTGGTCGGCCGCCTGAACGAGCTGATCCTCGAGGAGAGCGCCCGCGGCCGGTTCCTCACGCTCCTGCACGGCGAGATCACCGTGCTCGGCGAGACCGACGACACCGACGGCGCGGGCACGCTGTTCGCGGGCGGCGGCGGTGAGGGCACCGGGCCCGTCGTCCAGCTCCGGCTGGTCTCGGCCGGCCACCCGCTGCCGCTGCTGCTGCGGGCGGGCGACCCGTCCGGGGTCCCGCAGCCCGCGGCCGAGCCGCAGCCACTGCTCGGGGTGATGGGCGACCTGTCCTACACCGCCCAGACCGCCAGCCTGTTCCCGGGCGACCTGCTGCTGTCGGTCACCGACGGGATCACCGAGCGCAAGGACGCGCGCGGCCGCCTGCTCGACGACGACGACGGGCTGGCGGCGCTGCTGGCCCACTGCCGCGGCCTCAACGCCGGCGCGGTCGCCGCCCGCATCGTCCGGGCGGCCGAGGACTTCGGCGCCGCCCCCCGCACCGACGACATGGCCCTGCTGGTCCTGCGCGCGGTCTGAGCTACTTGAGCCCCTGTCGCAGGGCGCTGGCGTTGTCGCGGCTGAGCACCGGCCGCGAGTAGATGTCGAGCATGGCCAGCGCGATCTGGCGGCCACCGGCCGGGGAGTACAGGTCGGCGCCGGTGTTGCGGGCCACGTGGGCCCGGAAGGCCGGGATGCCGAGGCCCATCGCCACCATCAGCGCCGCCCGGGTCCGCAGGTCGGACGCGGGCGGATCCGGCTGCTGGCGGTCGGTCACCGTCAGCGACTGCTCGGTCATCCCCACCATCGCGTCGAAGATCCCGGCCGCCGTCTCCGACTCGTCGATCAGCGCCCGGGCCAGGTAGCGCTGCAGCGGGTCGAGCGGATCGCGGGCCTCGCCCGCCGTGCGCGGGTCGTTCAGGCCGTCTTCGGTCATGGCCTCGTCCACGTAGCGGCGCATCGCCTCCAGCGCGTAGGCGTCGCAGGCGCGGCGCAGTTCGTCCTTGGAGCCGAAGTGGTGGCGCACCAGCCCCGGCGACACCCCGGCCGCCCCGGCGATCTCCCGGATCGTGGCCCGGTCGTACCCGCGCTCGGCGAACTGCTCGATGGCCGCGTCCCGGATCCGGGCCCGGGCGGTCAGGTCTTCGCGGGCGGCTGGGCCCCGGCCGGTCATGCTCATGATCCCCCGATCGTAACGCCCGCTGCTCACCTGGCCAGTAATCCATACCTGTGAGCCTTTAATTATACTGATGTATAGTCTGCGATACAGGCGTACAACCAGCCGCTGACGAGCCGCGGAGAGCGGACCGGGGAGCGCGGGCCATGAGCGAGCCGATGATCGAGATGCGCGACGTGGTCAAGCGGTTCGGCCGGCCCGAGGCCCTGCGCGGGCTCACCTTTCAGGTCGAGCCGGGCACCGTGCTCGGCCTGCTCGGCCCCAACGGCGCGGGCAAGACCACCGCGATCCGGGTGCTGACCACGCTGCTGCGGCCGGACGGGGGCCAGGCCCGGGTGGGCGGCTACGACGTGACCACCGACGGCCAGCGGGTCCGCTCGGTCATCGGCCTGGCCGGGCAGTATGCGGCCGTCGACGAGCTGCTCACCGGGCGCGAGAACCTGGAGCTGGCCGGGCTCTGGTACCACCTGCCGCGGCGCGAGTACCAGCGCCGGGCCCAGCAGACGCTGGAGCGGCTCTCGCTCACCGGCGCGGCCGACCGCCAGGTGCGGACCTACTCGGGCGGCATGCGGCGGCGGCTGGACATCGGGGCCAGCCTGATCGGCGACCCGCCGGTGCTGTTCCTGGACGAGCCGACCACCGGGCTCGACCCGCGCACCCGCAGCCAGCTCTGGCGGTTCATCCACGAGCTGGTGCAGGCGGGCACCACCGTGCTGCTCACCACCCAGTACATGGAAGAAGCGGAAAATCTCGCCCGCCGGATCGTGGTCATCAGCCAGGGCCAGGTCATCGCGGCCGGGACCGCTGACGAGCTCAAGGCGCGGACCGGCGGCGCCACCCTCGAGGCGCGGGTGGCCGACCCGCACGACACCGGCCGGGCGGCCGCCCTGCTCGGTGGCCTGGCCCACGCCGAGCCCCGCTCCGATCCCGGCACCCAGCTGGTCAGCGTGCCGGCTGGCCAGGGCATCGGCCTGCTGCTGGAGGCCGGGCGCCAGCTGCAGGAGGCCGGGATCGCGCTCGACGACCTCGGCATCCGGCGGCCCACTCTCGACGACGTCTTCCTCGCGCTGACCGGAGGTTCGTCATGACCCTGCCGCTGACCCGGGCGGCTCCGGCCCTGACCCCGCGGCTGGCGCTGCGGGACTGCTGGGGGGTGGCCCGGCGCAACCTCAAACGAACCGTCCGCACCCCGCAGCTGGTGCTCTACACGGTCCAGCCGGTGATGATGCTGCTGCTGTTCCGGTACGTGTTCGGCGGCGCGATCAAGACCCCGGGCGGCGACTACGTCAGCTTCGTGGTGCCCGCCATCTTCCTCATCACCGTCCTGGTCGGGGCGATGACCTCGGCCATCGGGATCGCCGAGGACCTCAAGAGCGGGATGGTGGACCGGTTCCGCAGCCTGCCCATGGCCCGTTCGGCGGTGCTGGTGGGCCGGTCGCTGACCGACCTCGCCCGCAGCGTGATCTCGCTGGCGGTCATGGTCGGCCTCGGGGTCGCGGTCGGGTTCCGCTTCCACAGCGACGCCGGCCGCATCGCGCTCGGGCTGCTGCTGATCCTGGCGTTCGGGTTCGCGTTCAGCTGGATGAACGCCGCCATCGGGATCTCGGCCAAGGACCCGGAGAGCGCCCAGAACGCGGCCACCGGCCCGGCCTTCCTGCTGCTGTTCGCCAGCAACGCGATCGTCCCCGCCCGCTCGCTGCCCGGCTGGCTGCAGCCGTTCGCCCGCAACCAGCCGCTCGGCGTCACCACCTCGGCCGTGCGGGCGCTGTTCGAGGGCGGGCCGGCCCTGGCCGACTTCTGGATCGCGCTGGCCTGGTCGGCCGGCCTCACGGTGGTGTTCGCGTCGACCGCCTACGCCCTCTACCAGCGGGCCGCCGCCCGGTAGCCGTTGGTGGCGGGCGGTGGCCGGCCGGATTGGCTGCGCGGCTCCGTGGTAGGCGTTGAGGTATGAGAGCAGTGGGAATCACCGAATGGGGCGGCCCGGACGCGCTGGTCGTCGTGGACCTGCCGGAGCCCGAGGCCGGCCCGGGCGAGATCCGGATTCGGGTCCACGCGGCCGCGGTCAACCCGACCGACACGCTGCTGCGCGACGGCAGCCGGGCCGCCGCCCTGGCGGACGTGCCGCCGCCGCACGTGCCCGGCATGGACGCGGCCGGCGTGGTCGACCAGCTCGGCCCCGGCACCGAGACCGACCTGCGGGTCGGCGATCCGGTGATGGCGATCGTGCTCCCGCGCGGCCCCCGCGGCGCCTACGCCGAGCAGGTCGTGGTCCCGGCCGAATCGGTCGTCCGCGCCCCGGCTAACGCCAGCCACGCCGAGGCCGCCAGCCTGCTGATGAACGCGCTGACCGTCCGGGGCGCCCTCGACGCCCTCGACCTCCAGCCCGGCCAGCTGCTGGCGGTCACCGGCGCGGCCGGCGCCGTCGGCGGCTTCGCGATCGAGCTGGGCAAGGCCGACGGCCTCCGGGTGGTGGCCGATGCGTCGCCCAAGGATGAGGAGCTGGTCACCAAGCTCGGCGCCGACGTGATCGTCCCCCGCGGCGACGACTTCGGCGCCCGGGTCCGCGAGCACTTCCCCGACGGTGCCGACGGTCTGATCGATGCCGCCCTGCTGAACGAAAAGGCGATCCCGGCCGTCCGCGACGGTGGCGGCATCGCCACCGTGCGCGGCTACCAGGGGCCGGATGAGCCCCAGCGTGGGATCACGTTCCATCCGGTGCTGGTGCGGAACTACGCCCGGGAGCAGGCCAAGCTGGACCGGCTGCGCGAGCAGGCCGAGCAGGGCCAGGTGAGCCTGCGGGTGGCGCGCACCTTCCCGGCCGCGGACGCGCCCGAGGCCCACCGGGCGCTGGAGGCGGGGGGTGTCCGGGGCCGCCTCATCCTGGAATTCTGACCGGCCGCCCCACCCTCGGCGTCGCCATGGCAAGCGACCCCGGGGGTTTACTACCGGCAGACCTTCCCCGGCCGGGCCCGGGCCAGGTTCGCCGTCGCCGAGTACATCGAGGTCTACTACAGCCGCAGGCGGCTTCGCTCCACACTTGGCTACCGCACCCCCGCCGAGACCTTGACCGAATTCCGCACCGCAGTAACCGCTGCCTGATAACGACCCGAGAAGGCGGCCGGGAGGTGCAGTAGAGGGCGCCGCCCGGTCAGCCCTGGCTCTGGCCGACCTCGATCAGGTGGCCGTCGGGGTCGCGCAGGTAGCAGCGGATCTCTGCGCCGCGGTCGATGGGCTCGGTGAGGAAGTGCCCGCCTTTCGCCGACCAGTCGGCGTAGACGGCGGCGATGTCGGCCACTCGGATGTTGAGGAACGCGCTCACCCGGTCTGGATCAGTCGGGGCCTCGAGCACGACGGACGGTTTGTCGTCAGTTGGGCCACCGCCGGTGTTGATGATGATCCAGCTGTTAGCGAGTGCGACGATCGAGGGCTCACCGTCCATAATTGCCTCGCCGCCGAGCACGTCGGTGTAGAAGGCTCGTGAGCGGGCGACATCGTTTGCGACGATGAATTGGGTGAGGACTATGCCCTCGGTGGGTGCAGGGAAATCTGCCATGGGTTTGGTCCTTTCGAGTTGATGAGGGCGTGAGCGTTGCCGCACCGGCTGTGCTGGCGATAGCCGGCTGGGGTCGCTTCAGTTGTGGATGTGCAGTTCGCGTTTGGTCTGCTCGTACACCAGGTCCTGAGCGTCAGGGTCCCGGGACTTCTTGGATGAGTTTTTGAGCTTGGCCGAGCTGTAGTAGCCCCCGGTCGCGGTGGCGAGTTCCGGATCGGCCACCAGCCGCACACAGCCGCGTGACCCCTTCTCCGGCGGCCCGACGAACGGATTGGTCAACGCCTGGATCGTTTTGAACGGCCCGCCGGCCTTGCTGCCGAGACTGGTTTTGACCGCGCCCGGGCTGACTGCGTTGAACGTCAGGCCGTCGCCCTCCTGGCGGCGAGCTTGGGCGTAGGTGTACATGAGGGCCAGCAGTTTGGCATCGGCGTAGGCCTGGATCTGCTTGTACTTACCCGGGTAGCTCCAGTCGGTGATCGGCTTGCCCCGCGACTCGATCAGGGCGGTCATGTTGACCACCCGCGAGGGCGCGCCGACATCATCAGCGCCCTTGCGGAGCAGGTCGAGCAGCCCGTCAGTGAGCGCCGCCAGCGCGACGTGATTGATGGCGATGGTCCGCTCGTACCCGTCGGGTGACAGTGCCTTGCTGGAGAACGCGGCGCCCGCGTTGTTGACCAGTCCGTTGAGTCCCTTCGGCGCGGCCTCGTGAACAGCGTCGACGAGTTCCCGAACACCCGCCAGAGATCCGAGGTCTCCTGCTACGGGCAGGTACCGGCCGTTGCCGTTGCCGTTGTTGACCAGGAGGCCGGCGGCGCGTTGAGCGTCGTCGGCACGGCGGGCGTGCACCAGCACAGTCGCCCCACTATTACCAATGCCTTGGGCGGTTTCGTGGCCGATACCGCCCTTGGCGCCGGTGACCAGCACGGTCTGACCGTCCAGCCGACCCGCGAACTGGGCGTCGAACTTGCTCATACGCTTCTCCCATCGGGTGAGTCCTGCATGCCAGGGCACTTCAGGGCGTCGTCTCGCGAGCGGCCCGGACGGCGGTTATCCCGCTGCCAGCAGGGCCGCTCCGGTGAACGTCGCCGTGCTGCGACCGGCGTTACGTCGCGACCCGGCCCCCGTCGACCGCGAGGGTGACGCCGTGGACGAAGCTGGCGTCATCGCTGGCGAGGAAGACGATCGCTGCGGCAAGTTCCGCGGGCTGAGCCACGCGGCCTGCCGGCGCTAGTGCCGCGAGCTGGTTCACCATCTCGTCAGGCAAACCTTCGGTCATCCCGGTGCGCGTCGGGCCGGGGGCGACGGCGTTGACCCGGACACCACGCGGGCCGTATTCGGCGGCCCAGGCCTTAGTGAACAGTTCGAGAGCCGCCCGGCTGGCGCCGTACATGGCCATGCCGGCCTGCCCGAAGCTCGCGACCATCGTGCTGACGTTGACGATCGAACCCCATCCGCGTTCGGCCATGGCTGGCGCCAGCTCCGCGACGAGGAAGAACGGAACCTTGACGTTCAGCGCGAAGGTCTCGTCGAACTCTGCCTCGGTGGCTGCGCTGCTTGGCCCGAGCAAGGCGACGCCGGCGTTGTTGATGAGGATGTCGACGTGGCCGTCGCCCGCCTCGGTGGCCCACTCGACCAGGTCCCGGGCCGATTCGAGGTCGCTCAGCGTGGTGAGCCGGAATGTAGCGCTGCCTCCGCTGCCTTCGATCTCGGCGACCACGTCTTTGGCTCGTTGCTCATTGCGTCCGACTACTAGTACGCGAGCGCCGCGGGCGGCCAGGGCGACGGCCGTGGCCCTGCCGATCCCGCTCGTCGAGCCCGTTACCAGGGCCGTCTTGCCCCTCAGGTCGGTCATGTGACGTCGCCCTCTCGCTTCAGAATGGGTTGTGCGACTCACTTTGATGGTTCGTTACTGGGTTGTCAAACTCAGAATCCAGGTAGCATGGATGCATGGCCAACGAGACGAGTGACCGGCCGAGGCTCACCACCAAGGGAGCACGCACCCGGGCGCGGATAGTGGAGGCCGCCGCCGCGCTGATCCATGAGCGCGGTATCGCGGGCGCCACCTTGGATGACGTCAAGGCGGCGGCGGAAGTCAGCGGCTCTCAGATGTACCACTACTTCCCCGACAAGGACGAGCTCGTGCAGGCGGTCATCGACTACCAGGCCGGCACCATAGTCACTCACCAGGGGCACGTGCTCAGCAGCG
>Ga0213875_10002071_pt1 | contig 12300 bp, 14 predicted proteins | sample BarmaccomBMRX_R8_FD_160105 | JGI IMG/M metagenome (GOLD analysis project Ga0213875, IMG submission 160105) | Root-associated microbial communities from Barbacenia macrantha in rupestrian grasslands, the National Park of Serra do Cipo, Brazil - RX_R8 | ecosystem: Host-associated > Plants > Roots... | reverse complement strand
GCGCGATATAGCTGCCGAACGATTAGCGGGTATACCGGTGCTTAACTCCGGGCGGGAAATATTCCGGATCACGATTGCGATGCAGCGTTACGTACGGCAGCTGGCGTTGCGGCGGCGTGTAGTGGGCGAACTCGCTGTTGAGCCGGCGCAGCTGCGCGGCGATCGACTGCGCTACCGCATCCCGGATCTGGTCGCTTCCAGCCACCCCGGGAGCCAGCTCGACCGCAATCCCCAGGTATCGATCGCGATCAGCATCCTCCCTGGACTCCATGACGAACTTGCCGGTCACCCAGGCCGCGACCGGTGGCTGCTCCAGACCCACCATGACGTTCTCCGGGTAGATGTTCGCCCCGTAGTACGACACGGCGAACTGCGAACGCCCGAAGACGTGCACGAACGGAAGCTCGCGGATGCACTCCCGGGCACGGCCCCCGAACTCGGTGATCGGATCGAAGCCGTGATCGGTGAGGAAGGTGAGCATGTCATCGAACGGCGTGAGGCCGCCGGTGTCCGCGATATGGTAACGGATCAACGGGATCCCGTTGTCGCCGCTGAACAGCAGCGTGGCGCCGTGTGTCTCGAACAACCGGGTGCGTGGGTCGTACTGGGCGAGAGTCGGCAGCCGCGACTGGCCGAACAGCTTCCGCGCGGCCTCCGGATGCTGCGCCAGGTAGCGGCGGATGCAGATGGACAGCGGGCTCTCGGTGGCAAGGACACCCGCATCGGCGGTGCCGTACAGCGATGCCGAGTCGAAGTACGGATCGGTACCGCCGGCCCGCTGGCCCATCAGCGTGCGCCATTCCTCGCTGAACACCTCGCCGGCCAGCACCAGCTTGACGCGGTAGTCCGGCCACGGCACGCCTCGGGCCAGGCCCATGTCGATGACACCTTTGAGAAACGGCGGGTAGCCGAGCAACACCACCTGCTCGAACTGCGGACCGAGCGCGGTGACCACCCGCAGGATCTCGTCGATGTCGCTGCCCGGGGTGATCACCGTGATCGGGTACTCCTTGGCTGCCAGGTGCCGGCAGCAGCTCGCGGTGTACATCCCACCGACCCAGCTGCCCAACGCGAAGCACACCACGGCCAGCGTCGTGCGCCGATCGGCCTCGAAACTGTCGTGGAAGACCTGCTCGAACCGGGTGGCCACGGTGAACTCGTCGGCCACCGACCGCGGCCAGAAGGTGGGCTCTCCGGTGGAGCCGGAGGAGACGGCTATCATGTCGCAGCCGGTCAGCTGGCCACCACGGCACAGCTGCGCCAGCGGATGCCTGCGCAGGTAGTTGTCCTTGGTCAGCAGCGGCAGTGCCCGGAAGTCGTCGATGGTCCGCACCGCAGCCGGGTCGATCCCGTGCTCGGCGAGAAACGCCTGGTACGCAGGCACGGTCGCGACCACCGATGTGAATAGCGCCAGCGCCTGCCGCTGCGTGTCCCGCGGATCCGGCCGCGCGAGCATCTCATCCAACCGGCTGTTCAAGAACCTCTCCGTCGCTTCCCGCACAAGTCACGCCCCTCAGAACCGCGTGCTGGATGCAGACTGCTGTTTAAGCACGCCCGAAAACAGCAATCTGCATCCAGAACGCGGGTGGGCGAGAACCCGGGGAGGTGAGGTAGGTGGCAGAAGATGACGTCCACAGGTACCGGGCTGGGTGTCATTGGGAGGGTTCGACCGGCGCCGGGTATGAGAGTTACGACAGGGCGCACCGGGGTGTGGTGGTACCCGCGGTGAACCCGATCGACCTGAGCTCGGATCCCACCTTTCTCGGCGACCCGCAGCGATGCAACCCTGAGCAGCTGCTCGTGCTGGCCGCATCCTCATGCCAGTTGCTGTCGTTCCTGGCCGTGGCTGCCCGCGCCCGTATCGACATACGCGGCTACGACGACGAGGCCGAAGGCGTCATGCCCGGGAACGTCAAGCCGGCCCGGCTGACCGCGATCCGGCTGCGTCCCACGATCACCGTGGGATCCGGGCACAGCCGCGAGCGCCTGGCTCGCCTGGTGGAGGTAGCGCATCGTGAGTGCTACATCGCCAACAGTCTCACTTGTGAGGTCACCGTCGAGCCAACCTTCCGGTGCTGACTTAACGCTTTTCGGCGATAACGAAGTGTCCCGCCAGCGGCTGGTGCGATGACACGCACCGTTTCCCGCCGATGTGATCTTTGCGTGTTCTTGCAACCCTGCGGTGCGGCGGTCTGACCCCGCGGTCGACGGGGCACCGCAAGAGCTGGATCGCTTGGCTGGCGACCTGGATGAGCCTGGGGTGACCGAGCGGGTCAGCTGGCACCTCCGGGCAGCTGGCGCTGGCCACTGCCGGGAAATGACCAGCCAGGGCCAATGGTCGTGCGTACGGTTGACGTCATGGACAGCGGGTGCCTGGAAGAGATCACCTCGGAAGCACAGCTGCGGGAGGTCGTCGGTGAGCCGCGTGCCTACGTCGTCAACAAGGAACGGCGGTCCCTGCACGACTACGACAGGCAGTGGCTGGCCAACTCGCCGTTGTGCCTGGTGGGCACGTCGGGGGCAGACGGCAGCTGCGATGTCTCGCCGAAGGGGGACCCGTCCGGGTTCACCCTCGTGCTCGATGACACCACCATCGCCATCCCGGAGCGCCCGGGTAATCGCCGTGTCGACGGTTTCCACAACATCCTGGCCAATCCGCACGTCGGCCTGCTGTACCTCATTCCCGGGCGGCCCGACACCTTGCGGATCAACGGTCGAGCGCGGCTGGTACGCGAGGCACCGTTTTTCGACCAGATGACCGTCAAGGGTCACCGGCCGCTGCTGGCGCTCATCGTCGAGATCGACCAGATCTTCTACCACTGCCCGAAAGCATTCCTGCGCTCGCAGCTGTGGCAACCCGACACGTGGAATCCCACCGCGGCGCCGTCCAAAGCGCAGATCGCCCACCGACTGGAACGTCCCGACGACACCCTGGAACACCTCCAGCACTACTACGGCCCCGCCTACGCCACCCGCCTGTACTGACCAGTTGCTCGCCCCCACCGCGTTCTGGATGCAGGACGCGGTAGAAAGCGACCGGAAACCGCGTTCTGCATCCAGACTGCGGTCTGGCTACGTAGGAGTGATCATGAACGCCAGCATCGCGCCGCGTTCAGCTGATGGTGGGCAAAAGCTGCTGGCCTGGCTGCGCGAGATGCGCGACGAGCAGCCGGTGTGGCGCGACCCGTACGGCATCTGGCACGTGTTCCGCTACGCCGACGTGGCTCGCGTGATTTCTGATCCGCAGGTTTTCTCCTCCGATCTGGGCCGGGTGTTTGCGATCGGGGAGAAGTTCAGCCAAGGGAACTTGCTCCGTACCGACCCGCCACGCCATCACACGCTGCGCCGGCTGGTAGGCGCAGCGTTTAGCCCGAAGGTGGTCAACGGCTCGCCCCGCGCATCGCAGAGGTCACCAACGAGCTGCTCGACGCCACCGGCGGCGCGACCGAATTCGACCTCGTCTCGGCACTGGCCTACCCGCTGCCGGTCACCGTGATCGCCGAGCTGCTCGGCCTGCCGATCTCCGACCGGAACCTGTTCCGGGCCTGGGCCGATCGGCTGTTCAACCGGGACGTGGCCGACCCGAACGACCCGGAGCTGGCACGCAAGATCGACGAGGCCACCGCAGACATGCTTGCTTACCTGCGCGCGCACTGCGCCGATCGGCGGGCGCATCCCCGGCAAGACCTGATCAGCAGGCTGGCCACGGTGCAGGCCGACGGTGAGCGCCTGTCCGATGAGGAGGTGGTGAACTTCTCCATGGTGCTGCTGTTGGCCGGGCACATCACCACCACCGCTGCTGGGCAACACGGTGCTGTGTATGGGCGAGCACCCCGAGGTGTGGGTACAGATGCACGCGGATCCCTCCCTGGTCGAACCCACTATTGAGGAGGTACTGCGATACCGCCCGTCATTTACCCAAGTCGGCCGGGTGACCACCGCCGACACCGAAGTCGCCGGGCAACGCATTCCCGCCGATGTCATCGTCACACCGTGGCTGCTGTCCGCCAACCGGGACGAGCGTGAATTCGTCGACCCGGACCGGTTCGACATCCGCCGTAGCGAAAATCACCACCTGGCGTTCGGCCATGGCATCCATTTCTGTATTGGCCAGCTGCTGGCTCGGCTGGAAGGCAGGGTCGCAGTGGGCGTGCTACTGGATCGTTACGCCGAGATTCAGTTGGTCCCCGAGACGTCGTTGGAGTTTTATAGCCGCGGTATCTTTGCCGCCCGCGAGGTCCCGGTATCCGTGCGACCCGCCTGAGACACACCAAGGAGTTCTGCCATGGCAGCGCCTTTTTATCTCTGTATCCACGGAAGCTTGGTTATCGTGGGTTACGAGCCGGATGGAGACTCGGTTCGTTTCATCGCTGATAACCCGTCACACTACGGTCAGCTGCAGCGAGCGGATCGAATCCATCCTTCTCAACGTGATGGCAGCGTTCAACTTCGCTTCGAGGGGGTCGACGCCCCTGAGCTGCACTACGGCACCGACGCGCAACCGCTCGGTGACACGGCGCGGGATGCGCTGCTGGAGTGGATCGGCTTCACCGACATCACCTTCGACCCGAATTCCAAGACCCGGATTCGCAGATCCACGCCGACCTCGGTGCGCGCGGCCATCCTCACTCAGAGGGCAGAAGTCAATGGCCGGCCAGTTGCTTATGTGCTCGTCGGAGCCGGCGGCAACCTGCCAGCCGACGGTAGTTGGGTCAATGTCGACGAAGGGTTGCTCGACCAGAGCCTGAATCTGCGGATGCTCACTGAAGGGCAGGCTTACTACACGGTGTATACCTCAACGCCGGTGACCCATCGCCGTCTTTTTCAAGCAGTGGCTGGCGACGCCCGCGCAAAGGAGTTAGGAGTGTGGGGCCAAGACAGCACAGCCGATGTGGTATTGGTGGATCAATCATCCATCGGCCCTGGCGGCCAGCTCATCTTGCCCAAGCTCTTCCGGCGATGCACGGACTACCTCAAAGCCGTGCGCAAGGGATTCAACGGCAACCTCGGTGATTGGTTGCTGGCCAGCTCAGCCACACCGACCCGAGACGAAAATGACCGCGTCCTGGTGCACGACACCATTGAGGTGCATCTCAGTGACCTCATCGTGCAGCGCAACCAGCACATCATCTTCCAAGCCGACCTGCTCGATATCACCTTCGTGGAGAAATAAGCGCCAGCTCAGGTATAGCCGCACCCCGCAGCGGGACAGCGAAACCGTCGACCACAACGCCGCGCACCCACGAATCGTCCGGATCGGCAGCGGGGTCAACGGTGCCCCCCTCGCCTGCCGCCGTGAACCGACTCGACGGGACGGACGTTTCTAGCCAGGCGAGGACACCCGTTCCGCCGGATCGGCTGCGCACCAGTGCGCGGCCACAGCGCGGTATCAGGCATGGTGATGTATGAGCTGGACCGAGACTGACGCGCGCCGAACGGCGGCGGTCATGTGCGGGCAGGTGGGACTGCCGCGATCCGACTTGGATCTGCTGCGCTTCGGTAGCAACGCTGTGTTCGGTGTCGACAAGGCGCACGTGCTGCGGGTCATGCGCCCGGGCACCAGCGAAGCTGACGTGCAGCGGGAAATCGATCTAATCGGCGAGTTCGATCGGCTCGATGTTCCTACCGTGCGTCTTAGCGATGTGGCGCAGCCGCTGAAGGCACTGGATTGCCTGGGCACGGTATGGGAACGGCTCGCAGAACCGCACCAAGATAACGTCTATCGCGCGTTGGGGCGGCTCATGCGTCTTTTTCACCAACGCACTGCTGGGTTGCGGGTCCCGCTAGAACCATGGCGTCAGCTCGCGTTATCCGACCGGCGGTTGATCCAATGTAGGCAACACTACGCACCTGAGGATGTCAGGATGCTCACCCGGTGGTCCGAGCGGATTGCCTGCGAATTGGATCAGGTCCCGCCGGTGCTACCGGTCGGTGCGATCCACGGCCAGGCGGAAGTAGGAAATGTCCTGTTCCGCACTGGCCAACCGGTGCTCATCGACTTCGAACAGGTTTCTCTCGGACCGCGTGAATGGGACCTCGTACACACTGCCGTCGTGGTCACCCGTTTCGGCCGGCCCGAACAGCGCTACCGCGACTTTGCTGACGCTTACGGTTTCGACGTGCGAACCTGGGACGGCTACCAAACACACCGCCGGCTCTGGGAGCTGTGCGCTACCACATGGCTCATGCAACATGATCGCCGTAGCTGCAGGGTGTCGAAGGAAATTGAGGTACGCCTGCGAACTTGGCGCGATGATGACCCAGACGCGCGGTGGACCGGCGTACTCGAACGGCGGTGACGTCGGCAGCGGGTCGGCAATCCGGGTTATGCTTCACCGCGACGACCTCCAAGTATTCGGATGGGAAGGCCTCCATCTGCCCGCTCTTGCTTTGCCGGCCGACCTGATCGTGTCGTGAACTCGACACCAGCGACATTTTAGGCCACCAGAATGTCGGTAGCGTCGAGTTCACGACACGAGACGGCAAAGAGCGGGTCAGGTGGTGCTCACCTGGTCGGACGGGGGCGCGCTGATCGAGACCGGTGCGTTGAACCTGCTGAAGGCGATGACCGTGGAGGTGCGCTGGCCTTGCACGGTGATGTCCTGGGTCGCTTTGACCGGCCGGCCCTGGTCATCGACATACAACTCGATGGGCAAGGTGGTGACCCCGGCACCGAGCAGCGGCTGGCGGCCGGGCGTGTTCTCCGGGAGCTTGGCGACATCCACATTGACCAGGTAATGCGTGACCGGGCTGCCGTTGAGAGATTCCTTGCCGACCAGTTGGACACTTTGCGCGGCGGAGGCGAACGTGGAGAAGTGGTCGAGCGAGGCTGACTTGCGTACCGCCTCCAGCGATGTTGCCATGTTGCGCACTGCTGGATTGGGACTGTCCCGGGTCACCAACACCCATGGCTTGCTGGCTTGGTTCGCCGCTTCCGGCACCTGTGCATAGGTCGCCTGATCGACGATGAGCAGCCGCCGCTTGCCGGCGGGTCCCAATTGTTCGGTGATGTCCAGGGCCTGCAACGTGCCGCTGGCCAGCTTTGCGTCACCCTCACCATTGATCGTTTGACCCGGGCTGGTCACGTTGAGCGCGAGATGCACTGAGCTTACGGAGGAGATCCCGCGGTGAAGTAGGCCCGCGAGGCCGGCAGCGTCCGTGGGGCCAGGCGACGCCGGACCGGCCGAAGAGATGGATGTAGCGCTAGCACCGGACGGGTGGCCACTGGTAGAACAGCTGGGCACCGCGATGGCAAGGCACACCATGGCGGCGGCGACCAACCGCCGAGTGATGATCACGGGACATGCTATCGCGCGACGAACCCGAGGCCAGGGGCACCACGCCGATCGGTCAGCTGTTCTCGGGCGGGAGGCCTGGTCGGCTAGTCGTGCCCACCGACGGCACGAGCTTGGGTTGATCATCCGGCTGCCCATTCGCCGGCGCTGGCGGAGAGACCGGTGGCGCCGGTGAGATGGTCTTGGCCGGCACCGTAGGAGCGCGACCAGACCGCAGCAACAGGGCACCGAGCACACCCAGTGCGCAGATTCCAGCCATGATCAAGAACACGTTGTTGATCGCGCTTACGAACACCCGCAGCTCAGTCTCGTGGTACAGGGCATACAGACCGGTCCAGTCCGGAGTACCCGGTGGGCCAAGATGGGGCACGGGCGCGCTTTGCGGCATGAGGGCGGCGCGCCCGGCCAGCAGCTGCGCCTGCTGCAGCGTCAAGATCGCCGTAAAGACCGCAATCCCGAGTGCGGCGGCAGTGCGCTGCACGACGTTGTTGAACGCGCTGGCGGTGTTGTTGTACTCCGGCGGGATCACCGCGAGACCCGCGCTGAACAGCGGCATCATCCCGATACCAAAGCCGCCGTATTGCAGCATCAGCAGCCACATCAGGTGATCGCGACTCGTGTCGAGGGTGATCGTGTGCAGCAGGTAGGTGGCCACGGCGGCGATCGCCAGCCCGCACACCACGGGCCAGCGGGGCCCGATGCGGTCATAGATCTGCCCGGTGATGGGCATCAGAAGGCCCATCACCACCGCCGGTGGCAACACGACAAGTCCCGCGTCCAGCGCCCCCCAGCCCTGGGCCACCTGCAAGAACTGCGGGACGTACACCGCCACCACGAACAACACCACGATCAGCAACGACATCAACACCAGCGACAGGGTGTACGCCCAGTACCGGAACACTCGGAGATCAAGTAGCGGGTCATCGATTTCCAGCTCGATCACCACGAACAGCGCCAGGCACAGCGCGCTGACAACGAACAGGCCCAGGATCCGGTAGGACGTCCAGTGCCAGTCCTCCCCCTTGGACAGCGCCAAGAGCAGCGTGAACAAGCCACCTGCCACCGTGAGGAAACCCAGCACGTCGAACCGCCGGCCGGTCCGTCTTGGGAATGAGGGCAACACCAGGATCGCGGCAACCGTGCCGACGATCGAGATGGGCACGTTGATGAAGAAGATCAGCCGCCAGTTCACGTATTCCACCAGGTACCCGCCCAGCGCCGGCCCGACCGCTGGGGCGACGACGGCACCCAGCCCGTACATGCCCAACGCAGCGCCGAGCCGGTCGCGGGGCACGATCTGCAGCAGGATCGCCATGGTGATCGCCGGCAGGATCCCGCCCAGCAGCGCCTGGACAACCCGGGCAATCACCAACGTGTTCAGGCTCCATGCCAGCCCGCACAGCGCCGATCCACCGGCGAACCCCAGCAGCGCCAGGTTGTAGACGCGGCTCAACCCGAAGCGGTCCCCCAACCACGCGGTCGCCGGCACCACCACACCCTCCGTCAGGGAGTAGGCGGTGACCACCCACTGCGCGTCGCTGGTGGATGCACCGAACTCGTTCTGGATGGTGGGCAGTGCCACCGTGACGATGCTGATATCCAGGATCGACATGAACATGCCGACGATGAGCACCGTCAGGGGCAACCGCCAGGCCGTCTGGGTGCGATCGCCGGCACCGGCAGCGCTGCGCCGAGAAGGGCCGCCAACGGTGGGCGACGAAGTCGGCCCGCTAGCAGGGGATGTGGTAACCCCGCTAGCGGGCCTCGCCCCCGACCCCGTCACCACCCCACCACCGTGCCATAAGAAACGTCAAGTTCTCTACCCGTTTTCTTCGCGGTGGGTCACGGACTCCTAACGTTGTGCCGATCGGGCGACCAGCGACGATCACCAGACCGTAAGGCAACGACTCCAAGGTGCGATGGGAACAACGCGTGCTCTAGTGTGTTTTCACGCTGCGAACATCTGGTGTTACCTACAGCTTCGAGGGGTTTCTACGGTGACCACGGTCAGCGAGGCCGGCAAAACCGCCCATGGTGCCGCGGATCACCGCAAGGGGCCTCGACGGCGAGGGGATGCGCTACATACGGCGATCTTCGAAGCCACGCTCACCGAGCTGACCGCCGTCGGCTACGCCGAGTTGAAGATGGAACATGTGGCCAACCGGGCCCGCGCCAGCAAGGGATCCCTCTACCGGCGCTGGGCCAGCCGGGCCGAGCTGGTTGCCGACGCCGTGCACCACACCATTCCGAGCTGCGCCGAGCGACCCGACACCGGAAGCGTCCGGGAAGATCTGCTGAGCTGCCTTCGCGGATTCGCCACCTTGCTCAACGGCCCTTCCGGTGAGGCCATCCGCGGCCTCATGGCAGACACCATCCGCAATCCGGACCTCATGGACGTCGTCCGGGCACGGTTCATCGATCCCGGCGTCAATTTGTTCCTCGACGTCCTGCGGCGGGGCGCGGCCCGCGGCGAGGTCCGCACCACGGCGCTGACTCCCCGCATCGCCAGCTTGGGCCCCGATCTGCTGCGCGAATATTTCCTGGTGCACCGGCCCCCGATTCCCGATCGGGCGCTGGTCGAGATGGTCGATGAGGTCATCATCCCGCTAATCCGGGCCTGATTCAGACCCCGCAACCCCCGCAACCTGAGACAGCGCCGCACTCGGCCGGGCTGCGGTGATGTGCTATCCAGACGGCACTGCACCATCGAAACGCCGCGTACTCTATTGGTGGCAGCGCCATGAGATACTGAGCGATCATCGAAGCTGCGAGAGGTGTAGACGTGAGCAGCGCCGACCCAGTCGACCACCGCAAGGGGCCTCGGCGCCGCGGCGACGCCCTGTACGAGGCGATCTTCGCGGCTACCCTCGACGAGCTGAACGCGGTCGGCTACACCGAACTGAAAATGGAACGCATCGCCAACCGGGCCCGCGCCAGCAAGGGCTCGCTCTACCGGCGCTGGCCCAGCCGCGCCGAACTGGTGGTCGATGCGGTACACCACTGTTTTCCCAGTCATGGCGAGCCGCCCGATACCGGCAGCGTGCGCGAAGACCTGCTCGGTTGCCTACAGAAGATCGCCAACCTGCTCAACAGCCCGTCCGGGGAAGCCATCCGCGGCCTGATGGCCGACACCATCCGCAACCCCGACCTCATGGAAGCCGTGCGTATCCGTTTCATCGATCCGGGCGTCGGCCTGTTTCTCGAGGTCCTCAAGCGTGGGGCGGTCCGGGGCGAGGTACGCGCCAGCGCGCTGACACCTCGCTTCGCCAGCCTCGGACCGGATCTGCTGCGCCAGCATTTCATGGTGCACCACTCCCCCATTCCCGAGCGCGTGCTGACCGAGATCGTCGATGAGGTAGTGCTGCCACTGGTGCGAGCCCCCCGGGACCACGCAGAGCACCCGGGGCGGGACCCGAAATAACTCGCTCGCGTCGCTGGGCTGCCGAAGTTAAGGTACGGCGCGTAGCCTATGGGTGAAGCTGCACCATGGCGACGGGAGGTGTGAACGTGGAGGGCCCTGTCGCGGCACCGCCCGCACCATCTGACCAGCAACCCACCGATGGCGTCGTGAGCACCGCACCCCCCGCGGGACGGCGCAGGCTCAAGCGGTCCACTCGCATCGCCCTGATCGTCATCCTGATCGCGGCAGTGATCGCTGGGGCCGCATTCGGCGTCAGTTACTTCCTCAACGCCCGCAACTACGTCAGCACGGACAACGCCCAGATCGACGGCGACAAGATCGCGATCAATGCGCCCGCCACCGGCACGCTACTCGACTGGAGTGCCAACCAGGGCGCCAACGTGCACAAAGACCAGGTCGTAGGCCGCATCGAGATCCAGGGCGGGTTCTCCAAACCGCAGATGCCGATCAGGGCGCCGGGCGACGGCACCGTGGCGGTGGACAATGGGGTGGTCGGCACCTATGTCACCACCGGTACCCAGCTCGCCGTCGCCTACAACCTGGACCAGATCTACGTGACGGCCCGCGTCGACGAAACCGACGTCAAGGCCGTCCATGTCGGGCAGGTGGTCGACGTGGACGTCGACGCCTACCCGAATGCTCACATCACCGGGCGTGTCCAGGAAATCCAAGGCGGTGCGGCCGCAGTCTTCTCCCTGTTCCCCCAGAGCAATACCGGTGGCAACTTCCAGAAAGTGACTCAGGTCATCCCGATCAAGATCGGACTTGACGCCCTGCCGAACGTCGATCTCGTTCCGGGCATGAACGTTACCGTGCACATCCACAAACAATCATGACCACATTCTGAGATGCAGGCTGCACTTAAGGTCACTAACAAGGGTTACCTAATCGTGATTTTGCGACGGTTTGCTGGTCACCTGCCGCACATCATTGCTCCGAAAGGGTGGGATTGGCACGAACGGGTATTAAGCCCAGCCATAAAGGGTTCTAGTGTGGAGTGGGCAGTATGAGATTGCGCATGGTTGAGCGCATGCGTACCCGGGCGGGCGGGGCCGAACCGGGGCGCCAACCATCAGAGGTAGGGGGCATTTCATGATCGAGCAGCGGTAGCGGCCCAACAATCCCCTTTTGTGGAGGTCGGCGAACAAACCGTCGCCGTAAGTTTGGTTAGGCTATCCTAATTGTCGCCATTAAGCATTGTAAGCACCTTCGCTTGCAGGTGCTATTCGCTGTGCGACTTGCCCCGCATCTCACGGCGCAATCCATCTAGTGACTTCTTTCCGGATGGGAGTTCCAGGAAAGAAGGAGGGAGAAGGAACAGATGAGGATCAAGGAAATTTTCGGTCTCGGACGTAACTACGACAAGGACGGTGGTGGCGGCGGCCGCTGGGGCGGCGGCGGCAACTGGGGCGGCGGCGGCAACTGGGGTGGCTGGGGCCACCATCGCCACGGCTGGGGCGGCTGGGGCGGTTGGGGCCGCTCGAGCAGTTGGGGCGGCTGGGGCGGCGGAGGCCGCTGGGGCTGCTAAGTAACTCCGTACCGATCACGGCGGTGACTTTCACCGGCGAGACCGCCCGGTGAAAG
>Ga0213875_10002070_pt1 | contig 12305 bp, 11 predicted proteins | sample BarmaccomBMRX_R8_FD_160105 | JGI IMG/M metagenome (GOLD analysis project Ga0213875, IMG submission 160105) | Root-associated microbial communities from Barbacenia macrantha in rupestrian grasslands, the National Park of Serra do Cipo, Brazil - RX_R8 | ecosystem: Host-associated > Plants > Roots... | reverse complement strand
CGAGGTCAACGCGAGGACTGGCCGAGTCTTGGCCGAGCCTCTTGACCGAGTCTTGGCCGCGCCCTGGCCGAGCCTCCTCTTTCCGAAGCCGGTTTCCCTTCGGACGCGAATCGGCGATGATGCAGGTAGAAGCGGCCCGCAAGAGTGTTCGCGCCAATGATCACGGCGTGCGATGGCGGATCAACGCGAAGGGGAGGAACGAAGATGAACGATGCACGAAGCGAAGGGCGCGCCGCCGCCATCCTGGCGCGGCTCGATCGGCTTCCCGCGACCCGTCATGTCTGGATGCTGATCACGCTGCTTTCGCTCGGCGGCATGTTCGAGTTCTACGACCTCTTCATGACCGCGTATGTCGTGCCGAGCCTCGTGAGAGCCGGCCTTCTCAAGGACGTTCAGGTCGGCATCTTCGCAGGACCCGCGCTGTTCGTGGCGGCGACATTCGCGGGCCTGTTCATCGGCACCTTCGTGTTCGGCTATGTGGCCGATCGCTACGGAAGGCGAACGATCTTCACCTATTCGATGCTCTGGTATTGCGCCGCGACCTTGATCATGGCGTTTCAGAACACGGGCCTGGAGATTTCCCTTTGGCGGCTCATCGCCGGCATCGGCATCGGCGTCGAGCTCGTCACCATCGACACCTATCTGTCGGAACTCGTGCCGAAATCGCTTCGCGGACGCGCCTTCGCGTTCAATCAGACCGTGCAATTCGCCGTCGTGCCCGTGGTCGCCTTCATCGCCTACATGTTGGTGGATACGAAACCCTTCGGGCTCGACGGCTGGCGCTGGGTGGTGCTCATCGGTTCGGTCGGCGCGCTCTTCGTCTGGTTCATTCGGCGCGCCGTGCCGGAGAGCCCGCGCTGGCTCATCAATCACGGGCGGCTCGACGAAGCCGAGGCGGTCACGGCCGCGATCGAGAGGAGGGTCACCGAGGATCTCGGCGGCGCCCCGCTGCCCGCCCCGGCACCGCATTCGGTCGAGAAGGCCGATCCGATGGGCCGCTTCGGCGAGATTTTCGAGCCTCCCTATCGGGCCCGCACCATCATGCTGATGGTGTTCCAGTTCTTCCAGACCTTCGGCTTCTACGGCTTCGCCGCCTGGGTGCCGACCCTGATCGCCCAGCAGACGGGGATCAACCTCGGGTCGAGCCTGCAATATTCGTTCATCATCGCGATCGCCAATCCGTTCGGCCCGCTCCTCGCAATGAGCTTCGCCGACAAGGTCGAGCGCAAATGGCAATTGGTCGGCGCGGCGATCGGCATCGGCGTCTTCGGCGTCATCTTCTCGTATCAAAGCCGGATGGACCTTTTGATCCTCTTCGGCGTGCTGATCACGCTCTCGAACAACGTGCTCTCCTACTCGTTTCACAACTACCAGACCGAACTTTTTCCGACGCGGGTGCGAGCCCGCGCCGTGGGCTTCACCTATTCGTTCAGCCGTATCAGCACGGTGTTCGCGAGCTACATCATCCAGAACATCCTGGCTCTCGCCGGCACGAAAGGTGTCTTCGGCCTCATCGCCTTCGCCATGGCGATGGTCGTGATCTCGATCGGCATGTTCGGCCCGCGCACGCGCGAGCTCGAGCTTGAGCAGATCTCGACATAAGACTTGAGCGCGCGATTGCGTTTTCATGAGCTCGGAGCGCAAGCGCTCGGATGAGGCGAATGCGTTTGCCCGACCCGACGCGCGACCTATGCTGATCCGGGGCTGCGCGCCGAAGCGTTCCGGACGCAGTCCATTCTTGTCAAGACAGGAGAATGACGATGCTCAAGCTCGCGATCATCACTTCCCTTCTGGCATTTGGCGCGCCTGCCTTCGCGCAGGACAGCGCGCATATCCAGATGCTGAACGATCAGTTCGCCGCCGCTTTCAACAAGGGCGACGCGGCGGCGATCGGCGCCATGTACACCGAGGAGGCCGTGGTGCTGCCGGCCGGCTCGCCTCTGGTCAGAGGCCGAGAAGCCATTCAAAACTTCTGGAAGAAGGGGTCCGAGCAGCTCGAGGGGATGCGGCTCACGACCATCGACGTCCAGCCGCTCGGCAACGATGCGGCGCGCGAGATCGGCACCTTCGTGCTCAAGACCAAGGGCCAATCGCCGCAGCAGGTAGACGGCAAATACGTCGTCATCTGGCAGAAGGAAGGCGGCAATTGGAAATTGTCCACCGACATCTGGAATTCGAACAAGTGAGGTGAGCGGTCGGGGGCGCCCAACGGCGTCGCTCGCACCCGCGCTCCGCGTCCCTGCCTTCTCCTTGCGAGGACGAAGCTCGGAAGGCGTGGATGACCGCACCCTTGCCTCTCCGTCATGCTCGCACTTGGTGCGAGCATCCATGCCTGGCATCGTGCAAATGACGCTGCAACGGAAGGCCTGGATGACCGCACCGAGCCTGGCCGAGCCGGTCAGGACGCTGTTTGCCAGCCCACGCCCAGTCATGGCGGAGTGGCGAACGCGGCGCTTTCCGGGTGACGGCAAAGCGTGGCATATGTCACGCGGGTAGCTGGGAGGCGACGGTCTTGGAACTCCGAAGATGAGCGTTGACGCGGCTCCGCCGAGGGCACGATGAGGGTCGGGTCACAGGCTACTTTTACGCGGGCTCAACCGAATCGAGTTTGCCATCTGAAGGTTTCGTCTACACGGGAGGCGCCTGGGCAACTCTATTAGATCCTGCGGCGGGCGCTAACGGACAAAGTATTCCGCAATTCATCAATGATTTAGGCCAAATTACCGGCTACTATTTCCAAGGCGGCACCGAAGTAGGCTTCATCGCGACCCCAGTTGACATTGACAACTCGCGGGAGCCACCCAGCCTCGCTATCAGCGGCAACAACCTCACCGTGACTGCAGGCGGGACAGTTTTGCTGCCGATCAGCGTCACCTCTAGCGACTCAGACGATGCGGTGTCAGTCAGAATCAGCGGATTACCGAAATACGAGACCATTACTGCGGGCGATGGACACGTCGTCGCAAAGAAGGGCGACAGCTACGGCTGCAGACGTCCAAAGCGGGCTGACGCTGCACTCGAGCTTCAGTGGAAAAGCCCGCGAGGACCACGCCGGCCAAGAGCAACATTCAGAGGGTGACCACCGCGAGCACTGCTTGTTATCGGACAACAGCAAACTGACAGTCACTGCTTTCAATTCTACCCACGGGGAGTTCGCTGCAACTAACCCTCAGACAATCACAATCCTGAATACCTCGCCTTCAAAACATTTTAGGCCTATACTCGATCAGTTTATTGCGGCTGGCTTTTCGAATGAAAGCTTCGGAAAATCTGGACAAACAATTGCGGAAATGAATCTGGGCAACCACATCATGATCATGTGACATTTCTTTCCACTCCTCACCACCGGTAATCGGCTATTCGACTCGATCAGGAATGGTTTAGCCTTTCTTTTTTTGCCATATAGCAATGAGACAGCAGGGCGTTACACGGGGCGAGGCATATAACCCCGGCCCTTTCGACCCTTATGCCCGTGCCTATCCAGCGAATGCGCCGCGCTTCAAAACGACAAATCCGCTTGTATAACGCCGGATGTCTACCTCCGATGGCGCCGCCTGTATCTTGAGCAGTTGCAAAAGCTCTTCCGCGCTAGCCTTTTGCACGAAGTCTCCCGGCAGGCGCTCCATACCTCGCCAAAAAACGTGTTCGGCCCAACCGAGCACGGGGCAGGCTGAATCTTTTGCGTTGATCCATTTCGTTGCCGGTGCATCTACGCTAGCGAATACGTCTTCTGGAGAGTGCGCAAGAATAGCATAGCCAGCTCTGAATTCCGTGGTGACGTGCACCGACCCCGGAGCGCAATGCTGCAAAAGTGGCGCCGCAAGCGCGGCACCTCGGCAGATCAATTTGCCATCCGTGTCGGCGCGCGCAGCGAAAAAGCCGTTCACGTCGATGATGACGAGAAGGGTAAAAGCCATTATGGCCCCCATTACGTAAGAACGAGCATGTGCGAGTTCGGCTCGTGCGAGAAATGACCTTGTCGTGAAAGTGACGAATACAATCAGGCCGGGCGCTCCAATCAACCAGTAGCGCCCAGCCAACATTGGTTGCTTTAGCGATATCAGGACTGGCACTAGCAAGAAAAGAAAAACAGCTATGCCAAAAATCGCTATCAATGATCGAGTGCCAGATACCACGAAGCTGATAATAAAGAGCGACGTGAGCATCACAACCGCTAAATGCGAGCCCAATGCAAGTTGCCTGACGTCCCAATAGGCCGTGAGAACGGATTGGATTGAGAGTGGCTCGACCCAAACCAACCTATTGTCGGAACTGAACGCGAGCACCACCCAGAGAGCGGCCGTGCCAAAGGTCGCAAATCCGAGTGTTAGGCCGGGGGTGAGCAACTCCTTTCGTCTCGCGATGAAAGACGTTCCGGCCATACCTGTCGCCAGCCCGCCCACCATGAGCGCTGCATAAGGGTGGATGGGCGCCGCAAGCATTCCTACTAATGCGAAGCTCAGTAAGGCTGGACGTTTTTCAGGGACCTCACTAGCAAGCGCGCAATGCCAGGCAGCCACAAAGCTGAGTGCAAGCGCCATGAGGTAGCCGCGCCCCTCCGGCACATATCGAAGGACGGGCCCGCTTAGAAGGAAGAGGGCTTCGCTGCCCAAAGCCCAGCCAAGCACGCCAGCTCTCTGAGAAATATGGCCAATCCAGGCGAAGGCAGCGGCGAGCGACGCAAGGTTCAGCGCGACGATGGCGGAACGTTCGTCCAGGATCAAGTGTCGGACCGCAAACAATGCAGCAAGGTAGAGCGGCTGATTGGGATCTGGCAAGATTCGGTGTGACAGCAGATCGACAAAGCCCCTTGATGGGTCGGTTGCCCAGATTGATATGAGTTCATCAACCCACCACCCATTCACGGACGAGATTGAAGAAATTTCGGCGCCGAATACAATGCACGCCGACAGCAGGATGAGAGCCCCTATGCTTATCGAATGCTCGGAGGCCTTCCTGTGTGCCACGCCTGCGATGGCTGGGCGTGGCATAATGATTTGTGGCCCAGCATTTTTCAGCCTGCGGGAATTTGGGTCAGCTATATTTCCCTCATTAGATGAGTTGTTGTAAGTTCCCTCTCTCGCGTTAGTCTTGAACGTGACTGGCTCCCCTATTTGGATGAACGGGCGCGATTCCGACATCAATTTTGCGCCCGCAAGTTATTCCACGCAAGCCAGGTTCTCCTATGCTTGCGACAAGGCAAGCACGATCCGGCCGACCAGCATCTGCCCCTCCCTTCTTGAGGTCGTAAGACTTACCAGCGTTGCGCGTATAACCGAAATTTCGGACATGGTTGGTGGGCATCAGATGCTCGGCGGTAGTAAAGGCATTACCGGCCAAGGTGAATGGTGACCCAATATGACACCGAGGCGCTCCGCGGGCTCGTCAACATGCATCTGGCGCAGCTTGCGGCAGCCGCAGTTGTGCCCGCCGTCGTCATCTACGATTTGGAGGGCGGCAATCGGAAAGCCGCCAGAGCCTGAGGATCTCGCTCTGATCCAACTGCACTGGAAGCGAGCCGGCGTTGAATTCACAAAGGTGGGGCGCGGGAGAGAGATGGCTCGACTTAAGGGCCGGCAGGGGTTAGGTGGTTATTCGCGTCCTCTGGCGCTTACCGACTGCTTACCATAGCCCGATCAAGCGGGTACCTTCCCGGGTGAATTCGGCGCACTTCTTGAAAACATTGGTGCCGCGAAAGGGACTCGAACCCCCGACCCACGCATTACGAATGCGTTGCTCTACCAGCTGAGCTACCGCGGCATATGGCCATCCAGGGAAGGCGGGTGCCCTCATACACGAAAGCTTTGGTGCAGGCTACAGGCTTGCCGGTCCGCTAGCACCGGGATCACGCGGGGAAGGAGCGGGCCGGCGGCGCCCGCCGGCTCACGGGTGACCAATCGGCATGGTCGAGCTCGACCAGAGCTCTTATTGGGATGTCTCGACCGGCGCGCAATTGCGGCGGCCGGAGAACACGCAATCCTGCAGCTTCTTCATTTCCCACAAGCGGTTCACGAGCCAGAATCCGACGATGAGGATCACGAGGCAGATGATCACGGCCAGAAGATTGACGGTGTCGCGCCGCGATTGCGCATCCTTGTCTTCCTGGCTCGGTCGGTTCGGCTTCATCATCTGCCTTTCGGGCGCGGCGTGATCGCGAGATTCGCGTGACGCATCATAGCACTCTCGAGCGGAGTCGGGATCAGCGCGAATTCATCTCATATGGGATGCCGCGCGCGCTCGCCGAGCGGACGCGGTAAAAGCGTGTGAACCGTCGCGGGAAGTGCCTATCCGACATGGCCGTGCCGGGCACGGCCATCCATGTCCTTGCGCCGGCGCATGAGAGGGCGTGGACGCCCGGCCGAGGCGGGAATGACAAAACCGAAGCGCCGCTCGGCCTCACGATCGCCGCGATCTTTGGCTTTCTTCCGCGACTTGCCGCGCCCTTGGCGCCATCACGGGTCGCACGCTCCATGAACATCTTCGCCGTTTATGTTGCGCCGCGGCCTCCCGACAAGGACCGACCTCATCGCAACCGGCGGCTCGCTGCTGTGGCCGGCGCCCTCCTCCTGAGCCTCGTGCCTTGGCGCGCCATGGCCCACCCGCATGTCTTCGTCACGACGCGCGAGGTCGTGGTCTTCGATACGGAGGGGCGGGTGACGGCGATCAAGAACGCCTGGATGTTTGACGATTTCTACACCGCCTTCCTGGAGCAAGGGCTCGACAAGGGCCCGGACGGCCGTTATTCGCGCGAAACTCTTGCCGAGCTCGCCAAGACGAACACGGAAGGGCTTTCGGACGCCGATTACTTCACTTTCATCAAGGCAAATGGGCGAAGCGTGAAATTCGGCTCCCCGAAGGATTATTGGCTCGAGGATACGGGCAAGCATCTCGTCTTGCACTTCACGCTGCCGCTCGCCGATCCGGTGAAGCCGAGCAAGGCCTTCGTGATGCGGATCTACGATCCGACCTACTTCGTCGCCTTCGATCCTGTCGAGGACGCCGATGCGGTTCAGCTCGAGAATCAGAAGCCGGGATGCACGCTCCTGGTGCGCAAGCCGCCCCGGAACGATGCGCTGAAGCAGATGCTTTCTCAGATCGACATAACCCAGCAGCCGACCCTCGAGGACGCCGGCGCGGCTTTTGCGGACAGCATCCTGGTTGCCTGTCCGTGATCGTTCCATCGAAAGGTGATTGCCCGATGAGGAGATGGCGTTCATGACGCTCGTCGTTGCCGCGCCCCAAGAGCAGCGCGGGCTCCTGCGGGTCGCGCTCGCGCTTCTGGCGTTGCTCGTCGCCGCGCTCGTGGTGTTCGGCCTCGGCGCGCTCATTGCAGGAGCCGTGCCGGTCGCGCCCAAGAACCCCTTCGGGGTCGGCATCCACGAGGCCGCGCAATCAGGCGCAGGTCTTGGCGGCTGGATCCTCGCCGAGCAGGAATGGTTTTACCGGCAGTTGGAGACGGCGCTGAAGCCGGGGCCGGAGCGTTCCGGTTTTGCTTCAGGCATGATCCTTCTCGCCTTTGCCTATGGGGTGTTCCATGCCGGCGGGCCGGGGCATGGCAAGGCCGTGATCTCAGCCTATCTGATCGCCAATGAACGCGCCTTGCGGCGCGGCATCCTCTTGTCCTGCGCCGCCGCGCTGCTACAGGCTCTCGTGGCGATCGGCATCGTGCTCACGGCCGCGCTCGTCCTGCATGCGACCTCGATCGGCATGACGCAGCTTGCGGATCATGTCGAGCTCATCTCCTTCGCGGCGATCTCGCTCTTCGGCCTTGCGCTCACCTGGCGCAAAGCGGCGCCGCTCGCGGCGCTCGTCGCGTCGGAGCGGATGCGAGATCACCACCATGGTAATGCCCACGATCATGATCACGATCACGATCATGCTCATGGCCACGACCACGAGCATGAGTTCGCTCCTGGCCACGACCACCCGCATCCGCTTCATTCCGGCGCCTATGATGCGCATGATGGTTGCAGTCATCATGTGCCGCTGGAGTTCGTCCAGGCACGAAGTTTCCGCTGGCGAGATGCCGCCTCGGTGGTGCTCGCGGCCGGTTCGCGGCCTTGCTCGGGAGCGATCATCATCCTCGTCTTCGCGCTGTCGCAAGGAATTCTGGGCGCCGGCATCGCGGCCGTCATCGCCATGGCGATCGGCGTGGCCATCACGGTGAGCACGCTCGCGATCCTCTCCGTCTTCGCAAAGCGAGCGGCGCAATTTTTCGCCGGCGGCGAGGAGAGATACGTGCTCGCGGGCGCCGCGCTCGAGCTGTTGGCTGCCGCCTTCGTGGCGCTGCTCGGCCTCGGACTTCTCCTGACGCAGCTCGGCGCCAGCTTCGGCTTCGGCTTGCTTAAACATCTGCCCATGATCAGCGCCGGCTGAAAAGCATGCCCGGAATCGCTCCGGCTTGAGCGTGCCGGCTCTTGCGGCGAAACTGCACTCGCAGTTGTTTGCGGAAGCCCGGCATGATAGCGGCGTGAGGCGCTTTTTTGGCGCAAGACGCGTCGCTTCCTTTACCGATTGAGGATTCCCATGGCCATGAACGCCGATGAAGGGCAGACGTCCGGCAAGTCGCCGAACGGGCAAGCGCCGCAAAACAACGCGAGCTTGCAATGCCTTGCGCAATACACGAAGGATTTCTCCTTTGAAAATCCCAATGCGCCGCGTTCGCTCCAGCCGCAGCAGCAGCCGCCGAACATCTCCGTCCAGGTGAACGTCAACGCCAAGCCGCTCGCGCAAGGCGATGTCGAGGTCGAGCTCTTGATCGAAGGCAAGGCGGGCGAGGCGCCGAACCTCCTCTTCGCCTTCGAGCTCGTCTATGGCGGCGTCTTCCGCTTGTCGAACATCCCGGAGGACAGCATGCACCCGGTCATCATGATCGAGTGCCCGCGGCTTCTCTTTCCCTTCGGGCGCCAGATCATCGCGGATGCGGTCCGGCAAGGCGGCTTTCCGCCGCTCTTCATCGATCCGATCGATTTCGCCGGACTCTATCGTCAGCGCGTCGCCGAGATGGCGGCGCAAGGCCAACCAAGCCCGACCACGGCCTGAATGCCGGGGCGGCTTTGCCGATTGCATCTTACGCGCAAGGCAAAAAGCGTGGATGGCCGAGCCGACACGCGGCCGAGACCCGCCCTTGACGCATAAGCCTGCCCGCTTCGTCATGGGCGCGCTCCGGTGCGCGTATCAAGGCGTCGGCGCCGACGCTTCCGGTGGCGCCCCCGCGACCCGCATTTGCGATCTCGCCTTGGCCGTTTATCGCGGCTAGAATCGCGCGAGGCGGGGCTTTCCTCGCCTTTCGCGAAAAAGGGGTGCGCCATGACAGTTTCGCTTCGCGGCTTGCGTTCCTTGCTCGCGGCTGTCGCGCTTTCGCTCACCGTCTCGGCTTGCGGCGTCAACACCATCCCGACGCTCGAGGAGCAGGCGAAGGCGCGCTGGGCCGATGTGCAGAACCAGTATCAACGCCGCTCCGACCTCATCCCCAATCTCGTCGAGACGGTGAAGGGCTATGCGGCCCAGGAGAAATCCGTGCTCACCGAAGTGACGGAAGCACGCGCCAAGGCGACCTCGATCAAGGTCGATGCGTCGACCATCACCGATCCGGCGAAGCTCAAGGAGTTCCAGGATGCGCAGAACCAGCTTTCTGGAGCGCTCGGGCACCTGCTCGCCATTTCCGAGGCCTATCCGGATTTGAAGTCGAACCAGAACTTCCTCGCCTTGCAATCGCAAATCGAGGGCACGGAAAATCGCATCGCGGTCGCGCGCCGCGACTATGTCGATGCGGTGCGCCAGTTCAACACGGCGTTGCGCACCTTCCCGACCGTGATCTGGGCCTCGACACTTTATCGCTCATCGAAACCGATGGCGGAGTTCACTGCCTCCGAAGGCGCCGAGAAACCGCCGCAAGTGAAGTTCTGACGCCCATTCGCAGCGTCGCCATGTCCACATTCTTCAAGTGCGTAAGGGCAAAGCCCGGTCGCGGTCATGCGCCCGCTGCACTCGCCATGGCGATGCTCGCCGGTTTCATCTGCCTTTTGCGGCTTTCTCCTGCTGTCGCCGCCGATCCGGATTTCCCGCCGCTCACCGGGCGCGTGGTCGATGCGGCAAATCTCCTCACGCCGGATGTCCGTGCGCGGCTCGAAGACAAGCTCAAAGCCTATGAGGAGAAGACCTCCGATCAGATCGTGGTCGCGACGGTTCCGACGCTCGGCGAGCTGCCGATCGAGGACTATGCGAACAAGCTCTTCCGCAGCTGGGGAATTGGGCAGAAGGGCAAGAACAATGGCGCGCTCCTCCTCATCGCGCCGAAGGAGCACAAGCTTCGGATCGAGACAGGTTATGGCGCCGAAGGCGCGCTCACGGATGCGGTTTCAAGCACCATCCTCAACACGGCCATCGCGCCGAAATTCCGGCATGGCGATTTCGCGGGCGGGATCGAGGCAGGCGTCGACCAGATGCTTGCCATACTCGGCGCCGATGCCGAGGAAAGCGGCCGCCGGGGCACCGCGAAAGCTGCTTCGCCGGACGACATCTTGTCCGAAGTGCTGCCCTTCATCATCTTGCTCCTCGTGTTCTTCTTCCTGGTCAGGTCGCGCGGGGGGCCGGACGCGGCTCGTTATCATCAGAGGCGCAACGGGGCCTGGATCGTCACGTCGGGAGGCGGTTTCGGCGGCGGTTTCGGAGGGGGCGGCTTCGGCGGGGGGTTCGGCGGCGGCTTCGGGGGAGGAGGCGGAGGTTTCTCCGGTGGTGGCGGCTCGTCGGGTGGAGGCGGCGCCTCCGGAAGCTGGTGAGGGTGACGATGATCGACAAGATCGATGAAGAGCGCATTGCGGCGGCCATCACCGAGGTCGAGAAGAAGACGAGCGGCGAGATCATGGTCGTCATCGGGCGCTCGGCGAGCGGCTACCACCTCGTGCCAATCGTCTGGGCCGCGCTCATCACGCTCGTTTTGCCGATGCTTCTCCTGCCGATTTTCTCGCTCACCGCGCGACGCCTTTACGAGATCGAATGGATCGTTTTCGGCGTGCTGGCCTTCGTCTTATCATTCGGCCGCTATCGTTTCCGGCTGGTCCCCGGCTGGATCAAGCGCGGCCGTGCGCATGAGGCCGCGCGCGAGCAGTTTCTCGCGCGCCGCATCTCCTACACGCAAGCGCGCACCGGCATCCTCATCTATATCGCGCTCGCCGAACGCTTCGCGGAGCTCGTGCCCGATGCCGGCATCTCCGGGCTCATCGATGATGCGAACTGGAAGCCCGTCATCGAACGCCTGAGGATGAGATTGCGGGAAGGGCGCATCGCCGACGGGCTGATCGACGCCGTCGAATCGAGCGGCGCCATGCTGGCGGCAAAATTCCCGCCCCAATCAGGGCATCAGAATGAGCTGCCGAACAAGGTCGTCCTTCTCTGATCCGAGGCGCTGTCGACATACTGCGACATGCGCCTCGCCTCGTGCTCACCCCCGCGCGCCGACCTCTCAGAACGCGCGACGATGCGCGCCGCCCAGCATCAATCCACGAGCACTCTTTCGACCGGGACGCGCCGGCAATCCATCTCGTATTCGAGGTCGATGACCGGCGGCGATGCGAAATGCCAAGTGAGCCCGTGGCGCGTCGCGCCCCGCGTGACGATCTCGTCCTCGAGAAATGGATGAAGGTCGTGGAGCGTGTAAACCTGCGTGGCGGTCGTATCGGCCCAGCCGACCGAAACAGCCGCCATCCGCTTCTCCATCTGGGACAGCACGAAAACGGCCTTCTCGCGCAGCGCCTGTGCGCTCGTGTCGCGGTAGCGGACGGTGCGCGAGGCGTAAGGGCCTGCGCCCTCCTGCGCTTCTCCGCTTCCCGCAATGACGAAGCTCGTTTCCTTCTGTGATGAGGGGACCACGATCGAGAAGGCATGAAAGCTCGGCACCTTCGGGGGATCGACCGAGGGGCAGACATTGCTGCGGGCAACCGGGTTTGCGTCGCCCTTCATGATCCCCCACCGTTCGAGCGTGCCGGCGTAGGCGCGATTGAATTGCCTGAACCCTTCATCGGTGAAGGGGGCGGGCGAGCGAAGCTCGCAAGCGCAAAAGGCGTTGAGCGGCAGGCCTGACGCCTTGAGATAGCGTTCGATGCTGGAAAATCCTTGCTCGAGCGCAATCGGAGAAAGAAAGCGGATGCGCTCGATATGATGGGTGGAGAGCGCGGCGACACCGCCCGAATATTGGAAGGGACCCGGGATGTATCGATATCCGAACTCAGGGAGAGCGCGCGTGTCGGTCATGGCTTTCCGGGTGAGATTGAGGGGTTCGCGTGACGCGGCCTTGAGCGCGGTCT
>Ga0213875_10002069_pt1 | contig 12306 bp, 7 predicted proteins | sample BarmaccomBMRX_R8_FD_160105 | JGI IMG/M metagenome (GOLD analysis project Ga0213875, IMG submission 160105) | Root-associated microbial communities from Barbacenia macrantha in rupestrian grasslands, the National Park of Serra do Cipo, Brazil - RX_R8 | ecosystem: Host-associated > Plants > Roots... | reverse complement strand
AAGCTCGAGCCGGCCGCAGTGTACCCGAGCAGCGCGTTGACGAACAGGCTCAAGCCGTAGAACAGCATTCCGGCTCTGGTCTTCAAGACCAGAAAGGCGAAGGCAAACTGGAGCGCAAGCCCCCAGATGACAACTCTGCGTTGAATGGCCGCGCGGCGCGTCGAGAAGAGATACGCGCAGAGCGTAATGGCCACCAACCCGGTGAGGCCGGCGAGTCTCGCCATCCGTGTTAGAAGGTCAGCTAACGACTTCGAGAATCAGCTCGCGCTCTTCCGCGGGTTGCTGTGAGATTTTGAACGCGTCTTCGACTAGTTCGGAGGCAGCCTCGAGATGATCTTCAGTCGTGTAGTAGATGCGGCACAAAATGCCGCCCGCATCGATCTTCTGACCGACTTTCACTTCCAGAATGACGCCCACAGCAGGGTCGATGGTGTCTTCTTTCGTATTCCGCCCGGCGCCGATTCGCACGGAGGCCTGTCCAATCAACTCGGCATCGATGGCGCTCACGTAACCGCCGCGGCTGGTCGTGATCTCATGCGCGCCCGTCGCATTCGGTAATAAATCAAATCGGTCCAAAACCTGCGGATTCCCGCCCTGCGCGGCAATGACATCCCTAAATTTCTGATAGCCCGAGCCGTCGAGCAAATTCTCCTGCGCAATTTCTCGCGCTTCTTCAAGCGTGGGAGCGATCCGGCCGAGGTAAATCATCCGCGCCGCGAGTTCAAGCGACAGCCGTGTCAAGTCCGATGGGCCGGCGTTTTGCAACGTCTGCGAGACTTCCATCACCTCGAGTGCGTTTCCGACTGCATAGCCGAGCGGCTGATTCATGTCGGTAATCAGCGCTTGCACGCGCTTGTCCAATCGGCGCCCGATGCCCACCATCATTTGCGCCAGTCGCCGCGCTTCGATCTGCTTCTTCATGAACGCGCCCGAGCCGACCTTCACGTCGAGCACCAAGGCATCGAGGGTGACGGCGAGCTTCTTTGACATGATCGAAGACGCGATCAAAGGGATGGATTCGACGGTCGAGGTTGCATCCCGCAGCGAGTAGAGTTTTCCGTCGGCGGGCGCGATTTCGGGCGTCTGTCCTACAAAGGCGAGGCGGTGCTCGATCAGCACGGCGCGGAATTCATCGGACGTGAGATCGGTTCGGAAACCCGGGATGGCTTCCAGTTTGTCCAACGTTCCACCGGTGTGTCCCAAGCCGCGACCGGAGGTCATGGGGACGACGACGCCCGCGGCTGCGGCGATCGGCGCCGCGATCAGGCTGGTCTTATCGCCTACACCGCCGGTCGAATGTTTATCGACTTTGAAACCCTCAACCGGCGACAGATCAACGGTTGAGCCCGAATTTCGCATGGATTCGGTGAGCGCGCTGACTTCACGATCCGACATGCCGGAAAAGAAGACGGCCATAAGAAAGGCCGACACCTGATAATCCGGAATTTCGCCGCGTGTGTAGCCGTTGATGAGGTACTCGATCTCTTCGGGAGAGAGTTCCTCACCATCCCGTTTGCGGTGAATTAAATCGATGGTGCGCATTTTGCGAATTTTAAGAGTATCATCCGAAGTGCTGAAAACCGGGTGACAGGTCAGTTTGCGATTTCCGGAAACACAAGTCGCTTAAAGGCTGTAACCCTATGGCGATGTCCCCGAAGCCGACTTCTGGACATCGGCCGGTGAGAAGGCGATTTATCTCCGCCGATTGCGCGGGGGCATGAGCCGTGTCGATGCGTTCGACTAGGTTCGCTATTCGCTCAGCCCGATGTCAGCCGTAGTATTTACAAGGCCGCCTCAGGACAGGGGCTGGCACTCTCGAGGTGCGGATTGGCATGTGCTGAGAACCGGTTCAGTAATTTATTTATATGGTGGGACACATGTGTCTTCGCCACCCTGCTCGGCGGATGTATGTGTATGGCGGCCCCGCAGGTAACGCCGTTTGGTAGAAAAATGAGGTTATTATCTGACGATCGTTCAAGAGGCATATTGGACAACCGTCGACGGGTGGCCTATGTTCGGGTGTTTTCGGACGACGATCTCGGCGAAAAAGATCGCTATCGTGTTGTGCGAAGCAGAAGGCGCGCGAGGCCGGGCGTGTGGGCGATCGTTGCTAGGGCCGCTTTCCGCAGAATACGAGGCAGGGTGAAAACGGCGCGAACCTTGGAGTTGGCGCGAAAGATGGGGGCAAGCTCGCGAAAGTAAGCGGCCTTGTACGCGGCTGCCGGATCGGGTTGCAGCAGACATCGCGCCGCTAGATGGCCGCTCCTGAGTGCAAGCGAGATACCGTCGCCTGCGAAGGGATCCACGAAGCCGGCTGCGTCGCCGGCTCGGAGGATTCCGCCTGCTGTTGGACACAACTTCCGAAAAATGAGCGGTGACGTCGCAGTAGGGTCCGTTATTACCTGCCAGTGCTTGCTGCGCGCGTGCAGCGCGGGATTCTGCTCGAATACGCCGCTGAGCTTACTCGCGACGCCGGCGCGCACCATGGCGCAGACGTTGATGCGTCCAGGCGCGATGGGTTGCACGCCGCAATATCCGCGATCGAAGAAATACAGGTCCGTCGACCCCAGCGCGTCTTGTTCAGCGAAGTGTGCCTTGAGGCCGAGAAATCTCGCACCGTTTTGGACATCGACGGCTGCGGTGAGGCGCGACCAGCGGCCGGACGCGTTGACAACTCCGCGCGCTTCGTACGTCCCGCCATCGCTTCTGACTGTGAACGGGCCGTTGCCTTCGACCCCTGTGACCTTTGTTTCGTCGCGGGCGTCAACGCCGCTCGCTTTTGCTGCGCGCCAAAGTGCGGCGTCCAGTTCGAAACGCGTGATACTCGCGGCCGCAGGATGCACCGGAATAGTCAGCGTTAGGCCGTCCGAGAAGATACGCGCCTGTTGAATCCGCGGGACGTTCGCGACTACGCATCCGTGTTCCGCGTCCAACAGCCACGCCAGCAGTGTGAGAGCCTCGGCAGAAACGAACTCGCCGCACACTTTTTGCCGGGGGAAGCGCCCTTGCTCCAGCAGGAGGACGCGCGAGCCTGCTCGTGCGGAAGTGATCGCAGCGGAGGTTCCGGCTGGACCGCCGCCGATGACGATCAGGTCAAACACGCGCGTCTTTCCAGGCGATCGCCGCCACTCGATAAAACCAATGGCGTGTGATCTCGAGGCGCGCCGCACCGCACTGTTCCAGGATGCGGCGGATTTCCGCGGTCGTATAAGCTTGCCGAATCGATGCGGGCGCGTCGTGCCGGGTGAGACGGCTGCGGTAGATCGGCCGGCCCGCGTGCGCGAGTGCGAGGTGTATTGGATCGCGCAGTAGATCGTTAATTAGCAACGCGACACGCGAGCATCGCAGCGCTTCTCTTGCGAACGCGAGCACCTCATTGGGCGCAAGGTGGTGGACGAAAAGACAGCAGTGGACGAAATCGAAGCTCGCGTCACAAAAGGGAAGCGCCAGCGCGTCGCCGACGGTTTTTCGTGCGGCGCTGTTACCTAAGTGGCTGGCGCGGCGGTCGAGCAGCGTTACACGCAAATCAATGCTCGGGGCGACGAGCGTGCGCACGGTTTGGGGGAGTTCGCCAGTGCCGGCCGCCACGTCAAGGAGAGTGAAGGCGGATCGGCCACTCGCGCCGGCAACGCGCTCGACCATGCGCCTGGTATTTGCAATCCCGCCAAAGTATCGATTGAAAAACCGGATGTCGGCAAGCGTGGCCGCCACTTCAGCCACCGTGCCTGCGTCGTCATCCAGGAGTTCGCTGGTCGGGATTCGTTTCAGCTTCCAGCGACTATCGTAGCGGTTGAACGAAATGCCGCGCCGCGCGCGCGATCGTGGTCAACGGACTTGATGCTTTAGTTGCGGCTGCAAGCTGCCGGAGGTCCGACGCCGATTTCTGTCGCGTGGCGAAGGATCTTCGGGTCACGGACGCCGACCGCGAGTGCCGTCTCAATTTCCTTGCGAGCTTCGGTATCGCGGCCGTTCACGTGCAGCGCCCACGCATACGCGTCGAGCGTGTGGACGTCCTGACGCCAAGCGAATTCGTGTTCGGCTACGGCGAGCGCTTTTTGTGGCTCGTTGGCGTAATCGGCATAGTAGAAGATCAGCTCACGACTCGAGTTGTCCTTTTTAGTGGACTCGAGAAGTGATTTCTGCTCGAATTCCGCAAAGGCTTTTTGGGCCTCTGCCGTTCGGCCGGCAAGCTGAAGGGCGTCCGCGAGATCGAACAGGTTCTCCGCATGCGGCGCGGCGTTGTAGCGCTGCTGCAAGAGATCGACGGCTTCCTCGTACCGCTTTTGCTCGATGCGAACCTTCGCAAGATTGCCGAGCGCATAGTGATAACCCGGGAATCTGGTGAGCGCCTGTTGCAGATAATTCTCTGCGACGGCAGGTTTGTTGGCGATCAAGGCAAGGTGCGCCATTTGCGTCAGAATCCAGGCGGCATCTTCGACTTCGGCCGGCGGTGTGGAATCTAGAGCCATGTGCATGAGTTCGAGTGAGCCGTCGATGTCGCCGAACAGCTCCCGCAGGTAAGCGGCACGCGTGACAGCGGGAAGATTGGCGGGGCGCAGGTCGAGCATGAGTTGCGCAGCTTTTTCGGCGTCCTTGTAGTTGCCGAGTTCGACATTCGCGTCGGTGAGGAAACCATAGACCATGACGTCGTCAGGAACGCGCTGGTTGAGTTTCTTGGCTTCGACCAGCGCGGTCGGAAACTCGTGCTTCCCAAGCAGCAGCCACACGTGGGTTCGCGCGGCGTCGAAGTTATTGGGCGAGATGGCGAGAGATTTTTGGAGTGCCTCTTCGGCGAGCGCGTAGTACTTAACGTCCGAGGTTTCGCGGGCGCGGCGCGAAAGAGCTAGCGCGAGCGAGTTGTACGCCTCGAAGTTCTTTGGGTTCTTTTGAATTAGGAGATTCGCTTGCGCGATGCCGCGCTCAGCGGGCGTGAGCGCGAACGCCCATACTGCGGCAGAAAACAGAAAAACCAGAGATGTAAGTTTCATGGTCCGGCTCCTAGTTCACGGGGCAGATGTCGTTGGGTTGACCGGTGCAACCGACTTGTCCAGGGCCGATGTGATGACTATTGCGACCGCTATACGCGGGCATGACGTACGGAAACGTCGTTCTGAAACCGTAATTCTTGGTGTTTACACCGTCGCCGATTCGGGCGTTGTATTTTGACGGATCGGCGAGGATACCCTGCACCGCGCGCGCGGCGATATCGACGACATCATCGATAGGACGACGTCCTTGAGGAAATCCAGCGAGATCGCCGGCGAGGAAGCCGAGTCGTTTCTGGCTGGCAACGGCGGTGGGAGGGATACCGGTGTTGAGCCGCAGCAGGTCGGCGATGGGCCCCGTGTCGTTCTTGCCGCACCCCGGGCAGATGGGAGGCATGTATTGCACGAGCGGAAGCAGGTCGTAACGAGGCGCAGGAGGAACGGGAAGCCCGATAACGGTGTGGAACAGTTGCGCGAGCAGCGGATTGAGGAAGAAGCTGGCGAATTGTTTGTCGTTCACCGGGTCGGAAACACTGAACAGGTCTTTGGAGCCCGTCCCGATGATTAGTTCGTTAATGAGCGAATTGCCTTCGCGATTGACCTGTTGCCACGCGCCTTCACCGCTTACGCTGCCGCAAGCCCGGCGGACGGTGATACGCTGCCGCTCGGTTGACCCATATGTGCCGATGACTGCTTGTTTTTCGGTGTATTTGTGAAGCTTTCCGTCGACCGTGAGCATGGTAATCGGCACCTCGAGCGCAATCGAGTTTACGTTGAAGCCGAAGACCGCGTCGGGAGCGTAGTTATGCGTATCGTCGGCATCTTCCGAGGCACTTAGAATACCGCCCACGCCCATGCGAAAGTGCAGGGAATCGAAGGCGGCACCAAGATCTATATAGAAGGGATCCTGAATCGTACCGGCAAATACACGAACGTTATTGTCAAGTTCGTAAATGCCTGCATCGTAAATGTCCGGTTCATAATTGGGCATCGTAAGTGGGCCGACATTGGACGGCACGGCGTACAGCGTACGGCCGCCGGTCAAGTCGGTAGCGACACCGTTTTTGATCATCGTGACGGTGTAGGTTTGCCGCAAGTTCAGCCCCTCGGAGCCGGGGCCGTCCAGCGCAGTGATGGGTGGGATGCCCGCGATTCCTCCGACGAAACCGGTAAAGATACCCGGCGCGCGAATCTGGGTGGCGAACCTGAACTCGAAGACAATTTCGCTCTGACCGTCGAGATTGTTGTCCACGTTCATGACATACTTCACGTTCGGGTCGAAGGGGAAGTAATTCGGTCCGTTCGAGGGTTCCAGAAAGCCGTCAACGTTGAGGATCATGGTGACCCGATCGGGGTGGTCGTAGCTCACGAACGCGTACCAGTCGGTTACGTCGGCAGTGTGGTCGAGAGCGGCAATGGGCGCCTCCCGATGGCTCGATGCTGAGGCAGTGATCGGAATCAAGAGGGGCAACGCAAACAACACCGCCGCCGCCGGAATAAGTCGCTTCATGAACCCTCCTCGAAGAGTTAGATCTCTATGTGTGAGGTACGAGCGAGGATAGGCTTTTGGATTGCTTCAAACCGAGATTTCTGACAGATTTGCATTAGTAATAGTGGGAAGCAGAATACAGTTGTTCGTCCACTTGGCGGAGTTACCGGATTTGACTTTACACGAACAGTCGGCGGTGATAACATCCGCTGCATAGAAGAGCGCGGGGGTCTACTTATGCGTTCCATTGTCGGGATCGTTCTGTCGATAGCCGTGAGTACCGGGCTCGCATTTGCACAGGGCGGCGCAACCGGGGCAATCAGCGGCACAGTTCAGGATCCGACAGGCGCGGTGCTCGCGGGAGCGAAAGTAGACATAGTAAGCAATGCCACGGATCAGCTTGCTCGGCAGGTCATGACGGACTCGGCCGGCATTTACACGGCCACGTTGCTCCCGGTCGGGACGTATTCGGTGGAAGTTAGCGCGTCAGGATTCGGAACCGTGAAGTTTCCGAATATTGCGGTGCGCATTACAGAGACAACACGGTTGGACGCGGTGTTGAACGTAACGACTCTGAAGGAAGTGGTCGAGGTGCAATCGCAGACGACGGCGGTGAACACGACGGACGCGACGACTGGGCAATCGCTCAGTTCAACCACTATCACGACCCTGCCGCTAGCGACGCGAAACTTCCAGCAACTGCTGGCCCTTTCGGCGGGAGCGTCATCGAGTCTGAACGATGCCTCGCAACTGGGACGCGGAGACGTGCGCATTGACGTGAATGGGGGACGAGAGGATAACAATAACTATTTAATTGAGGGAATTACCGCTTCCGATTACGCGTTCGGCGAGCTGACTTACACGCCGCTTCCGAATCCTGACGACATACAGGAATTTCGGGTTACGACGAGCCTGTACGACGCCACGCAGGGCCGAAACGGAGGCGGGAACATTAACGCCTCGCTGAAGAGTGGGACGGCGCAGTTTCATGGCGATGCCTGGGAGTATTTCCGAAACACGAAGCTGGATGCGAATGATTTCTTCCTCAATGCCGCGGGTCAGCCGCGGCCCGTCATCAAACAGAATATTTTTGGTGCGGATTTCGGCGGGCCGGTCGGGCCCAAGGCGAAGCTCGGATATTTTTATCTCAATTACCAAGGAACACGGCAAAGGAGCGGCGATTCGCTTGGGACCTTCATCAACAGCTTCATCCCGGTACTGCCGGTAAATCGGTCGGCAGCGAACCTTATCGCGACCTTCTTTCCTACCGGACTTCCCGCCGGCGTTCCCGGTCTGGATCCGGTGGCCGTAAACCTATTGAATGTGAAAAGCAATCAATTTGGCGGAGGACCGGGCGGTTACCTCATTCCGACCGTGGCGGGAACCCCGGGGATTAATCCGGCTACAGGCACTTACAATTCCGGGCCGCTGGTACTGACAAATCCGGGCAAATTCAACGACGATCAATTCACGGCGAATTGGGATCGAGAGTTTCGAGATGGGAAGGATCATGTGGCAGAGCGATTCTTCTGGTCCGATTCGGAGACGTACGAGCCGTTCGGGGCAGACAATCTGCAGATACAGACTGGATATCCACCAGCCGCGAATAACCTGAACTTCCCGCTTGATATTCCAGTGAAGGCGCGTTTCGGCAGTATTACCGAAACCCATATCCTTACTAACACGCTGGTGAACGAGGCGCGGCTTGGCGTGAATGTTATTCGTGACACGTTCAACAACGTACAGACGGTTAGCCCCGCTGAGCTGGGAATCAACAATCCGTCAGGTGCGCCGGACATCTACCGCTTCCAATTTGGAAACTTTCAGATTGGTCCGTATCCGACGCAGACCCAGACGGCGCTCTCATACACCTTTGTTGCGCTTGACACTCTGAGCTGGACGACGGGCGCGCACACGCTACGGGTCGGCGGCGAGGCGGACTACACGTGGATCCGACGTCAGCTCCCGGTTCTCGACAACGGACTGCTGTATTTCGTGCCGGGGTTGTTTACGTCCCTCAGCGATTTTCAAAACTTCTTGCTCGGCACCCCGTCGTTTGGCGAGGGCGGAGGCGGCGCGGGTAACCACGATTACCGCATTCCAAATTATGCGCTCTTTGCTCAGGATGACTATCGCGTTCGGCGCACGTTGACACTGAACTTGGGCCTGCGTGTCGACTGGATGGGCGCGGCGTATGACGATTTGTGCCATTTGGGAAATACCGATCCGCCGCTCGCAGTCCTTACGGGCGATGCGTTTGTCTATCCGTCGTGTGTGAACCAGTATCACATTCCGGGGTTTACGGGAACACTAAACTCCGCGGCACTGAACAACGAATATGCGACGGTTTGGGAGCCGCGTATCGGCTTTGCGTACGATGTTCTCGGGCACCATACGACGACAATTCGTGGCGGATACGGCATTTATGGCGTGCGGGAGGATATCGGCGGAGTGGATAACCTTGGCTTTACTGCGCCGTTCTTTCCGGTTGCCGTAACAGGGGTTCCGCCTGGCGGATTAGCCAACTTCTTCTATACGAATCCTCTCGCGCCGCCTTCAGCGACTAATCCCGGTTTGATTCCGCCGCTTGGCGTGGTGAGCGGCGCCTTCCTGCCGACACCCTCCAAGTTGCAGGGATTTGCAGGCAACAATACGACGCTATCGCCCATATTCTCCGGTACTGCGATTGATTACATCGCCCTCGCTGTTCCGTTGCATTGGATTGTACCGACAACGCAGCAGTGGAATTTGACCGTGCAGCGCGAGTTAGGGAGTAACTGGTTCCTAGAAGTTGGTTACGTCGGAACAAAGGGAACGCATCTCCGCGCTACTTACGATCCGGATGAAGCGCAGTTGGCCAGCCCCTCGCATCCGATCACCGTAACCGCGCAAAACGGCGCGGTCTACACGATTACTCAAAACACCGTTGCAAACGCGAATGCGCGAGCGCCGTATCTTGGGATTTCGCCGGCGGCTTTTGAGGCTTTCGCGCCGGTTTCGGATTCGCATTATGAAGGTCTGAATGTCACGGTTGCCCACCGGTTTTCGAAAGGTTTGTATTTGCAGAGTGCCTATACATATTCGAAATCCATCGACGACGTTTCGACCGCGTCTGTCGCGTTTCTCACTCGCGTAAACGACCAGAACGATCCGGCCGCATCGCGCGGATTGTCGGATTTCGACCGGCGGAATCGCTGGGTTACGAGCTTTGATTACGCGCTGCCGTTCTTCGCGCATCAAACAGGGTGGGTGAACACTGCACTCGGCGGCTGGGAATCGAGCGGCGTGTTGACGCTGCAATCCGGGACGCCGTTCACGATTTACGACTCGAACGGAGGAACGGCCATCGACCTTAGCAGCAGCCCGGCCATTACGGCGAACGTCACCCCCGGCTTCACGTGCGCGGATGCGTATACGTCGGGCAGTCTGGGTACGCGGCTTGCGAATTGGGTGAATCCTGCATCGTTCCAGCCGGCGCCGGTCGTGGGACCGGATGGCTCGACCGGGTTTGGGAATTCACCGCGGAATTGCCTGATCGGACCGCCGCAGAAGAATTTGGATTTCACCGTTGGGAAGATTTTCAAGCTCACTGAGCGGCAGACTTTGCGCTTCCGCACTGACTTTTTCAATTTGACGAATCATCCCTCGTTTGCGAACACGTCGCAGAATAACGTGCAGAGTACGAATTTCACGGCGATCACGCAGACGGTTGGCACGCCCCGGCTGGTGCAGTTCTCGCTGAAGTATTCGTTCTGAGTTCAAAGTAAGTCGGGTGTCCGAGTGTCCCGCATATCCGGGCGGTGGCGCACGTTCCCACCTATCACATAGAATGTTCCTCTAGGATTGATCCGTTTAGTTCTTAGTTGACGTAGGTACGGGCGGAGGGCTGCGGGACCGGTGTTACCGGACGCTGTTCTGGTTTCGGCAATTCGCGCAGGGGACGAGCGGGCTGTAACGGATCTATATGTCCGGTACTCGCCGATTGTTTACTCGATCGCCGTGCGTGTTTTGGGCGACCGTTGGGCGGCCGAGGATATCCTGCAAGAAGTCTTCATACAGGTTTGGAGCGGGGCGCAATCGTTCGATATCCGGCGGGGTAGCTTGGCGGGCTGGCTCGCAGTGATCGCGCGCAATCGGGCGATCGACGCTCGGCGGAAGCGCAGGACCGAGATGGACGTGACGGAGCTAGTGGCAGCAATCGAGCCGGATCTGGCCGGTGTCGTCGAGTGGAGCAGGGCGCTCGCCCAGATTCGCGGAGCCTTGGCGCGCATGCCGGCGGGACAGCGCTCGGCGCTCCAGATGGCGTTTTTCGAAGGGTTGACGCACGCCGAGATTGCACACAAGACCGGCGAGCCGCTGGGCACCGTGAAGACGCGAATTCGCTCGGGCTTGGTGCGACTGCGAAAGGTGGTGGGGATGGGTTGTTACTCGTAATCGCGGTCGGGAGAGAGGCCGAGACTCGAGATCTTGCCGTCCCCGTTGAGCCCGAAGACGATTAGGAAGCTCTCGGCGCCTTTCTGCAAGCGAAAGCGTGAAACAGATGGTGTGCGCTGGACGAGCGTGAGCGTGCCGCCGGGCCAGACGGGCGCCAGGGTTTTTTGGACATACTTGCGAGCTTCGGGTCCGAGTTCGGCCGCCACGTCGGGCGTCAACTGTGAGCTGATGTCTTGTCCGCCGACCAGTTGATCTAACACGCTTCGCAGCTTGGCGGCAATAGCCGGCTGTTTATCGGGAATCGGCGCGAGCTTTGCGGGCATGAGCGGAGGCTCCACGATCCCCGCGATGACGCGGGCGAACAAACCGGGTTGCGAGTGGGCTGCATCCAAGTTTGTAAGCACGACCACGGCAAGACTGTCATCCGGGTACCGCGAAATCTCGCACGTGAAGCCTTGCCACGCTCCCCCGTGTGAGAGGCGCCGGTGCCCGTTCTGGTCATCAATGACCCACGCGAAGCCATAGTGCGCAAGATTCGGTTTGCCGTTGTTCAGCGGGTAAACGGTCCAGATGCGGTCGAGGCTCGATTGCTTGAGCAGACGCGTCGTGTAAAGCGCCGCATCCCATTTCGAGAGATCGATGACGTTGTAGTAGAGCGCGCCGTCCGCAGTTGAGTTGAACGTGGGCGACACCCATTCCTGATTTTTCAGTTGGCCGTCGTGAAGCTCGTAACCGGCTGCGCGGTTGGGGATGATGTCGCTCTCGCTGATGAGCCGCGTGGAGGTCATCCCGAGCGGTTTGAAGATGCGTTCCGCGAGGAAATCGGCGTAGAATTTGCCGGTGATCTTGTGGATGACGACGCCAAGCAGAACATAGTTGGTGTTGCGGTACGCCCAATTCTCCCCGGGCGCCCATTCGATGGGCAGCGCTTCAATCCTCTGGACGAGTTCATCCTCCGTGTAGTCGAGGCGGAGGTAGAACGGACCCTTCGGGCCGGTGCGCTCGCCGCTTTCGTATTCGGCGAGGCCGGAGGTGTGCGAGAGCAAGTTTTCAATGCGGATGGGCTTCCACGTGGCCGGAGCTTCGGGGAAGAACTTGGTGACGCTGTCGCCGAGCGAGAGCTTGCCTTCTTCGACCAGCATCATGATGGCAGCGGAGACAAACTGCTTTCCGACCGAGCCCGATTGAAACATCGTTTCTGGTTTGACGGGCACGTTCAACTCGACGTTCGCGAGACCGTAGCCTTTCGTGAGGAGAACCTCGCCGCGGCTGTAGATGCCGACTGCGAGGCCCGGAATCTTTTCGCGCGCCATTTCCGATTGGACGAAAGCGTCAATCGAGCGAAGTTGTTGCGCATCGACAGGAGCGCGCGCCGTCTGGAGCTGTGGCGGATGGGCA
>Ga0213875_10002068_pt1 | contig 12317 bp, 9 predicted proteins | sample BarmaccomBMRX_R8_FD_160105 | JGI IMG/M metagenome (GOLD analysis project Ga0213875, IMG submission 160105) | Root-associated microbial communities from Barbacenia macrantha in rupestrian grasslands, the National Park of Serra do Cipo, Brazil - RX_R8 | ecosystem: Host-associated > Plants > Roots... | reverse complement strand
CGGCGCTGGCGGTGGCGGCCGCAGGCCCGATCCTGACCCCCGAGGAGGTGGCCGAGGCCACCATGGACGGCCTTGCCGAGGAGCGATTCCTGATCCTGCCACACCCTGAGGTGGCGGAGTTCGAGGCGGGCAAGGTGGCCGACCGCGACCGTTGGCTGGAGGGCATGCGGCGCAGCGTCGCCAGCGAACCGGTCGAGTGAGGTCGACCGTGCCTAGTAGGGCAGCCGCACTTTAGGATCATGGCTGGTGAAGGCGTTCGCGGGACCCCGCTGATCATGAAGACAACCGCCTCAAGATCATCATGTTGTGAGGCAAGAAGACCGTGATGCGGCTGCGGCTGCCATCGTAGAGGGCGACCATGTGGTGTCGAACCTGGCCACGCTGCACCAGCGGCTCAAGCCGTATTTCTCCCGCGCGCGACCCCATGACCAGGCCGGGAAGTACATCGCGGCGTTGATGAGCGATCCGCCCCGCAAGAACGGGTGGACCATCGCCGTGCACACCGGAGACGCCACACCCGATCCCACCCAGCGGCTGCTCAACCACGCGGTGTGGGACCACGAGCAGACGATGCGGGCAGTGCGCGGGTTCGTGGCCGAGCCCCAGTTAGCCATTGACATCTGCCGCGACATGCTCGCCGATGCCACCATGCCTGCCTGGGCCGCGGGCGATGAGGTCTACGGCCGTTCCAGTCAACTGCGAGAGCTCTTGGAAGACAACGAGATTGGTTACGTGATGCGGGTCGGACGCGCCTTCCACGCCGCGGTCGTGGCTGGGGTCAGCGCCCGCGCCGAGGACCTGGTGGCCCGGCACGTCGGGCCGGGCGCGTGGCAGGTCTGCTCGGTGGCCGGTCCAAGGGCGAACGCCGCTACGCCTGGACGTGGATCGCGACCGCCAGCCCTCGGCATCACCTGCTCATCCGCCGGCATCTGGCCACCGGTGACCTGGCCTTCCACTACTGCTTCGTGCCCGACGGCCGACCCGTCACGCTGATGACGCTGGTGCGGGTGGCGTGCCTACGCTGGCCGGTGGAGGAGGGTTTCGAGTTCGGCAAAGACCACTTCGGACTCGATCACTCTCAGGTTCGGCTCTACACCGCGTTGTTCCGGCATATCGTGCTTACCCTGGCCGCTCTGGCCGTCTGCGCGGTTACGCCGCCCAGGCGAAAGCCTGCACACCCGCCGCGATCCTGCCCGCGACACCCGACGAGCAGCCGCCGGAGGATCCCTGGGTGATCGCGCTGACCGTGGCTGAGGTCAAACACCTGTTTATGCTGGTCACTCGACGGCTGCTGCCCGAAGCCCACCACCTCTACTGGGTCTGGTGGCGACGGCGGCACCAAGCCCGTACTCGCTGGTTCCACCACCGCGCCCGGCTCCGCCGACAGGTCCTTACGGCGTAAGGAGATCAAAGTGCGGCTGCCCTACTAGCTCACGTGGAGTGCCCGCTTGAGGAAGTCGACCTGCAGCAGCAACAGGTTCTCAGCGACCTGTTCCTGCGGCGTCATGTGGGTCACCCCGGACAGCGGCAGCATCACGTGCCGGCGGCCCGCGGCCAGCAACGCCGAACTCAGGCGCAGACCGTGTGCCGCGACGACGTTGTCGTCGGCCAGCCCGTGAATGATCATCAGCTCGCCGCGCAGGTTCGGTGCGTCGTCGATCAGCGAGTTGGCCTGGTAGACCCCCGGCTGATCGCCGGGGTGGCCGAGATAGCGCTCGGTGTAGTGGGTGTCGTACAACCGCCAGTCGGTCACCGGCGCACCCGCGATGGCGGCGTGGAACACCTCGGGACGGCGCAGCACCGCCAGGGCGGCGAGGAACCCGCCGTAGGACCAACCCCGGATGGCGACCTTGGTCAAGTCGAGGAACGGATGCTCGGCGGCCACCGCGCGCAGGGCGTCGACCTGGTCGTCCAGGGTCGCGCCGGCGAAGTCGTTGTGGACGGCCCTGTCCCAGTCGGGGCCCCGGCCCGGCGTGCCCCGGCCGTCCACCACGAGCACCGCGAATCCCTGGTCGGCGAACCACTGCGGGACGAGGTAGGCGTCGTGCAGGGACAGGACACGTTGTGCGTGCGGACCCGCATACGGGTCGAGCAACACCGGCAGGGGTCCGTCCCGGTAGCCGGTCGGCAGCAGCAGGGCACAGCGCAGTTCCCGCTCCCCCACGGTCAGCAGGCGCACCCTCGGGCTCACCGACGGCGTCTCGGCCAGCGAGGCGATGTCGGCGACAGACGAATCGCCTCGAAACACCCTGACCCGGGTTCCCGCTCGGCCCAACTCTCTGGACACCCGCACCGTGACGTCGCCGCCCCGGCTGATCGCGTGCACACCATCGACCTCGGACAGCCGCCGCACACCGGTGGAGTCGACAAGATAGGTGTGCACCTGTGTCGGGTCGGACGCCGAGGCGGTGATCACCACGTCATCGGCGCCGGCCGAGACCACGGTCCGGACCTGCAACGAATCGTCGGTCATCTCCTGTTCTCCGACGACCAGCCGGTACGCACCGGCGCGTGCGGTGATCCGGACCAACCGTCCGTTCCCCGTCCAGGCCGGAACACCCGGCAGGATCTCGACCCACCGCTCGTCGCGCTCCTCGTGCAGCACGGTGGTCAGGCCGGAGTCGGGGTCGATAGCGAGGACGCGCAGTGATCGCTGGTCCCGGGTCTGCACGGCTATCAGCGGTGCGCCACCGAACGACCAGTGCGCGGTGACGAGGTACGGATACTCGTCGCGGTTCCACCGCACGTCAACGCGGGAGCCGTCAAGGCCGAGCACCGCGAGGCCGACCTCGGCGTTGGGGGTGCCCGCCGCCGGGTAGGCGACCTCGTTCGGCGCGAGATCGGGATTGGCCGGGTCGGCGATGTGCCAGCGCCGCACCGGTGAGTCGTCCACACGTGCGGCGAGTAGGCGCTGGCCGTCTGGGGCCCACCAGTAGCCGCGCGAGCGGCCCATCTCCTCGGCGGCGATGAACTCGGCGAGCCCCCAGGTGACCTCGGGTCCGTCCGGGGCGGCGAGCACGCGGTCGTCGGCGCCGTCGACCCCGGCGACCCGCAGTTCGCCTCCGGCCACGTAGGCCACATGCTGACCGGTCGGATCCAGCCGTGGATCGATCGCCGGCGTGGCGGTGGCCAGCTCGCGGGAACGTCCGGTGTCGAGATCGACGACGTGCACCCGGCCCGAGAGCACGAACGCCGCGATGCCGACCGCCGCGTCGGTGCTGTAGGCGACCACGCCGGCCGCCTGTTCCCTGCTGCGTTCGCGGCGGGCCCGCTCCTGCACGGACAGATCGTCCGCTCCACCCGACGGATCGACCAGTTGCCGCTGCTGTCCGGTGTGCACGTCGAGGGTCCACAGTCCGGTGCAGCGGTCCGTGCCCGACGCCGAGCGCAAGAACACCACTCGCGAACCGTCCGGCGCCACCGTGAAGGCCCTCGGCGTACCGAGGGTGAACCGCTGCGTGCGGGCCTGCTGCCGAGGAAAGGACAGTTCCTCCGTGACCGGCACGGCCAGGGCTGCCATCGGTTCACTCATCCGACGCACCCTAGCGGGGCGACCATTGACCGGCACCACGCCTGTCAGGCGCCGACCTGGTCACGTGTTCTGAGTTGATCACGTGTTGTGCGGGAAGCCCAGGTCGATTCCGCCGTGCGAGGATCCGGGCCAGCGACTGGTCACGACCTTGGCCCGGGTGTAGAAGCGCACGCCCTCGGGACCGTATGCATGCGTGTCACCGAACAGCGAGTCCTTCCACCCGCCGAACGAGTAGTACCCCACCGGGACCGGGATCGGCACGTTCACCCCGACCATGCCGACCTCGACGTCGTGGCGGAAACGCCGGACAGCACCGCCGTCATTGGTGAAGATCGCCGTTCCATTGCCGTACGGGTTAGCGTTGACCAGTTCTACCGCGCTGGCGTAGGTGGGCCGGCGCACCACGGACAGGACGGGACCGAAGATCTCGTCGGTGTAGATCGACATGTCCGGCTCGACACGGTCGAATAGACACGGTCCCAGCCAGAAGCCGTCGCGGCCGCCCTCGACGCCATGCGCGCGGCCGTCCACCACGAGCGAGGCACCCTCGGCGGTTCCCCTGTCCAGATAGCCGGCCACCCTGTCCCGGTGTGCCGCGGTGATCAGCGGCCCCATCTCGCTGTCGGGCCGGCGGCCGTCGCCGACACGCAGGCGCGGAATCCGCTCCGCGATCTTGGCGACCAGCTCGTCGGCGATCTCCTCGACCGCGACCACGACCGACACCGCCATGCAGCGCTCCCCCGCCGAGCCGAACCCGGCCGACACCGCCGCGTCCGCCGCGAGGTCGAGATCGGCGTCGGCCAGCACGACCATGTGGTTCTTGGCACCGCCCAGGGCCTGCACCCGTTTGCCGTTGCCCGTGCCAGTCCGGTAGACGTACCGGGCGACCGGGGTCGAACCGACGAACGAGACCGCTTTCACGTCGGGGTGTTCCAACATCCTGTCGACGGCGACCTTGTCGCCGTGCACGACGTTGAACACACCGGCCGGCAGCCCGGCCCGTGCCCACAGCTCGGCGATGAAGGTGGCCGACGACGGATCCTTCTCGCTCGGCTTGAGCACCACCGCGTTGCCACAGGCGATCGCGTTGGGCACGAACCACAACGGCACCATGGCCGGGAAGTTGAACGGGGAGATCACGCCGACGACACCCAGCGGCTGCCGGACGGAGTAGACGTCCAGACCGGTGGAGGCGTTCTCGCTGAATTCGCCCTTGAGCAGGTGCGGTATACCGCAGGCGAAGTCCACCGACTCCAGTGCTCGTTGCACCTCGCCGGCCGCGTCGGAGAGCACCTTGCCGTGTTCGGAGGTGATGATCGCGGCCAACTCGGATCGCGCCGAGCTGAACAGCTCCCGGAACGCGAACAGCACGGCGGTCCGCGTGGCCAGGGAGGTGTCGCGCCAGCCCTGCCAGGCGTGCCGCGCGGAGGCGACCGCCTCGTCGACCTCGGCCGGTGACGCGAAGTCCACGGTGGACGACACGGCCCCCGTCGCCGGGTCGAAGACCTCGCCCGACCGCTCAGCTGTGCCGTTCCACGGCTTGCCGTCGATCCAGTGCGTGATCCTGGCCGGACGGTCCTTGATGGTCATTGGGCGAGCTCCTCACGTGTGGCGGCGACCGCCTCGCCGACGGCGGCCAGTGCCTCGTCGGCTTCCTGCTCGATCAGTGTCATCGGTGGCGCCAACCGCAGCACGTTGCCGTGCAGGCCGCCCTTGCCGATCAACACGCCGCGGGAACGGGTCTGTTCCAGCATCACCGCCGCGGCGCGCGGGCTCGGCTCTCCGCCGGGGCCGACCAACTCGACACCGATCATCAGCCCCTTGCCGCGCACGTCGCTGATCAGCGGTTGTTCGCGTGCGATCGCGCGCAGCCCGTGCATCAGCCTGTTGCCGACCTTGAGGGCGTTGGCCTGGAGATCGTGGCACAGCAGGTAGTCGATGGTGGCATTGGCCGCCGCGGTGGCGACCGGGTTCCCGCCGAAGGTGGAGATGGAGTTGGCGGTGACGCAGTCCATGACCTCGCCCCGCGCGACGACACCGCCGATGGCCAGCCCGTTGCCGAGCCCTTTGGCGAAGGTCATCATGTCGGGCACCACATCATGTGCCTGGATACCCCAGAAATGTTCTCCGGTACGCCCCCAGCCGGTCTGCACCTCGTCGGAGATCAGCAGAATGCCGGCTTCGTCGAGAATCCCTTTGAAGACCGCGAACAGTCCGTCGGGCGGGACGACGAATCCGCCGACTCCCTGTATCGGCTCGGCGATCATGCAGGCGACGTCCCCCGATGTCATGGTGGCCAACACCTCGCGCAGGTCCTCGGCACACGCTCGCACGTAGTCGGCGTCACTCAGGCCGCTGAGCGGCCCGTTTCCCCGGGTGCCGCCGTGCACGTAGCTGACGTTGACCGGACTGAGCGACGAGGCCGACCAGCCTCGGTTACCCGTGATCGCGATCGTGCCGAAACTCCGTCCGTGGTAGGAATTCCGCAGCGCGAGGACCTGGTTGCTGCGCCGGTACTGGGTGGCAAGCAGCAGGGCCGTGTCGTTGGCCTCGGTCCCGGAGTTGGTGAAGAACACCTTGGCGTCAGGTATTCCGGACAGCTTCGCGATCTTCTCCGCGAGTTCGATCTGCTGACGGATCAGGTACAGCGTCGAGGTGTGCACGACTCCGCGGTCCAGCTGCGCCCGGACCGCGTCGCTGATCTCGGCGACGTCGTAGCCGATCGCGTTGGTGAGGATTCCGGCGAACAGGTCCAGGTAGGTGCGGCCCTCGCCATCGGTGACCCGTCGGCCTTCGCCACGCGCGATCTCGATCGGATGGTCGTAGTACAGGGCAAGCCAGCTCGGCAGCACCGCCCGGTGCCTGGCGAGCAGCTCCTCGTGCGCCATTGGACCTCCTTGGTTGACGTGCGCCGATTCAGGGAGTGTGTCGGCACCGGACCCGTGACCGCCATGGACAACATGTCGCCAGATCACGGTAATACCCTGACGCTGTGTTCAGCAGCGCGGCCAGATGGGTACACGTCGCCGAGATCGCCGACATTTGGACACCTGTTGCGCGGCGGTGAGCTGGTGCTGACAACCGGTATCGCGCTGTCCGCCGATGAGCAATCACTGAACACCTACGTCGACGGGCTTGCCGCCGCGGGCGCGAGCGGACTGGTCATCGAACTGGTGCGCCGCTGGCGGGACACGCCGCCGCCGGGCCTACTGCGAGTACGCCGGGAACAAGTCGGCCGCCGTGGCCACGGCGCACCTGTCGCGTACCGCCTACTACCAGCAGATGTCCCGGATCGAGGCCGTGCTCGGGATGTCCCTGTCTGATCCGGAATCGATGCTGTCGCTCCACGTGGCCCTGCTGGCCATCGAGGCCAACGACGGGTAGGAACGCGGACTCACTAGGCTGAACTTGCCGGCGCCGACCGCACGAGCCCGGCCCGAGGAGTTCCGGACGACACCGAGGAGTTCTGGATGACGCTGCGGCAGGTCTCGGTGACGCGCACCGTTCCCGCGCGTGCCGAGGAGATATTCGACCTGCTCGCCGATCCCCGCAAACACGCCTTGATTGACGGTTCCGGCACCGTCCTGAAGTGTGCGGCCGATGCTCCGGTGAGGCTGGCCAAGGGTGCGAGGTTCGCTATGGACATGCGGGTCGGCCTGCCGTACAAGATCACCAACACGGTGGTGGAGTTCGAGGAGGGCCGGCTGATCGCCTGGCGCCACTTCGGCGGGCACCGGTGGCGCTGGCGGTTGCGTCCCCTCGGCGAGGACGGCACCGAGGTCACCGAGACCTTCGATTGGACGCATGCCAGGGCGGCGCTGCTGTTCAGGCTCGTGAACGTGCCAGCGCGCAACAAGCGAGCCATGCAGCGAACGCTGGACCGGCTGGTCGAGCACTTCAAACGCTGACGTCAGAGAATTCCGCGACACCGAACATTTCTACACTTGCTATACTTTTACATCACCTGCACATACATGAGTCGCCGAGACGGTCCAGTCGCGTTCTCCGGGAGGTTCGGTGAAGGTCCACGCTGACACGAGTCTGTGCTGCGGGGCGGGAATGTGTGCGCTGACCGCGCCGGAGGTGTTCGACCAGGACGACACCGGGACCGTCATGCTGCTGCTGCCGGAGCCACCCGCCGAGCACCGCACCGCCACCGAGGAGGCGGTGCGGCTGTGCCCGTCCGGGGCGTTGTCACTGACACAGTGACCCGTCCCAGCATCGCACCGGCGGTCCGGATGGCGCGCTGTGGTCAGGCCCGCTGGCCCGCCGGCACCAGTGCGCGCAGCTGGTTCATCAGATCACCGCGGTTGTCGCAGCCGAGCCGCTGGCGCATCCGGGCGACGTGGTACTCCACGGTCTTCGCCGAGATGAACAGCCGCTCACCGATCTGCCTGTAGGTCAGCCCCGCCAGCACCAGTTCGGCCACTTCCCGCTCGCGGCCGCTGAGAGTGGTCGACTCGGCGACGGACTCCCGCTGGAGCGCATGCCGGCCCTGGGTGAGCTTGCCCTGGATCAGCCGAGCACGATCGAGCAGCGCGAGCATCGCGACCCGGTCCGTCGTCCTGATCGCGGCCTGACCCGCGAGCCGGGCGCCGTCCCATGGCAGTCCAGCCTCGGCCAGAGCCCGCGCCGCGGCATCAGTCGCCGCCGGGTCCACGTCGCCGGTCAGCACCCGCAGCCATTCCCGCGCGGCCGTCGCGATCACCGCGAAGTACGGATGGTGCCCGGCCGAGGCGGCGACCGCTTCCACATGAACCGTGGCCAGTTCCGGCAGTTCGGCGATGATCGCCGCATGCACACGGTTCCAGTGCAGCGACACCGTCCACAGTGGTGGGTCGCCGAGATCACGCAGCAGGCCGGTGGCCTGGGCCAGGTGTGGTGCGAGCCGGTCGGCGTCACCGAGCCGGGCCGCGGCGACGGTGAACTCACCGAGCGGCAGCAGCGAGAACAGGTCGACGGGGTGACGCACGATCGCCTCCTTGGCGCGCTCCCAGGCCGCCCTCAGTACCGGGAGGTCGCCGCCCCTGCGGGCCAGGCCGAGCTCCAGGCCGGTTGCCGCCAACCAGTCCCGCGGCTCAAGGGGTGTCGTGGACGTCCCCGCGGTCAGGTCTGCCCGCGCGGCGTCGACATCCCCGCGCAGCATGGCGGCCCAGCCGCGCAGCAGTACGTGCCGACGCGTCGCGATCGTGCCACCCGTGCCGCCGTCGATCGCCCTGCACAGGGCGGACTCGGCCATCGCAAACTCACCACAGTGCATCGCGACGAGCGCCGCGATCGCGGCGGGCGTGTCGGGAAGCACCACGGTATGTCCCAGCGGCTCCAGCAGCGCGGACGCCCTTGTCAGCGTGGACAGCGCCACGGTGGCCGAGCCGGTGACCGATTCGTGCACCCCCTGCGCGAAGTGCCGGGCGGCGGCGGACAGCAGCGTTGGCGGTCCGTCGTCGCCAGCGGTAAGCGCTTCCTCCGCATCGGCGAGGCGGCCCGCGCCGAGAAATCCGATGGCCGCGAACGACACAGCCGGCGTCCCGCCGGCCCACCGGTACAGTTCGGCGCTGTCGCCGAGCAGGCCGCGGCGGGCGAGGACGGCCGCGGCGACACGCGCGCCGTCCACGCGGTCGGACGGCCTGTCCGATGCCATGGCCGTATCCGCGAACCGGACCCCGGCGTCGAGGTCCCCGGACAGGACGACGGCCGCGGCCCTGCGTGCGGCCAGTTCGACCGCCGGCTTGCCGGCCTCCGCCGCGGCGGCGAACAGCTCCGCGGCCAGCGGCGGGGAGTCCGCGAGCACCTCGTCTCCCGCGGCGGCGAACGCGTCGGCGAACACCTGTCCGCTCACCGGCGTGCCGAGCAGCGGGCGGACCAGCGGCAGCAGCGAGCCACCGCTGGCCAGCCGTAGCTCGATGAGCCGTTGGTGCAGACCGAGGCGTCGCTCCCACGGGCTCAGCGTCACCAGCGCTCGCTGGACGATCGGCAGGAGCGTCCCGTCGCTGGCGAGCAGTCCGCTGGCCCGCGCGCTGTCCATCGCGTCACCGAGAGCGTCGAGGTCGAGTCCCAGCAGCGCCTGGAGCAGGTCGATGCGGCGGCCGGCCCCGAGTGCCGTCGCCAGCAGCACGCCGCGCACCGTGCGGTCGAGGTGGTCGAGCTCGTATCGGAATCCGTCGATGGCCGCGCGGGGCACCGCCGGCTCGGCCGGTGACGGCTTGGCGAGCACAAGCCTGTCGACGAACCTCGGTACGCCGCAGGTCTGCGCGACCACCATGTCGACGAGTTCGGCGGACGATTCGGCGCCGAGTTCGGTGATACGCCCGGCGACCTGGTCCCGGTCAAGCGGTCCAAGCACCACCTGCTGTCGGCTCCGGGCCAGCACGTCGATCAGCTCGCTCAGCGCCAGCGGCCGTGGCCACGGCCGGTAGGCGACCACCAGCCGGGCTCCCTCGGTCCCGGCCAGCCGGCACAGCGCACGCAGCGGGGCTTCGCCGAGCAGGTGGGCATCGTCGACGAGAACGGCGAACGCCGGGCTGGCCCAGTCCGGCGCGGCTCCGCCCGAAACGGCGCTGTCGGGCGTGGCGCGGATGCGGTCGGTGTCCACGACCGGGACACCCGCCTGCCGGTACAGCCGGGCCAGTCCGGCCAGCAGCGTGCTCTTGCCGTATCCGCCGGGCGCGTGCACGCCGAGGACGCAAGGGCTGGTGGGGTCGATCGCGATCCCGTCGGACGCGGCGCTCATCGGTGCCCGGTGCCGTTGCTTGTCGTCACCGGTGGCGGTGTGGACGGGCCGAAGAAGTGCTGCTGCACCAGCCAGGTGCCCGCGGCGAGCAGGAGGGCGATGATTCCGCCGAGAATCGTCCCTCGTATCGTCATCGCCCGGTCGGCGCGGCGTGTCTTGGACTTCGCGACCCCGTCCACCGCTGGCGCGCCCACCTTCACCGGCGGCCGGGCCGGAGGTTGGTCGGGCGCCGGCTCACCGGGGCCGTCGATCACCGTGGGAGCGGTCAGCCTGGCCAGCGGCCCGGTCCGCTCCATCGCGGCGGCCTGGTCACCGCGGGCCCGCACCAGCCCGGCGGCGATCGTGGCCGCACCGACCGCCGTCGTGGTCTCCGGAGCGTCGTCGACAAGGACCGGGCGGCGTAACCGCTCACCGATCACCTTTCTGACCAGCGGAATCCGGGCCGAGCCGCCGACGAGCGCGATCGCGGCGAGCTGGTCGGGTCCGGTATCGGCGCCGGCGATGGCACGCAGCAGCACCTCGACGCCCCGCTGCACGTCGGGCAGGATCGCCTCCTCGAAGCTGGCCCTCGTCACCCGGGCGTTTCCCGGCGGAACGGTGATCTCCGCGCGAGTGGACAGGGCCCGTTTGCCCACGGCGCACTCACCGCGCAGTCGCGCCATCTCCTCCCACCGCCGGGCCGGCTCGTTGCCGGTCAGCAGGCTGATCAGCACGTCGTCGAAGTCCGCCCCAGCCGGCTGGGCGGCGGCCGCGGGCCGCCCGAGGATCTCGAATCCCGCGCCGTTGGCTCGCAGAACGGTGGCCCTGGCCGAGCCCTCACCGAGGTCGTACACCGCGAGTGTGTCGCCGTCGAGGCGGTGTCGGGTGGCGATGCCGACGGCGGCCGCGACCGGTTCGGGTACCAGCACCACGTTGGCCAGCCCCTCCGCGTGCAGCGCCTGGTGCAGCAGATCCAGCCGGTAGGGCCCCCACGCCGGCGGGTGCGTGACGACGACTTGTTCCGCCGCACCCCGTGCCGCGGCCAGCTGGCCCGCCAGCCGGACGATCAGCGCGGCAACCAGTTCGTGCGCCGCGTAGGCGGTGTCCTCCCAAATGATCGGCACGGCGTCGCCGACCCTGTCGATCACCGAGGCGCCGGCGATGCTGGCACCGGCATGGGGGTCCTCGCCGCCGCCGCGCTTTAGCCTGATCGGCCGTGCCGCGGCACGCTCACCAGGGTGGGGGCCGTCAAGCTGGCAGATCGCCGCCACGGTATGGGCAACGCCGACATCGATCCCGAGCGCGTAGGGCCATGGCACGGGGAAAACGTAACCCACCGGTAATCCCAGGGCGTAACACTAGGCACCCCTAGTCCCCTAATTGGGGTATCCGCAGAGCCCCCTAGGGGGTGGCTTTGAGAACTAGGAGTGACTCCTGATGGCGGTGAGCACGCAAAACCCTACGGTTCGTCACCATCGGTGGATCACCCCATCGAGGACAGCCAGCTCTCCGAATCGAACGAGGAGAATCACCCTATGGATCCGGTCCAGACACTGCATGAGTTCGTCCTCAACCTGATGCGTGACGCGCATGCTCGGTCGCTGTTCGCCGCCGACCCGACGGGTACTCTGCAGTCCGCTGGCCTCAGTGGGATCACCGCTCTCGACGTGCACGAAGTCCTCCCGCTGGTGATGGACTACGCGCCCACCAGCGTCGTTGAGTCCTTCGAGCGTAGCCTCGGCTCGACCGGCGACCAGATCGTCGGCTCGCTGAGCAACCCGATGAGCGCCATCGACCACCTGCAGCACATCACCGAGAATTTCTCGTTCCTTCCCGGCGGCAGCCACGCGCTGCCCGACAGCGGACCGGCCACCCCGGACACCGACTTCACCGCGAGTGGCGACGTGACCCACACGCTGGACACCGTCGCCGGCAGCGTCACGGGAGCCGTCGGTGGTCTGCCCGTTCCCGGCATCGGCGGCGGCCTGCCCGGCATCGGCGACCTGCCCATCCCCGGCATGGGTCACCTGCCGGGCCTCGGCGACCTGCCTGGCACCGATATGCCCGTGCCGGCGC
>Ga0213875_10002067_pt1 | contig 12318 bp, 7 predicted proteins | sample BarmaccomBMRX_R8_FD_160105 | JGI IMG/M metagenome (GOLD analysis project Ga0213875, IMG submission 160105) | Root-associated microbial communities from Barbacenia macrantha in rupestrian grasslands, the National Park of Serra do Cipo, Brazil - RX_R8 | ecosystem: Host-associated > Plants > Roots... | reverse complement strand
GGTACGGACAACATCGGGATGGGGCGGCTGGTGGGATTCGAACCCACGACATCCAGAACCACAATCTGGCGCTACTACCAACTGAGCTACAGCCGCCGCGTTTCATTCCAAGTCTAACATCGGTTTTCACATAAGGCTGATTGGGTCCACATCAATAACCAGCGCCGTCGCGCTCCATTTTTCGCTCTCCGCGAAGCGGCGAAGATTCTTCAATGTTTCCCGCAAAACGGCGCGTTTGCCTGCCTTCAACAAGATCTGGTAACGGAACTCGTTTTTCAAGCGAGTCATGGGAGCTTCGGCGGGGCCCATCGCGCGAACACCCTCCGGCGGAGGATTCAACAGATACCCGAGTTGGGTGGACATGCGGAGCGCCTGTTCCTGCTTCTCAGCGCGTACTAGCACGTTTGCGAATGCCGCAAATGGAGGATAACGCAACCATTTTCGGAACTCTATCTCCTTCTTGTAAAAGCCTTCATAGTCTTGCGCTGCCGCAAACTTAATCGCGTAATGCTCCGGGTTGAGGGTTTGAATGATGACGCGCCCCGGGAGATCTCCACGTCCGGCGCGGCCCGCCGCCTGAGTCAATAGCTGGAAGCTGCGCTCAGCAGCGCGAAAATCGGGCATACCTAATCCAATATCCGCCAGCACAACGCCCACTAACGTGACGTTTGGAATGTCGTGTCCTTTCGCAATCATTTGAGTCCCGACCAGGATATCGATGTCGCCGTTTCGGAATGCATCCAAGACCTGCTCATATGCGCTTTTCCCACCGACACTGTCCCGGTCCAGGCGCGCGATTCGGGCATTGGGGAAATGCTGATGCAGTTCGTTTTCGACGCGCTCCGATCCTGTACCCAGGAACTGGATGTAATCACTTCCGCAGCGCGGGCATTCCGATGGGATCTTTTCTGCATATCCGCAGTAATGGCACAACATTCGGCGGTCGCGCTTGTGATGCGTTAACGCAACGGAGCAGTTGGCGCACATCAATCGCTCGCCGCAGGCGCGACAGATCATGAAACTCGAGAATCCGCGCCGATTCAGAAGCAAGATGGTCTGCTGGCCGTGCGCGAGCCGTGCTTGCATTTCCTCCAACAGCTTTCGAGAAAAAATGGCTTGTTGCCTGGTCTCCAGAAATTCGACACGCATATCGATGATCCGCACTTCCGGAAGCGGTCTCCGCGCGATACGCTCCGGTAAACTGAGCAGCGTATATTTACCGTGATCCGCGTTGTAGCGGGTTTCTACGCTGGGTGTCGCGGACCCCAGCACAGCCACCGCTCCTGCTTCTTTGGCGCGCATTAAAGCCACATCCCTGCCGTGATAGCGCGGGGTCTCCTGCTGCTTGTAGCTGCCATCATGTTCTTCGTCGATGATCACCAAACCTAGATTCTGGACAGGGGCAAACACTCCTGAGCGCGTTCCGACAACCACCCGAGCTTGCCCGTTTCGTATGCGCCGCCATTGTTCGGCGCGCTCTATATCGCCGAATGCGGAATGCAAGATGGCCACCTGCTTCCCAAAGCGATGGAAGAACTGCCCAGCCATGCTTGGAGTCAAGGCGATTTCCGGAACCAGGAGCAGCGCGTTTTTCCCACGCTCCAGGACCGATTCGATACTACGCAGGTAGACTTCGGTCTTGCCTGAGCCGGTCACCCCTTGCAGCAGGAAAGCTTTAAAGACATTTACATCGAGGGCATTCTCAATCGCGCTGAACGCATTTTGCTGATCCTCGTTCAGCACCGGAACAGGGCGGTCGAATCCGGAGCTCACGTATAGTGCTTCCGCGTTCAGCTTGATCAGTTCCTGCCTAGCTAAGGCGCGAGCAGCTTCACTCGCGCCTTTCACCTTTTCCCCCAGTTCCGCGAGATTGTGCGGTCCGGGATGCAATTCGAGAAACGCGAGCAACTCGCGTTGGCTTGTTTTTAGCTTGACCCCGGCGTCTGGCCTACTCAGAAATTCTGCTTGCAGCCGCTCCGCCCGCGCACGAAGTGGATCTCGCTGCTCATGGATTTCCTCCGCCGCCACCCAGCCGCGTTTCAATAGACCCTGCAATGCCGTACGCGCGCCTTCCACCTTAGTCGCTAGGTAGTCGAGGGAAAGCGGCCGTTCTTCAAGCGCGGCGAGAATTCGCGAGGGCGCGCCGCTGTCCGGCTTGTCTATAAGTTGGCGTGCGACCTCGCGACCGATGTGAGTAAGGGAATAACGCTTGCTTCGCCTGAACTCGCCGGCGAGAGGCAGCATCCCTTTGAAGACCTCCCCAATCGGAGCACAATAATACTCGGCGATCCAGGTTCCGAGCCGGAGCAATTCGCCGTCGAGAACAGGCTGCTCATCGAGTAGCGCCATAACTTCGCGCACCTCCTGGGCAGGAGCATCGTTGTGCAACCGCGCGACAACGCCTGTCAACTTGCGCGCGCCGAATGGAACCAGAACCCGCGATCCGGCTCGAGCGCCGAATCGAAGAGGGAGGGGAAATTCGTACGTGAAGAGGCGATCAATCGGAACTGGGAGAGCAATCTCGCAGTAGCGGTGGCCTGTTTCAGGCATCTCCCAATTCTGCAATCGCTTGAAAAGCAGGTGTCAGCGCCGGATAGAGTGAGCGGTAGATCTCGTAACGCTTGCTGTAGAACTCGGCTGCTTGTCGCTGCGGCTTTTTGAGCGAGACCTCTTTTATCGCTGCCCGACAGACATCAACAGCGGATGCATATTCGCCGGTTCCTACCATCGCCAGCAACGCCGCGCCATATGCGGATCCTTCCTGTGATTCGAGCGTGGCCACTGGACAGTTGAATATATCCGCGAATAACTGATGCCAAAGCTCGCTCTTCGCGCCTCCGCCTGACAGCCTGATCAACGAAGGATGAGCCCCGAGCGCCGCAATTATTTCCAAGCCATCTTTTTGGCTATAGCAGACGCCTTCCAGAATGGCTCGCGTCAAGTCCCGACGCTGATGCTTTGCAGTGAGTCCGACCCATGCCCCGCGCGCGTTCGCATCCAGATGCGGAGTTCGTTCACCCATCAAGTACGGCATCCAGAAGAGTCCGTCGGCCCCTGCTGGTGAAAGCGCCGCCTCTGCTGTTAATTCGTCATAGCCGGAGTCGGGTGCGAAGCGGTTGCGAAACCATTGGAAGCTGAGCCCCGCTCCCTGAGTGACGCCCATGACGTGCCACGCTCCGGGAATCGCATGACAGAATGTGTGGACCCGTCCGGCGGGATCATAGGCCGGTTTTTCCGAATACGCGAAAACCACCCCGGACGTGCCAATGGTGCAGGAAACCGTGCCAGGCTCGACAATTCCGTTTCCGATGGCGCTCGCTGCTTGATCTCCGGCGCCTGCCACAACGGGAGTGCCGGGCGCAAGCCCGGTGGCTTCACTGGCTTGTTTCGAAACTGTTCCACTCACTTCGCTCGATTCGTATGCTTTCGGTAGGATCGCGGGATTGAGGCCAAGACTGCTCACCATATCCTCAGACCACTGCCGTTGTGCAACATCGAAGAGCGCGGTTCCGCTGGCGTCCGATACGTCGGTCGCGAATTCGCCGATCAACTTGAACCGCACGTAATCTTTGGGGAGCAGTACGTGCCGTATGGCTTCGAATTTCGAAGGCTCGTGATCGCGTACCCAAAGAAGCTTGGGCAGCGTAAAGCCAGTTAGCACCGGATTCGCAGTCGAGCGAAGCACTTTGTCGGCGCCTAGCTTCGAATTGATGAAATCCACTTGAGGCTGGCTCCGTTGATCGCACCAGATCAGGGCCGCACGTAGAACCGTGTTCGCTTCATCGAGAAGCACCAAGCCATGCATCTGGCCAGACAGACCGATGCCTGCAACAGAGGAGCCGTTGATGCCAGCAGCCTCAAGAACGCCTCGTATGGCGAGACGCGAAGCGCGCCACCAATCGTCGGGGTGTTGCTCTGCCCAGAGCGGCCTGAGCATTTGCATCTCTTCGTGCGATGCCGTGTAGGAATGACGGACCGATCCCTTCGAATCCACTAAGAGCGCGCGCGATCCGCCGGTGCCTATATCGAGACCAAGCCAAAACATGTTATTCGCGGACGTGCAGGTAAGCCAGAAGAAGCATCATTTCGCAATGGCCCGATGCGACCTTTCGTGCTGGAAGGGTAAATAAGCGGCCCCGTAGAGTCCTGCATCGGCGCCCAGTGCCGCTTTCTCGATTCTTGTCCCGGTTTTGCAGAAAGTGAACGAGCGGCGATTCACTTCTTCAAACATTTTCGGTGCGAAAAGATCCCAAGCCGGCAATGGACCGCCGGTGAGCAGATATAGCGGGAAATTGAAGATGTTAATCAGGCTCGCAATGGCGATCCCCAAGGCTCGGCCCATAGACTCGAACACGAGTATGGCCCTGTCATTCCCAGCAACAGCGAGCTCGTAGACGCGCTTGGCAGAAACCTCACCTTTGAAATGCATCATGCGCCCCATGGCCGCAATCGCCGTCGCGGATGCGTGTTTTTCAAGACAGCCGCAATTGCCGCAACCGCAGGGATTACCGTCCGGGAAAACGGTCATGTGGCCGAATTCTCCCGCCATTCCCGTGAATCCGTGCAGAACTTTGCCTTTACTCACGATTCCGCCTCCGATCCCAGTGCCCAGGGTCAACAAGATGAGATCTTTGACGTTTTTGCCGGCTCCCATCCACATCTCTCCAAGCGCAGCAGCGTTCGCATCGTTTTCGAGAATGATCGGCGTGCCCAAACCCTTTTGCATTTCATCACGCACCGGGAAATCTTGAAATCCGGGCAGGTTAGCCGAACCGAGAACGACGCCCGCGTCCATGTCGATGAAACCGGGGACGCCCATACCGACGCCGCGCAGATCCGGCAGGCCCACGCGCGAGCGCACCTGGTGAATCACATCGACGATGTCGGTGACTACCTTTTGGGGACCATCGTCGAAAACTGCGCGAACCGAAACTTTGTCCAAAATCTGTCCGTCTGCATCGATTGCAGCCACGCGCAGATTGGTGCCGCCGAGATCAACGCCAATCGAGTATGCGCTCATGCGCCTGAATCATAACAGATGGACACGGCTTGCTTCCCGATGCGCTGTTTCAGCTCGGAGATGGGCAACCTCGAGCCAAAAATGCGCCGCCGAGCGAATGGTGTTCAGAAAAGCATCCAAATCAATGGGCTTTCGCAGGTAGCAATTTGCGTGCGATTCATAAGCGTCGTAAATATCTCTTTCCGCGTCGGAGGTCGTTAGAACAGCCACCGGAATGAGCCCTAGTTGGCTATCTTCTTTTAATTGACGCAAAATTTCGCGAGAGTCTGATTTCGGTAGATTGAAATCCAGAAAAATCAGGTCAGGCGTGGGGGCAGTTGCATGCGCGCCTTTTCGTCGCAAGAACAAGAGCGCCTCATCGCCATCACTAGCAACGTTGATGTGGATTGAAGGTTGGAGCCCGCGGAGAGCCTCGCGCATAAGCCGCACGTCCGCCGGATTGTCCTCGATGATGAGTATCTCGCGATGACTTGACAAGGGCTGTTCGTTGCGCTGTGTAGCGCAGCGTCCAGGATCAGTTTAGTCCAGTCGCGATTTGCGAAAATGACGAACCATGCGCATGCGCCTACTTTCTCTATTGCTTTTGAGTTGCTGTCCGGGGTTTCCAAGCCAAGCTTCCGTGCCGGCTGAATCCGCTCCACAGAGCCTCGCATCCAGAATTGCCGGGCTCCGAAAATTTGAAGGTTTTTTCCCTCTCTATTGGGATGAGCACACAGGCAAGATGTGGCTCGAAATCGATCGCTTCAACCAGGAATTCCTTTATGTGACGGCTCTTTCGGCGGGCGTTGGCTCGAACGAGCTCGGCCTTGACCGGGGGAGTATGAACGCGCCTCAAGTGGTTCAATTCGAGCGCTCCGGGCCGCGGATTCTGTTGATCGAATCGAATTACAGGTTTCGGGCGACCGGCGCGGACGCTGCCGAACATGGCGCCGAAATCGATTCGTTCGCGCGCTCGACTCTTTGGGGTTTCGACGTAGTTGCCGAACAAGGCTCGCGGGTGCTGGTGGATGCCACGGCATTCTTTCTGCGCGACGCGGCCCGCGTTTCAGAACGCCTGCAAGGAGCGAAGCAAGGCGCGTATCACACGGATGCCACGCGTTGCGCGTTCTATCTGCCGCTGACAAACGCATTTCCAAAGAACACGGAAATAGAAACGACCTTGACGTTCACGGGAGAGCCCACGGGAGAGCAGATTCGCGAAGTAACGCCCTCTCCGGAAGCGGTCACGGTGCGCGAACATCAATCGTTCGTCGCGCTGCCCGATCCGGGCTACAAGCCGCGCATGCAAGATCCGCGTGCGGGATATTTCTCCACAGAGTTCCTGGATTTCTCGGCGCCCGTCGACCAACCCGTAATGAAGCGCTATATCGCGCGGCATCGCCTCGTCAAGAAGGATCCCAATGCGGCAATTAGCGAGCCAGTCGATCCCATAGTTTATTACGTCGACCCGGGAGCGCCGGCGCCCATTCGAGAGGCGCTGATCGAGGGCGCGAGCTGGTGGAATCAGGCGTTTGAAGCCGCCGGATTCAGGAATGCCTTTCAAGTAAAAGTCTTGCCCGCGGGCGTGGATCCGATGGACGTACGCTACAACATCATCCAATGGGTGCATCGATCGACGCGGGGATGGTCTTACGGTAATTCGCTCATTGATCCCAGAACCGCCGAAATCATCAAGGGGATCGTTTCTTTGGGTTCTCTGCGCGAACATCAGGACTATCTCATTTTCGAAAGTCTGTTAGCTCCTCACGTTCAAGGACACGATGACACGAAACCTTTGATTGATGCCGTTTATGCGCGTCTTCGGCAGCTTGCCGCGCACGAAGTGGGTCACACCCTCGGCTTGGAACACAATTACATCGCCAGTACCCAAGGTCGCGCTTCGGTTATGGATTATCCGGGTCCTTGGATCGAGCTTCGACAAGATAACTCATTTGATCTGTCGAAGGCATACGCGACAGGGATCGGCGAATGGGACAAAGTCGCAATCACTTGGGGTTATTCGCAATTTTCGGAAGGCACTGACGAGCACGCCGCTTTGGACAAAATCATCACGGATGCTGCGCAGCGTGGAATAACGTTCATCACGGATGCCGATAGCCGTCCGCCGGGCAGCGCCCATCCCAAATCGCACCTCTGGGACAACGGTCCGAACGCGGTCGATGAGTTGAACCGTCTGCTGAAAATTCGGTCCATCGCTTTATCCCGCTTCGGCGAGAACAATATCGAGCCTGGAGCGCCGATGGCAACCCTCGAAGAGGTTCTGGTGCCCTTATATTTTTTGCATCGATATCAAACCGAGGCAGCCAGCAAAGTTTTAGGCGGCAATGAGTACACGTATGCTCTGCGAGGAGATGGCCAGCCCACGACCCGCAATGTTCCGCCGGAAGAGCAGCGGCGGGCGTTGAAAGCGCTGCTCGAAACCATCGATCCCGCGGTGCTGACTCTGCCCCAACGCGTACTGGCTCTCATTCCGCCGAGGCCGCCAGGCTACCCCAGAACGGTTGAGACCTTTCCATCGCGCACCGGCGTGACCTTCGATCCACTTGCTGCGGCAGAATCCGCCGCTGACATGACCGTTGCCTTGATTCTCAATCCGCAACGAGCCGCCCGCCTGGTGCAGTATCACGCGCAAAATTCTAACAATCCCGGATTGTTCGAAGTGATCAATACTCTCGTGACCGCGACTTGGCGTGTGAAGGTCCCCTCCGGGCTAGAGGGTGAGACCGTGCGGCTGGTCCAGTATGTTGTCTTGCGACATTTGATGGCGTTGGCGCTGGATGAATCTTCATCGTTAGAGGTACGCGCCGACGCAACTAACGCGCTGCGGCAGCTAAAAAGCGATGTCACGCACAACTATCCGAACCCTTACGCGCTTTCTCTGATCGAGAAATTCGAAAAAGACCCGAAGCAGCTGGATCTGCCAAAACCCGTGCAAGCTCCGCCTGGACAACCGATTGGCGACGACGATTTCCAGTTCTGATTGCCTCGTGGACCGATGTGCTTCACTCTTCCCGAAGCGCAGTCATCGGTTCCACTTGCGAGGCCCGCAGAGCGGGGACGAAACTGGCCGTCAGAGAAACAATTCCCAATAAAACAGCGGCGAATCCAATACTCAATGGGTCCGCCGGTCGCAAACCATACAACAGCGAGCTCGCGGTTCGAGCGCTCGCTATCGCGAGCACGACTCCGATGACGAAACCTGCCGTCAGCAGCAGACTCGCTTCTTTCATGACTAGGTTTATCACTGTCCTGCGATTCGCGCCAAGCGCAATCCGGATGCCGATCTCGTTCCGGCGGCGCTCTACCATGTACGAAATGACACCGTACAATCCGACCGTCGCAAGGACAGCGGCGAGAAAACCGAAAAACGCCGAAAGCGTAGCCATCAGCCTCTCGCGCAGAAGGGATTCTCGAATCTGAGTTTTAAACACGTGAAATTCGAGTGAAGTTCCCGCGTTCTCACGCAAGACGGTTCGCTTGATTGCCGCGGTTAATGATCCTATGGGAAGCGCTGAGCGAACAATGATGTTCGTTCCAAGCCCAGGCTCTTTGTCCTGACTCTCGGCCACGAATACGATGGGCTCGAAATCGTCACGCAAAGTCTGATATTTCGAGTTCTTCACCACACCCACTATTTGATACACGTGCTGCGGTTCGCCCGGGCCCGAAAGGATGCGGAACTGCCTTCCAAGGGGACTCGCTCCGCCTAAAAACTTCTTCGAGAACTGCTCATTCACAATCGCAACTTCGGTCGAGGCAGGCGTGTCCCGATCATCGAAATCTCTCCCAGCGAGGAGCGGTGTGCCCATCGTTCGAAAATAGCCGGGGCTTACACTATCAAACCAGGAAGTCATCCGCTTGCCGGCGCGTTTATCCAGAAATTCGATCGAGTCGTTCCAGCCGTTCCCGCTAACCTGCACGATGCTGGCACTTGCAGCTTGCTCTATGCCCGGTATGGACCGAACAGTTTCGATGAATCCTCGATAAAAAGCAGCGCGGCGAGGAGGAGAGAAATTGAGGCGCGAGATATCGATACCGCTAACGAGTAATCCGTTTTCACGAAAACCGGCGTCCAGGGTCAGCAGATTGAACAAACGGCGCACAAATAGGAGTGCGCCCACCAACAGCATGAGCGAGAGGGCGATTTGACTAATCACTAATCCGCGGCGCAGGCCTAAGCGCTGCCGATCGCCGGCGAGGCCGCGTCCGGAAGCTTTCATGGCCGAAGCGGGAACCGTGCGCGTAGCCCGCAAAGCAGGAGTTAAGCCGAAAAGGATGCAGGTGAGAATAGCAACGGCTGCGGTGAATGCGAGGACTCGCCAGTCCGGCGCAAGCTCAATAAACAGAGGGTTATCGCCTGTCGTCAAAAACGCCACCACATAACGACTGAGGAATTGCGCAAGCAGCGCTCCCAATGCCGCGCCTACGAATGTGAGCAGGAGACTTTCGGCTAGCAATTGCCGGATCAGGCGTCCGCGATCCGCGCCGACCGCGAGGCGAACGGCCATCTCGCGCTCACGATTGCTCGCTCGCGCCAGCATGAGATTCGCGAGGTTTGAACAGGCGATCAACAACACCAGCCCAGCGATGCCTAACAGCAGCCAAAGAGGCTCTTCATACTGCCGCCGCAGCCCCGAAACACCTGAGCCGGCCGGCAGTGCCGTTAGTTTATATGCAGCGTAATACTTGGCCTCATCTGCGCGATAGTTCGGGGGCACGGTGTTGCCGAAGACTTGGGAGGAAATTGCCTGTGCCTGTGCAGTTGCACGCGCAATCGTCCAACCAGGTTTGAGACGTCCAATAATGGCGAGCCACCAATGATGCCGTTTGGCAAGATGACTCTCTTCACCATTGATTAAAGGCTCGGCACATACCGGAACCGCGACGTCGAAATTCCGTCCCACTTCGACGCCGAAAAAATTCGCAGGCGTCACGCCCACAACAGGCAGTCGGTGCCCATCGAGCGATACGGTTTTTCCAAGCACCTGACGATCGCCGCCAAACTGCCGCTGCCAAAAACCATAGCTGATCACAGCACCTGGCAGGCCGCAGCCCGGACGGTCGTCTCCACTCGTCAATAACCGGCCAAACAGCGGCTGTATTCGGAGCGTTTTGAAAAAATCACCCGTGACCCAGAGGCCCTCCGCATATTGGACCTCCCCGCCTTCTGTCAAATTGAATCGCATGTCGCCCCAGGCGAAGATGTTCGAGAAAGCCTGTTGGCGCTCTCGAATCTGATCCCATTGCGCGTAAGTAAAGTTGGGTCGCCGGTCAGAAAAATTGCCCGAGCAGCAATGCTCATTTTTCGCGATTTTTAATTCAACGAGCTCTTCCGGATGCGATAGCGGTAGCATCCGCAGACGTACTGCATCCAGCAATTGAAAGATCGCCGTATTAGCGCCAATCCCCAATGCGAGCGAGAGCGTCGCAATAGCAAAGAAGCCTTTATTCAACCGGAATAGGCGTGCGGCATAGCGAAAATCTTGCCAGGCGCTCTCAAAGAAGCTTACGATGTTCATCTCGTCGACTCAAACTTCGTGTGTTCCTGCACCTTCGGGACCATTTAAGCCGCCGCGTCCAAACGGCTGAAGGCAGAAGTATACCTGTCTGAATTGTGCCGAATTTCCTCGATCAGCTGTGCGTGAATTCAGAATCAGATGTCCGCAAACGGGCAAACTGTGCGATGCAGTTTCACAATTCGGCAATCAGTGCCGCGAGCAGCGCGGTCCGATCTGGAATCCGATTCACCAAAATGCTTTCATTCACGGCGTGCGCGCCTTCGCCCACCCCGCCTAATCCGTCCAGTGTGGGCACTCCGAGTGCGGCGGTAAAATTTCCGTCCGACCCTCCGCCGGTCGAGGATTCTTCCAGCTTCACGCCTAACTTGTCTCCGATCTTCTTGGCTCTTCGAAACAGGTTTGCGATGGCTTTAGTACGAACCATGGGAGGCCTATTGAGCCCTCCCTCTATTCGAATGCTGCAACGCTTGTCAACAGGGCGCAGGGCGCGAAACTTTTTGTCCAAAGCCTCGGCATCCTCAACGCGTGGCGCGCGAATGTCCACATCAATACGCGCTTCTGCCGCGACGACATTAGTTCGTGTTCCCCCGCTAATAATTCCTGGATTTGCTGTGACCCCGCGCCTCAGGTTGCTGAAGCCCGCGATCTTTTCCACCTGACGGGCTGCCTCGAGAATCGCGCTTGCCCCGCCGCTGAAATCGATGCCTGCATGGGTCGCTTTACCTTTGATAAAAATTCTGTAGCCACCGACGCCCTTACGAGCGGTTTTCAACGTGCCTGTGAGGTCCTCGCCGGGTTCGAGGACAAGGACGCAGTGACTCTGCTTGGCTTCCGCCTCGGTGATCGGTCGCGAGGTTTTGCTGCCCACTTCTTCGTCGGAGACAACCAAAAGAACCACGTTTCGCTTGATGGGAACATCCAGCTCCCGTAGGGCGCGAACCGCGTACACGAAGAACGCCACGCCCGATTTCATATCCAAGACGCCCGGCCCCCATAAGCGGCCATCCGCGTGGCGGAACGGCATGTTTTTCAGCGTTCCCAACGGCCAGACCGTATCGGAGTGTCCTATGCCGAGGATTTGCCCCGTCTTTTGGTTGCCTCCGATTTTGAACTCCAGTCGTAGATGCCTGCCATAGCCGTTGCCGCTGATCGTGGTCGCCGTTGCGACATCTTTCGTTTGCTCAAGAAACAACTCAACGAACCGGTCTACATCGGCCGGCGAATCGCTCGGAGACTCGCACTCGACCATCTGCTGGATCGACGTGATGATTTCTGCTTTCTTGTCAGTGGCATAGCGCAGATAAGGGTGCATCGGTTGTTATAATAGCGATTCCCATGACATCGATGGATGTTCAAGAGATCTCTCAAATCCTCCCGCATCGCTATCCGATGTTGATGGTGGACCGGATTTTGGAGATTACGGGAGACTCGATTGTCGGCATCAAGAATGTAACCGCGAATGAGCCACATTTTACAGGGCATTTCCCGGGTTATCCGGTTATGCCGGGCGTCATGATTATAGAAGCGATGGCCCAGGCGGCGGGCGTGCTGGTCGCGATGCTCGCGCCCCACACACGCGGCCGGATTATGTTTCTGGCTTCCGTGGAGGACGCGAAATTCCGCAGGCCTGTTGTTCCCGGCGATCAGTTGCGCCTGGAAATGAAACTGCTGCGTCTCAAGGCCACGGTGGCGAAAATGCAAGGACGCGCGACGGTCGATGGTCAGGTAGCGGCGGAAGCCACTCTCATGTGCAAGCTCACGGAGCAACTCGCCGCGACT
>Ga0213875_10002066_pt1 | contig 12321 bp, 9 predicted proteins | sample BarmaccomBMRX_R8_FD_160105 | JGI IMG/M metagenome (GOLD analysis project Ga0213875, IMG submission 160105) | Root-associated microbial communities from Barbacenia macrantha in rupestrian grasslands, the National Park of Serra do Cipo, Brazil - RX_R8 | ecosystem: Host-associated > Plants > Roots... | reverse complement strand
CGAGGGCTTGCCAGCGCCCACCCTATTCGGAAGTCTGAATATCTCCCTCACTCAACCGCTACTGCAAAATCGGACAAACATCCAGGCGCGCGGGCCTCTGATGATCGCGCGCACTCAGTTGTTGATCAGCACGGACAAAAGCGAGGCGAGCATTGGAAACGCGGTAGCGAACGCGGCGCGGCAATATTGGACCGCGGTGCAGGCGCGCGACAGCATCAAAGTCGGGCAGCAGAACGTCAGCCTGGCGCAGAAATCGTATGATCGCGACAAGCAGGCTCTGGATCTGGGCGCGCTGGCGAAGCTCGATATCTACCAATCGGAAACCCAGGTCGCCGAGCGGAACCGCGACCTAGTGTTTGCGCAACACACGTACAAGGCCGCGCTAGATGGTTTGCGGCGGCTCATCGGAGCGGACCTCACTCCGGCGCTGCGCGAAACGGAGATGGTTCTCGACGATGACGCCTCTGCGATTCCCGAGCGCTCCGCCATTCTCCCCTTTGAACAGGCACTCGCAAAGGCGAATCAAGAGAGACCGGAGCTTCGAGCGGCGGTTCGCGCCACATCGATCGACGATCTGAATGCTCGAATCGCCCACGATGCACTAACCCCGAGGCTGGATCTCTCCGTTCAGGGAGGCGCGACTGGTCCGAGCTTCAATCAACTATCTGCCACAAGCGGCACCACCGTCACGGCAAGTTCCTTTCCTGGATTGGGAACGACGCTGGGACAGGTGCTGGCATTCGATTACCCGAGCTATGGATTCGGCTTGCAATTAACATTTCCGTTCCGTAACAGCACTGCGCAGGCCAGCCTTTCCGATGCGCTCGTGAACAAGGCACGCGATGAGTATACGAAGCGGCAGGTGCAGCAGCAAATTATCTACGACGTGCGGCAGGCGATCGATGCCATCGATCTCGCCGACGCATCGATTGAAGCCGCCATACGCGCGAGGGATTTGGCCCAGAAAAACGTGTCCGCCGAACAGCAGAAATACGAGCTCGGGACGATCACAGCTTTCGAAGTCTTGGATTCCCAGAGCCGTTTGGCGAGCTCCGAAAGCGCCCTGCTCAATGCGTACGTGACCTATCAGCAGGCTTACATCGATTACCAGCGCTCTACCTGGACGCTGCTCGACGGTTTGGGAATGGTGATCGAATCGCCCAGGGTGCGCTGACGCTGCGGCAAATCATTCAGCACCAGCATGACCACGTGTATCCAAAGCACGTCGGCCAAAAACAAATGGATGAGCTGCATCCAGATCGGCGCAAGCAGCGAGAGATTCACGGCTCCCGCGGCCAATTGGCACAGCACCAGCGTGATAACCGCCGCGGCAACACGATTCCTCTTGATCACACGCAGAGCAGTCCAAATTAAATAGGCGCCTCCCAAGATCGCGAGCAAAGGATGCAGCGTCCGCAAGCGCAACAGCGGAATGGCGGTGCTCGAAAAATCCTGCCTGAGGCCCGCAGCAAACGAGGATGCCGGAAACAACGTATCGCCGAGCGCGACAATTGCGCCTGTGATACCGATGCCGATTGTGACGAGCAGCGCTCCGAGTTGGAACCGCGGAACGCTTGCAAATCCGACGCGGTCCACATTCCGATAAGCAGTCCACGCAGTAATGGTGAGCGCCCCGAGCAACAGCATAGTGTTGGTGAGATGCGCCGACAGATACCAGGCGCGCCCCGCCGATTGATCTTTGGCGACGTATCGCAGCAGCACCAGTCCGGCCCCCAGTAGCGCCTCGACAAACAGAAAAATGAGCGAAAGCACGGAATACAGGCGTACTGCGTGGGCTCGCGGAAACGCACGAAAAGCCCAGACGCAAAGCGCGATCACCGCAGCCGAATCCAGTCCCGTCATCAGCCGATGCGTAAATTCAATAGCCATCGGCGCGCCCATATTCTGCGGAATCAGCTGACCATTACAAAACGGCCAATGCGCTCCGCAGCCATCGCCCGAAAACGACGCCCGGACATAAGCACCCCATAAAATCACCGGAATGTTGTACGCCAGCACCGCCCACGCAAACACGCGAAACCACTCGCGATTTTTCTCGTCGTCCATCATTACTTCAATCGAGCCTTACCCGGTAAATGGCTCCGTAAACCAATTATCAGGCAACTCTGATTCCCGCGGCCCCTTCAATGCGGCCTCATTGAAGCATACTGGGAAAGAGCCGATGCCCACCCAACTCGACCCACTCGACCTCCTAACCTCACCCGAAAAGTACTTCGAGAAAGTCAACGGCCAACTCGTACGAAGAGACTTGGGCAGCGGAACGCATTCCGACTACACGGTTAAACTCTTCGCCTTGCTCAAAACCTTAGCCGCCCAGCGAAACGCCCGAGTCCGGCTGGAATGGTCCCTCGCCTACGGCGGCGAGTGGCTAATCCCCGATGTCATGCTCTCCTTCCCAGGCCAGTTCCAGGAGGATGCCCGCGGTTATCTAATCGCCCCTGCATTTCTCTGCATCGAAATTCTCTCGCCGAGTGATCGCATGCCCGACCTATTCCGCAAATGCTCTCAGTATCACTCCTGGGGTGTCCCGCACTCCTGGATCATCGATCCCCAAACGAAAGCCTGCTTCGAGTATCACGGCGGAAACAACTTCATCCTCGCCGATGACAACGGCGAGCTCACGGCCGGCGACATCCGCATTCCGCTCGCGGAAATCTTCGCCGACTGACGCTGTCCGCGCCCATCCGCGTTCATCCGCGGCCCTTCTGCAATTTGCAAAAACGAACCCATTCCCGGCTTCGTTTCGAAAAACCGCCGTAAGCCCTTGAAACCGCGCCTCAAACTCAGCTCCAGTTCCTTCGGTAAAAACGCTCGAACCCCGGATCCCACTCCAGTTCGTTTGGTAAAAACGCCTCCATGCCCCACAATGGCCCCATGGCGCGGCGCCGCTTCTTCGTCCCGGAGATCCGCCGTGGCGCCGCCGAGCTGACCGGCCCGCAAGCCGAACACCTCGTTCGCGTGCTTCGCGTCGAACCGGGCCAGCTCTACGAGGTCTCCGATAACCGCAACCTCTACCTCGCGGAAGTCACCGTCGCCCGCAAATCGGCCGTCTCGTTCAAAATTCGTGAAAAACTCGAGGCACCGCCCGCGTCCCCGCAGATCTCCCTCCTAACCGCTCTGATTAAGTTCGACCGCTTCGAATGGCTCGTCGAAAAAGCAACGGAACTGGGCGTCTCCTCTATTCATCCCTTCGAAGCCGCCCGCACCGATCCCGGTCTCGCCCAGGCTTCCGCCAAGCGCCGTGAGCGTTGGCAGAAAATCGCTCTCGAATCCAGCCAGCAATCCCGCCGCGTCCATCTCCCCCGCATCGAGCCCACAGTTCGTTTGGTAAAAGCTCTGGACACCGATGCAAACGTCCGGTTACTGCTCGACGAAAATCCCGAAGTTCCCCCGATTCTGCAAGTTCTGCCGCAACATCGCACCCCGGCCGATCGCGTTGCTTTACTCTTGGGACCGGAAGGAGGTTGGACGGATGAGGAGCGCGAGCAGGCAATCGCCGTGGGCTGGATGCCCTGCTCCTTCGGGAAAATAATCCTGCGTTCCGAAACTGCGGCTATCGCAGCGCTCGCGGTCATTCAAGCCGCGTGGGCATCTGACGGCAGTTAAACCGCGCGCGGCACCACCGCCACATGCACTGGCTTGTCGCCCACGGACAGCATCGTAAACAGCGACGCGCCCGATTTGCTGCTCACCGCCTTGAAATCGGCGCGAATCACGGAAACATGGATCACGGCCAGCACGCCCGCGCTTGCATCGAGCACCAACGCGTACTGGCTGTCTGGCGTGATCGTTATATAAGTCGGCTGATGCCCCGCATCCACGATCCCGATCACTTTCCGCCGGTTGACATCCAGAATGCAAATATCGGAGCCGCTGTGGCTCCCCACAAACAAGTACGCAGGGTTTGCGGAACAGGCCATCACTCCGGGATCTCTCCCGGCCAACACCGTCTGCTCCACTTCCAAAATTCCGTATGGAAACACGATGGCCACTCCGTCCATCCCCTGTCCAGAAACAAACAGTTGCCCCTGGTCCGAATTGAAGCAAAAATTTTCAGGCTCCATGGCCAGCGGCAACTCCGCGACTAATTCGAGAGCGGGCACACTCAGAACTGAAATGGAACGGTCATGAAGATTCGCTACCAGCAGCAGTTGTCCATCGCCGCGAAATCGCACCGCGCCCACCTTGCCCGACACTTGCGCTCGCCAGTGCTGCCCAGTGCCCAAGGCGAACAGCTCGACCGTACCCTGGTTGCCGGTCGAAACAGCCACGTAGCCGCCTTGCCCAATATCCATGTCGACCGGTTCGCCGTCCAGCTTGTTCCGGCGCAAAACCTGAAGCGACGTCGCATCCGCCTCGATCAACTGCCGGCTTTTCGCAATCGCCAGAAGCCGTTTGCCGTCCAGCGTTGTGCGAATGCCGGAGATCTCATCCGCCAGCTTGCGCGTCGAAACCCGCTTCAAATCCGCATTCAATATGTGCACGCTGCCCGTCGAAGGAGTAAGAGTATAGCTCTGACCCGCTGGGCCTCCCGGCACAACTGCCGTGGGCGATGCCCCCAACGGAATGGGATCGAGCAGACGGAACGCAGTCAGATCCACAACCGCGAGGCTGTCGTCGCCCGATGTCGCAATCAGCGCATAACCCGAGTATCCGGTCCCTTTTTTTCGCCCGCATGAACTGGCAAGAAGCAGACCGCTCAGCGCGAACCAGCCCCGTCGCGTTAGAATTATCGGTTCGCGCATAGAAGCATCTTCATGAACTTCAGGTCAATCTTCAGCCTTTTTTCATCCGACCTCGCCATCGATCTGGGAACGGCCAATACGCTCGTTTACACACGCGATAAAGGCATTGTTGTCGACGAGCCCTCTATCGTCGCTATCAACAAGAATAACGGGGAAATAGAAGCAGTCGGCAAGGAAGCCAAAGAAATGGTCGGTCGCACGCCAGGCAACATCGTAGCCATCCGGCCTATGAAAGACGGCGTCATCGCGGATTTCAAGGTGACCGAGAAGATGCTGAACTATTTCATCCACAAAGCTCACGGCCGCAGCATGCTCGTCCATCCGCGCATAGTGATCGGCGTGCCCAGTGAGATCACTCAGGTGGAAAAGCGGGCGGTGAGCGAATCCGCATCTCGCGCCAAGGCCAGCGAAGTTTATCTGGTCGAGCAAGCCATGATGGCGGCCATCGGTTCCGGTCTCCCCATCACCGAGCCCTCCGGAAACATGGTGGTCGATATCGGCGGTGGCACCACGGACGTCGCGGTCATTTCTCTGTCGGGCATCGTCTATTCCCGTTCGGTGCGTATCGCCGGCAATGAGATGGATGACGCGATCATGAACTATCTCAAACGCAAGTACAATTTGCTAATCGGTGAGCGCACCGCCGAACAAATCAAAATCCAGATCGGCTCGGCTTATCCTCTCGACAAGCCGGTCACCATGGAAATCAAAGGCCGTAACCTCATCGAAGGCGTGCCGAAAACGGTAACCGTCGAAGACAGCGAAATCCGCGAAGCGCTTTCTGAATGCGTCGCCACAATTTTGAATTCCATCCGCGTTGCGCTCGAGCGAACCCCTCCTGAGTTGAGCGCCGATATCAGCGATCACGGGATTGTGTTGACCGGTGGCGGCGCGCTCATCAAGAATTTGGACTACCGCATACGGGAAGAGACCGGCCTTCCGGTCTCGATAGCCGAGGATCCTTTGAAATCCGTCGTGCTCGGGACGGGCAAGATGCTGACCGATTTCAAACTCCTCCGCCGCATCGCCATCGAATAACTTAAAAAGAATTCCGCAACAATAATTGGCACGCCCACCGGCACACCTTTAAAGTAGAGAAGGAAGCCATGGAAGCGCTGTTAGGCCGATTTAGGACGCTCACGGTTCTCCTGATCGTTATCGTCGCGCAGCTTCTTTATCTGGCCTACCAGGTAAAAACCAATCGCGACGAGCGCCTGATTCGCGTCTGGGCTGTAACCGCGGTCACACCCATGGCCGGCATAGTCGAGGCCATCCGGCAAAACACGATCGGATTCATGAGGGATTATTTCATCTTGCTGGACGTCCGCGACCAAAATCGCAGACTTCTCGCGGAAAACAAAGAACTCCGCATGGACAACATCTATTTCCGGAACCAGCTTTTGACTGCCGAGCATGCCCGCGCGCTCGTACTGTTTCAAGCCCAATCCCCCTCGAAAACCATTGCCGCGCGCGTCATCGGGAACAGCACGGTAGCCACTGCAAAAGCTGTCTTCATCGACCGGGGATCCACCAGCGGAATCGAAAAAGGCATGGCTGTGGTCACGCCGGAAGGTGTTATCGGCAAGGTTGTTTCCGTGTACCCGTTGGTCTCCCAAGTCTTGCTGGTGACTGATCCGACATTCAAAGTTGGTGTCGAATCACAGAAGGGCCATATCCACGGCCTTCTGGATTGCGGCCGGGGCAAGTGCGTAGTCGAGCAGATTCAAAACGAAGAAAAAGTGGATCCCGGCGAGCGGTTCTTCACTTCAGGCGAGGATCGCATTTTCCCGAGGGGCTTTCCCGTGGGAACGGTTGTTTCGGTCCAACCGGGCCAAGGCATGAAAGATGTGAAGTTGGAGCTCAGCGGAACACCAGGCGCAGCCGAAGAGGTGCTGGTCGTACTTCAGGGCGTTCATCAATCCATTCCAGTCGCGCCGGTTGTTGATGAGACAACGGCCAAAATGTTGCCGCCCCCTCCTCCTGAGGCGGACGGCAAGACTGCTCCTGCCGCCAAGCCCCAGACAGAAGCGGATAAAGTATTGCAGAAATACGACACTCTGGGTAAAGAAGAAGGACACGTCTACGGCGCAATCGGGTCAACGGTCCCGAATTTCAACGCGAAACCTGCCGCTGAATCAAAGCCACCGGCGCAGGCGGCGGAATCTGAACCGGCCCCTGCTACCAAACCGCCAGTTCCAACGCTCACCGCCCCTGCTCCGCAGCCGAGCGTGAACACCGGACCCGCGCTTCCTCTAGGCGCGCCTCGACGCAAGCCTCCCCCGCCTGCGGAGCCGAAAACTCCGGCGGCTGAACAGCCGCCTCCCCAATGACTGAAACCACCGTCCGAATAGTCACTGGAGAAACCAAAGAGAATTGGTTCAGCCGTTTCAAGGTTGTAGCGCTTGCGGCCATCACGCTGGTTGCGATCATCGGAAAATTCTATTTACCGCGGCTGATCCCGAATACGGAGTGGCTCGAGCTTCCTTTACTGTTGACGGTCTATTTCGGACTGATGCGCCGCAGCCAGATTGCGTCGCTTTTTTTCGGAGCCTTCGTCGGTCTCGCCGAAGATTCGCTCTCGCCAGCGAATATCCCGATCGGGATGTACGGAATCACGAAGACCCTGGTCGGCTACTTTGCGGCATCGGTCAGCTTGCGTTTGAATGTGGAGCGCCGCGGCATCCGACCGCTCTTGTGTTTCTTTTTTTATTTCTTTCACGCCTTCTTTTACTGGATCATGCGACGCGCTCTGCTGGCCCAAATGGTGCCTTTCGATCTGCAGGAAAGTTTTGTGCATGGCGTCCTGAATGCGCTCGTTTCCATCCCGCTGTTTGTGATCCTCGATAAAATCAAATTGCCAGTGGCGGCCAGCCCTCAAATTCGGAGCACGAAATGGCGGTAACCGAGAACGACCACCGGCAAGCCGACGAGGTTTTACCCGAGCGCTTTTCCCGCGACGCTTCGAAAGCGCTGTCCGGGAAGATTGCAATCTTCCAATATCTGACCGTGGCGGTGTTTGTCTTCCTGGTCTCGGCTTTTTGGAAGCTGCAAGTACAAAACCCCGACGTTTATAGCGAGGCGGCCGAACGCAATCGCATCAAGAGCACGCCGATTCTTGCGCCTCGTGGGAAGATTCTGGACCGTGATGGGCGCGTGATCGTCGATAATAAAGCCTCCTATTCGCTGCTGCTAAATCGCGACCAGATCAAACCGGAGCATCTGCCGGCCATTGCCGAAGCCTTGCAGCTCGATTACGGTGAGCTTGCCGGCAAGATTCACCGCATGGGCGCGAATCCACAAATCATCATCAAAGATCAGGTAAGTCGCGATGACATTGCCTGGATTGAATCGCACCGGGACTTGGACACCTATCCGGAGATGCAATTAATCCAAGCCTGGCGCCGGCAATATCCTCAGGATGGCTTGGCTGCCCACGTGATGGGGTACGTCGGGGAAATCAGCGAATCGGAATTGAATTCCCCGCAGTTTCTCGACTATCATCAGGGCGACATCATCGGGAAAGACGGACTGGAGCGGCAGTACGATCAGACGCTTCGCGGCGAGGACGGTCAGCAACGCGTGCTTGTCGACAACATGGGACACGAGCGGGAAATGGAAAACGCGCAGGACGCGGTCCCGGGGAAAGATTTGCGCACCACGCTCGATCTCGATTTGCAAGCCGTCGCGGAGCTCGCGATGGAAGGGAAGCGTGGAGCGGTAGTGGCGCTTGACCCGCGCAGTGGCGAAGTTCTCGCCATGGTGAGCCGCCCCAGTTATGATCCGAATAAATTTACAGGCCGAATCAGCAAGAACGATTGGAATGAGATCGCAAATGACCCGTACAAACCGTTAATGGATCGCGCCATTCAAGCCGAATTGGCTCCCGGCTCGACATTTAAGCCCTTTACCGCCCTGGCCGGTTTGGAAACGGGCGTAATCGACGACAAAACGGAATTCCACTGTCCCGGAGGCGCATCTTTCTATGGTCACTATTTCGCATGCTGGAGACAAAAGCAGGGAGGTCACGGCAAGATTTCACTCCATCGCGGCATAGCGCAGTCGTGCGACGTCTATTTCTATAACGTCGCGAACCGCTTAGGGATCGATCGCTTGGCGCAATATGCAGAACTGGCCGGATTCGGCCACAAGACAGGTATCGACTTGCCGAATGAGCGCGAAAGCACCATGCCTTCAACTAAGTGGAAGATGCGCATGTTTCGGCAGAAATGGTATGCCGGTGAGACGATTTCGGTGGGAATCGGCCAAGGCGCAATTACGGTTTCGCCACTGCAATTGGCTGCCGCGGAAGGAGGCCTGGCTGTTGGCGGCAACTGGTACCAGCCACACCTGGTCAAGACACCCTCGCCGAAACTGCTTCGCGCCGGACATTTGAATTCGCAAAATGTTCAAGACGTCATCTACGGAATGTATGGAGTAGTCAATGAAGGCGGCACAGGCCGCTTCGCCGCGTTGCCCGGTATCAAAGTATGCGGAAAAACCGGGACCGCGCAACTTGCTTCCAATCAACTCCTCAAGGGCACAAAACTCGGGCAAACCATGAAAGATAATGCCTGGTTTGTCGGCTTCGCGCCCGAAGAAGCTCCCGAGATTGTCGTGGTCGCCCTCTTTGAAAATGGCGAACATGGCGATAGGGCGTCCTGGATTGTTCGCGACGTTCTGAAGGCTTACTTCGATAAAAAGGCCCGCGAGGCAAAAGCCCCCTGGCAATCCGCTCGGATTCAGCCGTTTGTTCCGCGAGAGCTTTTCAACCCGCCGGCACCCGAGGTTCAACAGTAGTGCCCGTCTATCGTTCCATTCGCGAACTGGATTGGCCGCTGCTCATTGTGACACTCGCGCTGTGCACCCTGGGCGTGCTTCAAATCTATAGCGCGACGCTTGGAACTCGATGGCAGGACGCATGGTGGAAACAGATCGTCTGGGTGGTCACCGGTATCGCCATGATGTGGGTGATCGCTAGCGTCGATTATCATTCTCTGCTGGGCGCGCGGGTCATTTATCTGTACATTGCCTCTCTTGTCCTATTAGTTATAACTGGATTCGCTGGAAACAAAGTCTTCGGCTCGACTCGCTGGATCAAGATTGCCGGTTTCACCTTACAGACGTCTGAATTCGTGAAGATCGTTCTGATTCTCCTCATGGCAAAAAGCCTGACTGACCTAAAGACAGAGGAGCTGAATTGGAAGGACCTGGCGAAACTGGCGGGTTTTGTCGCGGTACCTATGGCGCTGGTGATGAAAGAGCCGGATTTGGGGACGGCGTTGACCTACATTCCGATCCTGATTTGCGGCGTTTTAATGGCTGGAATGCGATGGAAGTACATCTTGGTTATCACTGGCATACTGATGGTTAGTTTACCGATTGGATATCATTTTCTTAAGCCGTACCAGAAGGATCGGCTGGTAAGTTTCATCTACCCAGACCGTGATCCCAAGGGGACGGGTTTTCAGGTGATCCAATCGAGAATCGCTGTTGGAAATGGCGGGATGTGGGGCCGCGGCGCCAAAGAGAGCTCGCAAACGCATTTGGGGTTTTTGCCGGTGCCTCATACCGATTTCATCTTTTCTTCGTTTGCGGAAGAACACGGGTTCGTGGGAATCGTTGTCGCGCTGGTGCTGTATTTCCTGCTGATTATGCAGGTTGTGCAGAACGCGCAAACGGCAACGGACCGGGCAGGTCTCTATATCTGCATGGGCGTTGCCGCACTGTTGCTCTTTCACGTGTTGGTTAATGTAGGAATGGTGGTGGGCCGTATGCCGATTACCGGTATTCCCCTCCCGCTGATGAGTTCGGGAGGGTCCAACACTTGGTCGATATTCCTGATGCTGGGATTAGTAAACAGCGTCAGATTACGCAGGTTTGTAAATTGAAGTTTGAGGATTCTCCATGGAGGATCGATTCGACGATTAAGGGTCGAACGGAGCAGGATAAAGAGTTCGGATTGCTGACGAGATTTCTTCAGTTAGAGAAGTTCTGTTAACGTATGAAACGCGCGAGTGTTGCAGGGATGCTCTCCGCTTGCGCGACGACAAAAGATTTTGCGTTTGTCCGTTTGATTTGGAAGCGGTAGACGCTGGCGATTCCGAGTTTTCTGTCTGCTCATGGTCTAGGCCCAATAGGCGGTGATCAATGAGTAAGGAACTGGTGATTGGATCCAATCGCCATGAGACAAAAGTAGCTATCCTCGAGGACGATCAACTCGTCGAGGTGTATTTCCAGCGGGCCAATGAGTACTCGTTGGCCGGCAGCATTCATAAAGGGCGCGTCACGCGCGTGCTTCCCGGCATGCAGTCAGCGTTCGTCGACCTAGGTCTAGAGCGCGATACTTTCCTGTACGTTTCCGACTTTTTCGAGGAACACGAAGACTTCGAGCCACTCGGTGACGACAAGCCGATTCGCGACCGTCGCGACCGAAGACCCAACCGTAGCAGTGAACGCCCGATCGAGGAACGCGCGCCGCAACCGCGTGAGGCTCGACCGTTCATCGCTGAACCCGCTTCGGCGGAACCGGTCGGCTCCGAACCGGAGACACCCGAACGCGCCGAAGTTGCCGAAGATGAGGCAGGACTTCCGGCTGCGGAATTTAAACCGGTTAACGGAGACGCGGTTTCGAATGGCCAAGGCGGCGATCGCACCGATCCCGACCGGGGATTTCGAGGCGACCGGCGAGGCAGACGGTCACGGCGAAGACGGCAACGCGGCCGTGGATTTCCGGAAAACAAGTACGCTCAACCGATCAGTCCGCCTCCGGCCACAGAAGCTCCGCGACCAGCTTCTGTTGAAGAGGAAGAGGGCCGCGCCTCGAGCGTCATCATCCTCCCAGGTGAGTCGCTCGCCAAGTACCGGAACGTCTCGAGCGCTGCCGAGCCTTCGGATGAGGGGGAGCACGACGCCGCTGATACAACGGCGCCATTGCCGGAAATCGAAAGGGATGCGGCTGAAGAAGAGGCGATAGAGGCTGAGGCTGAAGAGATCGAGTTAGCCGAGAAAGTTCTTGCTCATCACGATGACGAAACGCCTGCCGATGTGGAAGAGAAGATCGAGGAGGTAAAACAGGATCAGCCCATTCCGCTTCCTTCTGAAACTACGAATTCTGAAGTGACGGACGCGCCGGTTGCTGAAATACAACAGGACGTTCCTGAAGGCGAAGCCCTGGAGGTGGACGAATTCGAAGTGATCGACGTCGAACCCACCGAGGTTGAGGATGTGGTTCCCGATACCGAAGTTGAGGAAGCCACCGAGGATATCCGGCCTGTTCCAGAAGGTAGCGCTGAACCGAAACAGACTGCAGAACTGCCGCGCGCGCAAACCGCATCGATTCGCGAGCAGAGCGGCCCTTACATGCATCGGCTCCCGCGGCGTTTAAGGCGCAGACGCGGGAATCGCTTTTCACAGCAGAATCAGGAATTCGCAGGCACCGGGACGATGGGAGCAGCTGCTGGCGCCGCGCCCGCCCTCGAGCCGGGTGCTCGGATAGACCAGCGCCGAGATCAAGAAAGGGATCAACCAGAAGAGCGGTCCACAGAGAGATCGGAAC
>Ga0213875_10002065_pt1 | contig 12322 bp, 10 predicted proteins | sample BarmaccomBMRX_R8_FD_160105 | JGI IMG/M metagenome (GOLD analysis project Ga0213875, IMG submission 160105) | Root-associated microbial communities from Barbacenia macrantha in rupestrian grasslands, the National Park of Serra do Cipo, Brazil - RX_R8 | ecosystem: Host-associated > Plants > Roots... | reverse complement strand
CGCTATCCTCTACACGCACTCTCACGCCGATCACATTCTAGGATTGGATGACGTGAGGCCTTTTAACTTCTTGCAAAAACAAGATATTCCGATCTATGCCTCGGCCGAAGCTCTGCACGTCATCGAGCAGACCTTCCGATATGTCTTCGATGCGGGGCCATCTGAATCCAGCCGGCCCAGGCTGACCCGCCACCTGTTTGACAATGACCCCATTTCCGTCTGCGGCTTTGAATTTCATCCCATTCGCGCCTCGCACGGCAAGGGTACGGTGCACGGCTTCCGTTTTGGCGATTGCGCCTATTTGACGGATCACAGCGACATCCCGGCAGACAGCCGCGAGAAGCTCACCGGCCTCGATGTGCTGTTCCTCGATGCTCTGCGTCACAACCCTCATCCAACCCACTCGACAGTCGAGGAGTCGCTCAAAACGGTTGATTCTCTTAAGCCACAAAGGGCTTATTTTACTCACATTTCCCATGATCTTCTTCATGCGACGGTAGAGGACCGCTTGCCCGCCAATGTCCATATGGCCTTTGACGGGTTGGAAATTCCGATCGGAAGGTCCAGTCACGTATGAGCCGGGTCATTTTTCGCTCGATCCAAGAAGCACATGTCGCATTCGGACCCTGTGCGCTCGCCATCGGCAATTTCGACGGCGTCCACATCGGCCACCAGGCACTACTCGCTGAAGCAGCAAGATTCGGCTCAAAAGATACTTTTTTTCCAGCGGCTTTGACTTTCGACCCTCATCCAACGGTTGTGGTCGCGCCCGATCGCACTCCGCCTTTGATTTGCACCCTCGAGCAGCGCCTGCGATTCCTCGAAATGGCCGGTATGACTCGCATCATGGTTTTGCCCTTCACGGCAGAAATCGCCCGCCTCTCACCCGAGGAGTTCGTTCGGCAAATTCTGGTCGATGTGCTCGATACAAGAGCCGTATTCGTCGGCGGCAACTTCCGCTTCGGCTATAAACAGGCAGGTACGCCCGATACGCTCCGCGACCTTGGAAAGCGATTTGGGTTCGTCTCGCAAATCGTCCAACCCGTTAGGTATCGAGGCGAAATCGTATCCAGTTCAGCTATCCGGAACTGCCTTTCAGAGGGAAAAGTCAGCCGTGCCGGCCGCCTGCTGGGACGCTGTTTTTCCATCGAAGGACCGGTGGTTCCGGGACGCGGAATTGGCAGGACAAAAACGGTTCCCACGCTGAACTTACATCCGCCTCCGGGCCAAATCGTTCCCCGCGGCATCTACATCACCGAAACTCTGGATCCATCGACGGGCCGCCGCTGGCATTCGGTCACAAGCGTCGGCACCAACCCGACCTTTGGTGAAACGGCGGTCACCATCGAAACATTTCTTCTCGCGCCCGCGTTCGACGGGAAAACGCCGCAAAGCATCCAGGTGTTCTTTCGGCGCTTCATTCGGCCAGAACGCCGATTCGACACGCCCGAGGCTCTCAAGGCCGAAATTGAGCATGATGTCTCGCGAGCGCAAGCCTATTGGAGGCGCATTGCAACGCTGAAAGCTTCGATATACTGAATGCGTTCGAGCGCCCTCTTCCACCTGGAGGTAACAAGACCATGCAGCTTTCCGATGGCAAAATCAAGCACCTGAATGCTCTTTCTAATAAGAACGGCGTGATCGCCGCTGCCGCTATGGATCAGCGGGGCAGCTTAAGGAAATCCATTGCGTCTGCAAAAGGCGTACCCGAAGAGCAGATCAGCGACGACATGATGGCTGAATTCAAGGTGGCTGTTTCGAAAGTTCTGACTCAACACGCAAGCGCTATCCTGCTCGACCCCGAGTTCGGCATTCCTGCGGCCAAAGCTCGCTCCAAAAACGCCGGCCTTCTGCTCGCTTACGAAGAGAGCGGTTATGACAATACGAAGCCCGGCCGCTTGCCCGATCTTCTCCCCCATCTTTCCGTAAAGCGAATTAAAGAGCTTGGGGCGGATGCGGTGAAAATTCTGATCTATTATTCGCCGTTCGACAAACCAGACGTGAACGATATCAAGCACGCCTTTATCGAGCGCATCGGCGCGGAATGCGAGTTCTATCAAATCCCGTTCTTCTGTGAGTTCGTGGGTTACGATCCCGAAGGCGGCAATGAGAAGGGTTTCGAATACGCGAAAAAGAAACCGGAAGTAGTAATCGGATCCATGAAGGAATTCGGCAAACCGCAGTATCACATCGACGTGCTCAAAGTGGAAGTGCCGGTCAATGCGGAATTTGTGGAAGGCAGCAGCGTCTTCAAAGGGCAAGCGGCGTACACGCGCCAGGAAGCGCTGGAGCTTTATCGCAAAGCGGCAGATCTTGCCGAGAAGCCGTTCATTTATCTGAGCGCCGGTGTCGGGAACGCCCAATTTGTCGAATCGTTGAACATGGCCGCGGAAGCTGAAACCGACTACTCGGGTGTCCTCTGCGGGCGCGCCACCTGGAAGGACGCCGTACCGGTTTATGCGAAGCAGGGCGTGAAAGCTCTTGAAGATTGGTTAAACGACCAAGGTGTAAAGAACATCGATGCGGTAAACGATGCCATAAAATCCGCGAAGCCTTGGCACGCCAAGTACGGCGTCGCTGCCAACGCTTAATGACCTTTGCATCCATCCCGGAAGCCATCGAAGATTTTCGGCGCGGCAAGGTCCTGATCGTCGTAGACGATGAGGATCGGGAGAATGAGGGCGATCTCACCATCGCCGCCGAAAAGGTCACTCCCGAAGCCATCAATTTCATGGCCACGCACGGACGTGGCCTGATCTGCCTGGCTCTGGACGCCGAGATTTGCAAGCGCCTCGATCTCCAACCGATGTCGCCCGTTAACACGGCGCGATTCGGCACAGCGTTCTGTGAAGCCATTGATGCCGCGAAAGGTGTGACAACGGGCATTTCCGCATACGATCGCGCTCATACGATCCGCGTTGCGATAGACCCGTCCAGCAAACCGGAAGACTTGGCGCGTCCGGGTCACGTGTTCCCGTTGCGTGCCCGTCCCGGCGGAGTGCTGGTTCGTTCCGGTCAAACCGAGGCGGCGGTAGATCTGGCGCGATTGGCGGGGCTTTCGCCTGGCGGCGTCATCTGCGAGGTCATGAATCAAGACGGCAGCATGGCGCGCGTTCCCCAGCTAATGGAGTTTTGCCGGACATACGGACTCAAAATAATTTCTGTCGCCGACCTGATTCGCTACCGATCGCAGACCGAGAAATTCGTCGAACGCGAAGCTTCCGGTCACATCCGCACCAAGGTCGGTGAGTTTCAAACCATTCGATATGTCAGCCGGCTCGATAACGAGACGCACTTAGTTTTGATTCACGGCGATATCGCTGGCAAGAGCGACGTGCTGGTACGCGTTCATTCCCATTGCGCTTATGGAGACATTTTCCACTCGATCGATTGCGATTGCCACGAATTGATCGCGGCAGCGCTCGATACCATCGCGCGCGCCGAATCTGGCGTCTTGATTTATCTGCACCAGACCGGACCGGGGCTTCGCGATGGTTGGCACGACGGCCGCCGTGAACTGATCGGTCACGGCCGCGCGCAATCGAGTTTCATACCGTCGGAACGCCAGAAGCCGCTGCAGCACGAAACCGGCGTGGGAGCACAAATTCTTTCCGATCTGGGCCTCTCGACCATTCACCTGTTGACGAACCATCCCCGCAAAGTAGTTGGCCTCGAAGGTTTCGGGATTCAAATCACAAAGCAAATCCCATTCTCCGACAGCAAGACTGATGACCTCGATGCAATCGCAGCTTCCATTCGCACGATCAAATAATGACAGTGGCCAAGTCGAGGGAAACTGGTAAGTTAGATACGAGGTGAGGTGCGAGAGTGGTTGAATCGGGCGGTCTCGAAAACCGTTGAACCTTTACGGGTTCCGTGGGTTCGAATCCCACCCTCACCGCCATAGCTGGAAACAACACCGCGCAAATAGAAGCCTCACCGCCTTAACTACAGGCTGCTGAATATAACTTGTTTGTCGTGCTTGATTGAAGGCTTCTTCAAGCGGCGACAAATGCGATATACTGGTTCCCCGCTAGCCGCGCCGTCATTGTACTTGTCGGGATGTGCAATGAAACCCCACGTCACCTTGATTCAGGATGATTCTGAGAGCGGCATTCGCGAAATTCTACGCTCACAGGGGATTCCGCACTATCTTGAAGCCCCCCAAGCGCTTCGCTCACGATCGTTTGACGCGCCATCGGAGAGCCTGTTCATAGTGGTTGCCGATGCCAGAAATGATGGCCTCGAGTTGTTACGAACGATGCACTCTCGACACCCGGAGAGCGCAAAAATCTTCATCGCGTGTCGCGGCTCAGAGGATCTGGCCGTCGCGGCGTTCAGAGCCGGTGCGACGGACTACTACCGAGCATCTCAAACCAGTGAGATCAAACAAGCCATTTTAGACGGGATTAGCCGTATCGCGCGAGATCAACCTTCTGCCCAAAATGAAATCATCGGAGAAACATCTCAGGTCCAGGATTTGCGTGCAATCACGGCAAAAATCGCTCCAGCAAATTGCAACGTCCTGATAACTGGTGAAACCGGCACTGGTAAAGAGCTTGTGGCCCAAATGATTCATCGGAATAGCCTGCGCAAAAGGAACGTGTTCATAAGCCTGAATTGTGCGGCGATTCCAGATTCCTTGCTCGAAAGTGAGCTCTTCGGTTATGAAAGGGGTTCTTTTACCGGTGCTTCTGCTGCATCCAAAGGCAAACTTCAGCAGGCCGACAAGGGAACTATTTTTCTGGATGAGATCGGGGACATGAATTTGCTCGCGCAGGCTAAGATTCTGCGAGTAATAGACACCCGGCACGTTCAACCAATCGGATCAAACGGCGGCGTCGATGTTGACGTGCGAATCATCTCAGCAACGAATCAAAACCTGGAAGAACTCATCCGTATGGGGCGATTTCGTGCAGACCTTTACCACCGGCTGAACGTGGTGCAAATCCGGATCCCGCCCTTACGCGAGCGGAAATCCGATATCCCGATCCTACTCACGTACTACATCGCACAATTTCAGAGAACCTCGATCCGTTCTGACTTCAGCAAGGATTCGCTGGCACTCCTCATGGATTACGACTGGCCCGGAAATGTGCGCGAGCTGCGCAACACGGTCGAATCTACTCTTCTAACGAGCCCCCAACTAATTGAGCCTTGCCATCTTCCACCGGCACTCAGACTGGATACAGCGGGTCGCGCGCCGAGCGAATTGTCACGCCTTTTGGGAGCGTTATCGGACGCGCGATGGAATAAGAGCAAAGCGGCAAAAAGCTTACGTTGGTCTCGAGTTACGCTATACCGAAAAATGGCTAAGTATCACCTTGTGTCGCCTGAATCAAAATTTCGCGCCATTACTGCGGAGTGTTGTAACGTTCCCGCGTGTCAGTTGTAAACTCCGCATTTACACTTGCGATGTTGAGTACCTATAGTTTGCAGCCAGAAATGTACACTGCGTATTTACATTAAGAATTTCCTTCCGGCTCAAGCTGCTGACATTGCTGGCCCCCTACGGCTGTAAATCGGCGGCAATCAACTTGCACTAGGACTCTCTACATGGATCCGAGCCCAGTCGAAGACCGTGTATTCGACGTCAAAGACGCGCGGTACGCGAATGCCTTTGAAATCGGCTACACGGAGGATGAATTCGTACTGGATTTCGCACAATCGTACCTCTCAAGCGCGCGTTGGCAGCCACACACGCGTATCGTAACCGGCCCTCGCTACGCGAAGGTTTTGAGGGATCTGCTTTGCAAGAGTATCGACGAGTACGAAGTTCGGTTTGGGTCCACTAGCACCGAAGAATAAGGAGCGTAAACAATGCCGCCGGTCCTGAATTATCCCGGAGTTTACATCGAGGAGTTACCCAGCGCGGTCCATACCATCACAGGAGTCGCGACCTCGATCGCGGCGTTTGTCGGTTGGGCGCCGAAAGGGCCCGGCAATAGAGCCGTGCTCGTGCTCAGCTTCTCAGATTTTCAGACGCAATTTGGTGGATTGGATCCACGCAGCTATCTCGGATATGCAGTCAACCAGTTCTTCGCCAACGGAGGGCAACAAGCCTACATTGTTCGCATCCTTTGGGACGGCACGCTCACGGCTGCGACAGGAACAACTCCTTCCGCTGCGAGTACGGCAAGCGCAACCGTGGGCGGAACGCTGAAGCTTTGGGCAAGCAGTCCGGGGCAATGGGGAACTAGCATTCAGGTTAGTGTCACTACGCAAGCGAGTGGCCGCTTTGGCGTTCAAGTGCTGCAGGTGAACGGAACGCAAACGACGATTTTAGAGAGTTTCTACAACCTGTCCATAAACTCCGCCGACCCGCAATACGTGATCAATGTGATAGACAACAGCTCGCAGTATATTACCTTCATTGATCCCACGGCGCCAGGCACGCCTCCAGCAGCACCTGGAGCGCCGACCACGACTTTAACCCCCGTTGCGTTAACTGGAACTGGACTGGATGGATCCGTATTGAACCCGTTAGATGGGGTTAATGGCGACGGCAACTTCGAAATTGCTTTAGGATCGGATCCTACGGCAACAGGCAATCAGTTCGGTGTTCACTTACTAGATCGCGTTGACATATTCAACTTGCTCTGTGTGCCGGGGGAAACCGACGTCACGACGGTTCAGCACCTTCAAACCTACTGCGACAACGAGCGCGCATTTTATATCGTTGACAGTCCGCAGACCGCGACTGTGAGCAGCGGGGCCACGAACCTGAACACTGACGGGCCGCTTGGGATAAATGGTATCAGCCCTGGAGGCCTGGCCGGTTCAGGTGCGCTGACGGGCAATAACTCAGATCATTCCGCGTACTACTTTCCTTGGGTTTTAGCTCCTGATCCAGCTGGCGGCAACATACCGCGGTTTTTTCCACCGTGCGGGTTTATCGCTGGCATTTATGCCTCCACTGACGCCGATCGAGGTGTCTGGAAGGCGCCAGCGGGAATCGACGCAGGACTCAGCGGCGTATCCGGCCTTCAGTACGTCCTTACCGACTTGGAAAACGGCGTCGTCAACGTGCAGGGCGTGAACTGTCTGCGCCAGTTCAAAACGTACGGCGACGTGGTATGGGGAGCGCGAACATTGCAGGGCAGTGACGCAGCCGGGTCGCAATGGAAATATGTCCCCATACGTCGGCTGGCGCTGTTTCTCGAAAGCAGTCTCTATGAAGGAACGCAGTGGGTCGTTTTCGAGCCCAATGACGAAACTCTGTGGGGTCAAATCCGGCTGAATGTCGGCGCATTTATGCAAGGCCTGTTCCTGCAGGGCGCATTCCAGGGCACCTCGCCGCAGCAGGCCTATTTCGTAAAGTGCGATTCGGAAAATAACCCGCAAGCGAGCATCGATCAGGGAATTGTCAATATTCTGGTCGGCTTCGCACCCCTTTACCCAGCCGAATTTGTGGTCATTCAGATCCAGCAAATGGCTGGTCAGGTTTAGCTTCGAGGAGGCAATCGAGTGGCTCAGTTTTCAGTCAACACGCAGCGTTTGGATCCTTATAAAAACTTCAAATTCCGGCTGAAATGGGACGGAAAGTATGTCGCCGGCATCAGCAAGGTCGGCGCGTTGAAGCGCACCACGGAAGTAGTCGAGCACAGGGCCGGAGGCGATCCATCGACCTCTCACAAATCTCCCGGACGAACGAAATACGATGCCATCATGCTCGAGCGAGGTCTGACCATGGATCTTGCATTTCACGATTGGGCAGGCTTAGTTTGGAATTTCGGATCCGGGCTGGGGTCGGAAGTTTCGCTGGCGAACTTCCGAAAAGACATCTACCTCGAGTTTTATAACGAAGCGGGCCAACTGGTCATCGCGTACAAAATTTATCGCTGCTGGGTGTCCGAGTATCAAGCTATGCCGGATCTGGACGCGAATGCAAACGCGATCGCGATTGAGCATATCAAGCTCGAGAACGAAGGCTTCGAGCGGGATACCAGCGTGACTGAGCCGCAGGAGCCCTCGCTTTCAACAGTCAGTACATAACGATGTAACCGGAAAGTATGCAGGGTCTTTCCAATCGTGAGGTAATCGAGATCTGGGAGCGTGGCGACCGGCTGCATCCGCTCGATCGCGCACTCCTGGTCGTAGCGGCTGCGCATCCTGAGATGCCCGGCAACGCGGTCGCCGATTGGGCGCTGGGCCGCCGAAACAGCGCTCTCGCGGAGCTTCGATCCACGATGTTCGGTCCCCTGCTGAATGCCTGGATCGGCTGTCCGCAATGCGAAGAGAAGCTGGAATTTCAGATCGACACGGATAGTCTCGTCGCCGATGACGACACCGAGGACAACCGGCCAGTCGTCTTGAACGGGCGCACGTTTCGGCTACCCACCAGCCGGGATCTCGCGGTCGCGATACGAGAAATTGATCCGGCAAACGCGCCCTTTCGACTGCTTCAAAATTGCTATCTCGGAGAAGACCAGGACCGCGTTTGGTCGGATCTCGAACTCGAAGAAGTGGGCGAGAGCATGGCCGCAGCAGACCCCCTGGCCGAAACGCGACTCGCTTTCTCTTGTCCGAATTGCGGCCACAATTGGGACGAAACTTTCGACCTCCTGCAATTCATGTGGACCGAAATCGACGCGGCCGCCAAACAGACACTCCGCGACGTCCACACTCTCGCTTCCGCTTACGGGTGGACAGAAAGGGAAATTCTCGGTCTGAGTTGGCCGCGCCGGGCCTGGTATTTGAGCATGGTGGAACAATGAGCGGCTATCTGAAACGCCTCGTCGCGAACGCGAGGAACCCGAGTGTGCCCATTCACCCGATCCCCGGTTCAGTATTCGCCCCCGCAAAATACTTAGCCGCTCGGTTGCTCTTCGAGGAAGAGGAAACGGTGGCTCGAATCGAGCGGACGACCATGGCGCTTCCAGAACGCGGGCGTGAGCCAGATCGCGCGCACGAACCGGAGCGTGAATTCGCGACTGCGCCCGATGCGGTGCCTGCGCACGAACCGGAGCGCCGGTCCGCGCCCGCGCTCAACGCTGTGCATTCTTTAATGCCAAACGTGCCGGCGCCACCAAGCCGTTCCATGCTGTCTGTTCCGGAACTGCGTCCAGGTCAGGTTGACAGTGCAGAGCAGTCGGCCGAAGCACTGCCGCAATCGACGGACGGAGAAATCAATGTGAGGTCGTTTGTACCGTTGCTGAAAGAGGCGGCTCGAGTTCAACCCAACAAATCGTTGCCGATCCCCACAGCGGAGCCGCGCGCACTGCAATATCGTGCACGCATGAACGAGCGAAAACTTTCAGCGGTTGCCGGGAGCGATCGCGAGCCGGACCAAATCGAAATCCACATCGGCCGCATTGAAGTCACAGCGGCGCCCCCGCCGATAACGCGTCCGCAATCCAAGCCAACCCGCAAGTCCCCGAGCCTCGAAGAGTATCTAAAGCGCGGAAACGGGCAATCTCGATGAGCAACGCGCTGGCGATTTCGGCGGTCTCGACCGTGCTCCAGTACATGCTGAACGACAGCCTCAATGCGTCCGGCTCGCCGGTCGCAGGCTGCACAATTTCGGCGAAAGCGCCCGATATCGTGCAAGCTGCGCTCGCGAGCGGAACTCCCACGCTCCAGGTGAACCTTTTTCTTCACCAGGTCACGTACAACCCAAATTGGCGCAACATTGGGCTTCCGTCACTCGCCTCGAATGGGACTACTCCACTCAATAATCCGCCGCTGGCGCTCGATTTGCACTACTTGATGACCGCGTACGGGTACGACGACACGCAGGCTGAAGCGCTGTTGGGTTACTCGATTTTGACTTTTCATGAAACATCGGTCGTGCCACGCCAAACGATCCGGAATATCTTAGGCGCCGTGCTTTCCACTCATCCGTTCGCTACCGCTCTTAGCTCGACCGGCTTGGCCGACCAGATCGAAATGGTCAAAATCACGCCGGCTACTTTGGGCCGCGAAGAGATGGCCTGGCTTTGGACCGCATTGAAAGCCGACTATCGTCCGACGTTCCCTTTTCAGGTTTCGGTGGTTTTAATTCAACCCCCGGTTTCCATCGCTTCTCCGTTGCCGGTATTGAAACCAGCGATAACGGTTCAACCCGGAGTTTCAGCGCAACTGCTGCAAGTCGAGCCGCCTCAGAACCAAGCGGCGGCTGCGCCTGGAGACATGGTCAATCTCGTCGGGCAGGCGCTTGATACGACAACCCAGGTGCTGCTCCTAAATCAGCGGCTCGGGATTCAACGTCAAGTCGTTCCCACAACTGTGACGGGTATCTCAGTATCGTTTACCGTACCCGACGATCCCGCAAATTTCCCGGCCGGTGTGTATCTTGTATCGCTACTCCTTACGGACTCGAACGGAAACGTCACGCAGACAAGCGCGTTGCCGATGGGCGTCGCGCCAGTGGTTTTGTCAGGCTCGGCTGCGCCGGGACTGGACGGTGGTACGCAAGTCACGATCAACTGCAAGCCTGAGATTCGCAGCACTCAGAGCGTCTCGCTGGCTATGGATTCCACCGCTGTTGCCATGACGCCGTTCGCGCCGCCAACCACTCAGGCGGGCACAGCGACGTTCCTGTTTTTGCCTGCGCTCCCGTCGAAAACTTATCTCGCTCGGCTTCAGGTGGACGGCGTGCAGAGCCAGATCAATTTGACTGCGGCGCCTCCTCCTCCGCATTTCACCGGGCCAACGGTTGCCGTATGACGCAGACCGAATCCAGGCGGTCGTGGATAGAGCAGAATCAGGAGTATTTGCTCGCCGAGTTCGCGCGATTGCGGCATTTGCTTTCTTCGGACGTAGCCGCGGATCTGCAGGATGCGGGGTCCGTTCGAGCTGCGATGGATGCGCCGCCCGCAATCGATCAAATCGCTGCCATCTTCGGATTAAGCGACTTCGAGCGCGAGTTGCTGCTGCTGTGCGCGGGGGTGGAAATGGATTCAGCGCTGGCGCAGTTGTCGAGCGACGCTCAGCGCAGTCCGAAACGAACCTGCGCTACTTTCGGCTTAGCGATCGCGTGCCTTGCCGACGCGCACTGGAGCGCTCTCACTCCCTCCCGCCCGCTGCGGCGTTTTTGTCTGATCGATGTCGAGCTTGGCCAGCCACTGACATCCGCGCCTTTGCGAATTGACGAGCGAATCTTGCATTATCTCGCTGGAATTAACCTGGTCGATGCGCGGCTGGATCGATTTCTCCGTAGGGCCTATGTACCTGCATTCGCGGCGGAAGAACACAAACGCACCAGTCTCGAAATTGCAGATGTGCTCCAACGCTGCCCGGAAGAACCGCCGCTGGTGCACTTGTGCGGCAACGATCCCGAGGGACGCGAAGACGTCGCTACCTTTATCGCCGACTCCATTGATAAGCGGTTGTTTGTCCTGCGTTCGGAGGATGTTCCAGCGCCCGGACCGGAGTTCGAGCGGTTTGTCATCCTGTGCGAGCGAGAAATGCTTCTCTTTTGTGGCGCCCTGCTGATCCAGTGTGGGTTGGAAGACGTGAATGCCCCCGTCCGCCGAATGGCAGAGCGACTGCCGGGTGTGGTCTTTCTAGGCGCCAGCGAGCCGGTGAAGTTCGATCGCGCGTTTCTTCGCTTCGACGTAAACAAACCCGCTGCCGCCGAGCAGAAACGGCTGTGGGAAGAAGCTCTCGGTCCCTCATCCGGAACACTGAACGGCACACTGGAGGCTCTCGCTCAGCACTTCCGTTTCAGTGCCCGCACCATTTTCGCAACCGGCATGTCGGCCGGGGCTGTTGCCGGAGAACAGCGAGTCCGGGAATTATGGACGGCGTGCCGCTCGCTCGCGCGCCCCAAATTAGAGAACCTCGCGCAACGCATTGTTCCTCGCGCGGATTGGAGCGATCTGGTCTTACCCGACGCGCAGCTTGAAACGTTGCGGCAATTGACATCGCAAGTCCGCCACCGCATGCGGGTCTATGATACCTGGGGCTTTGCTGCGAAAGGCCAGCGCGGGTTGGGTGTCAGCGCGTTATTTGCGGGCGACAGCGGTACCGGGAAAACGCTCGCCGCTGAAGTCATCGCGCGCGACCTGGACCTCGACATGTACCGCATCGACCTTTCTTCCGTCGTGAGCAAGTTCATCGGCGAAACCGAAAAAAATCTCAGGCGTGTGTTTGACGCGGCCGAAGAAGGTGGCGTCGTGCTGCTGTTCGATGAAGCCGACGCGCTGTTTGGCAAGCGTAGCGAAGTGAAAGATAGCCATGATCGCTACGCCAACATTGAAGTCAGTTATCTGCTCCAGCGCATGGAGGCGTACCAGGGATTAGCCATCCTGACGACCAATTTGAAAGCCTCATTGGACCGGTCTTTTCAGAGACGGCTGCGATTTATTGTCAATTTTCC
>Ga0213875_10002064_pt1 | contig 12323 bp, 10 predicted proteins | sample BarmaccomBMRX_R8_FD_160105 | JGI IMG/M metagenome (GOLD analysis project Ga0213875, IMG submission 160105) | Root-associated microbial communities from Barbacenia macrantha in rupestrian grasslands, the National Park of Serra do Cipo, Brazil - RX_R8 | ecosystem: Host-associated > Plants > Roots... | reverse complement strand
GGGGGTCTCGCCTGGCATCACCATCCGCAGCCGTTGGCGTGCCTCGGCCTCGACGTGCGCCGGGTCCGACAGCTGCGACTCGCGGCGCTCCAACTGCTGTTCTGTGGCCTTGAGTTCGGCCTGCCGATTCAGCTCCTGCTGGACCTGTGCATGCTGGGTGAGATAGGTCCGCAACGGAACGGCGACCGTCAGCGCGAGCGCACCGACCACCAGTGCGAGCAGGGCAGCCCGTCTGGTGATCGACAGCCCGAAGGCTCCGCCCGTGCCCTCACCGGAACGAGCTCGTATGCGGCCCCGCGCCGACGGAACGGGAACGCGCGCTGTCCGCCGACGCGGGGAGATGTCCTTCCCGCGCGGCCCACGGCCCTCGCCGTCTTCGCGTCCGGTCACGCGCTGATCAACTCGCCGGGCTGAACCGGGGGAAGGCCAGCTCGCCGGCGTACCGTGCGGCATCTCCGAGGGTCTCTTCGATACGCAGCAGCTGGTTGTACTTGGCCACCCGCTCGCCACGGGCGGGCGCACCGGTCTTGATCTGGCCGACGCCGGTGGCCACCGCGAGGTCGGCGATGGTGGTGTCCTCGGTCTCGCCGGAGCGGTGACTCATCATGGACTTGTAGCCGTAGGAGGTCGCCAGCGACACCGCGTCGAGAGTCTCCGAGAGCGTGCCGATTTGGTTGACCTTCACGAGCAGCGCGTTGGCGGCCCTGCGGGCGAACCCCTCCTCGAGCCGCTCCGGGTTGGTCACGAACAGATCGTCGCCGACCAGTTGCACCTTCCCTCCCAGCTCCTTGGTCAACTGCGTCCATCCGTCCCAGTCATCCTCCGACAGCGCGTCCTCGATGGAGACCAACGGGTAGGCGTCGACCAGCTCGGCGTAGTAGGCGATGAGCTGCTCGGCACTGCGCGCCGACTTCTCGAAGGTGTAGACGCCGTCGGCGTGGAACTCGGTCGCGGCGACGTCGAGAGCGAGCGCGACCTCGCCGCCGACCTTGTAACCGGCCTTCTCGATGGCAACGGTGATCAGGTCGAGCGCCTCGCGATTGCTGGCCAGGCTCGGCGCGAACCCGCCCTCGTCACCGAGGCCGGTGGCAAGCCCCTTGCTCTTCAGCACCGACTTGAGGCTGTGGTAGACCTCGACCCCCCAGCGCAGCGCCTCCCGGAAGGACTCCGCGCCGATCGGGGCGATCATGAACTCCTGGATGTCGACGTCGGTGTCGGCGTGCGCGCCACCGTTGAGGATGTTGAGCATCGGCACCGGGAGGACATGCGCGTTGGGACCGCCGAGATAGCGGAACAGTTCGAGCCCGCTGGACTCCGCGGCGGCCTTGGCGACCGCCAGCGAGACGCCGAGGATCGCGTTGGCGCCGAGCCGGCTCTTGTCCGGCGTGCCGTCGAGGTCGACCAGCTTCTGGTCGACCACCCGCTGCTCAACCACCTCGATGCCGACCAGCTCCGGGCCGATCTCGTCGAGCACGGCGGCGACCGCCTTCTCAACACCCTTACCGTTGTACCGGGCAGCGTCACCATCGCGCAGCTCGACGGCCTCGTGCTCTCCGGTCGACGCCCCGGACGGGACCGCCGCACGCTCCAGCGTCCCGTCGTCGAGCGCGACCTCTACCTCGACGGTCGGATTGCCCCGCGAATCCAAGATCTCGCGCGCACCGACCTGCTCGATGACCGCCACAACCGCTCCTATCCAGCATTCAGGACTCCGCCGCCGCCCAGACTATCCCGGCGGTATCGCCCGGGAGGGTATCCGGGGCGTACGTCATGATTGGGGTGTGACCAAACACATCGGGATCCTGCTCTTCGACGACGTCGAAGAACTCGACGCGGTGGGGCCGTGGGAGGTGCTCGCGTACTGGGTGAACGCTTTCGACGGTGACGGCTACTCGGTGTCCACTGTGTCCCGTACCGGCACGCCAGTCCGCTGCGGGCACGGAATGGTGATCACACCGGACTGTGGTTTCGCCGATGCGCCGCAGTGGGAGGTACTCATCCACCCCGGCGGCAAGGGCGCACAAGCACGAGCCCTCGATCCAGAACACCTCGACTGGGTACGTGCCCAGCGGGAGCGGGTGCCCCTGATGGCGAGTGTCTGCACCGGCGCGCTGGTCTACGCCGCGGCGGGCCTGCTCAAGGGCAGGCCGGCCACCACGCACTGGAGGGCGCTGGACCGCCTCTCCCAACTGGATCCGACCGTTCAGCCACGGCCAGACGAACGGTTCGTCGACGACGGCGACATACTCACCTCCGCCGGGGTGTCCGCCGGTATCGACATGACACTGCACCTGGTCGGTCGGCTGGCCGGAACCGAGCGCGCCCAGCGGATCCGCCATGCCATCCAGTACGACCCTATGCCGCCGGCCTGAGGACACCCGCTGCCCGGCGACGGCAGATCACATCAGGTCTTCCTCGAGGGTCCGCTCGCTCAGCCGGCCGAGCACGTCCGGCAGGTCGCCGGTATGCAGCACGCCCAACCGCTGGGTGGCCCTCGTCAGCGCCACATAGAGATCGTTCCGGCCACGCGGCGACTCCTCGAGAATGCCCTGCGGATCTACCAGCAGCACAGCGTCGAACTCCAACCCCTTCGCCTGCCCGACGGTGAGGGCGACAATCGAACTCTCCAGTTCCGTCTCACCGGTGTCGCCGGAGACGGCATGTCCGGAGAACTCGGGACACCGGGACAGCTCCGCGAGCGCCGCCCGCGAACCGAGCACCGCCAGCCTGCCATCGCCGATCCCGGCCAGTTCACGCTTTGCCGTGGCCGACACCGTCGTCGCAAAGTCGGCGGCAGGCACCCGGGCGTGCCAGGCGGGCAGGCCACTGTCCCGTACCGAGACCGGCGGCACGGCTGAGGGATCGAGGCTGCCAAGGACGTCCCTGGCCACCATCATGATCTCCGCCGGTGTGCGGTAGTTGACGGTCAGTTCCGCAAGCCGCCACCGGTCGGCGACGTACGGGCCGAGCGCCTCCTGCCAGGACGACGTGCCCGCGAGGTCGCCGGTCTGCGCGATGTCGCCGACGACGGTCATCGAGCGGCTCGGACAGCGGCGCATCAGCACCCGCCACGCCATGGGGGACAACTCCTGCGCCTCGTCGACGATGACATGTCCGAAGGTCCACGTGCGATCGTCGGCGGCCCGCTCCGCGGCTGTCAGGTACTCGCTCTGGGCGACCCTGGCCACCAGCGCGTCGGCGTCGAGCATGTCGACGGCCATCAGCACATCTGGATCGGCCTCGTCCTGCAGGTCGAGAATGTCCAGGACACCCTGGGCGTAGGCCAGATCCCGACGGCGCTTGCTCGTCGCCGCGGCCTTGGCCGCGCGGTCGTCCTCGCCGAGCAGTTCGGCCGCCTCGTCCAGCAGCGGCACGTCCGCCGATGTCCACGGCGCGCCCGGCTCACGCCACAGCAGTTCGCGTTCCTGCCTTGACAGCGCCCGCGATGTCGCGGCAAGTCGCTTCGCGGAGGCGAACAAGTCTGTGAGCAGCTGCTCGGGTGTGAGCACCGGCCATAGCTTGTCGATCACCTCAAGGACCGCCGGACTCTCCCGCAGCTCACGGCGAATGTCGGCGATATCGTCGGAACCGAGAAACCGTGCGCCGAGCCGGTCGGCCACCTGACGTGCCAGCGCCGCGATGATCTCCCGCTCGAACACCGGCCTCGCCTGGTTGTGCGGTCTCCTCGACCGCCGGGCGCGCGCTCTTGCCTGTGTGCAGGTGGGGCCGTCCAGCATCAGCGAATCACCGTCGTGGGGCACCTCGATGCCCTCGCGGGGCACCCACTGACGGTCGCGGACGGCCGCGGCGAGCGCGTCGGCCATCCTGAGCCCACCCTTGACCGCGGCGACCTCAGAGGGCTCGACGCCGGTCGCCTTGAGTCCCGGATAGAGTTCGCCGACTGTCGACAGGAGTACGCCGGTCTCACCGAGCGAAGGCAGGACCTGCCCGATGTAGTTGAGGAACGTGGCGTTCGGTCCGACGACAAGCACACCGCGCTTGTGCAGCTGCCGACGGTGGGTGTACAGCAGGTAAGCGGCCCGGTGCAGCGCGACTGCCGTCTTGCCCGTACCCGGGCCACCCTGGACCACCAGGACCCCGCCGAGCTCGGATCGGATGATCTTGTCTTGCTCGGCCTGGATGGTGGCCACGATGTCGCCCATCCGGCCGGTCCTGCTCGCGGTGATCGCGGCGAAAAGGGCGGCCTCACCGATCAGCCCGCCGGTTCGGCCCGCAACGGCGGAATCGAGGTCGAGTATCTCGTCGTCGAGGCCGACCACGATCCTGCGCTTGGTCCTGAGATGACGTCGGCGTAGCACACCGTCCGGGGACGCGGCGGTGGCCAGATAGAACGGCCGGGCCGCCGGGGCCCGCCAGTCCATCAACAGGGGCTCGTAGTCTCCGTCGGTGTCGAAGATCCCCAACCTGCCGATGTGCTGATGCCCGCCGTCGGCGAAGTCCAGCCGGCCGAAGCACAGTCCGTTCTCCACGGCGCTGTACTGGGCCAACTGCTCGGTGTGCAGGGCGGTGGCGGTATCCCGCTCGGACCGGGCCTGCGGAGTTCCACCGGTCTCCAGGAGCACCCTCGCCAGCCTGCGCGAGGTGTCGTCACGAAGGTCGTCGAGGCGGCCGTAGAGCATCGACACGTATTCCTGCTCACGCGCGATTTCCTGTTCATCCGAACCGACACTGCCCGAATTGACCTGGGGATTCGACAATTGACCTCACTTACGCTAGAATTGGTCTCAGAAATCGTTCTCTCGCCAGTTTCCGTGTACTCGGACCCGCGAATATATCAAACAGTTCACGGGGTTTGCATGTCCCCCAGCTCTCCCTGGGGAACAACATGATCTTCCGCGACGTTGGCCAGGTCATGAGTGAGCGCCAAGATCCTGAGCCAGGTGCCTTCGAGGCGTTCCGACGGGCCGAGGAGTTGGTGTCCGCCGGCCGGCCGCTCGACGCACTGCGTGAGCTGCGCCTGGTAATGGATGCCGAGCCGGACTCGCCCAACGTGATGCAGCTCGCCGGCCGCGCCTATCTCAACTCGGCCCAGTTCGGCCGCGCGGAACAGGCTTTTCGGCGACTGGTCGAACGAGATCCGAGCGACCACTACGCGTTGTTCGCCCTCGGCAAGACGCTGCAGCGTCAGGGCCGGCTGACCGAGGCGGTGGCCCGGCTGCGGCTTGCCGTCGCGATGAACCCGCTACCCGAGTACCAGGAGGCACTCGGTGAAGTCAGCACCGGAATCGCCCTGCGCGCGAAGCGGAACTCCGACGGGCTGACGGGGTGAGCCAGCGCACGAAGTCTGTTCGTCCGAACAGTTCGGCGGCACCGAATCAGTCTGCGCCGGCGCCGAGCGTGAGCGCGTCCGCGATGAAGGACAGCTCCCGTTCCATCCGGACCCGCCCCTGTTCCACATCACTGGCATGCCGCGCGATGGAATGCTGGTAACTGACTGCCAGCGCGAGCAGCTCGGCCGCGCTGTCGACGTCCGAGCGGACCGCGGGGTCATAGGCGGCCGAGATCACCTCGCGAATCAGTTCGACCAGACGCCGGAACCGTCGCTGAAGGGCCTCGCGCACGACGTGGTGGGTATCCGCCTCCCGCCACAGCAGGCTGCGCAGCAGTGGTGAGGACTCCTGCCAGCGGTCGAGTTCAGCCAGCAGCCGACGCAGACTCGTGGCCACGTCTCCGGCCAACACGACATGCTCCGGTCGGATGTCTTGGTCCGGTAACCGGTCGACGAGCGCGACGAGCAGATCAGCCTTGCGCCGGAAGTAATAGTGCACGAGACCCTTGGGCACGCCGGCCAGCTCGGCGATCCTGGACGTCGGGGTGGCCTCGAACCCGGATTCGGAAAAGAGGTTCTCGGCCGCGGTCAGGATGCGCTCGCGTGCGGAGGTGTCCTCTCCGTCTTGGCCTCTCCTCATCCTCGACAACGTACCTCTCCGTGCACCGGGTGGGCCCACGGCCGAAGCCGTGGGCCCCGAACTCAGTGCGATCCTGCCATTCCGCGGTGCGCCTGGGTGGCCACGGGTAGCGCGACAACGCCGGCGGCCACGGCCAGCACGCCGCCAACCCAGGAGACCCACGCCGCGCCCGTCATCGTCGTGTAGCCCATCACGAACGGTGCGAGGAACAACAGCACACCGAGCGCTATCTGAATCCACTCTCCGGCGATCGTGCCGGGCGTGCCCAGCGAGAACAGACCATCGAGAGCGACAAGGACACCAAGTACGACCATCGACCACGTCGCCGCGGCCGATGTCTCCACCACCAGCGTCGACAGCGCCACGATGGCACCGAGCACCACTTCCGCCCAGTCCTGCCACCTGGTCCACGCCTTGGCCATGCAGACCACCTCCGAACTCGTGCGGTGTCCCCTATGGTGCGCCTTGGTTGGCCAGCCGGTCAAGAACGCTGAATCGGGTGAACCTGGGGAGGGCATCCGGCGGGAACACGCTGATTCAGAAGTATGGGAGGAGCCGAGTCGCTTATTCCACGCACACCGTCCATTCGACAACGGGAAGATCAACATAATAGTCACTGACGTCCTCACGCCAACGGGCGAATTCCTCGGAACGGAAGAAGCCCTCGGTGAGCGACTCGAGGTTTTCCCACTCCGCGACGATACGAAAACATGCTGGGTCGGTAATGCCGCGGACCAGCCGTAACGATCGGCAGCCGGGAACCTTGAGTACGTACTCGAAGTTGCGTCGACAGGCGGCAACGAAGAGCTCTTGCCGCCCAGTATGTATCAGGATCTCCGCAACCACCACGATCACGCGCGTACTATGCCACGCCGCGTTTCAGCACCCCGATACGGTGTCAAACCACTCGACAATGGTGGCGGCGAATCGCCCTGTCGAAATGACACCGATCGCCACCCTAGTTCGCGCCGAGACTGACCTTGCCGTACGCCTCGGCGCTGCTGAATACCGACTGGCCGTATTCCGTGGAGTTGTTGTACGACAACACCGCCGTCCACCAGTTGGCCGGCACGGCGAGGTCGCCGCCGACCGCGCACAGGTAACGGGCCGCCGCGTTGCTCGCGTCATCGACGTTCTGCGGATCCGGCTCGGCGCCGTCACCGCTGACCCGCACGCCCCACCGCCGCCAGGTCTGCGGGGTGAACTGCATCGGGCCGATCGCGTGGTCCCACACCGGGTCACCGTCAAGCACTCCCCGGTCCGTGTCGGGCACCGCGAGGACGCCGGGAGAACCATCGAGGGTCGGACCAATCAGTGGTTTGCGCTCTCTGCCATTGTCGGCCACCTCATTTCCCCCGTAGCGACCGTGTCGCGACTCGATCCGCCCCACCGCGGCCAGAGTCGTCCAACTCAGATGGCAGCCCGGGGCGCTGGCCCCGATGGCAAGGGTCGCCCTCGCGTAGGCGGTGAGCACCCGCGGTGGCACATCGGTGACAGAGGACAGATACGTCACCCAGCCCTGGAACGTCTGCCGTGGCGGGACCACCGGCACCTCCGGCGCCGGTATCGCGGAGGCCGGATCCGGCACGGCCGCGCGTGGCCGCACGTCCAGCTGAGGCACGACGAACGGTGGCGGCCCTGACGGGCCTCGCGGAGGAGGCGGCGGCGTCCTACCCAGGAAGGCCAGCATCACGATGGCACCAGCCCCAAGCAGGAGCACGAGCACGACGAGAAAAAGCCTGCCGAACCGGCCGTCCACGCTCACCCGGCGCCGCGGTTGCCGAGGCCCACCAGACGGCCACAGCGGAACCGTCGGGTCGGCCTGCGGGCGCGGTGGGGTAGAGCGAGCCATACCGGCCAGGCTACGGCGAGACAGGCCAGTACCGTCGCCAATCGTCCGCACTCAGCGCGGCCGGGTCGGCTCCGCCCTGCTTGGCGGCCTGTTCCGCCTGTCTGACTCGCGTGGCGAACGCGCGCGCCACCCGGCGCAGTTCAGCCTCCGGATCCTCACCGGCGAGCCGTGCCAACGCGGCGACCGTGAACAGGGTGGCACCGGTGCCGTCATCGTTGACGGCCGCGAACACGTCCGTCACGGAACGCGAGCCGTCGGGCAGGCCAACGGGAAACAGCTCGGCGGGAAGGCCCGCCTTGGCCGCCCGATGTGCGAGCTTCGCCGCAAGCGCGATCGCCGGTTGGCCGAGTGCGACACCATCGACGCTGGACTCGCGACGCTTCTCGGCCTGCTTGAGCTCGTCCCAGCGACGGTCGTGGTTGTCGAGAAGTTCCCCATCCAAGTCTTCGGCGCCCGACTCGTCGGCCGCGAACACGTGCGGATGACGGCCGACCAGCTTGTCGACCAGATCGGCCGCGACCGAATCCGCGTCGAAGGAGTCCGTCGGATGCTCCGCGGCCAGCCTGGCGTGGAACAACACCTGGAGCAGGACGTCACCCAGTTCCTCGCGCAGCGCCTTTCTGTCGCCGTCCTCGATGGCCTCGAGCAGTTCGTAGGTTTCCTCGACCAGGTACTGGCGCAGTGAGTCGTGGGTCTGCGCGGCATCCCACGGACAGCCACCGGGCGAGCGGAGCGTGTCCATCACCGCGACCGCGTCGAGTAGCCTCGCCCCGGCCGGCTCCGGTGTGGTGATCACGGTGGCACCGGCTTCGCACAGCGCCGTCGCCATCGGGTCGTCCGGGGTGGTGGCGAGGAGGACGGGACTGGTTTCGGCGAGCAGGTCCGCCGGCGATCCCGGCGATCGGGCGTCCAGGGCCTGCCGGATCTCCTCGGGAACATCCTGGCCGGCGTAGACCACACCGGCCGTGCGCAGCACCGGCATCGCGGCCGCCGGCAGCACGGGGCCGAGCCGCGCACTGAGCAGGATCACGGTCCCGCCCGTGGCGTCACCGTTCGAAACGGTCACCGGTTCTCGGGGTGGCTGCCCGCGGCGAGCACGAGTCCGATGGTCTCGTCGTCACTGGGCGCCAACCCGACATTGAGCGGATCCCACACCCCGTATCGGGGATTGACCTTCAACCCGATCTGCTGTGCGTACCGGCCCATCATGAGCTGGCCCTGCTGCTCGAGCATCTGCGGGCTGACACCTTGACCGGGATCGACGGCCGGTGCGTTGTCATTGCGCGCCTTGACATAGCCGACCAGCCATGCCGCCCCACCGTTCTGTACCTGGTAGGCAACCACGGTGCCGGCGTCGACGCCGAACAGCGACGCGAGTGCGGGATCGGAATTGGTCGCGGACAAGGTCTGGTCCATCAGCGTGGTGCCACCGACGCCGGCCGCCTTCAGCAGGGTGCCGGCCCGACCCGGGTCGGCCGCAACCCGCCTGGCCAGCGCGGTCGCGGTCGTCTTGTCATCGACAACCGCGACATCGACGGTGACCGCGGACTTGGCGGCGTACTTCTTGCCGAGCCCGGTGAACACGGCGGTGTCCCACAGGTATCGCCGGAACTGCTCGCCATTGAGGGTCAACGGCACCTCCTGCAGGAACTGCGGACCCTTGCCGCCCGCCTGGGCGTAGTCGCGGTCGACCTGCCGCTGGTCGACCTGGATGCCCTCCCGTGCGGCCAACTGTGTCGTCAACTCGTGCCAGACCGACAACTGCACGATCAGCCTGGCGACCTGGTCGAACTTGCCGGCCTTCTGCAGTTCCCGGGCCTCCGGCTCGGCAACCAGCTCCTGGGTGATCTGCTGTTGCACGTCATCCAGCGTGACGATGTGGTCGCCCACGATCGCGGCGGCGCCGACCTGTCCCTGGCTGGTATCGCACCCGGCGAGCAGCGCGCCGGTTGCCGCGCAGGCGGCGAGCAGGATCACTGGACGACGAATGGCAAGCCTCACGGTTGGCTACCCTCTCACAGTGTTCTCGGGCCGTGTGCCGCGGCCGGCTCGGTCTCGGGGGACTTCGCAGCGGTAGGTGCCGCCGCCAGCGCGTCGAGGAACGCCAAACACCAGTCGAGCAGTTCCCGGTCACGCAGCGCGGGTGCGCCGATCCGCCCGCCCGCCGGTCCCTCGGTCGGCCTCGGCACCGAGACGACCCGCGTCGCCGGCTTGTACACCGCCTTGGGGTAGAGCCTGCGCATCCTGACCAGCTGGGAATCCCGCAGGTCCAGTGGCGCGAACCGGATGACGCTGCCCTGGGTGGCGACCTCGGCGACCCCGTGCCGCCGGCACGACTGGCGGAAGCGGGCGATCGCGAGCAGGTTGTCGACCGGCGAAGGCGGTGACCCGTACCTGTCCCGCAGCTCCTCGGCCACGGCACTCAGCGCGGGCTCGTCGACAGCGGCGGCGATCTTGCGGTATGCCTCGAGCCGAAGCCGCTCACCAGGCACGTAGTCGTGCGGGATGTGCGCGTCGACAGGCAGGTCGACACGCACATCCGCCAGGTCCTCACCGTCGTCGTCGGTCTGCGCGCCGGCGTGCCGCCGGAACGCCTCCACCGCCTCGCCCACCAACCGGACGTACAGGTCGAAGCCGACACCGGCGATATGCCCCGACTGTTCGGCACCGAGGATGTTGCCGGCACCGCGGATCTCCAGATCCTTCATCGCCACGGCCATCCCGGCGCCGAGCTCGGTGTTCTGCGCGATGGTCGCCAGTCGGTCGTGTGCCGTCTCGGTGAGCGAACCGTCCCGTGGATAGAGGAAGTAGGCGTATCCCCGTTCGCGTGCCCTGCCGACCCTGCCGCGCAGCTGGTGCAGCTGCGCGAGGCCGAGCAGGTCTCCACGCTCCACGATCAGCGTGTTGGCATTGGAGATGTCCAGTCCGGTCTCCACGATTGTGGTGCACACCAACACGTCGAAGTCACGGTCCCAGAAGCCTTCGATGATCTTTTCCAGCCGATCCTCGTTCATCTGGCCGTGCGCGGTGGCGACCTTGGCCTCGGGCACGAGCTCGCGGACACGCCGGGCAGCCTTCTCGATCGAGGACACCCTGTTGTGCACGTAAAAGACCTGGCCGTCGCGCAGCAGCTCGCGGCGGATCGCGGCGGCGACCTGCTTGTCGTCGTACCCGCCGACGTAGGTCAGGATCGGATGCCTGTCCTCGGGCGGGGTGAGGATGGTCGACATCTCGCGGATGCCGGCGAGACTCATCTCCAGGGTGCGTGGGATCGGTGTCGCCGACATCGTGAGCACGTCGACGTGCGTGCGCAGTGCCTTGATGTGCTCCTTGTGCTCGACGCCGAAGCGCTGCTCCTCATCGACCACGACGAGGCCGAGATCCTTGTAGCGCACCCCCGTCTGTAGCAGTCGGTGGGTACCGATGACGATGTCGACCTCGCCGTCGGCGAGTCCACGGAGGACCTGCTCGGCCTCGCCGGGATCGGTGAACCGGGACAGCCCCCTGACCTGGACCGGAAACGCGCGCATCCGCTCGGTGAAGGTGTTGAGGTGCTGCTGGGCGAGCAGCGTTGTCGGTACGAGCACGGCGACCTGCTTGCCGTCCTGCACCGCCTTGAACGCCGCCCGAACCGCGATCTCGGTCTTGCCGTAGCCGACGTCACCGCAGATCACCCGGTCCATCGGGACCGCCCGCTCCATGTCGGCCTTGACCTCGTCGATCGCGGCAAGCTGGTCCGGGGTCTCGATGAAGGGAAAGGCGTCCTCCAGTTCGCGCTGCCACGGACTGTCCGGGGCGAACGCGTGGCCGGGCGCGGACTGCCGAGCGGCGTAGAGCTGCACCAGCTCGGCCGCGATCTGCTTGACCGCCTTACGCGCCTTCGCCTTGGTGTTCTTCCAGTCCGAGCCGCCGAGCCGGTTCAGTGAGGGCAGCTCCCCGCCGACATAGCGGGAGACCTCGTCCAACTGGTCGGTGGGAACGAAAAGGAGGTCAGGCTGACTGTGCCGTTTTCCGGGCTTGCTCGCCGCGTACTCCAGGACGAGGTACTCACGGGTCGCGCCGGCGACAGTGCGCTGCACCATCTCGACGTACCTGCCGATGCCGTGCTGCTCGTGCACCACATAGTCGCCCGACCGCAGCGCGAGCGGGTCGACCGCGTTGCGGCGCCTGGACGGCAACCGGGAGACGTCCCGGAGCGAGGACGTCGACGTGCCGCCGCGACCACCGGTGAGGTCGGTCTCGGTGAGCACGACAAGAGCTGGCTCGCCAATGACGAATCCGTCCTCCAGCGAACCGCGCACAACGGTGACCACGCCGGGCCGCGGCACCGTGCAAAGACCGTCCTGTGCGAGCCATGCGGGCACCTCGGCTTCAGCGAGCCGCTCGACGGCGCGCTGCGCCGTGCCGGCACCCGGCACGACGAGCACGGCAACGCCGCCGGCCGCGGTGTGCCCGCGAAGGTCGGCGAACGCGCGGTCGACGTCTCCCCGATAGGACTCCACCGACGAGATCTCCAGTCGCTGCACATCGTCGACCTCGGT
>Ga0213875_10002063_pt1 | contig 12325 bp, 13 predicted proteins | sample BarmaccomBMRX_R8_FD_160105 | JGI IMG/M metagenome (GOLD analysis project Ga0213875, IMG submission 160105) | Root-associated microbial communities from Barbacenia macrantha in rupestrian grasslands, the National Park of Serra do Cipo, Brazil - RX_R8 | ecosystem: Host-associated > Plants > Roots... | reverse complement strand
GGCCGCCGCCGCAGCCCGGTTTTTCGGTATTGATTTCCCGCGCTCATGGAACTTTCGGTCGTTATTCCGGTCAAGAACGAGGCCGGCAACATCGCTCCTCTTGTTGCCGAGATCGGCACCGCGCTCAACGGTCGCACGACTTATGAGATCGTCTATGTCGATGACGGCAGCACCGACGCCAGTGTCGCCGAAATCAACCATCTACAGAAGGTTCTGCCACAGCTGCGGCTGGTTCGGCACGCATCGAGCTGCGGCCAGAGCGCCGCGGTCCGCACCGGCGTGAGGGCCGCGCGAGGCGACTGGATCGCCACCCTTGATGGCGATGGCCAGAACGATCCGGGCGATATCCCGGCGCTGCTGAACCTCGCTCGTGCGGCACCCGCGATGCCGCCGCTGCTGATCGCCGGGCATCGCACCCAGCGCAAGGACACCTGGTCGAAGCGCACGGCATCGCTCGCTGCCAATGCGATCCGCCGCCGCTTGTTGCACGACGACACTCCCGATACCGGCTGCGGCCTGAAGCTGTTTCCGCGCAGCCTGTTCCTTGATCTGCCGTATTTCGACCATATGCACCGGTTCTTGCCGGCCCTGGTGTTGCGAGCTGGCGGTATCGTGCGTTCGGCCCCGGTCAATCACAGGTCACGGCAACGCGGGGTATCGAAATACGGCAATCTGGATCGCCTGCTGGTGGGGATCAGCGACTTGCTCGGCGTGATGTGGCTGTATCGGCGCTCCAGCCGTCCGCAAATCGTTCTGCCCGAAGCCACAACGTCCAGCGATATCGGCACAGCGATATCCACGACCCGAGTCGAGGAGCCGGTATCGTGAAGCGTGGGGTCGGTCGCCTTCTCGTTCTGCTGGCTCTGCTCGCAGGGGCCGGCACGGCTTGGTATTGTCGCGGCGGGATCAACGTCGACGCGGTAACGAGCTGGATCTCCGGCCATCCGGCGGCGCCTCTCGTCTTTCTCGGCATCCACATCCTGGCTAGCCTGTTCTTTGTGCCGCGGACCTTGCTTGCCATTGCCGCGGGGCTGCTATTTGGCATGTGGTGGGGGATCGTATGGGCTGCGCTCGGCAGTGTCGCCGGCGCGGTCGCCGGGTTTCTTGTAGCCCGCTACATCGATGCCGGATTCGTCGCGCGCGCCAACCCGACCCGCCTTGCCGCCCTGCTGGCGAAGGTCGAGCGCGGCGGCTGGCGCATGGTGGCGGTGGTTCGGCTGGTGCCGATCATCCCCCATAGCCTGACCAATTATGCTCTGGGGCTGACCCGCCTCGACCTCGCCAGCTACGCCCTCGGCTCGATGCTCGGGCAGTTGCCGCTGACCATTGCCTATGTTGATTTTGGCGCGGCTGGCGGCAGGGCACTGCTCGGCGGCGGCAACTGGCAGCACGAGGTATTGTGGCCCAGCCTGATCGGTCTGGCGGCGCTGGCGCTATCGATCGCGATCCCGGCGCTGATGCGACGCCGCCTGCTGGCAGAGCGCGTCTGACAGGCCCCGTCTAGATCCCTAACGCCTCACCGATCTTGTCGGCGGCCTTGAGACCGTGTCCGGTCACGACGACGACCGTCGTATCATCGGGCCGGATCGTGCCGCTCTTGAGCAGCATCGTCACCGCCGCGGCGCCGGTCGCCGAGGTCGGTTCGACAAACAGGCCGAGCCGGCCCAGCGCGACGACCGCCGGCGCGATATCGCGTTCCGGCACCGCGATGACACCGCCGCCGGAGCGGCGCAGCGCGCCAAGAACCTCGGCCATGCGCACCGGCTTCACCGTGGCGATGCCATCGGCCATTGTCGGTTGCGGGACGATCGGCACATAGTCGTTACCGCCAGCTTCCCAGGCAGCAGCGAAAGCGGCGCAATTCTCGGCCTGCACCGCGAAAAGACGCGGTCGCCGTGTGATCTCGCCGGTTCGTTCGAGTTCGTCAAAGCCGCGCTCCAGCCCCAGGATGTTGCTGCCGTACCCGGTAGGCACGACGATGTTGTCGGGCAGCGCGAACCCGAGCTGTTCCCACAACTCGTAGGCCAGGGTCTTGGTGCCCTCGATAAAGAAGGGCTGCCAGTTGTGGCTGGCGTAGAAGCTTTCGCCGGACGCGGCGGCCGCCAGGGCCGCGTCGGTGACCGCCTGGCGCGTGCCGGGCACTGCCATGACCTCGGCGCCGGAGGCCGCGATCTGCACCACTTTGCCGCGCGGCGCCGTCGCCGGCACAAAGATGCGACATGCCAGCCCCGCCGCGGCGGCGTAGGTGGCGATCGACGAGCCGGCATTGCCCGAGGAATCCTCGTGGATTGGCCCCACGCCGACCTCGCAAAGATGCGCCAACATCACCGCCGTGCCGCGATCCTTGAAAGAGCCGGTCGGCATCTGCGATTCCAGCTTGAAGCGCAGTTCGGCGCCTTGCCACCGGCGCGTCACCAACGGCGTCAGCCCTTCGCCGAGGGAGGCGCGCGGCGGGCCGGCCAGGGCCAGTGCGGCGCGATACCGCCACAGCGACGGCTCGGCACGGTCGATATCGCCGCGCCCGATGCCCAAGGCGGGCACCAGGTTGAGATGGCTGCCGCAGGCACAGTGCCAGACCGGCCGGTCGGCAGCCGTGGTCCGGCCGCAGGCAGGACATCCGTAGAGGGCTGGCGTCACGCGGCAGCGGCGATCAGCGGCGCCAGAAAACTGCGCAGGGTCGGCGACCATTTGGCGTGCTCGGGACCGCTCGACGTGTGCCCGAGATCGCTGTCGAGTTCGAAATACTGCGCCTCGACCCCGGCCGCCTTGAGCCCGTCGATGACCTCCGGCGCGATCTTGGGCGGAAACAGCGCGTCGCTGCGGCACAGCACATAGAGCACCTTGGCCTTGATCGCGGAGAATTGCGGCCGCGTGTCGAAGCCGAGCAGGGCGCGCCGCAGGATGATCATCGAGTTGGCGTCCCATTTGGCGGCCCAATTCGCGGCGACCTCGCGCAATGCCTTTTCGCGGTCCGCCGCGTCCGGGAAGCGCACCTTCAGATTGTCGTCCATGCCATAGCGCTTCAGGGTCGCGACGCGAATATCGGTCAGCACCGTCTTGGCGCCCCCTTTGCCGTAATAGCGTCCGCCATGCCACTCCGGATCGGTCGCGAGCTGCGCTTCCAGCTCAGCCAGCTGCTTGTCGGTGTTGACCGAGGCCCAGGGCGCCGTGTTGACCGGTACGATCCCGTCCATGAAGTCGGGATAGGCGACGGCCCATTGGAACGACTGATAGCCGCCATAAGACGGCCCCGCCACCGCGACGAGATGCTTGATCCCCAGCGAGTCGAGCAGCGCCTTTTGCGCCTCGACGATGTCGCGTACGGTGATGTGCGGAAAATCGGGGCCGTAAGGCTGGCCGGTTTTCGGGTTGATGCTCGCCGCATTGGTCGAGCCGAAAGATGAGCCGAGGATGTTGCTCGCGACGATAAACAGCTTGTCGGTATCGAACGGCTTGCCCGGTCCGATCAACCCATCCCACGACCCCGGCTGGTTATTGTTGGCGGGGTTGCGGCCGGCGGCATGATGGCTGCCGGTGTAGCCATGGGTGATCAGCACCGCGTTGCGGCCATGCGGCGCCAGCGTCCCGTAGGTCTCGTAGGCGATGGTCGCTTCCGGCAACACCTCGCCCTTAGTCAGCCGCAAGTTGCGAATTGTGAAAAACCGGTCCTCCACCGCGCCGACATCGCCGGTACGCAAGGGCATGGCGTCGTTCATCTGCATCTCCTCCACGTCGCATCGGATGTAATTCTGCTCCCGCAGGCTCGCGGCTGTCACCGCCGGCGTGCCCGCGATTGCGTCGGGGGCGCCGCAATGACATAGCTAGCGCCTGACGAGGCTGCTGTCTTGCGAGGTGCGATGCGCGGTTTGCTGCCGGTTCTTCTGCTCTTGTCGGTGGCAGCCTGCGACGATGTCGCGGGGCCAGCCGCGGTGCCTCAGACGCAGGTCCAGGTGGGCTTTCCCTCGAACGGCCTGACCGACACGATCCATGTCCAGGCGATCGATCAGCGTCCATTGCGGGCCGCAGTTCTCGTCGCGCCGGACGGCACCACGACACCGGCCAGCACGCTCAATGTCAGCGCCCAGCCGGAGCTCGCTACCGGGCAGCGGCAAGCCAACAATCCTTATCAAAGCGCGTTGCTGGGCGGCAGCGATAGCAGCGCTGCCTTCGTTGCCCCTCACCCGCAAGCCATGGCGGCGCTGCAAAGCAGCGAGCAGCTTCTCGCGATGGGCTCGACGGCCGATATTCCGCTGCCAGACCCCGTGGCCTATCGCCGCGACTGGTTGCGATATCGCGTGCGGCTCACATTTGGAATACCACCGAACGCCGAGACCGGCGACATCGCCGCACCAGCCCCACCACCAGCAGGTCCTTAAACAGGAGCGGATTTTTCGCACAGGCCGCTGGTTAAAATTGAGCCCGGAGGCGTGTGGCGTCGGACGGCGGATAGCGCGCCCCCTGCTGCGCTTGCCCCGTCGCTGAAGGCAGCCCTACTGTGCCAGGGCAGCATCGGTGTTCGGGCTGGAGGCTTATGAATGAATATCCGCGACGGATTTGTCGGGACGATTGGCAACACGCCGCTGATCAAGTTGCGGCATGCGTCGGAAGCGACTGGCTGCACCATCCTCGGCAAGGCGGAATTCCTGAACCCAGGCGGCTCGATCAAGGACCGGGCGGCGCTGGCGATCATCATGGATGCCGAAAAGCGCGGCGTGTTGCGGCCGGGCGGGGTGATCGTCGAAGGAACCGCGGGGAATACGGGTATAGGCTTGGCATTGGTCGGCAAGGCGCGCGGCTATCGCACCGTAATCGTGATGCCAGAGACGCAGAGCCAGGAAAAGAAGGACATGCTGCTGCTGTGCGGCGCCGATTTGCGGCTGGTGCCGCAGGTGCCCTATAGCGATCCGAACAACTACGTGCGCTTTTCGGGCCGGCTGGCCGAGGAACTGGCGGCGACCGAACCGAATGGCGCCATCTGGGCCGACCAATTCGACAACCTCGCCAACCGGCAGGGGCACTACGAAACTACCGGCCCTGAAATCTGGGAACAGACCGGCGGCAAGGTCGATGGATTTGCCTGTGCCGTCGGCACCGGCGGTACGCTGTCCGGGGTCGGGATCGCGCTGCGCGAGCGCAATCCGGACATCAAGATCAGCCTCGCCGATCCGATGGGATCGGGCATCTTCAGCTGGTACGCGCGCCATGAGTTCAAGCCGGAAGGCAGCTCGATCACCGAAGGCATCGGCAACAATCGCGAAACCAGGAACCTCGATGGCTTCGCCCCCGATGACCAATACCAGATCAGCGACGAGGAAATGCTGCCTGTCCTGTTCAACCTGATCGAGGAAGAGGGGCTTGTGCTCGGCGGCTCGAGCGGGATCAATGTGGTTGGCGCGATCCGCCTCGCGCGTGAGTTGGGCCCAGGGCATACGGTCGTTACCGTGCTGTGCGACTCGGGCACGCGGTATCAGTCAAAGCTCTACAATCCGGCCTTTCTGCGCGAGCACCATCTGCCGCTGCCCCGCTGGCTCGACAGCTGAGCGACAATGGCTGACGCGACCGATGTCGCGGCGATGCGCGCGGCCCTCGGGCTGGCGCGGCGGGGGCTGGGGCGGGTCTGGCCAAACCCGGCGGTCGGCTGCGTCATCGTCAGGAATGGACACATCATTGGCCGCGGCTGGACCCAGGCGGGCGGCCGTCCGCATGCTGAAACCGAGGCTCTGTCGCGCGCCGGCGCGGGCGCGCGCGACGCCACCGCCTATGTCACCCTCGAACCGTGCAGCCATTGGGGCAAGACGCCGCCCTGTGCCGACGCGCTGATTCAGGCGGGCATCCGCCGCGTCGTGGGCGCTGTCGTCGACCCCGATCCGCGGGTGGCGGGAAGCGGACTGAGGCGGCTGCGCGACGCCGGGATCGCCGTCGAACACGGTGTGTGCGAGGCTGAAGCGGCCGAGATCAATGCCGGCTTCTTCCACCGCGTGCGGCTCGGCCGGCCGCTGGTGACGCTGAAACTCGCGACCTCGCTCGATGGGCGGATAGCAACCGCGTCGGGCGAGAGCCGCTGGATCACTGGGGCGGCGGCACGCGAACGCGGCCATCTGCTGCGCGCGACGCATGATGCAATACTGGTCGGCACCGAAACCGCGTTGACCGACGACCCCGAGCTGACCTGCCGCCTCGGCGGCATGGCGGCGCGCTCGCCGGTGCGCGTGGTGCTCGATCGACGCTCCCGGCTGCCGCTCCACTCGCGGCTGATCACCGGAGCGCGCAACGCCCGAACCTGGATCGTCACCGCGCCCAGCGCCGACCCGGCGCGGCAAGCAGCGTTGACTGCGGCGGGGGTCGAGATCATCCCGCTGACTGCTATCGACGCCGGCACGTTCAACCTAGCCGGCGTTCTGCAAGCGCTCGGCGCTCGTGGCGTCACCCGGCTGTTGGTTGAAGGCGGCGGCCGACTCGCGGCGGCGCTGCTGGTCGCCGGACTGGTCGATCGCCTGGCGTGGTTTCACGCGCCGGTCCTGCTCGGCGGCGTAGGAATTCCGGCAATAGCCGTGCTCGGCACGGACAGATTGGCCGATGCACCGCGCTTTGAGCGCATCGCATCCGAGCCGCTTGGCGCCGATACAGTCGCCATCTTCCGCGCGTCAGCCCCCTAGGATGTGCGAATGGCGCTGGCGCATTGCCGCCCGCGCTCCTAGCTTAGGGGCATGTTCACCGGGATCATCACCGATGTCGGGCGCGTCCGACGCCTGAAACAGACCGACCACGGTCTGGATTTGACCCTGGCGACAACGTTCGAGATCGCGAGCATTGAGCTTGGCGCTTCTATCGCCTGTTCCGGCGTCTGCCTGACCGTCGTGTCGCTGGAAGACGACGCGTTCACCGTGCAGGCTTCGGCCGAGACACTGGCATGCTCGACGCTCGGCCAATGGCGCGAAGGCAGCGCCGTCAATCTGGAACGCGCCCTGAAGGTAGGCGATGAATTGGGCGGGCACATCGTTTCCGGTCATGTCGATGGCGTCGCGCACCTGCGCGAGCGACGCCCCGAGGGCGAGTCGTTCCGCATGGTGATCGAGGCGCCCGGCGATCTGCTGCCGTTTGTCGCGCCGAAGGGCTCGGTCGCGCTCGACGGGATCAGCCTGACGGTCAACGAGGTCACCGCCGACCATTTTGGCGTCAACATCATTCCCTACACTCTGGCGCATACCAGTCTTGGTGAAGCCGAGCCGGGACAGCGCCTCAATTTCGAGATAGACCCGCTCGCGCGCTACGTCGCTCGTCTGCTTGACGCGCGCGGGCAAACCGGAGCCGGACCCTGACATGAGTCGACCGCCGCACCTTCTTCTCGTCGAGGCGCCGTATTACAGCCATATCGCGGCGATGCTGCGCGAGGGCGCCAAACGCGCCATCGACGCGGCCGGCGCCACCTGCGAGATCGTCTCGGTCCCGGGCGCCTTTGAGGTACCCGCCGCGATCGCGATCGCGGCGCGCAGCGTCGACCGCTTTGACGGGTATGTCGGGCTCGGCTGCGTCATTCGCGGCGAGACCACCCATTTCGACCATGTCTGTACCGAGAGCGCGCGCGGCATGCAGGATCTGGCGGCGCGGGACGGGTTGGCGATCGGCTATGGCATTCTGACCTGCGACAACGAGGCCCAGGCATTGCCGCGCGCCGATCCCGATAAGCGGGACAAAGGCGGCGAGGCAGTGCGTGCCTGCCTTGCGCTGATCGACCTACGCAGATCTTTCCAGGGTACGACTTGAAGGCCGGGCCGCCGCCCGAGGTTGCTGTGACAGAGAGCCAGCCGCGACGCGGCGGTGGCGGGCGGCGGCGCAGCATCGCGCGGCTCGCCGCTGTGCAGGCGCTATATCAGCTCGAACTTAACCCGGGTCGCGGCGCCGATGCTGTCGTGCGCGAATTTGTAGGGCACCGGCTCGGCCGCGAAATCGACGGCGATGTTTATGGCGAGGCGGACGAAGCACTGTTCGCGGATATTGTGCGGGGCGTCGTCGGCGACCGCGAGCGCCTTGACGAGACCCTGTCGGCGGCGCTCAGCGAGGAATGGCCGCTTGGCCGCCTTGAGACGATCCTGCGGGTGATCCTTGAGGCAGGCGCCTATGAACTGGCCCAGCGCCCGGACATCCCGCCGCGGGTCACGCTGGCCGAATATGTCGGTATCGCCCATGCCTTCTTCACCGGCAAGGAACCCGCACTTGCGAATGGTGTCCTCAACCGGCTCGCGCGCGCCTTGCGGCCGAGCGACATGTAGGGCGGGGTGAGCGGCCCCGCCCCCAGCGTCGGAGAGTTTGGCCGGATCGCCCGGTATTTTGCGCCATTGGCCGGGCCGGGCGGGCTGGGACTGACCGACGACGCGGCCCTGATCGACTGCCGGCCGGGGCATCGCTTGGTGATGACCGCCGATGCCATCGTTGAAGGCGTTCATTACCTCTCCAGCGACCCACCTGAGCTGATCGCCCGCAAACTGCTGAGGGTCAATCTGTCTGATATCGCCGCGATGGGAGCGCGGCCGCTGCATTATCTGATGACCGCGGCACTGCCGCGACACATCGATGATGACTGGGTCGGCCGGTTCGCTGCGGGTCTCGCCGAGGATCAGCGCCAGTTCGGGGTCGATCTGCTTGGTGGCGACTCCGTTTCGACACCTGGACCCGCGACCTTCTCGCTGACCGCCATCGGCGAAGTGGCGGCCGGCGCCGAAATCCGCCGCGGCGGCGCGCAGCCAGGCGATCGGGTATGGGTGAGCGGCACAATCGGCGACGCTTATCTCGGTCTGCAGGCGCTGAACGGCACATTGCCGATCGAGGCCGACCCCGAGCGCGCGTCGTTTGTGCGTCGCTATCAGCTTCCTGAACCACGCACCGCGCTTGGCCCGCGCCTTACCGGTATCGCGCATGCCATGCAGGATGTCTCGGATGGCCTCCTGGCCGATCTGGGGCACATCTGCGAGGTGTCCGGCGTTGCCGCGACCGTGAGCGCCGCGCGAATACCACTCTCGCCCCCGGCGCGCCGCGCCGCCCCCATGGATTCCGCGCTGATCGTGGCGCTGGCGACGGGCGGCGATGATTACGAGTTGCTATTTACCGCCCCGCCCGCTGCAGATGCCGCGCTCGCAGAGCTTGCTGCGGAACTCGGCACTCCGCTCACCACGATCGGGGCAATCATTCCTGGCTGTGGCGTCCGGCTGCTGGATGAGTCAGGAGCAGAGATGCCCGTGGCGTTGGCCGGTTATCGGCATCTCTAGAGGCTTCGAAGCCTCGCATTCGAGCTGGGGTTCGTGCGGCGATGTGCCTATCGGCAAGCGTCGTAGGAGCAACACCGAGAGTTGCCGAAAAACCCGGCATCTGGCATGGTGCGGTTTAGCTCTGACCTGCCCCCGCCGCGCAGGGCGCGCGGTTGCGGGCGGGTCTTTGTGCGTTGATGACTGCCTTTGAGGAAACCTTACTGATGGCGTCGGCCTATATTCTCGTCATTGCCTGCGGTGTGCTGGCGCTGGCGTACGGCTTGGTGACGAGCCGCAGCGTTCTGGCGGCCAATGCCGGGAACGCCCGTATGCAGGAGATTTCCGGCGCCGTCCAGGTCGGAGCCAGTGCCTATCTCAACCGGCAATATAGCACGATCGCCATTGTCGGCGTTGTGGTGTTGATCATCCTGGGGCTGACACTGGGCATCTGGGTGGCGCTCGGGTACCTGATCGGCGCCGTATTGTCGGGCGCGGCCGGTTATGTCGGGATGAACGTCTCGGTTCGCGCCAATGTGCGCACGGCCCAGGCGGCGCGGGGCGGTCTGGCCCAGGGGCTCGATATCGCGTTCCGCGCCGGTGCCGTCACCGGCATGCTGGTGGTCGGGCTCGGCCTGCTGGGAGCGGCCGGCTACTATTTCTTTCTGCGCACGGTCTTTACCGGCGACGATCTGCGGCCGGTCCTGGAGCCGATGGTCGGGCTCGGTTTTGGCGCCTCGCTGATCTCCATCTTCGCGCGGCTCGGCGGCGGCATCTTCACCAAGGGCGCCGATGTCGGCGCCGACCTGGTCGGCAAGGTCGAGGCCGGCATTCCCGAGGATGATCCCCGCAACCCGGCGGTGATCGCCGACAATGTCGGGGACAATGTCGGCGACTGCGCCGGTATGGCGGCGGATCTGTTCGAGACCTATGTCGTGACGCTAGTGGCGACGATGCTGCTGGCCGGCATCTTCTTCGCGCCGCCGGTGCGCGACACGCTGCTCGTCCTGCCGCTGACAATCGGCGGCGTCTGCATCGTGACCTCGGTCATCGGCACGTTTTTCGTCAGACTGGGCGCCGACCAGGGCATCATGCGCGCCCTCTACAAGGGGCTCATCGCGACAGGTATCCTGTCCGTCCTGGCGATCGCCGGGGTGATCTGGGAACTGCTCGGCCTGAACGTGCCGATGACGATGGCCGGCAGCGCGACCATCACGGGCCTCAACCTGTTGATCTGCGCCTTTGTCGGGCTGGCGGTGACCGGCCTGCTGGTGTGGATCACCGAATTCTACACGGCCACCGAATACCGCCCGGTGCGCAGCATCGCGCAATCCTCGACGACCGGTCACGGCACCAACGTGATCCAGGGCCTCGCGGTATCGATGGAAGCCTGCGCGATGCCGGTCATCGTGATCTGCGTCGGCATCATCGTCGCCTATCTCGAGGCGGGGCTGTTCGGCATTTCGATTGCGGCAACGACGATGCTGGCGCTGGCCGGCATGATCGTGGCGCTCGACGCTTACGGCCCGGTGACCGACAACGCCGGCGGCATCGCCGAGATGGCCGATCTGCCGCGCGAGGTGCGGCGCACGACCGACGCGCTCGACGCGGTCGGCAACACCACCAAGGCGGTGACCAAGGGCTACGCGATCGGCTCGGCGGCGCTCGCCTCCCTGGTGCTGTTCGCCGCCTACACCGAGGACCTGCACCACTACTTCCCGAACCTCGCGGTGAATTTCGCATTGCAGGACCCGTATGTGGTGATCGGCCTGTTTATTGGTGGCTTGCTACCCTACCTGTTCGGCTCCATGGGCATGCAGGCGGTCGGCCGCTCGGCCGGTGCTATCGTCGTCGAAGTGCGGCGCCAGTTCCGCGAAATCCCGGGCATTATGGAAGGCACGGCCAAGCCTGACTACGGCAAGGCGGTCGACCTGCTGACGCGCGCGGCGATCGGCGAGATGATTATTCCGTCGCTGTTGCCGGTACTGGCACCGATCGTATTGTTTGCCGTGATCTGGGCGATTGCCGGCCGTGCCGCCGGGTTCAGTGCCTTGGGCGCGATGCTGCTCGGCACGATCGTGACCGGCCTGTTCGTCGCGATCTCGATGACCTCGGGCGGCGGCGCCTGGGACAACGCCAAGAAGTACATCGAGGAAGGCCATCACGGCGGCAAGGGCTCGGAAGCCCACAAGGCGGCGGTGACCGGCGATACGGTCGGCGACCCCTACAAGGACACCGCCGGCCCCGCGGTCAACCCGATGATCAAGATCACCAACATCGTGGCGTTGCTGCTGCTGGCGATCCTCGGCCGCTGGATGGCCGGCTGATCCTAAAACCAGACGCGCAAAAGAGCCCTCCTTCGCCTTTTGGTGGAGGAGGGCTTTTTATTTGCGTGTCGGACGCCGCTCTATCGCTATCAATCCCGAAACGCTTCATTCAGCACTGCTTCACTTAAACATCGAGTACGCTCTCGGACGGTTTCTCCGGATTATAGTGCACGACAATTCTCGCCCCCTGAGGATATCGGTCGGCGACGCGTTGCGCGTAGATTTCGCGCGGAAAGTCCACGCCAGCGCGGATGATCCCTGAATCAGGCCCAATTTCAGCGTTTGTACGGGTATCGCTCTCATATTCCTTGCCGGCGACCGTATACCGATATCGAATTCGGGCCATATAGCAGGGCTCGGGTTTCGACCCGTAATCCTTGTCACTCCGCTGAGTAGCGACAACCTCGGAAGAAATGACAAGCCCCGGCGCGGTCGGCCGCTTCTGCCACCGCCGTCGCGATGTGAAGAACACGACGATAACCAGAGCTGGGATAACTAAAAATCCCGCGAACATTACGAATAAGAAATGCGAGAAGATGAAGTCGAACATCGTAGCCACCGTGATTATCAACCGCGTCGACGGCGTGTTTATCTAGGGCCGTCTCTGACCCGAGTATCGGTTAAATCGCTTTTTAATTCGGATATGACCGGTCGCATTCTCGGCGAAGCCGGGATCCACTTGTCGACCAGCGCCTGGAAGAGTGGACCCTGGCTTTCGCCGGGGATGCGAGAGTAGGTCGGTTGGCGTTAGACGAACCA
>Ga0213875_10002062_pt1 | contig 12328 bp, 10 predicted proteins | sample BarmaccomBMRX_R8_FD_160105 | JGI IMG/M metagenome (GOLD analysis project Ga0213875, IMG submission 160105) | Root-associated microbial communities from Barbacenia macrantha in rupestrian grasslands, the National Park of Serra do Cipo, Brazil - RX_R8 | ecosystem: Host-associated > Plants > Roots... | reverse complement strand
CTCCGTCGCTTCCACCGGCATGGTGCGCACGCCCGAGGGAAAGGCCGTGCCGTCGAGCCCGTCGAGCGCCCGGCGCGCGCCGGTGCCGCCGGAATTGAAGGTGATGATCTCGAAATCCGGCACCACCGGGCGATTGCTGCGCGCCTGGCCGGACACCGAGGAGCCGCCCCGCAGCGGCGGGTTCCACAGACAGGAAGACCCTTCGGCGGCGACGCGATCGGGCACCGCCTGGTGCAGGCAGCCCATCATCAGGTCCGGCAGCAGCTGGCCGATGACGTGACGCACCGACACCGGATACGGCCGCGGCGCATTGAGGATACAGCCTTCGGGGATCTGCATCTGGAACGGCGCCAGGCTCGCCCAGTTGTTCGGGATCTCCGGCGCCACCACCACCTTGATGCCGAAACAGGCATAGGCACGGCAATAGGCCGCCGGCACGTTGATGCCGCGCGACGACAGCCCCGAGGTGCCGGCGTAGTCCACGGTGATCGTGTCCTCGCCGATCGTCATCCTCGCCTTCAGTGTCACCGGCTCCTCGTAGCCGTCCGAGCTGATCTCGGCGGCGTAAATGCCCTTCGGCAGGCGTGCGATCTCGGCCAGCGTGGCGCGATGCGAGCTCTCGAAGATGAACGCGGCGAGCGGATCGAGGGACGCCATGTCGAACTCGTCCATCATCTGCACCAGCCGCTTCGCTCCCGCGTCGTTGCAGGCGCAGAGCGAATAGACGTCGCCCTCCAGCTCCACCGGCAGCCGCGTGCCGGCGCGCAGGATGTCGAAGAACGTCTCGTTGGCACGGCCGCGGTCGAAGCACTTGACGATCGGGATATACATCCCCTCTTCGAACACCGACCGCCCTTCCGGCCCCATGCCGAGCCCGCCGACATCGATGACATGCGCCGTGTTGGCGAACAGCCCGATTATTTTCCCCATGCGGAACGCCGGGGTCACCACGGTGAGATCGTGCAGATGGCCCGTGCCGAGCCAAGGATCATTCGTGATGTAGTGATCGCCGGGCTGCATCTTGGCGGTGGGAAATTTCGCCAGGAAATGCCCGACGCTCTCGGCCATCGAGTTGACATGGCCGGGCGTGCCGGTCACCGCCTGCGCCAGCATCCTGCCCTGGAGATCGAAGATACCGGCGGAAAGATCGCCGGCCTCACGCACCGTGGTGCTGAACGCCGTGCGGATCATCGTCTGCGCCTGCTCCTCGACGACGGCGATCAGCCGGTTCCACATGACATGGCGCTGTATCTGCGCGAGCGCGCCGGCATTGTCCGACATCACGTGGCCTCCCGGAGCAGCTCGATATAGCCGAGGCGGTTGATCGTTCCCGTCCATCCCGCGCCGATCAGCGTCGAGGTCTCGGCCTCGGCGACGATCGCCGGGCCGGACAGGGTCGTGCCGGGCGCCAGGGCCGCGCGATCATGCACCGCCCAATCCGCGACCTCGCCGGTGACGGTGTCGCGCACCGTCTGCGAACGCGTCGGCGCGGTCCTGCCGGACGCGGCGACGGCCGGACCGTCGGGCGGCGGCGGCATCGCCTCGGGCAGCGTCGCCACCAGCACGGCGTAGCTCATGATCTCGACATCCGATCCCGGCACCGGACGGTCGTAGAACCTGGTGTATTCCGCGTCGTAGGCGGCGCGGATCGCTGCCACGTCCTCGGGGGTGAGCGCGCGGGCAGGCAGCGGCACCGGGATCTCATGCCCCTGGCCGACATAGCGCATGTAGGCCAGCCGCGCCTCACGCGTCGGTGCGCCGAAGCTGCCCTGCGCCACCGCCCGCTCGGCCTCGGCCTGCATCTCCGTCAGCAGGTCGTTCACCCCGGCGACATCGAAGGTGGAGAAACGCTGATACAGGCTGCGCACCACCTCGTAGCCCACCGGCGCGCGCAGAAAGCCGATGGCGCTGCCGACGCCGGCGCCGGAGGGCACCAGCACGCGGCCGATGCCGATCTTCTCGGCGACGCGGCAGGCATGCACGGGACCACCGCCGCCAAAGGCGATCAGCGTTCGCCCTTCCTGCGTCTTGCCGGATTCGATGGCGTGCACCCGCGCCGCATTGGACATGTTCTCGTCGACCATTTCGATCACGCCGAGCGCGGCCATTGCGGGATCCAAGCCAAGCCTCTCGCCGATGGCGTGCCCGAGCGCGTGACGCGCCGCCTCTTCATCGAGGCGCAGGCTGCCACCGGCGAAATTTCCGGGATCGTAGCGGCCGAGCACCAGATTGGCGTCGGTCACCGCCGGCAGCGTGCCGCCGCGTCCGTAGCAGGCGGGGCCGGGATCGGCGCCCGCGCTCTCCGGCCCGACGGCGATCCGCCCGAGCGCGTCGACATGGGCGAGGCTGCCGCCGCCGGCGCCGATCTCCACCATCTCGATGACGGGAATGCGCAGCGGCAGGCCGGAGCCTTTGCGGAACCGGCCGAGCCGCGCCACCTCGAAACTGCGCGCGGTCTGCGGACGCTGCTCGTCGATCAGGCAGATCTTTGCCGTGGTGCCGCCCATGTCAAAGCTCAGCACGCTGGCGAGCCCGCATTGCCGCGCCACGTCGGCAGCGAAGATTGCCCCGCCCGCCGGCCCGCTCTCCACCAGCCGGATCGGAAACCGGCAGGCCGTCTCGACAGTCGTCAACCCGCCACCGGACAGCATCAGGAAGATCGGCGCCGCCACGCCGAGATCGCGCAATTCCTGCTCGAGGCGGGAGAGATAGCGCGCCATCAAGGGCTGCACATAGGCGTTCGCCGCGGTGGTGGAAAAGCGCTCCCACTCCCGCATCTCCGGCGACACTTCCGAGGACAGCGAGACCGGGATGTCGGGCAGTGCTGACTGCAGGATGTCGCGGGCGCGGCGCTCGTGCACGGGATTGACGAAGGCGTGCAGGAAGCCGATGGCGATGCTCTCCACACGCTCGCGCTGCAGCAGCGGCACCAGCGCCCGCAATGCCGCCTCGTCGAGGGGCAGCAGACGCTCCCCGTCATTGTCGAGCCGCTCCGGAACGGTCAGGCGCAGATGGCGCGGCACCAGCGGCTCGGGCAGCACGATGTTGAGGTCGTACTGGTCGTAGCGGCTTTCATTGCCCAGAGCGAGCACGTCGCGAAAGCCCTCGGTGGTGACCAGGGCGGTGCGCGCGCCCTTGCGTTCGATGATGGCGTTGGTGGCCAGCGTGGTGCCGTGGATGACGATGGCGATGTCCGCCGGGGTGAGGCCGGACTGCTCCAGGATCAGCGCGATGCCGGTCAGCACGCCCTGCTCGGGCGCCGCCGGCGTCGTCAGCACCTTCACGGTGCTGCGCCTGGTCCCCTGCTCGAGGGCGAGATCGGTGAACGTGCCGCCGATATCCACGGCGAGGCGTGCGGAGGCGGTCATCGCGGCCAGTCAACGACACGGGGCGGCGGAGTGCAAGCCGCGCCGGCGGCGCCAGGCCGCCGGCGCGTGCTCTACTCTGCCGCGGTCATGGCGGCGATCAGCTCGCTGCGGCGCTTCGGCAGCAGGAAGTGCACGGCCACGGTCGCCACGACGTAGGCACCGGCACCGAAGAAAAACACGATCGTATAGTTGTTGTGCGTTGCATCGAGCACGCGGCCGACCACGATGGCGGAAAACCCGCTCAGAATCGAACTGACGCAGCCGCCCAGACCCACCGCGCCGGCCACCGCGTCCCGCGGCATCGTGTCGGAAACCAGCGTGAAGAGATTGGCCGAAAAGCCCTGGTGAGCGGCCATGGCGAGGCCGATCAGCAGCACCGCGACCCAGATCGAGGCGACATCCGGCGCCAGGAAGACCGGCACGGTGCAGCAGGCGCAAACCAGAAGCGCCAGCTTGCGCGCGGTGAAGACGCCGAAGCCGGCCTTGATCAGCCGGCCCGAGAGCCAGCCGCCGCCCACCGACCCGACATCGGTCATCAGATAGATGACTACGAGGGGCACCCCAAGGGCCATCAGATTCACATGAAACTTCGAGAACAGGAAACTCGGCACCCAGTTGTTATAGAACCACCAGACCGGGTTCGTCAGAATAGCCGGTATCAGATACGTCCAGGTCCCGGCATAACCGAGCAGTTGCACCCAGGGGATCTTCTTGGCCGGAACCTCCGGATCGCTTCTGATATAGGCAAGTTCGGCCTGTGAAACTTTGGGATGCTCTTCCGGGCGGCGGTACATCAGCAGCCAGAAGATGACCCAGATGAAGCCGACGCCGCCGGTCACGTAGAACGCCGCCTGCCAGCCCCAATACGCGGTGACGAAGGCCGCGATCAGCGGTGCCAGCAGGCCACCGATGTTGCTGCCCGAATTGAAAACTCCGGTGGCGAAAGCCCGGTCCCGCACCGGAAACCATGTCGCGACCGACTTGATGCAGCTCGGGAAATTGCCGCCCTCGCCCAGCCCGAGGGCGATACGGGCAACCGTGAAGCCGGCAATCGAGGTGACCAGACCGTGCGCCGTGGAGGCCGCGCACCAGATCATCGCCGCGACGGCCAGGCCGATCCGCACACCCACCCAATCCGTGAACGCGCCCATCACGGCGTAGCCGGCGGCATAGGCCATGCTGAAGGCGAAGACGACCTCGCCGTAATCGGTCTCGTTGAAGTGCAGATCGCCCTGGATGGTCGGCTTCAGCACGCCGAGCAGGTTGCGATCCATGTAGTTGATGGTGGTGATGACGAACAGCAGGCCGATGATCATCCAGCGATAGTGCCCGGCCGGCGCGACTTGGCCGGCCGGCGCGCGGGCGGCGTTCGGTTGCAGCATTAAGTCCTCCCGACCAGGTGTTTCTTCGTCTGTGGGCACCCCGGCGCCAGCCGATCGGCCGGCAAGACCGATCGCCGACTTTGCCGGGATACCCCGGGGCAGATCAAGCCAGTCCTGCGGCGGGGTGTTCGGCGGTCAGACCAGCTCGCGCAGGGCGGTCAGCAGCCGGTCGCATTGCGCATCCGTCCCCACGGTGATGCGCAGGTGGTCGGTGATGCGCGGCTGGCGGAAGTTGCGCACCAGGATGGCGCGCTCCCGCAGCTTCGCTGCCAGCCCGGGTCCTTCATGGAGGGGGTGACGGGCGAACAGGAAATTGGTGAGCGAGGCCGGCACCTCGAACCCGAGCTCGAGCAGCGCCGCGCGCAGCCGATCGCGGCTGGCGATGATGCGCCCGCGTGTCTCCTCGAACCACGCCTGGTCGGCATAGGCGGCAGCGGCGCCGGCGAGGGCCAGCCGGTCAAGCGGGTAGGAGTTGAAGCTGTTCTTCACCCGTTCCAGCGCCTCGATGAGCGGCCGCTGGCCGATGGCGAATCCCACCCGCAGACCGGCGAGCGACCGGGCCTTCGACAGGGTCTGGATCACCAGCAGGTTCGGGTGGCGCGAGACGAGCGGGACGACGCTCTCGGCGCCGAAATCCACATAGGCCTCGTCGATCACCACGACCTGTTCGGCGTGGTCGTGCACCAGGCCTTCGATCGCCGCCGGGCTCAGGGCGATGCTGGTCGGCGCGTTGGGGTTCGGCAGGATGATGGCGCCGCATTCCTGGCGGTAGTCCGCCACCCGGACCTGCATCGCCGCGTCCACCGGGACTTGGCGGAAGTCGATGCCGAACAGGCGGCAATAGGTGGGATAGAAGCTGTAGGTCAGGTCGGGGAACAGCAGCGGCGCCGGATGCTTGAGCAGTCCCTGGAACGTATGTGCCAGGACCTCGTCGGAGCCGTTGCCGACGAACACCTGCTCCGGATCGACGCCGTGATGGGCGGCCAGGGTCCGGCGCAGCGCCTCGGCATGCGGGTCCGGATAGAGCCGCAGCGTGTCGGTCACCGCGGCCCGGATCGCGGCCAGCACGGCCGGCGACGGGCCGTAGGGGTTCTCGTTGGTGTTCAGCTTGATCAGGCCGTCATCATTGGATTGCTCGCCCGGCACGTAGGGCGTGAGCCCGTGCACCAGCGGGCTCCAGAAGCGGCTCATGCGCGCTTGCCCGTCGAGGCGGCTTCCAGCGCCTCGCCCAGCCGGTCCATTGCCCAGTCGATCTGTGCCGGCGTGGTGGTGGCGGGCGGCACGAAGCGCAGCACGCTGCCGTCGCGGCGCAGGCTGAAGATCAGCCCGGCCTCGAAGCAGAAGCGGCCGATGGCGCGGCCCTCCTCGGTCGCCGGCTCGCGGGAGTTGCGGTCGCGCACCAGCTCGACGCCGATCAGCTGGCCGCGGCCGCGAATGTCGCCGATCATGTCGTAGCGCTGCATCAGGGCCTGCAGCCGCTCGTGCATCTGCGTGCCGATCCGGCGCGCCTTGGCGGGAATGTCCTCCTGCTCGATCACATCGAGGCTGGCGATCCCGGCGGCGCAGATCAGCGGGTCGTTGCTGTGCGAGTGGGTGGCGGCGTAGCCCTCGGCGACGACTTTTTCCTCGATCGCCGCGCTGGTGATCACGGCGCTAATGCCGACACCACCGCCGAAATGCTTGGCGACGGTGATGATGTCCGGCACCACGCCCTCGGCGGCGAAGCCGAACAGGTCGCCGAGCTTGCCGAGCCCGGTCTGCTCCTCGTCGACGATCAGCAGCATGCCGCGCGCCTGGCAGAATTCGTGCAGGCGCTTCAGCCAGCCCGGCGGCGGCTCGACCACGCCGCCGGCGCTGAACAGCGGCTCGGTGATCACCGCTGCCGGGCGCCCGGTGGATTGCGCGTCCAGCAGGGCGAAGCTGGTGGTGAGGCAGGCGTAGTCGCATTGCGGAAAGGTCTGCGCCAGCGGGCAGCGGTAGCAATAGGGCGCGACCATCGCCGTGGTGCCGCCCGGGAGCTGGCCATGGCCGGCGTGCCAGCCGGCGAAGGTGACGGCGCGTGTCGCGTCGGAGAGTCCGTGAAAGCTGATATGCGGGCTGGCGATCTCGTGGCCGCCGGTGAATTTCCGTGCGATCATCATGGCCATTTCGTTGGCGTCCGAGCCGGACTCGCCGAACAGGCTCTTCTGCAGCGGTGCCGGCACCAGCGCGCCAAGTCGCGACGCGAGCTCGATCTCGCGGACGTTGTAGTGGCTGGAGTGGGCGTGCAGCATGGTGTCGCAGGCTTCGCGGATGGCGGCGACCACCGTCGGGTGATTGTGCCCGAGGGCGGAGCACATCTGCCCGGAGTTGAAATCCAGGAACTCCCGGCCGGTCACGTCGGTGACGGTCGAATCGCGCGCGCTGGCGAAGACCGGGCCGGTAGCGACCTTCTTGTCCATGCGCGCGCGGAACGCGTAGCGCGACGCCTTCTCCAGCAGCGCCGCCTCGGTCGCGTCGGCCATCGTGTTTCCTGCTTTTCTCAAGTAAAGGGGTCTGGGGCCGACGGGCCCCAGCGGGTCGAGGGCGGAGCCCTCGCCTTTCTGCCTTGCCTAAACGATATTCAACCGAACCGGAACGTTGTTGCGGGTCGCATTGGAATACGGGCAGACCTGGTGCGCTTTCTCGACCAGCGTCTGCGCTTCCTCCCGAGGCATTCCCGGGAGCGAGATATCGAGCCCCACGTCGATGCCGAAGCCGCCCTCGGAGCGTGGCCCGATGCCGACGGTTGCGGTCACCGTGGTGTCCTGTGGCACTTTCGGACCGCCCTGGGATGATACGAACTTCATCGCTCCGAGGAAGCAAGCGGAATAGCCGGCAGCGAACAGTTGCTCGGGATTATTGCCCGGGCCGCCGCCGCCGCCCAGCTCCTTCGGCGTCGCCAGCTTCACGTCGAGCGAGCCGTCCTTGGTGGCAGCGTGGCCGTCGCGACCGCCGGTGGCCGTGGCCGAGGTAGTGTATTTCACGTCAACAGACATGCGTCGGTCCTCCAGGGTTGCGGAAGCCTCAGGCTCCCGGTTTTGGCTTGGCGGTGCCGAACACCAGCCGGTCCTTATTGTCCTGCATCAGCTTGCTGAAACCCGGGGTGCTGACCAGGCCCAGCCCGCGCGGCACACCGGTATCCGGGTCGGCTTCGACATCGGCGTAGCCTGCGCCCCCGATTTTTTCCCATTTGCCGGACGGCTTCTTGACCTCGACATTCACCACCGTGGCTTTCAGCACCAGGCGCACGATCGCCTCGGTCGGCCGGGTCGGCTTCGCCAGGCTGGGATGGCCGTTGAGCATCTGCCAGCCGTGCTTCAGCGCCCACTCCGTGAGTTCGTCCGGCTTCATGCGTCATTCTCCTCCGCCCTGATGAAAGCGGCAACTCCGGGCGCGGCGCGCTCGTTGATCGGATCGGTGCCACGGCGGAACGGAGGCTTGCCATGAAGGACCACGTCTACAGGATCACCGATCTGGTCGGCTCGTCGGAGACCAGCATCGACGATGCGATCCGCAAGGCGATCGCCAAAGCCAGTCGAACGGTGCGTCACCTCCGCTGGTTCGAGGTGGTGGAAACCCGCGGCATGATCGAGGATGGGCAGGTCGCCTATTTCCAGGTCACCCTGAAGGTGGGCTTCCAGGTGGAAGACGACAAGCCGGGAAGCTGAAGGGTCCTACTCCGGCGCGAACGCCTCGCGCAGCGCGGCGGCCGCGTCGGCGGTGGCCGTGCCTGCCGCGGCAATCAGCCGTCCCATGGTGATGAAGCCGTGGATCTGGCCTGGGAGCCGGACATGGGTAACGGCGTTGCCGGCCCGCTCCAGTCGCTGGGCGTATTCCGCTCCTTCGTCGCAGAGCGGGTCGCAGCCGGCGGTGATCACATAGGCCGGCGGCAGGCGCGAGAGGTCCGGGGCACGCAGCGGCGAGGCGCGCCAGTCCGCGATGTCGGCAGGCGAGCGCAGGTACTGGTCACGGAACCAGCGGATGCTGGAGGCGGTCAGCAGATGGCCTTCGCCGTAGGTCGTGTGCGAGGGATGGGCCATCGCGAAATCGAGCGCGGGGTAGATCAGCAGCTGCAGGCGGAGCGGCGGCGGCTGGAGCGACGACCCGGCGCGGTCGCGCGCCATCAGGCAGACCACCGCGGCGAGGTTGCCGCCGGCGCTGTCTCCGCCGACGGCGAGCCGGGTCGCATCGATGTCGAGCGCACCGGCCTGCTCGGCGACCCAGACCGTGGCCGCCATGGCGTCCTCGACGGCAGCGGGGAATTTGTGCTCGGGGCCGAGGCGGTAATCGACGGCGACGACGGCGCAGCCGGCCTCGTTGGCGAGACGCCGGCAGACGCCGTCATGGGTGTCGAGGTCGCCGATAACCCAACCGCCGCCGTGGAAAAAGATCAGTGCGGGCAACGCCGCTCCGGCCGGTGTGCCGGCGCCGCGATACAGCCGGAGCGGAATCGATCCGCCGGGCCCGGGGGCCGCCAATGCGCGCACCAGCGCCACCTCCGGCGGATCGGGCGACAGCACGGCGCGGCTTTCGCGATAGAGCTGCCGCGCTTCCGCCGGGCTCAGAGTCTCGTAGGGCGGCCGCCCGGCGAGGCGCACCAGGTCCAGCACCGCCTGCGCATCGGGATCGGTTGCCATCCCCGGCTACTCCGCGGCGACGGCGTCCGGCTGGAAGGGCGGCAGCGCGGCACGGGCATCGCGGCGCAACGGCTGCGGCCACCAGCGATCCTGCCACTCCGGAAACACGTCGCGCAGCCCGGGCATCACCTTCCCCGCGAACAGCCGCGTGTTGTACTTCACGAGCTCCTTGCCCATGTTGCCGAACTGCAGCAGCAGCATCAGGTGGCCGACATTCAGCGTGCGCGCCACCTCGCGCAACTGCTCCGTCACCTCCTCGGGCGAGCCGATGATGACGTAGCCGTTGTCGACGATCGCCTGCATTTCGCGCGCCACCGAGTTCATCCGCGTGCCGGTGGTCGAGCCCAGCGCCGGGTTGCGCTCGGCCGCCGCCTTCACCTGGCTTTCCAGGCCGACGCGCTGCGTCGCTTCGGTGACATAGCCGGGCGGGCTGGCGAAGCGCGGATCGACGTGCAGGCAGCGGCCGTAGAAATACTCCGCCGCCTCGGCATAGAGGTCCATGGCGTGCTGCCGGCTCTCGCCGACGCCGACGAATTGCAGGAATCCCGCGCGGTACGGATTGCGGTCCTTGCCGAGCCGCGCCATCTCGTCCCAGAAGCCCTGCATCGTCATGCGCCCGGCCTTGTAGCCGTAGTACGACAGGTAGCAGTAGACGTAGTCCATCCTGGCGCACCACTGCCAGGTCTCGACCGAACCGCCGCCGGGAATCCACACCGGCGGATGCGGTTGCTGGATCGGTCGCGGCCAGATGTTCACATAGCGCTGCTGGTTGAAGCGGCCGTTGAACGCGAAGGTGTCGCGCTCCATCCAGGCGCGCATGACCAGATCGTGCGCTTCGAGATAGCGCTCGCGCAGCATGCTCGGGTTCTGGCCGTAGGCGTAGCAGGTGTCCATCGGCGTACCGACGGGAAAGCCGGCGATCAGCCGGCCGCCGGAAATGCAGTCGATCATGGCGAATTCTTCCGCCACGCGCGTCGGCGGATTGTACAGCGCCAGCGAATTACCCATGACGCAGATCGCCGTGTCGGTGGTGCGCCGCGCCAGGGCCGTCGCGATGAGGTTCGGCGAGGGCATCAGCCCGTAGCCGTTGGAGTGGTGCTCGTTGACGCAGATCGCGTCGAAGCCGCAGGACGCCGCGTATTCCAGCTCGTCCATGAAGTCGTTGTACATGTGATGGGCGCGCGCCGGATCGAACAGCGAGGAGTGGATGTCGACCCACACCGAGGGGTGCTTGTCGCGGAAATCCTCCGGCAGCTCAGTGTATGGCATGAGGTGGAACCACATGAGCTTCATGGACGATACTCCGGACCTGACGCGCCGGCCCATCGGCATGGGCTTGCCGAAAAGCGGGCGCGGCGGGTACGGTGCGGGCGGGGTTTGCGCATTGTCAAGCGCCTCCCCGGCGCGCTGGGGCGAGCCCCGCTCTCATCCTTTGGCTCCCTGCGGAGGTACCATGGCCCTCTCTGCGACATCCGAAGCAGCGACCGCCGAGCCCATCGGCGGGCGGTTCGATGGGTTCAGCGGCATGACCGCCGGCGGATGGGTGTGGCACCCACGGGCGCCCGAGCACCGGCCCAGCGTGCGGCTGGAGGTGGATGGCGAGATGCTCGCGCAGGCGCCGGCGGACCTGATGCGACAGGACCTCCTCGACAGCGGGATCGGCGACGGCCGCCACGCCTTCCTGTTCAGCCTCCCCGACGCGCTGCGCGACAACCGGGTGCACCAGATCGCCGTCCGGGTTGCCGACACGGGCGAGATGCTGCCCTACTCGCCGCGGAATTTCTGCACCGCGCTGCTGGTCGATGCCCCGCGTTTCGATGCGGAGCGGCCATGGATCGACATGGCGGATGCCGATCAGGAGGTGCTGCGCCGCTTCCGCGACGGCGCCCTGTCGTTCCGCCTGGCGCGCGACCTGCTGCTCTGGCATCGCCAGGGCTACGTGATCTTCGAGAACGAGATCCCGCCGGCGCTGCTCGATCGCGCCTGCGCCGATTTCAACGCCATCCTCAACCAGCGTCTGGCGATGCAGTTCCAGCCGCCCGGCCACCCACCGATGTCGCTGAGCGAGTGGGAGGGCCCGATCCCGTTTGCCGACACCCGGTTTCTCGAGCTGCATACGATTTCCGAAGCCGCCGCCGAGATCGCCCTCAGCCCGCGCATCGTCGAGTTCTGCGCGACCGTCTTCGGCGACACGCCGGTGGCGATGCAGAGCCTGCATTTCGCCATGGGGTCCACCCAGCGCGCCCATATGGACTTCCCGTACGTCCACACGCCCAAGCCCGCCTATCTCACGGCCTCCTGGGTGCCGCTCGAGGACGTGCACGAGGATGCCGGGCCGCTGTTCTACTACCCGCGCTCGCACACGGCGGTGCCGAAATTCGATTTCGGCGCGGGCAATTTGATGGCGTTCGGCGACGGCTGGCACGTCCGCGCGTTCGAGGAGCACCTGCAGCACTGGGCCGAGCACCTCGGCCTGGAGCGCAAGCTGCTGATGCCGCGCCGGGGCGACGTGCTGATCTGGCACTCCGCCCTGGTGCATGGCGGCGCGCCGCGGAACGACCCGGCGCGCACGCGGCGCAGCCTGGTCACCCACTATTCCGCGGCCAACATCTATGCCCACGACCGCCGCTACCCCGACCGTCCGCCGAGCGTCGTGGCGCGCAATGGCGGCCTCTATTACGATCTCCAGGAACCCGAGTACCCGTCCCGCCACTTCAAGCTGGAGGACACGCTGCTCGAGGCCGGCGGGGCCGCGCCGGCAGCGCCGACATGACCTTCTCCATCGCCGCACGCTGTGCACGCACCAACATGTTCGGCCTGGCGGTGACCACCTCCGCGATGGCCGTCGGCAGCCGCTGCCCGCATGCCCGTCCGGGTGTCGGCGCGGTGCTGACCCAGCACTGGACCGACCCGCGGCTCA
>Ga0213875_10002061_pt1 | contig 12332 bp, 8 predicted proteins | sample BarmaccomBMRX_R8_FD_160105 | JGI IMG/M metagenome (GOLD analysis project Ga0213875, IMG submission 160105) | Root-associated microbial communities from Barbacenia macrantha in rupestrian grasslands, the National Park of Serra do Cipo, Brazil - RX_R8 | ecosystem: Host-associated > Plants > Roots... | reverse complement strand
CCGCGACTTGATGCTTTCCGTGCTGATCGCGGTTCTCGTCATTCTCTTCTTGTACCGTCCTGTGAAGGTGGAAGGCACCAGCATGATGCCTAGCCTTTACGATCAGGAGCGATTGTTCATCAACCAGTTCAGTTACAAATTCGGGCTCGATGACATCAAGCGCGGAGACACGGTGGTGTTCTGGTTTCCGGAAGACACTACGAACAGTACTTCGTACATCAAGCGAGTCATCGGATTACCAGGCGATACGGTCGCGGTCGAAGATGGATACGTCCTCGTGAACGGGAAGAAGCTCGTTGAGAACTACATTCCGCCCGACTACCGTGATGACAGGCCGTACCCGCCGACCGTCGTGCCGAAAAATCAATACTTCGTTTTGGGCGATCATCGGATTTCGTCGAACGATAGCCGGGCGTGGGGATTTGTCCCGAGGAACTATATTTACGGCAAGGCAGTTTTCGTGTTTTGGCCATTGGATCGCATCGGAACGGTTCATTGAACTCGCGCCTTTATGGACGTCGCCCGAAGAGCCACAACAGCAACGTAGCTAAGGCGCTCAATAGCAGACAAGTGACCCAAGGGAAGTAGACCGTGGTGTGTCTGCCGCGCCACACGACATCGCCCGGCAAGCGGCCGAAAGGCAGATTCAACCGGTTCGCCACGATAACCAGCAAGCCTAAGGCAATCAGGACAATTCCCGCTAAGACGAGGAAGCGCCCCGCATTCATACTGCTTTGACGCAAATCTCTTGGGAAGAGTAGCGATGAGCGTGCAAGGCTGCGTTACACTGGCCCCAACCGCATGAGTGACCCGAAAACCTACCCGCCCTCCGCTGATTTCGTTGAGCGCGCAAATTTGCAAGGCCTCGACGCTTATCGTGAGCTCTACGAACAAGCAAAGGCCGATCCCGAGCGGTTCTGGGGCGATTTGGCGTTGAATGAACTGACTTGGTTTCGACCGTTCTCCAAGACTCTCGAATGGGACCCGCCGTTCGCGAAGTGGTTCACAGGAGGAACAATAAACGCCTGCTACAACTGCATTGACCGGCACCTGAAGACGGATCGCAGAACGAAACCTGCGCTGATCTGGGAAGGGGAACCAGGCGATCAGCGCGTGATTACTTATGAAGAGCTACATCGTCTTGTCGCCCGCTTTGCGACTGTCCTGAAGGGGCTCGGATATCGGAAGGGCGATCGCGCAGTCATTTACATGCCGATGATCCCGGAGCTTCCGATTGCGATGCTTGCCTGCGCCCGGCTCGGGATCGTCCACAGCGTGGTGTTTGGCGGTTTTTCCGCGGAAGCGTTGAAGGCACGCATACAGGATCTGGACGCCTGGGTCGTGATTACGGCGGACGGAGGTTGGCGGAGGGGAAAAGAAGTGCGTCTGAAAGGCGCAGTGGATGAAGCGCTGGAGGACTGCCCGTATGTGCGACATGTGGTCGTGTACAAGCGCACCGGTTCCGGGATACCGATGAAAGAAGGCCGTGACGTTTGGTGGCACGAGCAGGATGACGAACTCGGGGCGATCCCACAAGTTGAAGAGGATGCGGAAGCGTGCCCGGCTGAAGAGCTTGATTCCGAGCATCCTTTATATGTGCTCTATACGTCCGGCACAACCGGAAAACCCAAAGGCATCTTGCATACAACCGCAGGGTATCTCCTCGAAACTTCTGTGAGTATGAAGTGGGTTTTCGATCTGCACGAGGACGATGTCTACTGGTGTACAGCGGACATCGGATGGGTCACCGGGCACAGCTATATCGTCTACGGTCCGCTCGCAGCGGGCGCAACCTCGGTGATGTATGAAGGCGCGCCGGATTATCCTGCTTTCGATCGCTTCTGGCAAATTGTCGAGAAATATCGAGTTTCCATTTTCTATACTTCTCCGACTGCGATTCGCGCGCTAATCCGGCAAGGTGACCAGTGGCCCAACGCGCACGACCTTTCCAGCCTGCGGGTTCTGGGATCTGTCGGAGAGCCCATTAATCCAGCGGCCTGGGAATGGTATTACCGGGTGATCGGAAAAGAGCGCTGCCCGATCGTGGATACGTGGTGGCAGACCGAAACGGGAGCAATCATGATTTCGGCTGCGCCGGGCGCCGTGGCTCTGAAGCCCGGCTCTGCAACTCTGCCGTTGCCCGGCATTGTTGTCGATATCGTCGACGCGGATGGCCAAATTTTGGGAAACAACCGCGAAGGGTACCTGATTATCCGCAAGCCATGGCCTAGCATGGTTCGCAACATCTGGGGCGATCCGAAGCGGTTCCAAGAGCAGTATTGGTCTCGCGTGCCTGGTTCTTACTTCACCGGCGATGCCGCGCGCCGCGATGATGATGGCTACTACTGGATTCTCGGACGAGTAGATGACGTGATGAATGTCAGTGGGCACCGCCTTAGCACGATGGAGGTGGAATCAGCGCTGGTACATCACCCTGCCGTGGCGGAAGCTGCCGTGGTGGCAAAGCCGCACGAGATCACCGGACAAGCCGTATGCGCCTTCGTGACCTGTAAGAAGGGCGATTGGAATCACGATGCGCTCGGGCAGGAACTTCGCCAGTGGGTAGCACATGAAATCGGTCCCTTTGCCCGACCGGAGGAGATACGGTTCACGGATGCGCTTCCAAAGACCCGCAGCGGCAAGATCATGCGCCGGCTTCTGCGCGAGATTGTCACGACCCATGCCGTAACCGGCGATGTCACGACTTTAGAAGACCTTACGGTCGTCTCCAAGCTCGCCTCTCAACAAGAACCCGAATAGAGGGCCAGCTTACCCAGTAAGGGTAGAGTTGGGTTCGGGTCCGGAATTAATGTTTTTTGGGCCATTCTTCCAATTCAGGTAATAGTACCATTCACCTTTTCGAAATCTTGAAAGTGTATTCGCAACGTATGATACTGGGGATTCGCCTGATTGGGGTGCGTTTTCGCAGCCCGATTTTTGAGCCTGGGGGGTTCCTGGTTGGGACTCACAATGGCGGAAGCCTGCCGATATACACGTCATGAATTGGTTCGCACTGTACGTCAAACCTCAACACGAGAAAAGCGTAGCGGAACAGCTTGAAGCCAAGTCGGTGCATGGATATGTACCTTTCTTCCATTCGAAGCGCCGGTGGTCTGATCGCGTTAAAGCAATTGAACTGCCATTGTTCCCACGTTATGTATTTGCCCGGTTCAGTTTCGAAGAACGCCTGAAGGTTCTTAGCGTTTCTAGTGTTTTATCACTGGTCGGTTTCGGCGGCAAACCCTGCCCCATGTCGGACGAAGAGATCGATCGGGTGAAATCGATGGTGGACAGCGGTCTACCGATTATGCCTTGGCCGATGTTGCGCATAGGCCAGCGTATTCGGATTCACAAAGGTCCCCTCTCTGGAGTAGAAGGAGTTCTGGTGAGAGAAAAGGCGGCATACCGGGTGGTGGTCAACGTGGATCTGTTGCAGCGCGCGGTAGCCCTCGAAATCGACCGTGATCTGTTGGAATCAGGAACGCCCACAAGATCGGTCGATCATGAGCAAGAGCACGTGAAATCGGGTGTTGGGTTTGAACCCAAAGTTCGATCATCACACGTCCACAATTGAGCATCTCCCGGATGCTGTTTCACTGAGACACAAATAACTAATGTCTACGGCAGGCTGTACGCGAGTTGATGTGCCGAGGGTCAAGCCTCGAAATCGCATCGTGGTATTCCGAGTGACGGAAGAGGAATACAATTCCTTATTGACGGCCTGCGCTTTATCTGGCGGCCGGTCGCTTTCCGATTACGCTCGCTCGGAATTGTTATCCACGATCACGTCCGAGGCGCCAGCGGGGATTAGCCGTTGCCGGTGCTTCGACATGGATCAGAAGGTCAGCGAGATCCATCGCTTGCTGAAGAACGTTTTCGAAATTGTCAGTGCAGACGGGGCGCTTGGCAGGAATGGCGACGGGGCCAACCGGTAGAAACAAAGAAATGTTGGCACGTTTTCTTTCAAGGATGACGGTTTCAGTGTTGTCAGCTGCCCCGGTTATGGCGGGTGCGACCCACAGTATTGTTGGAGAGGTCATCCAGTCCACCAGCGCATACGTAAATTCGGCGCCCATTCCTTATGAGTGGACGATCACGGGAGGCGACATCGTCAGCACGGGGTCGGACGGCAACGCTCTGGTCAGCTTGCCAAAGGAAGTCAGCGCCTCTCTTTTTCAGAACACGAAGGTATTATTCGAGCGGGTACTGGGACGTCTAGTCGCGCAGCTCTCGGAGGGAAGTATTCGCGCTCAAACGTCGGGCAAGGATACTCTCGCTGTGGAGGCGTCCGGGTATACGGTTGAGCCTGCGAAGCCCTCGGTGTCGGTGTACTGGGTTAGCATGCAGCCGGATAAGATAGTCATCTCATCACGGCGGGGTTCGATTCAGGTAGTGGAAAATCAATCGGGAGATCTGCACATGGTGCCCGAAGGACACTACGCGACTATCTCTCAGCCCCGTTCGCCTCGCCCGGCCTCTCCTGAGGCGTCGTTGCGCGGCTCGCAATCCACGAAAAAAGACAAGCCCTCGATTGTAATCCTGGCAGGGCAGGGCACGATAGCGTCTGGTTTGACAGTACCGACGCGTATAGGAATTGGGCCACCAGGTCCAACTCTGCCCTAAAAGTCCTGGAAAGCGTGCCATTTAATGGAAACTGAAACTACAGAAAGCTGGATTTGTGCATGGACATAAGGAACAGGGAACAACGATTCCGCATGAGATTTCGTAAGTATTTCGGAACCCACAGGATGCCCACAAGGCTTGCCCATTCTTTAGGCGTGTGCCTAATCACGTGCGCCTTTTTTGGCCAGTTCACCGCGGCCCAGCAGTTACCGGTTCGAGCCTCCGATGCCTCTTCCGTATCGGACAATCCGCAGCCGCTTCCAGCGCCTCAGTTAGCGGATGTTTACAAAATCAGTGCCGACGATGTATTGGATGTTTACGTAGTCGATGTTCCGGAGTACTCACGCACTTATCGAGTTGCTCCGGATGGAACCGTTCGGCTTCCGCTGCTTAATGATCCAATTATGGCGGCCGGACAAACGCCTGCCGCGCTGGGCAACGTTATCAGCGCGAAATTGAGCGAGAGTGGACTGCTGCACGAGCCGCGCGTGCTGGTGGAGGTCAAAGAATCGCGAGGGCACGCGATTGCAGTCACCGGCGCGGTCAAGGCGCCGCAGAACTTTCAATTGTTTGGCCGCACTACGCTCTTGAATGTTATCTCGCAGGCGGGAGGTATTGCCGACGACGCTTCGAATGTTGCCATCGTGAGGCGAGGGGATGTCGCCATGCGCAGATTAAACCTGACCTCAGAAGTTGAGGGCCAGGCACACGGTTCGGCCGGAGATCCTGCCACAGTCTCGATTGATATCCGGCGGCTTCTTGCGGGAGACCAGTCGGAGAACATAGACCTCTACCCAGGAGATTCGGTTGTGGTGCAGCGCGCAGGAGTTTTCTACGTGGTGGGTGCCGTGAATCGCGCGGGGGGATTCGTGATGAGCGGAGACCGGGATCATATGACTGTGCTTAAGGCTGTGGCGCTCGCTGAGAATCTGAAACCGACGGCACAGTCGAAGAAAGCCGTCATTATTCGCAAGAACGCTGCCTCGCCTAACGGAGCAGAAGAGTTACCAGTTGATGTGAGTAAGATACTCGCAAATCGTGCGCCCGATTCACAACTGATTGCGGATGACGTTCTCTTTGTTCCCGACAGCACCGCCAAAAAAGCGCTCCATCGGGCCGGAGAAGCTGCGGCGGAAGCGGCGACCGTTCTTACATACGGTCTCGCGATTTACAAATAAAACGCGTTGAGTGAATGAGAGTGAAGAGAATTTTGCTTAATTATGTTTGAACAACAACAGCAGATGGTGAAACTCGAGTCACCGCAACAGCATGCGTATCCGGCTTCGGCCTCCGAAGTGATGATGCGCAAATACACGGCGGTGGCGAGCTATATGGATGTGCTTCTAACCCACATATGGCTCATCCTTTCCGTGGCCTGCGTAGTTACTACGTTGGTGGCCATATATTCGTTCAGAATTCAGCCTGTATACCGGGCGACCGCCAGCATGGAAATCGAGTCTGAGACACCTCTGATTCAATCGCTGACCGATCTCTTTCGAGCCGACTCCTCCATTGATGACGAGACTTTCCTCTCGACGCAAGTCGACGTCGTCCAGAGCGACAACATCGCCTGGCGGACAATTGAGCAACTCGGGTTAGCAAAAGAGCCGGAATACGCCGGAGTGGCCCGTGAGCCGGGCTCAAAAACCCCGGGAATGCAGCACACTCCCTTGGTGAACGCGTTCAAGAGCCACCTCATGGTGGAGCGTCAAAGGGATACGCGCATGATGCGGGTGCATTTCGACAGCATCGACCCACAACTTGCGGCTAGGGTGGCGAATGCAATTGTCGAGAATTACATCGAGTACAGTTTTCGTCTCAAATACGACGCGACGCGGCAGGCAACAGCCTGGTTAGAGCAGCAATTGGGCGATCTGAAGAACAAGGTTGAAAAATCTCAGCAAGCTCTTGTCGATTACGAAGTGAAGAATTCCATGGTAGGCGCTGGCGATAAGGGCGGCGTCGCCGAACAGAACCTGGGCGATTTGAGCAGAGATTTCACCGCGGCCCAGGATGAACGCGTGCGACGGCAATCGCTTGCGAATATGGTGAACGCCGATCCTTCCCGCATACGTTACGTTGCCCAGAGCCCGATATTGCAGAAGTTAGAAGAGAGCGAAGCGGAATTGAGAACTCAGTACGCTGACGCTTCACAAGCTTACGGCCCAACATTTCCAAAGGTGAAGAGACTACAAGCTCAGCTGGATGAAGCACGAGATCTCATTGCAGCCGAACAGAAACGCATTACGGATTCGATTAACAACGACTATGCGACCGCGAGGTCTCGCGAAGCGCTTCTCGGGGAGGCCGTGGCCAAACAGAAATCGGAAGTTGCGAAGATGAATGAGCTTTCGATTGAACACAATCTCTTGAAGCATGATTTCGAAAGCAATCAGGCGCTGTATGACAGCCTGATGCAACGAATGAAGGACGCAACTGTATCGGCGGGGTTGAGAGCCACCAATATTCACATGATTGATCGAGCTTTCCCGCCAAGTGAGCCCTACCGGCCTAAAAAGGCTCGAAATATCGTGATCGGCGCAACTGGCGGGCTTATTCTGGGGCTACTTCTCGCGGCTATTCGGGAAGCCATGGATAACTCAATTAAGGGAGCGGAAGAGGTCGAGATGCTCTCCGGGCTTCCGGCGTTGGCCATGGTTCCCGCGGCCGACGTTCGTAAGTTCCTAGACATTCGCGGCCAGGGACAGATCCCGATCGACGGTGTTGCCACCGCGCTGATCCACTATCCCGAATCGGCACTAGCCGAGTCTATCCGTGTGCTCCGGACTTCGATACTGCTATCGCAAGCGGACCGCTCTACACAGGTACTGCTTATTACGAGCCCGAGTCCGAGTGAGGGCAAGACCTCGACGTCGGTAAATCTGGCCATTGCACTCGCGCAGAAGAGCGGCCAGGTGTTGCTTCTCGATAGTGACTTCCGTCGTCCTGGGGGCGCGAGGAGCTTAGGCCTGCGGAACCAGCCAGGCTTGAGCGAGGTGCTGACCGGCACTGCAACGGTGGACGAGGCGATCGTTCCCTACTCCGAGCTACCCGAGCTTTCGGTGATGCCGGCGGGATCACGTCCGACGAATCCGGCGGAGCTACTCTCTTCACCGGCTATGGAAAACCTATTAAGGGATCTCCGAGGTCGTTTTACATCGATTGTGATTGACTCGCCTCCGGTTTTGCTCATTACGGATACAACGATTCTCGCCAGCATGGTAGACGGCATAATTATGGTTGTCCAAAGCGCGTCCACTACGCGAGGCGCCCTGGTGCGATCGTTCCGAGTTCTCAATCTCATCGGGGCCAGAGTTCTGGGCTCAGTTCTCAACAAAGTTGATGTCCGGCGCGACGGCTACTACGGACACTACAACTACTATTCCTACTTGCCAAAGAGCAAATACTATTCGAACGAGTACACAAAATCCAGTTGAGGAAGCTTTCGCTTCAACAGAATTGGAGAGTGGGCTTATTCGGGTTGGTCGCACTCCTCTGCGCCGGGCTGCTGACTCTCGAGACGCTTCGGATCGCCGGCGCCGAGGCTCCGGCCACGTTGAGGACCTCACCGCAGATTGCAAGGGCCGCAACTCTTTGGCCCGATAATCCGGACCTTCAGTATGAGATCGGAAATTTACGACTCTATTCCTCCGAGCGCCCGGATGCTGCTGAAGGCATGAGGGAGCTACACCGCGCTACCGAATTGAGTCCTCTGCGAGCTGGGTTGTGGCGTGGGCTGGCATGGGCTTGTGAATCGGATGCGGATGCCGCCTGCGCGGATCGTGCTGTTGAACGGGTGCGAGCGCTCGCGCCCATGACTCCCCGGGCAGTTTGGTTTGTTGCGAACTACTACCTTCGCTCGGAACGGAACGAAATGGCGCTCGCGCAGTTTGGTCATTTGCTGCAGCTTTCGCCCAGTTACGATCAATACGTTCTGCGCGCCTGCGATTCGGCCGAATTATCGAATGCGCTACTTGAGAAGCTCTTTACGGGAGCAGGCCCGCAGGTTGAGTTGACTTATATTTCTCATCTCGCCGCCCGGGGCGATGTTGCCTCAGCAAACCAGCTCTGGAGAGACCTCGCCGCAAGCGCGATCCAACACAATTTTTCGATTTCGATGGATTGGGTTGAGCCATATCTCGATGTTCTGCTCAATCGCGGTCTTGGAGGACCTGCGCGAGAGGTCTGGAGTGATCTCCAAAAGCTTGGCGTGATCCATGCCGATCCAGATTCGAAAGAAAATTATGTGTTCAACGGCGATTTCGAGGAGCCAACTTCCGATTCTGGTTTGGATTGGCGCTTGCCGGATGTAGCTTACGCGACCGTTGACCTGGTACAGGACAGGCCACAACACGGGCAGCGCTGTATGCGAGTTGATTTCGGAGAGGGCCACAATGATACATACCTGCTGGCCTATGAACTCGTACCGGTTGATCCAAATTCGCATTACCTGTTAACCGCGCAGGTACGCTCTGAAGGAATCACTTCGGATAGCGGTCCCTATTTGCAAGTTTTCGATCCATCGTGTTTGGCCTGCTTGAATGTTCAGACTACGTCGACGGTGGGGACAACGCCCTGGCATCAAATACAACTCAGGTTCTCCACTGGACCACAAACACATTTAGCGCGGCTCCAGTTGGCCCGTGCGGCCAGCAATAATTTCCCGATGGAGATCACGGGTGTTTTCTGGCTGGATAACGTCATGCTGAAATCCGAGGGCAGTACGCGCAGCGAGCCTATTTCTGTGAACTGACCGCGCCTAATCATGCCGTCCAAGGTTTTTTCGGCATCGCGTCTGCTGCTCTTGGGGATTCTTCTTTTCGGTCCTCTCGCTTTCGACGCAGTACAAGCCTGGGCATGGGGACTTATCGCGCTTGCTACCGCAATCGTTCTCTTCCTGTGGGCCACGGGGAGTATCGGGCAACGTTACGTGGCTCTCGCCTGGTGTTGGTTGTTTGTTCCGCTCGGTCTTCTGTTTTCATGGGGGCTGGTCCAATTGAATGCTCATGTATCTGTTGATCCAGCGAGCACGCGTGAGGCTCTTCTAAAATTGGCTGCTTTCGTCCTTTTGTTCTTCTTGACGGCACAACTATTTCAGGGCGCGCCGGCAAGCGCCTGGGAACACCTCGGACTCTTGGTGGTTCTGTTTGCAGCGCTCTTGGCGATATACGCAATCCTCCAGGCGTATTCAAACCCGGGGCTGATCTATTGGATCGTGAAGTCCCGCAATAAAGATCTCAGAGGGCCTTACGTGAACCGGGATCACTATGCCGGGCTGATGGAGATGCTCATACCCATCGCAGCTTGCTACTGCTTCTCTAAGAAGAGATCCATGGCGCTCTCATTATGCTTCGGGGTTGTTATTGCGATCGTTTCACTGCTGCTTACAGGATCTAGAGGCGGTCTCGTGGCGTTGATGACGGAACTGATCCTGCTTGCAGTTATTATCGTCACCTGCGTCAAAGGCATCGAGAAAGCCTCGCTGGCTTGGGCCACAGGGGCAGCGATTGTTGCCGCTGTAGGAGTATTTTTCGTGCTTGCGCCGCGAGGCGTTCCTGCGAGGCTGGCGAGCATTCTCCGGGTTAATGATCCAGGCGTTGTTCCTTACCGACGCGAAGTGTACGCAGATACCTTGCGAATTTTTCGAGATCACCTGGCTGCGGGCACCGGGCTCGGTACATTTGAGGCCATTTATCCGCAGTATCAGAGCTTTCCGAGCGACTTCAATTGGGACCACGCTCATAACGATTATGCGGAGTACCTGGCGGAAGCCGGTCTGCCCGGAGCAGTGCTTCTTCTGGCAGCTCTGCCGATCTTTTTCTACAAAACTTTCTGGAGCGGTCTTCGTGAGCGGCTGCAGACTACCGCCGGTTGGATTCAGGTGGGAGCGACGTTGAGCTGCTGCGGGCTTTTAGTGCATAGTTTTTTTGATTTCAATCTTCACATACCTGCGAATGCGAGTTGGTTTTCAGTTTGCGCAGCGCTGGCCTGCGTGGACCGCCGGGTTCGCGAAACTACAAATTTGCAATAGGAGAATGATGACAACAACATCCTCAATTAATTGGTCGGAAAAAACCGTTTTGATCACCGGGGGAACTGGAAGCTTTGGAAGAAAACTCTCCGAGGTTCTGCTGCGCGAGTACCGGCCGAAGAAACTCATCATCTTTAGTCGGGATGAGCTGAAGCAGCATCAGATGCGGATGAAGGGTTACGACCTTCCAAACGTGAGATTCTTCATCGGCGACGTTCGAGATGAGGAGCGGCTTCGCCGTGCTTTCTACGATGTCGACATCGTGGTTCACGCAGCAGCGCTAAAACAGATACCCGTGGCGGAATACAATCCGTTCGAAGCGATCAAAACGAATGTGCTCGGCGCGGCGAACGTAATCAGCGCGGCAATTGATTTAGGCGTGAATAAAGTTATTGCGCTGAGCACCGATAAGGCCGCGAACCCGATTAATCTCTACGGGGCAACCAAGCTTTGTTCGGACAAACTGTTCATTGCCGGCAATGCTTATTCGGGCGATAGGCCGACCCGCTTCAGCGTAGTCCGCTATGGAAACGTATTGGGGAGCCGCGGCAGCGTGGTGCCGTTCTTCTTGACGGAGCGCTCCCGGGGGATTCTTCCGATCACTGATCCGAGGATGACCCGGTTCTGGATCACACTGGACCAGGGTGTTCGATTTGTGATCGCCTGCCTCGAGAGAATGCACGGCGGTGAAACGTTCGTGCCGAAACTGCCGAGCATGCGGATCCTCGATTTGGCGGAAGCGATCGCGCCGGGCTGTCCGACCAAAGTCGTGGGGATCAGGCCGGGTGAAAAGTTGCATGAAGTGATGATCCCGAGCGATGTCTCGCGCCACACCATTGAATTCCAGACTTACTACATGATTCAGCCCAACTTTCATTGGTGGGACAGCAATAACGGGCATGGAGGAAAGCCGTGCCCCGATGGTTTCGAATACAGCAGCGACTCCAACGATCACTGGCTTACCACGGGAGAAATGGTGGAAATGGTCAGCAGCCTCAAGCTGGATGCGGACGAGGCGCCTGCCCAGTGACATCTATGCTTCCTTACGGCCACCAATGGATCGAGGAGGACGACATTGAGGCGGTCGTCAAGGTCTTGCGGTCCGATTGGCTGACTACCGGGCCCGCTGTCGAGGAGTTTGAGGCAGCGCTTGCTGAGAAGGTCGGCGCCCGCTATGCCGTAGCGGTGGCAAATGGAACTGCGGCGCTGCACCTGGCGTGTCTCGCAGCAGGCCTTGGGCCGGGCGACTCACTCATTTCGTCGCCGAATACCTTTGCGGCGTCCACAAACGCCGCTTTATACTGCGGGGCTCGCCCGGCGTTTGTGGATATCAACGAGCGAACCTACAATATGGATCCAGATGCGCTGGATCGCTTTCTCGGCCATCACACAGGGGAGAGCAAGCCGAAAGCTGTGGTGCCTGTTCACTTCTCCGGACAACCGTGCGATATGGAGAGAATTGCATCGATCGCGCGGCGAGCGGACCTGGTGATTATTGAGGACGCGTGCCACGCCTTGGGCGCCAAATGGCGCGATTCCCAGGGGCAATGGCAAAAGAGCGGGAGTTGTTCGCACTGCGATATGACTGCGTTCAGCTTTCACCCGGTGAAACACATCACCACAGCGGAAGGCGGCGTGATTACGACCAACCGTAGCGATTTATACGAGAAGCTCAAAC
>Ga0213875_10002060_pt1 | contig 12338 bp, 8 predicted proteins | sample BarmaccomBMRX_R8_FD_160105 | JGI IMG/M metagenome (GOLD analysis project Ga0213875, IMG submission 160105) | Root-associated microbial communities from Barbacenia macrantha in rupestrian grasslands, the National Park of Serra do Cipo, Brazil - RX_R8 | ecosystem: Host-associated > Plants > Roots... | reverse complement strand
GGCGCTGGCTGCGGGGAGGGGCGTCCTCGTCGCCGCCCCGACGGGCTCGGGCAAGACGGTCGTCGGGGAGTTCGCCGTTCATCTCGGCCTCGCCGAGGGACGCAAGTGCTTCTACACCACCCCGATCAAGGCGCTGTCGAACCAGAAGTACGCCGATCTCGTGAAGCGGTACGGGCCCGAGAGGGTCGGCCTGCTCACCGGTGACAACAGCGTCAACGGCGATGCGCCCATCGTGGTCATGACCACAGAGGTGCTCCGCAACATGCTCTACGCGGGCTCCCAGGCACTCACCGGCCTCGGCTACGTGGTGATGGATGAGGTGCACTACCTCTCCGACCGCTTCCGCGGAGCCGTATGGGAGGAGGTCATCATCCACCTCCCCGACTCTGTCACCCTTGTCTCGCTCTCCGCGACCGTTTCCAACGCCGAGGAATTCGGGGACTGGCTCGATACCGTCCGCGGCGACACCGCCGTGATCGTTGCCGAGCATCGGCCGGTTCCGCTGTGGCAGCACGTGCTGGCCGGCCGCCGGATGTACGACCTGTTCGAGGAGAGGGACGGCGCAGCGCCCGGCCGACCGAATGACAACGGCCGCATCGAGGTCAACCCCGATCTGATGCGCCTGGTCCGGCTGGAGAACAGCCGCCCCTACAACCCGCGCGACCGGCGCAGCCGCGGCTATGAGGCCGATCGCGAGCGGGAGCGCCGCCAACGCGCCAGGGTTTTCACCCCCAGCCGCCCCGAGGTCATCGAACGGCTCGACTCCGAAGGCCTGTTGCCGGCGATCACCTTCATCTTCAGCCGCGCCGGATGCGAGGCCGCCGTCCAGCAATGTCTGTACGCCGGATTGCGACTCAACGACGATGACGCGCGCGCCCGTGTCCGTTCCCTCGTCGAGGAGCGCACCGCTCCCCTCCCGAGGGAGGACCTCAACATCCTCGGCTACTACGAATGGTTGGAGGGCCTGGAGCGGGGCATCGCCGCCCACCATGCCGGCATGCTGCCCACCTTCAAGGAGGTGGTCGAGGAACTGTTCGTTCGCGGCCTGGTCAAGGCAGTCTTCGCCACCGAGACGCTGGCGCTCGGCATCAACATGCCCGCCCGCTCCGTCGTCCTGGAAAAGCTCGTCAAGTGGAACGGCGAGACTCACGCCGACATCACGCCCGGTGAATACACTCAGCTGACCGGACGCGCAGGGCGCCGCGGCATCGACGTCGAGGGCCACGCCGTGGTGCTGTGGCAGCGCGCTTTCGATCCCGTCGCCCTCGCCGGGCTCGCCGGTACCCGCACCTACCCGCTGCGCTCGTCTTTCAAGCCCTCCTACAACATGGCGGTCAACCTGGTCGGCCAGTTCGGGCGGCACCGCTCTCGCGAACTGCTGGAGACCTCCTTCGCCCAGTTCCAGGCCGACAAGTCGGTCGTCGGCATCTCCCGCCAAGTGCAGCGCAACGAGGAAGGCCTCGCCGGCTACCGGGAGGGCATGACCTGCCACCTCGGTGATTTCGCTGAGTACGGGCGGCTGCGCAGGGAATTGAAGGACCGGGAGACCGAACTCGCCCGCCAAGGAACGGCATTGCGGCGTGCCGCAGCCGCGGAGGCGCTGGAGAAACTCAAGCCGGGGGACATCATCCATGTGCCCGCCGGCAAGTACGCCGGGCTCGCTCTCGTCCTCGACCCGGGGACGGCGGCCGGTCGCAGCCCGGGACGCCACCCCCACCGCCACCCGGTGGCCGAGTACAACGATGGGCCGCGCCCCCTCGTACTCACCGCCGAGCGGCAGGTCAAGCGGCTCACGCAAGCCGATTTCCCCGTGCCCGTCGAGGCGTTGGACCGCATGCGGATCCCCAAGTCCTTCAACGCCCGCAGCCCGCAGTCGCGCCGTGATCTCGCCTCGGCGATGCGTTCCAAGGCCGGGCATCTGGAGCCCGCGCGGCGCCGCAGACAGCGCTCGACCGCGGCGGACGACGCAGAGATCACGCGACTGCGCTCCGCCATCCGCGCTCATCCCTGCCACGGCTGCGACGAGCGCGAGGATCACGCCCGTTGGGCCGAGCGGTACTACAGGCTGCGCCGCGACACCCAGCAGCTGGAGCGGCGCATAGCGGGCCGCACCAACACCATCGCCCGCACCTTTGACCGAATCTACGCCCTGCTCACCGAGCTCGGTTATCTGGAGGGCGACAAGGTCACCGCGGACGGGCGGCGGTTGTCCCGGCTCTACGGCGAACTTGACCTGTTGGCAAGTGAATGCCTACGCGACGGCGTCTGGGAGGGCCTTGGCGCAGCCGAACTCGCCGCCTGCGCCTCGGCATTGGTGTACGAAGCGCGGGCCGCCGACGACGCACTGCCGCCAAAGCTCCCGGGCGGGAACGCCAAGCACGCGCTGGCGGAGATGGTGCGCATATGGGGTCGGCTCGACGCCCTGGAGGAGACGCACAAAATCAACCAGACCGAAGGGGTCGGCCAGCGCGAACCAGATCTCGGCTTCGCCTGGTCCGCCTACCAGTGGGCCTCGGGGCACAGCCTGGACACTGTGCTGCGTGAAGCGGACATGCCCGCCGGTGACTTCGTCCGCTGGACCAAGCAGCTGATCGACGTGCTCGGCCAGATAGCGGAGGCTGCCTCGCAGGAAAGCACCGTACGCCGCACCGCCCGCAAGGCGGTCGACGGTCTGCTGCGGGGCGTGGTGGCGTACTCCTCCGTGGGGTGAACGGACGACCGCGACATAACGATCTGGGGAGCAAGAGGGAGCCCGCTCCCTCTTGCTCCCCAGATCGTAAGTCTTCCCCGGGGCACGACGGGGCGGAGAAAAGAGCTGACGCTGGCCGCGGTCAGCGCGGCAGGCGCTGCAGGACATCGACAAGCCGCTGCAGCGAACCGCCAAGACCCCAGCGGCGGGAGAGCGCCTCCAGCGCCTCCGGCTCGCGCGGCTCGCGCGGCAGCGCCACCGCGACGTCCGGGAGCGGCACTTGACGGCAGACACGTACGACCTCGGGGGCTACCGACACATACAGCCGCGCCTCGTCCAGACGCTTGCGCTGCGCCGGGGAGAGCCGGGAGGCCGGGTCGTCCACCGCCGCCATGATCCCGGCGAGGCTGCCGTAGGTGGCCAGCAGCTTGGCCGCGGTCTTCTCGCCGATGCCGGGCACGCCCGGCAGTCCGTCGCTGGGATCGCCGCGCAACAGTGCAAGATCCGCGTAACCGCTCCCGCCCACACCATACTTCTCGCGCAACCACGCCTCGTCGATGATCTGCAGCGTGCCGACGCCCTTGAGCGGGTGGAGCACCCGGACCCCGCGTGCGTCGTCCACGAGCTGGTACAGGTCGCGGTCGCCGGTGACAATGTCCACTGGGCCGAAGACGCGGGTGGTGAAGGTGCCGATCACGTCGTCCGCCTCGTACCCCGGCACACCGACCCGCGCGATGCCGATGGCGTCGAGTACCTCTTCGATCACTGGGACCTGGGGGGAGAGGGTGTCCGGCACCTGCTCGATGTCCGCGCCCTCCTCGACCTCCTCCGCAACGCGGTGTGCCTTGTAGGACGAGATCAGCTCGACCCGCCACTGCGGGCGCCAGTCGGCGTCCATGCACGCCACAAGGTCGTCCGGCGCGTGATCGCCGACCAGCCGGGCGATGAAGTCGAGCAGCCCACGTACCGCGTTGACCGGTGTGCCGTCCGGGGCCCGCACCGAATCCGGTACGCCGAAGTACGCGCGGAAGTAGAGGTTGGCGGTGTCCAAAAGCATCAGGCGTCGGCTCACGCAGACGATGATGCCCTACCGCTCCCTCGTGCGACGGCGGTAGCGCGGGAGGCCGCCACCAGCGCCCGTAGGATGCGCAGATCGTCGCCCATCTCGGGGTGCCACTGCACGCCGAGGACGAAACGGCGCCCGGGGAACTCGACCGCCTCGATCGTGCCGTCCTCCGCCTGGGCGGTCGTGATCAGGCCGTCGCCGAGCCGGTCCACGCCTTGGTGGTGGTGGGTGGCCACCTCGGTGACTTCGCCCAGCACATCACCGGTGAGGGTACCGGGGGCGGGTTTCACGCGGTGGCGGGTGAAGACGCCCACTTGCGGATTATGCCCGTCGTGACCCAGCCGCTCCGGCAGGTGCTGGACGAGCGTGCCACCTGCGTGGACGTTCATCAGCTGCATACCGCGGCAGATCCCGAGAACGGGAATGTCGCGGTCGAGTGCGGCGGCGAGCAGGGCGCTCTCCCACCGGTCGCGCTCGGGCACCGGATTGCCGGCACGCGGGTGCCGTGCCTGCCCGTACAGCGCGGAGTCGAGATCCTCGCCGCCTGCGAGGACGAGGCCGTCGAGCCGCTCGACAACGGCCGCCGCGGTGCCGGGGCCGTCCGGCGGCAACATTACGGCGAGACCGCCGGCGGCCTGGATGTGCCGGGGATAGGCAGCAGGAAGCAGCGACGCGGGCATCGCCCACCCCGCTCCCCAGCGGGCTTCGGTGAGATAGGTAGTGATACCGATCAGCGGCGGGCTGTCCAAGAGATGCTTTCCTTTCTCAACCTTTCCCAACGGATTCGCTGACGGTCGGCCTGACGGTCGGACCTGTCGGGATATACGTACCGTTCAATGGTTCCACCGGAGAGCTTTCGCGGAACTCTTACGACAGGAAGCCGCGCAGCAGCGCCGCCGTACCGGCGCAGTGCTCGCGCATCACAGGTCCCCGACAGGAGGCTCACCCCGTGGCAGACCGCACACCCCCGCTTTCCGTGGACGAGCTACGGCGGCTCGTCGATACGAGCGCCGTCGACACCGTCGTCCTCGCCTTCACCGACATGCAGGGCCGCCTGCAGGGAAAGCGATTCGCCGCCCGCTTCTTCCTCGACGAGGTACTCAAAGGCGGCACCGAAGGGTGCAACTACCTGCTCGCCATCGACGCCGACATGAACACCGTCCACGGCTACGCAATGTCCTCCTGGGAACGCGGCTACGGAGACTTCGCCCTCCACGCCGACCAGGCCACCTTGCGCCGGACCCCCTGGAACGAGGGCACCGCCCTGCTCCTTGCCGACCTCGCCTGGCACGACGGCACCCCCGTCACCGTCTCCCCGCGCCAGATACTGCGCCGCCAGCTCGACCGGCTCGCCGAACGCGGCTGGACGGCGCTGGTCGGCACCGAGTTGGAGTTCATGGTCTTCAACGACACCTACGAGGACGCCTGGAAACGCGGCTACCGCGGACTCAACCCTGCCAACCAGTACAACGTCGACTATTCGGTGCTCGGCACCGGCCGCGTCGAGCCGTTGCTGCGCCGCATCCGCAACGAGATGGGCGCCGCCGGCATGACCGTGGAGTCCGCCAAGGGCGAGTGCAATCTCGGCCAGCACGAAATCGCCTTCCGCTACGACGAAGCGCTCGTCACCTGTGACCAGCACGCCATCTACAAAACCGGTGCCAAGGAGATCGCCGCCCAGGAGGGCTCTGCACTCACCTTCATGGCCAAGTACGACGAGCGCGAGGGCAATTCATGCCACATCCACCTCTCACTCCGGGACGATGCAGGCGATCCGGTATTCGCCGACGATCACGGTGAGCTGGGCATGTCACTGACCATGCGCCACTTCCTCGCCGGACAACTCGCCGCCCTGCGCGACTTCACCCTCTTGTACGCGCCCAACATCAACTCCTACAAACGCTATCGGCCCGGTTCCTTCGCCCCCACCGCGATTTCCTGGGGCCTCGACAACCGCACCTGCGCCCTGCGCGTCATCGGCCACGGCCATTCGCTGCGCTTTGAGAACCGCGTACCCGGCGGCGACGTGAACCCCTACCTCGCCGTCGCTGCGATGGTGGCCGCAGGTCTGTACGGCATCGAGCACAAGCTTGAACTGCCCCCGCCGTGCACCGGGAACGCCTACCACGCTGACGCCGCGCACGTCCCGGCGACGCTGCGCGAGGCGGCCGGACTCTGGCAGGCCGGAGAACTCGCGCGCGCCGCCTTCGGCGACGAAGTCGTCGACCACTACGCCAACATGGCGCGAGTTGAACAGGACGCCTACGATAGCGCCATCACCGACTGGGAGCGCTACCGTTCCTTCGAGCGGATGTGAGGTCACCTCTTGCCGGAGCACTGCACTCAATACCGCACGGAACACCCGGCCGAGCACCAGGTGCTCAACCCCGCTACCGAGGAGGTGATCGCCACTGTACCCGCCACCGCGCCGCACGAGGTCGATGCCGCTGTTGCCCGCGCGTTGCGCGCACAGGAGCACTGGGCCCGTCTGCCCGCCGCCGACCGCGCGCGACAGCTGCGCCGTTTCGCCGTCGTCATCGACGAACACCTCGAAGAACTCGCCTGGTTGGAGGTACGGGAAGCCGGTCACCCCATTGTCAACGCCCGTTGGGAGACGGGTCACGCACGCGATCTGTTCGACTACGCCGCCGGGGGAGCGGAGCGGCTGAACGGCGATCAGATCCCCGTCCCCGGCGGCCTCGACGTCACCATCCATGAACCGTTAGGTGTCATCGGCGTCATTGTCCCGTGGAACTTCCCGATGCCGATTGCCGCCTGGGCCGCAGCGCCGGCGCTCGCCGCGGGCAACGCGGTCCTGCTCAAACCTGCCGAGACCACCCCCCTCACCGCGCTGCGCCTTGCCGAACTCGCCCTGCAGGCAGGCATTCCGGAGGGGCTGCTGCAGGTGCTGCCCGGCGCCGGACCGGTCACCGGCGGTGCGCTGGTCGACCACCCGCACATCGCCAAGATCGTCTTTACCGGCTCGACCGCCGTCGGCAAGCAGGTCATGGCCGGCTGCGCGACCCAAGTGAAGCGGATCACCCTGGAACTCGGCGGCAAGAGTCCCAACATCGTCTTCGCCGACGCAGACATCGAAAAAGCCGCAAAAGCAGCCCCCATGTCGTTCCTCGACAACACCGGCCAGGACTGCTGCGCTCGCAGCCGCATCCTCGTCCACCGCAGTATCCACGACAAATTCCTCGAACTGCTCGAACCTCACATCGAGGCCATCACGGTGGGCGACCCGGCCGATCCCGCGACGTACATGGGCCCGCTGATCTCGGCAGCGCAGCGCGAGCGCGTACGGTCCTACGTGCCCGAGGACGCGCCCGCCGCCATCCGCGGCAGCGCTCCCGAGGGCAAGGGCTTTTGGTACCCGGCGACGGTGCTCGCCGGGGTGGCCGAGGACGCGCCCGTCGTGACCGAGGAGATCTTCGGCCCCGTGGCCGTCGTCCTGCCCTTCGATGACGAGGAGGACGCCGTGCGACTTGCCAACGCCACCCGCTACGGTCTCGCCGGATCGCTGTGGACTCGCGACATTGGCCGTGCCATCCGCGTCGCACGAGCCGTCACCGCGGGCAATCTTTCCGTCAACTCCCATAATGCAATGCGTTATTGGACCCCTTTCGGCGGCTTCGGTGAATCCGGCCTGGGCCGTGAGTTGGGGCCTGGCGCACTGACCTCTTTCACCGAGATCAAGAATGTGTTCATCAGCGCGGAGGACTCACACGCATGACACCGCACCAGGCGCACGAGGTCATCTGCCGCCGCTTGCCTGGCCGTACCGCCGTCGTCACAGGAGTCGGCAGCGGCATTGGCCTCGCCACCGCCCGCCGGCTCGCCTCCGAAGGCGCCAACGTGGTGTGCGCCGACATTGACGAGACTACGGGCAAGGCAGCCGCCGACGAGGTGGGAGGCCGATTCGTATGCGTCGATGTCACCGACGCCCACCAGGTCGAGGCGCTCTTCGCAACCACCCACGATGCCTACGGCTCGGTCGACATCGCCTTCAACAACGCCGGGATCTCACCTCCGGACGACGACTCGATCCTCACTACCGGCCTCGACGCCTGGCGGCGGGTCCAGGAGGTCAACCTCACCTCCGTCTACCTGTGCTGCAAGGCGGCCCTGCCCTATATGCAGCGGCAGGGCAAAGGGTCCATCATCAACACCGCGAGCTTCGTCGCCGTGATGGGCGCCGCCACCTCGCAGATCTCTTACACCGCCTCCAAGGGCGGCGTACTGGCGATGTCACGCGAACTGGGCGTGCAGTTCGCCCGCCAGGGCATCCGCGTCAATGCGCTGTGCCCCGGGCCGGTCAACACCCCGATGCTGCAAGAGCTGTTCGCCAAGGACCCGCAGCGCGCGGCCCGCCGACTCGTCCACATCCCGCTCGGGCGGTTCGCCGAAGCCACCGAGATCGCTGCTGCTGTCGCCTTCCTCGCCAGCGACGACTCCTCGTTCATCACGGGCGCGGAGTTCCTCGTCGACGGAGGCATCGCCGGCGCCTACGTCACCCCGCTCGAGGCACTGGAGGCCAAGTCGTGAGAGATGTCCCGTAATGGCACTGTTCGTAACCCGGCGGCACTAGCAAGAACAGGATCCAGCACTGCACGGACCGCCGGACACGGGCACAATCACACCCCGTAAAGTGACCGTCGACCCTGGTTCTCGCGGTCGGGGACGGGCACGATGGCCATGACGTGAAGCGTATCGGCCGTATAGGCACTGGGCAGGAGGGGGCACCGGGTGGGCACCGGAGTCGACGGCGGCGGACGACGATTCCCCGGCCGCCAGGGACCACCCCCCCACGCTCGCCCGGTGGCAACTCCTCCCGCGCCGCTCCCGTTTCTACCGAGACCATCGGAGCCGATACCGTCGGAGCCGGTACCACCGGAGCCGCCGACTCCGCGTGTGCCTGCGCAGCCTGCTTATCACCCGACGGCCTATCCGTCCGCCCCACTGCCGTACTACCCGTACTACCCGCCCCGGCCACAGACACCCGTAACACATCCGATATCCCCCAGAGCCGCGAGAGCCGCGAGAGCAGCAAGAGCCGAGGCACACCAACGCAGAGCCCGCGGCAGGGCCGTCTCCGGGGTATGCCTGGTGGTGGGAATCGGTCTGCTCGTCGGGGCCTGCATAGGGCGCTGGATCGGCGGCGCTCCCGCCGTCGCCCAACCGGCCGACGGTCCTACCGCGGCCGGGTACGCCGAGTCCCACGACCTGTGGCAAAGCGCCCCCGTCGACAGCCTCTTCCCCCGCATGCTCAAGGGCCCGGGCGCGGGTCCCGGCGGCGCGGACCGCACCTGGATCCGCATCGGCGTCGCCCCGGACAGCGACTGCGAGGGAGCGTTCGATCCCATGCTGGCGCAGGCGCTCGCGCCTGCCGGCTGCCGACGGCTGCTGCGCGCCACCTACACCGACGCCACCTCCAGCAACGTCACCACGGTCGGTCTGCTCATCACCCGCGCCGACCCGGCAGCCATGGCCCGGCTGAGCGCCAGGTGGAGCGCCCAGCACCTCGGCGACAACCCAAAGCTGATGCCTCGCCCAGTCCCGTTCCCCGGCACCGACTCGGCCGGCTTCGGCCTCCCCCAGCGCGCCAGTTGGCAGGTGCTCATCCTGGACGGCCTGCCCGCGGTCGTCTACACGGTGAGTGGCTTCGCCGACGGCCGTGCCGTCACCGATCCGCAACCCGCCGACACAGCCGCCGTTCAGGGTGCGACGAGCGCGCCCGCCCAGGCCGGACTCGGCTACGACGCGCGGGGCCTTGCCGTAGCAGTCGAGCAATGCCTCGCAGCCGTTGTCCGGACCGTGCTCCACACATCAGCTCCTGGAACCGTCCAATGAAGCGGCACCCTGCGCGCACTGCCGCCCCTACTCTGCTCTTCGCTCTCGCCACTGTCCTCGCAGTGCTGCTGCCCGGCGCCCCCGCGGCGTACGCGGACTCGATCCGCGATCAGCAGTGGCCGCTCCAGATCCTTGACGCACGGCAGGTATGGCAGATCACCAGGGGCCAGGGCGTCACCGTCGCCGTCCTCGACACTGGAGTGGACGGCAGCCACCCCGACCTGACCGGCCAAGTGCTGCCCGGCACCGATCTGATCGGCTTCGGTGCCAAGCCCGGCGACGGTGACTGGGCCCGGCACGGCACTGCCATGGCAGGCATCATCGCAGGCCACGGCCATGGCCCGGATGGCAGCGAGGGTGTGATGGGCATCGCACCCGAGGCGAGGATCCTGCCCGTACGGGTGATCCTCGAGGACACCGATCCGCAGCGACAGCGTGCCCGCGACTCTCGCGGCGGTGCACTGGCGCAGGGCATCCGCTGGGCCGCCGACCACGGCGCGAACGTGATCAACCTCTCGCTCGGCGACGACAGCAAGTCCGCTCACCCCGACGCGGACGAGGACAACGCCATCCAGTACGCGCTCGCCAAGGGCGTCGTGGTCGTCGCCTCCGCCGGGAACAGCGGTCAGCAGGGCGACCCGGCCTCGTACCCGGCCGCCTATCCGGGCGTGATCGCGGTCGCCGCGGTCGACCGCTACGGCAGGAGAGCGGCGTTCTCGACCTCCCGCTGGTATGCGGCGGTCGGCGCACCCGGTGTCGACGTGGTGATCGTCGACCCGGACCGCCAATACTACGAAGGGTGGGGCACCAGCGCCGCCGCGGCCTACGTCTCGGGCACCGTCGCGCTCATCCGCTCCGCGTATCCGCGCCTCGCCCCCGCCCAGGTCAAGCAGGTGCTCGAACGGACCGCCACCGACAGCCCGCCCGGCGGGCGCAACGACGACGTCGGCAGTGGAATGATCGACCCCGTGGCCGCGCTGCAGGCCGCCGCGAAACTGATGCCGCAGCCGGAGGTGCCCGTTCCCGCCTCCTACACACAGCAGTACTTCGGCTCCGGATCGCAAGCCGCTCACGCCCAGGAATCGCCGGGCATCGGCATCAGCATCGGCATCGGCACTGGAGCCTGGATCGGACCCGGGTGCGCGATCGCCGGAGCGGTGCTCATCCTGATTGCCGCGGTTGTGCGTCTGCGCCTGCGCCGCACCGGCGGTCCGTAGAGCCACCTGCGGACAGATACCCTCATCCGGTGGCTGGAAAGAACATCCCGGAACCGGGATTCGCCGACGACGACGGCACCGCAGACCCTCGGCTTGCGGCGGCGCTCGCCGCATACGCCAGCACATCCGAGGCCTCCGGCGCGGATGACACGGAAGCCGCTGTACTCGCGGCGCTGCCCGACGCGCGACTACTGGTGCCCGTGGTCGCGGTGCTCGGCGAGGCCGAGACGGGGCCCGACGGGCTGCGCCGGGAGAAGACGAGCGAGATGGCGGTGCCGACCATCCAGGCCCCCGACGGCCGCCGCGCACTGCCCGCGTTCACTTCGGTGGACACCCTGGCTCGTTGGCGCACTGATGCCCGCCCGGTCGCCGTACCGCTGCACCAAGCACTGCAGGCCGCCGCGCACGAACGGGCCGACACACTGCTGATCGACATGGCCGGTCCTGTGACCTACGCACTTGCCGGACCTGCGCTGCACGCGCTCGCCTCGGGACGCGACTGCCTCGACCCCCTCACCGATCCGGCGGTCGCCGACGCGGTACATGACGTGGTCGCCGTCGAGCCCATGGTGCTCCGGGCCCACTTGGTGCCCAGCACTGGCAAGGAGATGGACGGCACGATCGCTTTGGTCATGGACTCGACCGAGGAACTGGGCACCGTCGCCCGGCGCGTGGCCACCGCGCTCGCCACTGACGAGACGCTGCGCGCCCGTCTCGTGCGCGGCCTCGACCTTGCGCTGCTGCCCGCCGACGTACAAGTGCCAGGCGAACCGCTGTTCAGCCGCTCCTAAGACGTGCCTCGCATAATCAACTCCGAACTCCTCGACGCCATCCGCAAGGAGAACCGCTCCTTCCGAAGGTGTCCATTCACGGGTGTGATGGTTCAGAACTGGTTTGACAGTCCTCGTCTTTCGCACTTTCCGGCTGGTCAACGGCGTGTGCGCGGAGTGACTCGGTGAGGTGATCGCCAGTGGCACGCGGAGCGTCGTGCGGTGCCGGACCCTGATGTGACGGAAGCATCAGCGGTGTCAACCACGCTCTTTCGAGGTGCCGCCGATGCTTCCACCGCTGACCGTACCGCCTTCGCTGCTCGGACTGTTGCAGGTTGCCCGGCCCTGCTTCACCGCGCCGAGCTTCCGTACGTTCGCGGCCCTGGTCACAGGTCTGATCGTGCAGACCAGACGGCGCACTGTGGTGGGGATGCTGCTCGGCGCGGGGTTGACGCGAGCCTGGCCACACGACCGTGCGCACTACTTCTTCGCCCGCGCCCGCTGGAGTGCGGACCAACTCGGCCTGGCCCTGGCCCACCTGATCGTCGACCGCCTCCTGCCCGAGGAGGCCGCGCTCCAGGTCGCTGTCGACGACACGTTGTTCAAGCGGCGCGGGAAGAAGGTGTACGGGGCGGCCTGGCAGCACGACGGCTCCGCGACCGGGCCCCGCAAGACCGGCTTCGGCAACAACTGGGTCGTGCTCGGCCTGCTGGTGCCGCTACCGTTCCTGGCACGCCCGATCT
>Ga0213875_10002059_pt1 | contig 12340 bp, 14 predicted proteins | sample BarmaccomBMRX_R8_FD_160105 | JGI IMG/M metagenome (GOLD analysis project Ga0213875, IMG submission 160105) | Root-associated microbial communities from Barbacenia macrantha in rupestrian grasslands, the National Park of Serra do Cipo, Brazil - RX_R8 | ecosystem: Host-associated > Plants > Roots... | reverse complement strand
ACGCAGCTGGCCATCGCGGCGGGCGCGCTGGTGCTCGGTGTGGTGGTGGTCAGGTGGTGGCGGCGGCGATGATCAAGATCATCTACAAACCAGTCAGCATCCTGGTCAGCGTGCTCGGCGGCGTCCTGGCGGGGGCGATCTTCAAGCGGATCTGGAAGGCGGCGGCCGGGGAGGACGAGACGCCGAACGCGACCGACGCGCAGCGCGGCTGGTCCGAGGTGCTGCTCGCCGCGACCTTGCAGGGTGCTATCTTCGCCGTGGTCAAGGCGGCCGTGGACCGCGCGGCGGCGGAGGGCACGCGCAAGCTGACCGGGGTGTGGCCGGGCGATGACGATTCCGGCGCCAAGGCGGCGGATTAGGCCGGTGAGCAAGGACCACGCCGTCGCTCCCCTGCTGGATGCCCTGGCGGACTATCACGCGCTGGGCCGGTACGGGTTCACGCCGCCGGGGCACCGGCAGGGCCGCGGGGCGGACCCGCGGACCCTGGCCGTGCTCGGCGAGGACACGTTCCGGTCCGACATGCTCGCCACCGCCGGCCTGGACGACCGCAAGGCGTCCGGGGGTTTCCTGGCCAAAGGCCGAGGAGCTGATGGCGGATGCCGTCGGCGCGAAGCAGACCTTCTTTGCGACCTGCGGCAGCTCGCTGTCCGTCAAGGCCGCGATGCTGACCGTTGCCGGCCAGCATGACCTGCTGGTCAGCCGCGACGCCCACAAATCCGTGGTGGCCGGCCTGGTCTTCGGCGGCGTCCAGCCGCAGTGGATCTGGCCGCGCTACGACAGCGAGCTGCACGTGGCCCACCCGCCTTCGCCCCGAGAGGTAGAGGAGGCCTGGGACCAGCACCCGGACGCTGCTGGCGCGCTCATCGTCAGCCCGACCCCGTACGGCACCTGCGCCGACATCGAGGCCATTGCCGACCTGTGTCACCGGCGGGGCAAGCCCCTGATCGTCGACGAGGCGTGGGGGGCGCACCTGCCGTTCCACCCCGACCTGCCGACCTGGGCCATGGACGCGGGCGCCGACGTGTGCGTGGTCAGCGTGCACAAGATGGGCACCGGGTTCGAGCAGAGTTCCGTGTTCCACCTGCAAGGTGACCTGGTCGATCCGGCCCAGCTGGCGGCCTGCGCCGACATGCTGATGACGACCAGCGCGAACGTGATGATCTACGCGGCGCTGGACGGCTGGCGACGGCAGATGGTCACCCGGGGCCGCGCGCTGCTCGGCGACGCGCTGGCCCTGGCGGAACAGGCGCGAAGGGACATCGGCGCCATCGAGGGACTGCATGTCCTGCGTGAGGAGTTCCTCGGCGCCGAGGCATCCCACGACCTGGATCCGCTGCACGTGGTCATCGACCTGTCCGGGCTGGGCATCAGCGGATTCGACGCCGCCGACTGGCTGCGTGAGCACCAGCGCATCGACATGGGGCTCAGCGACCATCGCCGCATCGAGGCCACGCTTTCGATAGCCGACGACCAGCGGACCGCGGATCGGCTGGTGTCCGCGCTGCGGGCCCTGGCCGAGCAGGCGGGCAGCCTGCGGCCCGCCGGCCGGGTCACCATGCCGAGCGTAGCGGCGCTCAAGGCGGAGCCCGCGATGCTGCCTCGTGACGCGTTCTTCGCCGCCAGCGAGACGGTGGATAGCGACCAGGCGGTCGGCCGGATCAGCGCGGAGCAGATCACGCCGTACCCACCCGGGATACCGATGATCATCCCGGGTGAGCGCATTACCGGCGAGATCCTCGACTACCTGCGCACCGGTTTGGCCGCCGGCATGGAACTACCCGACCCGGCCGATCCCGGCCTGGAGACCATCCGGGTCGTGCGGTTAGTTTTCCGGTCCGGCGCGTGTGCCCGGACGTCTGCATCGAGGCGGTGGGGATGGAAGCCGACAGCCCCGGCCCGCACTACGGCTATGACCAGGTCAAGCAGCAGCTACGGCTGGAGACCGACCGGCCCATCGCCATCCGCGAGGCCATTCACGCGTGCCGCAAGGGCGGCGGCGTCTTTGCCCTCGTGTGTTCGGCGGCCTGGGTACCGGATGTTCAAGAACAAGGAGGACGGCTGCGTCCGGGCGGTGTTCGACCTGACCGGCGCTGCCACGACGTGAGAGCGCCTGGCCGGCACCACATGTTCGCTGCGGGTCGCCGGGTCTTCCAGATACTTCGTTTGGTGAATATCCGTATCGCCGTGGCCCTGGCATGCTCATTCTCAGGTAGTCAAAAAGCGGCCGCCGCCACCAGCGCGAGGGGCCCCATGACTGACCAGTATGTGCTTGCCGTGGCCGTCGTACCGCTGGCTGACGAGATCGACCTGGCCAACAGCGCGCAGGTCTACGACCAGCTATGGGCGGCGTTCGACGCCGGTGCCGGGGTGGTCGTCGCGGATTTCACCGCGACGCAATTCTGCGACTGCGGCTCCCTGCGCCGGCTGAGTAACGTACACAGGCGGGCGACCGCCCGGGGCGGCGAACTGCGGCTCTTGATCCCCCCGGGCAACCCGGTGCGACGGCTGGCCTGGCTGCTCGGGCTGGACCGCCGGCTGCCCATCTACGCCAGCCTCACGCAGGCCATGGCCTTAACCCGCCCGGCCTGCCATCGTGCCCGCCCAGGGCCGCGGCCGGCGTGGGCACCGGTCCCCCGGTGCCCACGCCGGCCATTACCGGCTGACGTGCTCAGGTGAGCGCGTCCTTGATCTTGCCGAGCGGGCCGGTTTCGGTGCCCATGGCCGGGCCCTTGGGCTTGCCCTGGCTGCCGTCATAGGTGGCGTACAGAGCCGGGTCCGGCGGCGGCACCGAGGCCTTACCACCGAGCGGCGCCGCGTCGAGCAGATAGCCGAACTCGTGCTGCCCGTCTGGCTGCAGCCCGGAGGCCCAGCCACCCTTGCTGCCCTCGGTGCCATCGGACAGGTGCCACACCGAGGTGGCGTGCTCGGCGTACTCCTCGTCGGACAGGGCGTTCGGCGCCACGGTGGTCTCCAGGCCGTCGGCCTGCAGCTCCTCGATGGCCTTGAGCCACAGGTTCTGGTGCAGGGTGTCGCGGGCCAGGTTGAACTTGAGCATGTTCTTGACCCCGGGGTCATCGGTCATGTTGTACAGCCGGGCAGTCTGCAGGCGCCCCTGGGCCTCGGCGGCAGCATTCGCCCGGAAGTCGGCCAGCAGGTTGCCGCTGGCCACGATGTAACGGCCGTTCCACGGGTACCCGTTGCTGTCCGCGAGCAGGGCGCCGCCGCCGGCCACGATGGCCTGCTGCGGGTCCATCCCGCCGAGCACCGCGCCGACCACCGGGTCGGCGCCGGCCGCCTTGGTGGTGGCGGTGGCCGGTGCCCCTTCCAGCAGCCGGGCGACCATGGTGGCGATCATCTCGACGTGACCGATCTCCTCGGTCGCGACGTCCATGATCAGGTCCTTGTACTTACCGGGCATCCGGCAGTTCCAGCCCTGGAACAGGTACTGCATGGTCACGGTCATCTCGCCAAACGCACCGCCGATCAGCTCCTGGAGCTTGTGCGCGTAGACCGGGTCGGGCTTTTCCGGCTGCGCATCGAATTGCAGATAGTCGGTGTGGCGGAACATGAGCAGCTCCTCGCGGTTAGGCGCGGATGGCCTCTGCTTGACCAGGTCGGCGCGCTACCCGGTGCCCCTAGTGACATGCACTGGGGCGGGACTTTTCTCGTTTCCGCTCCAGCCGTCTGGGCAAAAAGCGCGAGGAGGCGCTGATGAGCACGGATCAGGCAGGTGTCGCGGAAGCCGTCACCGAGACGATGATGGCGGTCCAGACCATCGCCCACGCCCTGCACGTCGGGGACGCGCGACTGGAGCCCACACTCGACGCGATCGTCGCGAATGCGGCGGCCGCCCATCCAGCCGCCAGCGATGCGGGCATCATCCTGCTCGTCCACGGCGAGCTGGTGCCGCAGGCGGTCACGGGCCGGCCGCCGCTGGACCTGGATGTGAGGCAGCGGGACACCGGTGAGGGCCCGTGCCTGGACGCGGCGAAAAAGCAGACGGTGATGTGCATCAGTGACACCAGCACCGAGCAGCGCTGGCCCGGTTTCTGCACCGCGGCACAGGCGCACGGCGTGCGCAGCATGCTGTGCGTGCCGTTGCGGATCGGTGAGCAGTGCCTGGGTACGCTGACCCTGTTCTCACACCAGGTGGCCGCGTTCGGGCCGCCGGACGTCGCGCTCGTCGAGCTGTTCGCGGCCCTGGCCGCGCTGTCGCTCGCCGACGCTCAGCGGGCCGGGCAGCTCCGCGAGGCGATCGCCAGCCGCGACCTGATCGGGCAGGCCAAGGGCATTCTCATGGAACGGTTCAAGATCAGCGAGCAGGATGCTTTCGGCAGGCTGTCCCGGGCGTCCCAGGCCCTGAACCTCAAGCTGGCTGAGGTCGCGCGCCACCTCACCGAGACCGGCGAGCTACTCGGGCCAGGCCCTTCGGCGACCTAGTCCGGTCTGGCTTGGGGGCGCGGAGCCGCGAGCGCTTCCTGGAGACTGTCGTAGACGCGGAACAGGCGGTCCGCGGCAGTGAGCGCGAGGATCCGGTGGACCGCGGCGCCGGTCACGACCATCCTGAGCTCATTTCCCTCGGCTCTGGCGCGCCGGTGGGCGCCGAGCAGCGTGTGCAGCCCGGCGGAGTCGCAGAACGTGGTCCTGGCCATGTCGACCACGAGGACCGGGCAATCGACCGCGGCTGCGCGCAGCAAGGCGGTGCGCAGTTCGGCGGCGTTGGTGACGTCGATCTCCCCGGGAGCGGTGACGACGGGCACGCCGTCGACCTTCTGGACCGGGAAGCCGGCCTCGTGCATTTCCATGATGTCGGTCGTCACCGCCAAGGCTCTGGGCCGCGACGGGCCCCACGCCATCCGAGGTCAGTGCGCCTGAATCCACGCGCGAACGACGTGGGTTCGCGCTGGTCAGCCCAGCAGATTGCGGGTCGGCTGGCTGGGCCGCTAAAACCATCTGACCATCCTTCCCGACGATCTGCCATAGCGTCACCAGGTCATGACCGATACACTTTTTGTATAGCGTGGACTACAGGAAACAGTCAATGCCTGCGGCAGGTCTTATCCGCCCGATCTGGAGGCTCCCGGCGATGCCCGGACGGCTTGATGACCTGGACGATCCGGACTACCCGGCCTACACCACCGGCCGGGCCGCCGAAGTGCTCGGTGTCCAGCAGGCATTCCTGCGCTCTCTGGACGCGGCCAAGGCGGTTGTCCCGCAGCGGACCGCGGGCGGGCGCCGCCGGTACAGCCGCCGCCAGCTCGCCCTCGCGGCGCGGATCAGGAAGCTGCTCGACCAGGGGTACACGCTGGCCGCCGCGCTGCGCATCCTGGCGCTGGAAGACGAGCTCGCCAGCGAGCGCGCCCTGACCGCGAGCCTGAACGCCCGGCTGGCCGGCCGTGAACCGTCCGGCTTACTGGCTATTGCCCGCCCTCTTGACCGGCCGGTTGATCGGCCTGTTGCTTGGCCGGTTGCCCGGCCTGCTGCTCGGCCGGACCCGGCTGGGACGGCCGAGCCGGATCCGGCCGCCTGCACCCGGCCCGGGCCCGCCAGCCTCCCCATTCCGGCCGGTTCGGTTTGGAGTTCCCACGTCCGGGCAGGGCCGGATCACCCGCGGGCCCCTGATAGCGGAGCTCAGCGGTGAGCCGGACGGCTCATCGCCCGCGGGGCGGCGTCCCGCGGCTTTTCCGGCCAGATAGCGCGCCGGCTGGCCGAGGCGACACGTTAACATCGCCTTGGGAACGCAGGAGGCGCAATAGTGACGATCGCAGATCAGGCGCTGGTACAGGCCAGGCTGCGAAGTATCCAGTCGATCACCGACGCGGCCCTGTCGCGCCTGGATGACCATGACGTGCTGGCCGAACTGCTGGAGCGCACCAGGGAGATACTGCGGGCCGATACCGCGGCGGTGCTGCTGCTGGACATGGCGTCCGGGCAGCTGGTCGCCACCGCGGCGGCCGGCCTGGAGGAGGAGGTCCGGCAGGGAGTCCGGATCCCGCTGGGCCGGGGGTTCGCCGGACGGATCGCCGCGGAGCGACGCCCGGTGATTCTGGACCGCGTCGACGGCACCACGGTGGTGAACCCGATCTTGTGGGACAAGGGAATCCAGTCGATGGCAGGCGCGCCGATGGTGGCGAGCGGGCAGGTCATCGGTGTGCTGCACGTCGGCTCGCAGACGCCGCGGAAGTTCACACCGAGCGACGTGGAGCTGCTGCAGCTAGCCGCGGACCGGGCCGCCCTGGCCCTGCAGTCGATCACCGCCCAAGCGGACCGGGCCGCGGCGGAGGCGCTGCAGCGGAGCCTGGTTCCCTCGGCGTTGCCGCTCGTCCCGGGAACGGACATGGCCGCCCGCTACGTCCCGGGCAGTGGCGGAGTGGGTGGCGACTGGTACGACGTCTTTCCCCTGCCGACCGGGGAGGTGGGCGTGGTCATCGGCGACGTAGCCGGGTCCGGCCTGGCCGCGGCGGTGATCATGGGGCGGATGCGCAGCGTACTGCGGGCGTACGCGCTGGAGTCCAGCGACCCCGCCGAGGTTCTCGGGAAGCTCAGCCGCAAGATGGAGCATTTCGAGCCCGATGCCCTGGCTACCGTGCTGTACGGCATCCTGAGCCCGGGGCTGGACCGGATGAGCGTCAGCCTGGCCGGGCATTTCCCGCCGGTCCTTGCGCGTCCCGGACAGCCCGCTGAGCTGGCCGCCGTCCGGCCGGGGCCGATGATCGGCCTGGGCAGCCGGACGCTGCGACCGACGGCGACCCTGCCGGTCCCGCGCGGAGCGCTGCTGTGTTTTTACACCGACGGCCTGATCGAACGGCCCGGCCAGGTTATCGACGACGGACTGGACAGGCTGTGCCGGTCGGTGCGGGTTCAGCCCGCGGAGGCGGCCTGCGCGACCGTCATGGGCGCCATGGCCGAGGACGAGCCGTCCCGCGACGATACCGCCCTGCTGATAATCGTCCGGGATGAAGAAGAGGACGGCCCAGATGCCTGAGCACAGCTTTCCCGTGGACGAGACCGGCGGCATCCCGGTGGTGCGGGCACCTGAGGAGGTCGACGTCACCAACGCCAACGGGCTGCGGGCGGCGCTGCTCGAGGCAGCTGCCCGCGGGCACGGGCGGTACGTGGTCGACATGAGCCAGACGACGTTCTGTGACACGGCTGGGATCCATGCCCTGGTGAGTGCGCATAAACGCGCCCAGGCGGGCGGCGGCGACATCCGGCTGGTGATCACCGGCGCGGCGGTCCGCCGTATCTTCGCCATCACCGGGCTGGACGAGGTGATCCCCCACGCCGCGAGCCTGGACGAGGCGCTGGCGCAAACGTCGCGAGGCTAGGGGGCGTGCCTACTCCGCCGGGGGCGCGGTTCATGGGGCGTGCAGGGCGCGGGTGAGGCGGCCACGATCACATGCCCGGACGAGGCGGCGGCCAGCGACTCCAGCTCACGGGCGGCCACGGCCGCCTGCAGGCGGCGTTCCCGCTCGTGGCTGGGCTGGTAGTCAGGGAAGTGGTTAGCGACCCAGATCCGGCCCCAGGGCTCCGGCGCGAGCACCTCGGTGATCAGGCAGGTGCAGGCGAAATCATAAGTTCGCTCGGTGACGTGGCAGTCGACCTCGAGTACCCGCCCGAGCGGCCACCGGCTGGCGGTGGTGATGCCCTGCCCGTCCTTCTCCCGGTCCTGCTGCTGGGCCAGGTGGTAGCCCGGGCCCAGCATCTCGGCGGCCTGGTCGGCGTCGGCGACCAGGATGGTCTCCTGCAGCAGGACGATGTCCGCATTGAGCGCCTGGAAACCACGGCGGAACACTGGCAGGCGGGCCTGCCAGTCTCCGCGCATACCCCAGGCGTTGAGCGTGACCAGGCGCATCGCGCGCCGCCCGGCTCAGTGATCGCTGCCGGGCAGCACCTCACGCGCCTTGGCCTTGAGGCCCTCCTTGAGCACCCCCCACCGGTTCGCGTCGCCCTTGATCAGGGCCATGGCGGCGTCCTTGGCCTGCTCGAAGGTGGCGTGTGGCGGGATCGGCGGGATGTCGGGGTCGGTGCGCACGTCCAGCACGGCAGGCCGGTCCGCGGCCAGCGCCTGGTCCCAGGCCGGGCCGACCTGGCCGGGCTCGTTCACCGCGATCCCGAGCAGGCCCAGGCTGCGGGCGAAGTCCGCGTAGGAGACGTCGGGGATGCGCTGGGATTCGACGAACTTCGGTGCTCCCTCCATCGCGCGCATCTCCCAGGTGACCTGGTTGAGGTCGTCGTTATGCAGCACCACGATGATCAGCCGCGGATCGGACCACTGTTCCCAGTAGTGCTTGATGGTGATCAGCTCGGCCAGGCCGTTCATCTGCATGGCGCCGTCGCCCTCGAAGACGATGGCCGGCCGGTCCGGGTGGCCGAACTTGGCGCCGATGCCGTACGGGACGCCCGGGCCCATGGTGGCCAGGTTGCCCGACAGCGAGCCGCGCACGTCGCCGCGGAACTTCAGCTGGCGGGCGTACCAGTTCGCGGACGAGCCGGAGTCGGCGGCGACGATGGCGTTGGACGGCAGCCGGGTCGACAGCTCCCGGAACGGCAGCATCGGGTTGATCGGGTCAGCTGTGACCTCGGCCTCGGCGTCCATCGACTTCCACCAGCGGGCCACGTTGGCCTCGATGCCCTCGCGCCAGGACCGGTCCTCCTGCCGCTTCAGGTGCGGGATCAGGGCACGCAGGGTGGCGGCTGCGTCGCCGACCAGGTTGACCTCGTAGGGATAGCGCATCCCGATGAACTTGCCGTCGATGTCGATCTGCACCGCGCGGGCCTGGTCGAACTCGGGCAGGAACTGCGTGTACGGGAAGCTCGAACCCACCGTGAGCAGGGTGTCGCAGTTCATCATCAGCTCGTAGCTGGGCCGGCTGCCGAGCAGCCCGATCGATCCGGTCACGTACGGCAGCTCGTCGGAGAGCACGTCCTTGCCTAGCAGCGGCTTGGCCACTCCGGCGCCGAGCAGCTCGGCGACCTCCTCCAGCTCACGGCGGGCGCCGCGGGCGCCCTGCCCGGCCAGGATCGCGACCTTGCTGCCGGCGTTGAGGACCTCGGCGGCTTGGGCGATGGCGGCGTCGTCCGGGGCGGGCACCGGCCAGTCGGTGGTTCCGATCGAGGACGGCACCATCTTGAACTCGTGGGACGGAGCCGAGTACTCCAGCTCCTGGACGTCGGCCGGGATGATGAGGGCGGTGGGCGCCCGCTCCGTCATGGCAACGCGGATGGCCCGGTCCAGCACGTTCGGCAGCTGCTCGGGCACCGTGACCATCTGCACGTACTCGCTGGCCACGTCCTTGTACAGGGACAGCAGGTCGACTTCCTGCTGGTAGGACCCGCCCATCGCGCTGCGGTTGGTCTGGCCGACGATCGCGACCACGGGCACGTGGTCGAGCTTGGCGTCGTACAGGCCGTTCAGCAGGTGGATGGCGCCTGGGCCCGAGGTGGCCGCGCAGACACCCACCCGGCCGGTGAACTTGGCGTAGCCGACGGCCTCGAAGGCGGCCATCTCCTCGTGCCGGGCCTGTACGAACTGCGGCTTGTTGTCGGCCCGGCCCCAGGCGGCGAGGATGCCGTTGATCCCGTCGCCGGGATAGCCGAACACGTGCTGCACGTCCCAGGCGCGCAGCCGCTCGAGCAAGTAGTCACCAACAGTCTGGGCCATAGCCGTCCCTCCGTGTCGCGGTCACCGTGCCGCGCACTACCCGAGGCGCTGTGGTCAAACCATGACGCCACGGTGATGTTGGCTACCCGCGCTCGTAGGGGATCTTCTCCCCGGTCGCAACGGCGACCGGCAGCCGGTTCTCGGCCGGCGGCAGCGGGCAGGTGGCCAGATCGGTATAGGCGCACGGCAGGTTGACCGCGCGGTTGAAGTCGAGCACCACCGTGCCGTCGGCCGCGGGCGCGGGCAGCTGCAGGGAGCGGTTGGCGGCGTACGTCGTCACGCCCGAGGTGGCGTCGGTGAACAGGATGAACAGGCTGCCCGGCTGGTGACCGGGGAAGGCGGTCAGCCGGAGCTCCTGGCCGTCCGCGGTAAATTCCACCTGGCCGGGCGCGGCGTAGACGTGCTCCAGGCCGTCGACCACCGACCCGACCGCGGTCGGCCGGGGCTCGGCGAACGGGACGTACCGGCCGGTGATCACCCAAGCGGGGTCCGGCGCATAGGCCGGCGTGCCCCGGAAGTCCGTGCGCAGCTGGTTTCCCGGGTGCCGGGGCCGGACGATGTCGTTCCCGCCGCGCCGGGCGACCTCGATGACCGCGTCGCCCCACACCGCGCTGATGCCGCCGCGCTCGGGGATCGGGCCGAACGAGTGGCGGCCCCGCACCGGCGCCCCGTCGATCACCAGCTCCTCGCCCGGGGCGAGGGAGACTACGACGCCGTCAGGACCGGTCTGCCACTCCCCCGGCGCGTCACCGAAACGCTGCGGCTCGCCGGTCAGCCAGTGCAGGCCGGTGATGGCCAGGAAGCCGTGCGGGTCGGCCAGCTTCGCCTCGTGCCCGGTGTGCCAGTCCCGCCATTCGGCGGCATAGCCCTCGGTACCCGGGATCGTGTCGCTGGCCGATGCGGTCATGGTTGCGCTCCTTCACAGCTCGCCGTTACCCTCGCGAACGCATGGCGGTGGCCGCCTATGCCCCGAAATCAGGCGATGTCTATCGTCAACTAGAGATATCTCCAGACGACCGAAGGCGGGAAGCCCGTTCATGCAGACCTGGGATGCCATCAGGGCCCGGCGCAACGTGCGCAGCTACCAGACCGATCCGGTGCCGGCCGGCGACCTCGACCGGATCGCCGAGGCGGGCTGGCGAGCCCCGTCGGCGTCTAACCGCCAGCACTGGGATTTCGTCGTCGTCACCGACCCCGATCAGCTCCGCGAGCTGTCCCAGGTGTGGCGCGGCGCCGGGCACATCGCCGCGGCAGCGGCGGCGATCGCGCTGGTCGTCCCGCAGGCGGAGGACGAGCGGACCCGCCTCATCGACTACTACGACCTCGGCCAGGCGACCTACGCCATGATGCTGGCCGCCGCCGACCTGGGCATCGGCACCGGCCATTCCTCGGTCGGGGACCAGGAAAAGGCCCGCACCATCCTCGGCGTGCCGGCCGACCACGACGTGGCCTTCCTGCTCGGCGTGGGCTACCCGGCGGATCGCCCGCTGCGGCCCATCGGCGCGCCGGACCGCCGCCCGCGCGATAAGGTCATCCACCACGGCCGCTGGTAGCCGGCGGCCGGTCAGCCCGGGCTTGTGCTGCTGCTGGTCTCCGCGGAGGTCGTGCTTTCTTCCGGGGAGGCGGCGGTGTCCTGAGAGGTGACGGCCGCCGGGGGCGAGGTGGCGGCCAGCGGCGGCTCCGGCGGTGGGCGGTGCCGGAGCGAGGGCACCAGCGGGACCAGGATCTCGTTCACGATCAGCCAGGTCACCACGGCGAACACGATGCCGCCGATGATGTCGGTCACGTAGTGCTGGCCGAGGTAGACGACGCTGAACCAGACCAGGCCGGTCCAGGCGAAGGCCGCGGTCGCGCCGCGCCTGGTGATCGGCCACAGCGCCAGCGCGGCCAGCAGCGGGTAGGCCGCGTGCAGGGACGGGAACGCCGCCGCGACGTCGGGATCCAGCTGGTGATAGATCGGGCTCACCGCGCTGGGCAGCGCGATCAGCGAGTGCACTCCCGGCAGGAAGCCGTGCTTGTCGGCCAGCCAGGGCGGCGCGACCGGCAGGACCAGGAACACCACGAAGGCAGCGAACGACATCGCCAGCATCGCGACCGTGAACCGCAGGAACTGGACCCGGTCGACCAGCCACAGCGCCAGCCCGACGCCGATCGGGATGAGGAAGTGGCAGAAGTAGGCGATGGTGCACACGACCCGCAGCCAGTGCAGGTCACCGAGGTGTGCCTGCAGGAACTGGCTCGGGTCGGTGCCGCCGAACATGGCCTTGTCGATCCGGATCACAAAGCCGTAGTGCCGGGGGAAATGCGCCTTCGGGGCGACGCCGCGTACCGCCTCGTAGCCAAGGAAGAGCGCCACGAATGGCACCCAGTCCTTCAGGAAACCCAGGAACCGGCCGCTCAGCACGGCGATCGGGACGATGATCAGCAGCAGGTAATCGGGCGAGACCGAGATGCCACGCCAGATCATCAGACCCGACACCAGGGCGAGATAGGCGAGCGCCACCAGCACGAGCGGCCCAGGACGGCGCAACGAAGCCGGGATGCGGATCCTGGACATGCACACCATCTCCTCAGGCCAGCCAGGGCCCTACTGTAGCCAATATCGCCCTTTACTACCGGATAAGTAGGTAACGACTTGGCTCCCCGTGGTTCATGATTTGTTCATTGAGAACGCGC
>Ga0213875_10002058_pt1 | contig 12342 bp, 8 predicted proteins | sample BarmaccomBMRX_R8_FD_160105 | JGI IMG/M metagenome (GOLD analysis project Ga0213875, IMG submission 160105) | Root-associated microbial communities from Barbacenia macrantha in rupestrian grasslands, the National Park of Serra do Cipo, Brazil - RX_R8 | ecosystem: Host-associated > Plants > Roots... | reverse complement strand
CGTAATCTTCAGCGTCCTAAAGTTGCCGCTCGGCGAGGTGTCCGCGAAAGTTCGCACCGGCGGCCCCATCGATGACGAAGAAGATTACGCGTTATCCGTGTGGGCCGGCGTCGTTCCGCTTTCCATACAACGCGGCGAGCCTGTCCGCGACGAACGAACCTGAACGGCTGGAACAGCAGGCGCGTCTAACGCGATGTGCGTATTCGTCTAGCCGTTCTCACTCTGGCAATCTTTCTCTTCTCGTGCAGTAAGCCGACCGCCTCCAATTCGGAAGCTGCCGCTCCAGGTACACCTGCGTCGGTAGATTACGCTCCGAAGATCGGCATAGCAGTGCGGACCGGTTCCCGAACCTGTATGACAATCCGCAACGGAGCGATCCCTCCAGACACTCCCGTGACCCTTGTTTCGCCGGCGAATCCGCAGAGCTTCGTTGAAGGCACGGTAAAGAACCAAGCCGTCAAGCCGTGCCCGATCTCACAGGACGTGCGGCCCGATGTTACGAGCTATGAAATCTCATTGGAAAACGCTGACACTTCGAAGCTGATCCCGATGATCGCGGTGATGGGAACCGCGGCCTCGAACAGCTTTACCGTCGCGAGTAACGGGGTGCAAGCAGATCTGAGCCAAATGCATCGCGTGAACACGTTTCGCGCTTGTGGAGCAGACGACGGCGTTCACGTGACCGTGTGGAATGGCGTGCCTCTCACCGGTAGCCCCGTTTGGAGCGGCCACTACTTCGAGGAAGGAAATCCCGGAACGCTGCCCACGTGCACGACCGGCGAATCCGGTTCAACGCCGCCTGGACCCGACCGGTAGCTTTCTTGGCCCGCCACCGGCTTGTTACTGGTGACGGAGTGCGTTACTTGGATCGATTTGAACCGCCCGCCGCGCGGGTAGCAGGCAGGCCAACACCGCGATAAAGACTAGCAGCCCGGTAACACCGATAATCGTCTCGGGATCGTTGGTCTTCACTTCCCAGATCTCGGACGAGATGAAGCGCGTGAGCGCCATCGCTCCCGCAATCCCAACGGCGGCTCCGATTCCAATAGTCACGGTGGTCTGATATCCGATCAACTTCAGCACGTCCCATCCAACAGCGCCCAGAGCTACACGAATTCCGATTTCGCGCGTGCGCTGCTGCACATTGAACGCCAATATGCCGTAGATCCCCACTCCCGCCAACGCAGTCGCAACGGCGGCGAACAAACCTAACAGCATTGAGTACGAGCGCGGATATTCGGCCTGCTCAGCCAAATACGATTCCTCCGTACGTGGGTCCGTCAGCGGACGGTTACGATCGATCGCTTCCATGGCCTTGCGCACCGCCGGCAGCACGGCCATGGGATCCCCCTGCGTTCTCATCAGGAATGCCAATTCCAGTTGCACCGAAGTGTATGGCCCGGTGGTGTGCGGCGATTCCTGAACAAAGGGAACGAATATTGCCGGCTGCTGTTTGGTCTGTGGATGCGTGGCCGGGATGTCGTTGACCACGGCCACAATCTCACGCATCCTGTCCTCTTCCGATAAATCGACACGGATTTGCTTACCGATAGGATTCTCACCCGGAAAGAACTGTCGTGCCATCGTTTGGTTGACGATCGCGACCCAAGGAGAATCCGTTGTATCGCGGTCGTTGAAATCCCGGCCACTCAGTATTCGAATTCTCATTGTCGAAAAGAAATTAGGAGTTATAGGAAAGAAGTCCGCGGATAGCTCATCGGGATTCGCTACAGTTCTGCCGTCGATGCTGAAATTCATCGGGAAATTCGTGATCATCGGCGGAAACATCATGCCCGCCACGGAGCGGACGCCTGGCACCGCCTGCAAGCGATCAAAAGCCCGCTTCAGAGTCTGTCGAGGAACCCCGTTTATCTCCCACAGCGGCAGGCCGTTATACAGGCCCACAGGCCGCCCATATTGTTTCTCCGCGAAGCGATAACGAAACGTGAGCAATCCCTTGGGATCGCAGCCGAGATTCGCGCTCTGAAGCTCCAGAAAACTGCGAATCAACAGCCCTGAACCGGCTAACAGTAAGAGGGCGAGCGCCAACTGCCCGGCAACCAGCACTGCTCGCAGGCGTGTGCGCGCCGATCCGGCCCCGCCGCCGCGTGCGGCCTCTTTCAGCGACTTCGCAAAATCTGTGTCAGATCCTTGTAGCGCTGGAAGTACGCCGAACAGCAGCCCACTGAGAATCGACAGCAACGCAGTGAACATGAGAACTCGCCCGTCAATGCCGATTGCGTGAAGCTGCGGCAACCACGATGGCGCACTATTAACGAGCGCGCGCACGCCCATCCAAGACAGCGCGATGCCCCCGATCCCGCCGATAGTCGAAAGCAGCAAACTTTCGGTGAGGAATTGGCGAACAAGTCTGCCTCGGCCCGCACCGAGCGCCGACCGTATCGCGACTTCCGTTTGCCGCGAGTACCAGCGCGTGAGCAGCAACCCCGCAACGTTCGCGCATGCGATCAACAGCACCAGGGCAACCGCCCCTTGCAACAGCAACAAAGGCCGGTCGATGTATCCGAATAGGCCCTCGCGAATCGGCTTGATGCGTGCGGCCCAAGGTTTCCCACCTTGCCGGTCGTGCACCGGAAACTGTTCCGCGAGACGCAGCGAAAGGCCATCCATCTCGCTCTGCGCCTGCTCCATCGAAACGCCGGGCCTCAGCCGTGCCGCGACCGTCAGAAATCTGGCAGACGCTCGAACTTGAAAACGGTTGATCGGAAGTGGAGTCAGATAGTCGCCATTCTCGTCCGTCAATCGGAAATCGGGCCGCATAACGCCGATAACCGACGTGTTCTGGCCGTTTACAAGAATCTGCCGGCCGAGAATATCCTGTCTCCCCGCGAATCTGCCCATCCACAGCCGGTAACTGATCAGAATCACCGGCGCGGCGTGACCAACCTCGTCCTCCGATTCGGTGAACAGCCGGCCCATCAGTGGAGAGGCGGACACGGCGCGGAGGATTCCGGGCGTAACATTCTCACCCTCCACGCGCGCCGCTGGCAAACCGTTTTCCGCTGCTCCGAAGTCAGCCTCGGTAGCGATAACCGCCCCGATCGATTCAAATGAATGCGCCTGCGCTTTCCAGGCGAGCAAGTCCGGAATCGAAACTCCCTGCAACTGATCTCGATGTGCTGGCGCAACGCTAAACAACATGACCAGCCGGTCCGGATCCCGAAACGGCAGCGATCCAAGAAGAATGCCGTTCACTAGTGTGAATATGGCGGTATTTAACGCAATCCCTAAAGCCAGGGATAGAGCCGCGGCGGCAGTAATAAGCGGCTTGCTCCACAGCACGCGGCAACCGTAACGAATGTCTTGCCAGAGTTCATCCATACACGAGACTTCCGAGTCTCGAACACTCGTCCGGTCGTCGTCAATAAATTCGGGATTACTTGGGTCTAACGCGTCGCTTGCGCGAGCCGTCTGGAAGGATTACTGAGCTACCAACTCAGGACGCGCGCCGATACTCCGCAGACAGGAATCGATCCACAGCTTCGTTAGTTTCTCCTGCGTGCCGTTCTGCGACAGGCGCGATCGCAGAGTACCGAATTCGACCTGATCGAGCGGTTGGTCCTGATTGAAGCACGAAAAAACTACCGTTTCCTGCCCGGTAACCGGATCTTTGTGCATTTGCAGGCACTGCGCGCAGATCTCTTTCATCATGCACTGCATGGGCGAGTTGATGCTCGCGATGGCGCGGTGATTTAGCTTTAAGTACGGTCGTAGCACGCTATGCCGCGCTTGCTGCACCGCGCGCATCATGCCGTCCGAGCCGATCACGATAAGACGATCGACGGTACTGAGCGGAATTGGAACATCGCCCAACTCGCCGCTCGCGTATGCCAGCATTCCTTCCACGATGTTGCCCACGAACGCCGAATCCAAGTCTCGCGTTGGGGTGAATCCGGGCGCTTCGTCGCAGCACCAGACGATAACATCCGCCGCTTTTTCGATCTCTTCCACTTTGTAGCGGTCGATGATTTTCTTGTATCCCGCGAAATAGATGACGCGCGATCCCGATGCGCGCAACTGCTGCCCGATAGAGAAAAGCACAGCATTACCCAAGCCGCCCCCGGCGAGCAGCACCGTTGCGTTGCTAGGCGTTTCGGTCGGGCTGCCGGTTGGACCCATAAGCACGATCGGTTCGCCTGGACGCAGCAGACTGCACAAGTCGGACGAGCCGCCCATCTCGAGCACGATGGTTGACAGCAGACCCTTCTCCGCATCCACCGAAGCGCCCGTGAGCGCGAGGCCTTCCATCGCGAGGACCGTATTCCGTGCGCGCGTTGCGAGCGTCTCGTAGTTTTGCAATCGATAGAACTGGCCGGGGTGGAAAGCGCGTGCGGCCATCGGGGCGCGCACAATGATCTCGATAATCGTCGGGGTTAAGCGGATCACGTCTTGAATGACCGGCCGCAGCTCGTCGTTCAGCTTCGCTAGAAGCGACTGAGGCGAAGGGTCGGACGGCTCGAGGCGTGAGAGCACGCGCGAGACAACCGGGCATCCTTGCTTCGCGCTTCCCATCGCCTTCACGACGTTCCCTGAGAACGAGGGATGCAGGTCGCCGAAGAAGCTGATCGCCCGGCCGTCGGGCCGGATCGACATCAAAACGTAGGCCGCGGTGGGTTTCGAGATACGCTCCGGTTTCACAGGCTCGCCGTTCTCGTCGATGGCTTGGAAATAGCGGCCGTCGAGCTTGAAATTTTCGCGATCCTCGCGCGCGAGCACTGTGTTCGGCTGCGTGCCGGCCGCGACGAGAATCGTCCGCGCAGGCAATCGCACCGTCTCGTCCGTCGGCCACAGTCCCATTCCTTCGTCGTACCGGTGCTTCTCGACAATCAGCGCGTTCGCGCTTCCCGCCGCGTCCACTTCCACCTCTTTCGGGACGAGACACTCAGCAAACCGGATGCCCTCTTCGAGCGCCTTCGCGACTTCCTCATGATTCAACGTGTAACTGGGCGAGTCGATGAGACGCCGGCGATAGGCGATCGTCACGCCACCCCACGAGTTCAGGAGATCTGTGAGGCGCGGCAAGCGGTGCTTGCGCCCGGCCGCAGTTCGCTCCGCTCGAATAGCGCGCGCGTGCGAAAGGAACTCCTCGGCGATTTCGCTCTCTTCTTCCGTCCAGTTGCTGCGTATTTCCGGTTCGCCGATTTCCTTCGCGAGCGCCTCGTACCGCTCCAAGAATTTCTCGACCTGTACGACGTAATATGCTTTCGATTCCGTCGCGGTGTCGATCGCGGTCAACCCGCCTCCGATCACAACAATCGGCATCCGGATTTGCAGGTTCGCGATCGATTCGGTTTTCGCGGCTCCCGTGAGCTGCAGAGCCATCAGAAAATCCGATGCTTGTCGAACCCCCCGCACGAGTCCGTTTTTCATCGGAATCACAGTGGGCCGGCCCGCACCCGCACACACAGCCACGTGATCGAACCCCATTTCGAACGCGCTATCGGCCGTAAGCGTGCCGCCGAATCGCACGCCTCCGAACATGCTGAATTCGCGCCGGCGCTCGAGCAGAAGCCGGATGATTTTCAAGAAATTCTTGTCCCATCGCACGGTGATTCCGTATTCGGCAACGCCCCCGAAACCGGCCATCACGCGATCGTCCAGCCGCTCGTAGATCTCCGAAACCTCGCGAATCGGCTGGAACGCAACTCGATTGCCGTACTCATCTACGCCTGAAAGATTCTGGGGCAACGGTTCGATCTTGAGACCATCGATGCCCACGACCGTATGTCCGTCGTTCATCAAATGATGCGCCAGAGTGAATCCCGCCGGTCCGAGCCCTACGACCAACACCTTGTAGCCCGTACTCTCACGCGGAAACGGCCGCCGCAGATTCAGCGGATTCCATCGCGTGAGCAGGCTATAGATTTCGAATCCCCACGGCAGCGCGAGAACATCTTTTAAGGTGCGCGTTTCGATCTGCGGAATATCCACCGGCTCCTGCTTCTGGAAAATGCAGGCCTTCATGCAGTCGTTGCAGATCCGATGACCGGTTCCCGCCGCCATCGGATTGTCGATCGCGACTGCCGCTAAGGCGCCGATCGAGTAACCCTGCTGCTTCAGCAGGTTCATTTCAGAGATCTTTTCGTCAAGCGGGCACCCGGCAAGCGGAACGCCAAACACGCTCGACTTAAACGCACCGTTCTTTTCGCGAAGGCCGCTGGAGCAACTGTCCTTCAGTTGGTTATGACACTTGATGCAATAGTGAGCCTGATCCAGCGCTCCGGTCAGATCGGTTCCGCGGTCCGTCAGCTCGAATCCCTCGCGGAAGCGCCGGCGTTCCGTCGGTAGCTGCAGCTCTACCAAGCCGTCGTTCCGCAACGCTTCGACCGGAATCAGATGATGCATGTCCAGCTTGTGCGGCAGCTTGAAGAGAACGCCTCGCGCATGCTGTTCCTTGCCGTCCGGCGAGAGCGTTGCCCAGGCGGCGTAACGAATCGCAAGCTGAATTGCACCTGCATGCTGCGCTTCGTCCTCCAGCCAGCGCGCCACATGATGCGCAAAACTTGACTCGGTCAGCGGCTCGCCCATCAGCTCTTCGAGCTGCGCTTGTACGTTTCGGCCGTCGATCTCGCTCGCTTTCTCGGGCGTGTAGCCGGTCAGCGCGCGACGTTGTACGAATTTCCGCTTAACGGAAAACAGCGGAGCGAGCGCGGAGTGCTGCGCTTCGAGTGCCCCCACCCCAGGCTCGATGCCGAAGAGATGCGCGACGAAGTCTTCCAGGTACGGAGCGGTCTCAACGATCAGGTCCGACACTTGTTTCGCGCCAAGCGCGGCGGGATCTTGTCGTCCTAACAACAAACGCGAATGCAGATCCGGAGAAGCTTCCGCCAGCCGCTCTAGAAACGCCGCATCAATTTTCCTCAGCCCCTCACCTTCGTAAAGTTCGGTGAAGGCGAGATCGAAGCCGAGGCAAAGATTGGATTCGTGTTTGGTCACAGCAGATCAGAACGCGCCGGCACAAAGAAGACCTGGATTACGCTTCACGTGCGGATTGCGGTAGTAGTACTAACTTTACTCATTTTCGCAGACACGTGAAACAGTCACTAACGTCTAAGACTTAGGTGCACCATGCGTGCCTGTTTGCTCATTCTCGCGGCAGTGGCGCTAAGCGCTAGCGGTCAAACCACCCGATCGCTCAATGGTACATACATCGCGACCGCCTATTCGCAGCAGGGCACGACCGCTTCAGGCGAATACGCTCACCGGCATGTAATCGCGGCCGATCCCGCCGTGTTGCCCATAGGCAGTCGAATCAAAGTCAAGCATGCGGGACGATACTCGGGCGAGTACGTTGTCGCCGACACCGGAGAGAAGATCGAAGGCCGCAAGCTCGACATTTTCGTCCCGAATACCGCAGCCTGCAGGAAATTCGGCAAGAAGCGCGTCAAGGTAACGGTGCTCGAATTAGGCGACGGGACGCGCCAAGCCGTCAAGCAGGCAGACCAGACGGTGAAGGCCAAAGTCGCTCAAGAAGTTTCAAACAACGCCGTCGGTGGCGCCGCGACGGAAGACGATTGGGCTGCAAAAAAGGTGGCCGAAAAGAAGGCTGCTGCCGCGACGAGCACCTCAACCGCCAGCACTTCCAGCAATCCCAAATAGAACTGTCCCTACGATCTCGCCGACCGCGACGGCACCCACGTGCTTGGCGACATTGTAAGCACGACTTCGCCATTTTGGTTGCGAGCCGTCAACTTCAACCGCACAATGCCGAACCCCGGTTTCGAGTGTGACCGGTGAATCGCAGCGATCTCGATCTGCGCTTCAATCGTGTCGCCCGGTCGCACAGGCTTCGGCCAACGCAAATCATCCACCCCTAAACCGATGAGCGGCTCGGATCCAAGGATGCGCGCATCCACCATCAGGCGCATGGCAATTGCCGCTGTGTGCCAGCCGCTCGCAATCTGGCCGTGAAACGGACCATCCACAGCCGCTTTGGGATCGGTGTGCATGAACTGCGGATCGTATCGCGAGGCGAATTCGATGATTTCGGATTCTGTGATCTCGATCGTGGGCGTCTTGATGATTTCACCCACCGTGAGGTCTTCGAGAAATCGGCTGTCACTCATGTGATCGCGTACATGGTACGCTATGTCCGCTTATGCAGCCATTTCGCGTTATAGCGACGATCGCAATTATTTCAAATCTGCCGGTGGCGAGCGCGGTCCTGACGCCCGACCAAGCCGTCAAGACGCGCAACATAGTCGAGCTGACATTTTCTCCTGACGGCGCGCATTTGGCCTGCGTTGTCACGGGTCCGCCGAAAGGCGCGGAGCCCCAATCGCACATCTGGATGCTGGACGTGGCGGGCGGATCGCTGCATCAGTTTACGTCCTCGAGCAAGACCGAGAATTTCCCCCGCTGGTCGCCGGACGGCCGGATGCTCGCATTTCTGTCCGATCGCGACGAACGCAGGCAGGTGTTCACGATCTCGCTCGACGGCGGAGAAGCCAGCGAGCTGACCAGCGGTAAGAATGCGGTCTCCGAGTTTCGCTGGTCGCCGGATGGACGCCGGATCGCGTTTCTTGCCCCCGAGCCGAAATCGGAAGCCGACGAGAAGAAAGAGAAAGACAAAGACGATGCAAAAGTCGCCGACCTCGAGCAGGAACTCGGCCGGTTGTGGGTTGTCGACCTCGCGTCAAAGAAGCCGCGGCAGGTAACGCGCGGCGCGTGGCACATACAGCAGTTCGAGTGGCTATCGGAAGATCGCGTGATCGCCGTCGCGAGCAATCAACCTAAGAGCGAGACCTGGAACGACGCGATCTTCACCGTTTCTATATCCGACGGAAAGTTTACGCCCTTCGCGCAGCCGAGCCAGCCCTTCGGTGGTTTGACTGTATCGCCGGATCGCAAGTACGTCACGTTCTTTGCGCCGCACAATGCGGGTCCTACGCCGCATGACGTATATCTGCAGCCGGTGTCCGGCGGAGCGGCTCGGGACGTGACCGCGTCGGTAGACCGCGAGGCATCCGGGCTTAAATGGCAGAACGCATCGACGGCATTCGTCTCCGTCCAAGACGGATTTCACACGCGGCTGTACCGCATTCCGACGAACGGAGATTTGCAGCGCGTAGAAGTGCCGCAATCGTTCGGCGACTTCGCCGTCGCGCGCGATGGCTCGGTCGCGTTTGTCCGGCATGGCTTCGATCGGTTACCTGAGCTTTTCCTGCAGAAGGGCAATGGTGAGCCCCGCCAAGTCAGCCACGTGCAAGAGGGCTGGGACAACATTACGCTCGCGAACGCGGAGCTGTTTCGGTTTAAGAGTTTTGATGGACGCGAGGTCGAGGGTGCCTTGATGCAGCCGCTGCCATCGTCCACCAAAGCGGGAAAACCTCCGCTCATTTTGTATGTGCATGGCGGACCCGCCGGCAGTTTCTCCGACGCGTATAGCTCGTGGGGGCAGGTGCTCGCGAATCACGGCTATCAAGTTCTGATGATCAATCCGCGCGGTTCAACCGGGTATGGCGAAGACTTTCTCAAAGCCAATCGCGAGGATTGGGGCGGCGGCGATTTCAAGGACCTCATGGCCGGCCTGGACGCTGTGCTCGCGCGCGGCCAAACAGACCCAGATCGTCTGGGAATCGGCGGCTGGTCCTATGGAGGATACATGGCGGAATGGGCGATTACGCAGACGAATCGCTTTAAGGTCGCGGTCTCGGGAGCCGGCATGTTTGATCTAGCCGCAGAGTTCGGTACCGAGATCGGCCCCGCCGGCGACGAATGGTATTTCGGCACGCCCTGGGAGCATCCAGAGAAATTCGCGCATAGCTCGCCCTACATGTATATCCGTAACGCGAAGACCCCGACGCTGATTCTGCAAGGCGAGAACGATCCGATCGACCCGATCGGGCAATCCACCGCGCTGTACCGCGCACTGAAGCGCTATAACGTCGAAACCGAATTAGTCACCTATCCACGCGAGCCGCACGGCCCGCGCGAGGAGAAGCATCAGATCGATGTCATCACGCGGATGCTCGACTGGTTTAACCATTACTTGCAACCGCCGCAAACCGTCGCAAGGAGTGCGCAGTGAAGCGCTGCGTACTCGCCATCCTTGCGGTTTCGGCCGTGCAGGCGTGGGCGCAGAATGCGCAGCCTATTGTGCTGCACGCCGCGCGTTTGCTCGAAATCGAAACCGGGCGTATGATCACGCCGGGCGAAGTGCTCGTCCAAGGCGAGCGGATCGCGCAGGTTGGAACGAGCGTGCCTCATCCGGAAGGCGCGCAAACCATCGACCTCGGAGACACGACGCTGCTGCCGGGGTTGATCGATGCGCACGTGCATTTGTTCTTGCATCCCGGCGCGGAAGATCTGCAGACCGTCGAAGAATCGGTTCCGCAACGAACGATCATCGCTACTTTATCCGCTCGCGCCGATCTCATGGCCGGGTTCACCGCGGAACGTGACATGGGAACCGAGGGTGCAGGATCGGCGGATACGGCCGTGCGAAATGCGATCAACGATGGATCGATCCCGGGACCGCGGCTGCGCGTCAGCGGAAATGCTATCGATATCCTCGGAGGTCACGAAGACGCGAATCGCTTTAATCCCGCGCAGCATGTCTTGTCGAACGCCACATATGCGAACAATGCGGACGAAATCGTGGAGGCGATACGTGAGCAGTTCAAAGAAGGATCGGACTTCGTCAAGATGTATGAAACCGGTCGCGACGTGATTCGTAACGGCCGGTTCTCGACGCCCTACCAATACACCGAAGCCGAGCTGCGGGCCGCGATTACGGAAGCGGCGCGCGTCGGCAAGCGCGTGGCTGTCCACGCAACAGGTGAGCCCGGCACGTTGTATGCGGCGCGCGCGGGCGTGGTCACGGTCGATCATGCCAATCAACTAAGCGATGAGACGATGCGCATCATGCGCGAGAAAGGTATCTTCGCTGTTCCGACATTCGCGATCTCGGAATATTTCGCGGAGCACGCCGCGTCGCCCGAGGCTGCGCAGTTCTTGCACGAGGATCTGAATCTGCACGCACGCGAATTCAAGAAACAGCTAGCCGCCGGCGTGCCGATGGCGGTCGGCTCCGATGTCGGACCGTTTCCGCACGGAACGCAAGCGCGCGAATTCGTGCTGATGATGCAGTACGGGATGAAGCCGCTCGCCGTGCTTCAGGCAGACATGTTGAACGGCGCAAAAGCGCTCGGCTGGGACGGACAGATCGGCGCCCTGAAGGCCGGCTATTTCGCGGACATCGTCGCAGTGCCGGGCAACCCGCTCGACGACATTTCGGTGGTTCAGAAAGTAAGTTTCGTGATGAAGGGCGGCGTGGTTTATCGGCATTAAGCGGGGCGCGCCCGGAATCGCAAAGTCGCTCCTTCCTAAGTAACGCCTCCCTAGCGAGTAAGTGCATTCACTCGCACTAATCGAACATTCGTGCCAGTATGGTTCATCTTTATGGCTGCAAAAAAGATCCTGATGCTGGTCGGCGACTACGTTGAAGATTACGAAGTTATGGTTCCGTTCCAGACGCTACTTATGGTCGGTCACACGGTCGATGCCGTATGTCCCAATAAGCGCGCCGGCGATTCTGTTCGAACCGCTGTACACGACTTTGAGGGCGACCAAACCTACAGCGAAAAACGCGGGCACAATTTCCAGCTCAACGCCGCCTTCGACGACGTCAAACCCGAAAACTACGATGCGCTGGTAATTCCCGGCGGTCGCGCACCCGAATACCTCCGGCTGAACGCCCGCGTTCTCGAGATTGTGCGTCATTTTGCCGAGCGCGATAAGCCGATCGCTGCCATCTGTCACGGCGCTCAGGTACTCGCGGCCGCAGGTGTGCTCAACGGCAAATCGTGCAGTTGCTACCCGGCTGTTGGGTCCGACGTGACCACATCGGGCGGAACATTCGTTGATCTGCCCGTGACCGAGGCTCACACCTGCGGAAAGCTCGTGACCGCGCCTGCCTGGCCCGCGCACCCGGCCTGGCTCGCGCAATTCCTGCGAGTGCTAGGAACGAAAATCGAGCTCTAGTAGATTACTAGGTCCTGCGCCCGGCCTAGCGCCAAACCCAACAATTCTTTACACCGCACGACCCGCGGTCACCGCCGAACATTGTTTCCGGATCTGCTACCATGCCAAATTCAGTAGTTCTCCTGTAAGGTCAGAACAGTCCAGGAGGTGACCAAGAAGCCGGCTGGACGGCACACAATACTGCTGCATAGATTGCCCGTACTTGCCGAAGAGACTAATTGGGACTTGGCGCGACTTCCAGGCCAGGTTATCCACAAGAACCCGCAACCAGGAGTTCCTTAGCAACATGTAGAAGTACGAAATCGGCCGTCTTTTCGAGATCGCAGTGCTCTTCGC
>Ga0213875_10002057_pt1 | contig 12345 bp, 7 predicted proteins | sample BarmaccomBMRX_R8_FD_160105 | JGI IMG/M metagenome (GOLD analysis project Ga0213875, IMG submission 160105) | Root-associated microbial communities from Barbacenia macrantha in rupestrian grasslands, the National Park of Serra do Cipo, Brazil - RX_R8 | ecosystem: Host-associated > Plants > Roots... | reverse complement strand
TGCCGTACGCCTGACACCTTATGTGCTCCACAACTATCCAGTCGTGCCCTGATGCTACGCGAGCCACCGCGGCCGATGTCTTCGAGTATCGGTCCGTGGACAGCGCGTATCGGTCCGTGGACGGATCGCCGCGGTGCGCTCTGCGTCGCGCCGGCGCTTTTGCATCCGCTCGCGCACTGCGCGGCCGGTCTGTCGTGCCGGAGGCACGCCCCTCGATCGGGCCTTCGGCCTGCACCTGCTCGCCCTACACCTGCTCGGCCTCTTGCTCGTCGCGCGCGGCCTGGCGTTCCTTGCGTCGCTGCACCGCGGGCCGGGGCGCCTCGAAGCGGTGGTCCTCGCCGCGTCGGCCGAGCATTTCGGCGCCCGTGGCCAGGGAGGGCTCCCAGTCGAAGACGACGGCGTCGTCCTCGTCGCCGATGACGACCTCGTCGCCCGCGCGGGCACCTTGCTTCATCAGCTCCTCCTCGACGCCGAGGCGGCCCAGGCGATCGGCGAGGTAGCCGACGGCCTCATCGTTGGCGAAGTCGGTCTGGCGCACCCAGCGTTCGGGCTTCTCGCCGCGCACCCGGTAGAAGTCACCCTCGCGGGTGACGGTGAAGCCCGCGTCGTCGACGGCCTTGGGCCGGATGACGATCCGGGTCGCCTCTTGCACCGGCCTGGCCGCCCGCGCATCGGCAACGATTTTGGCGAGTGCGAACGACAGCTCGCGCAGCCCCTTGTGGGTGACGGCCGAGACCTCGAAGACCTGGTAGCCGCGGGCCTTGAGCTCGGGGCTGATGAGGTCGGCGAGATCCTGCCCGTCCGGGACGTCGACCTTGTTGAGGGCGACGAGGCGCGGCCGGGCCTCGAGACCTCCGTACTGCGCCAGCTCGGCCTCGATGACATCGAGGTCGGTGAGCGGATCGCGTTCGGATTCCAGAGCCGCCGTGTCGAGGACATGCACCAGCACCGAGCAGCGCTCGACGTGCCGCAGGAACTCCAAGCCCAAACCCTTGCCCTGGCTTGCACCAGGGATGAGCCCCGGCACGTCGGCGATGGTGTAGACGACATCGCCCGCCGTGACCACGCCGAGGTTCGGCACCAACGTGGTGAAGGGATAGTCCGCGATCTTCGGTTTGGCCGCCGAGAGCACTGAGATCAGCGACGATTTCCCGGCGCTCGGATAGCCGACGAGCGCCACGTCGGCGACAGTCTTGAGCTCGAGGACGATGTCCTCACTCCGGCCGGGTTCGCCGAGCAGCGCGAAGCCCGGGGCCTTGCGGCGCGGCGAGGCGAGCGCCGCGTTGCCCAGGCCGCCACGGCCGCCCTGTGCGGCGATGTACGAGGTGCCCTCGCCGATGAGGTCAGCGAGCACCTCGCCCCGCTTGTCGAGGACGACGGTGCCGTCGGGGACGGGCAGGATCAGGTCCTTGCCGTCAGCACCGGAGCGGTTGCCACCCTCGCCGGGCTTACCGTTGGTGGCTTTGCGGTGCGGCGAGTGGTGGTAATCGATGAGCGTGGTGAGGGAGGTGTCGACGATGAGGACGACGTCGCCGCCACGGCCGCCGTTGCCACCATCGGGGCCGCCGAGCGGCTTGAACTTCTCCCGGTGCACGGAGGCGCAGCCGTGGCCTCCGTTACCCGCGGCAACGTGCAGTTCGACGCGGTCCACGAAGGTGGTCATGATGTGTGCCTCCTGAGAATTCCTGTGCATGGCTGACGCACCGAGGGCGGGCCGTCTTCCTCGCCGGGGAGACGAGGAGGGCGGCCCGCCCTCGGTGGCCATCCAGGGCCTGTTTCCCTCTGTCGCGTCGAACCAGCCCGCGCCTGCCGTGCCAGCGGCAGGTGTCTTTGGAGACGTTGCGGGCCCGAGGGGACACAGGGAACAGGCCCTGGGGCTGCTGCTTACGACTTATGCAGCGGCAGCCGGAATGATGTTCACGACCTTGCGGCCACGGCGGGTGCCGAACTGCACCGCGCCCTCGGCCAGTGCGAACAGCGTGTCGTCACCACCACGACCGACGTTCAGGCCCGGGTGGAAGTGGGTGCCGCGCTGACGGACGATGATTTCGCCCGCGTTGACCAGCTGGCCGCCGAAGCGCTTGACGCCGAGCCGCTGGGCGTTGGAGTCGCGACCGTTCCGAGTGGACGATGCGCCCTTCTTGTGTGCCATCTCTTCTCAGTCCCTTACTTCGCAGCCGTGGGGATGTCGGTGATCTTCAGCGCCGTGTACTGCTGACGGTGGCCCTGGCGCCGCCGGTAACCGGTCTTGTTCTTGTACCGAAGAATGTCGATCTTGGCACCCTTGTGGTGGTCCACGACCTCGGCCTGGACCTTTACGCCCGCCAGGACCCAGGGGTCGCTGGTGACGGAGTCGCCATCGACGAGCAGCAGGGTCGAGAGCTCGACCGTGTCACCCACCTTGTGGGTGGAAAGCTTGTCAACCTCAACGATGTCGCCGACAGCAACCTTGTGCTGGCGGCCACCGCTACGCACGATTGCGTACACGCGGATCTCACTCTCTCGCTCGAAGTGGCACTCCTGATGCCAGCCACCCCGGATGGCATGGGCCAAAGGTTGAGGGGCCTCTCCCGGCAGACCGGAAGGGAGTTGCTCAGGAGTGGGCGCAGAATCGCCGAAGGACAAGGTTACGGGGCGCATTCACCCCGGTCAAACCGGGCCGCCCGTTCCGGGGAGGGAACAGGCGGCCCCTACCTCCTCGCGACTACTCGTCGGCCGTGGCGGAGATCGCGGCCGGAGGCGTCTGAGGCGCCGCTGCCGTCTTCGTGCTCTTCTTAGCCGCTGCCTTTTTCGTGGTTTTCTTCGCCGCTGTCGTCTTGGCCACTGTCGTCTTGGCCGCTGTCGTCTTGGCCACTGTCGTCTTGGCCACTGCCGTCTTGGCTACTGCCGTCTTGGCCGCGGTTTTCTTCGCCGTGGTCTTCTTGGCCGCTGCCTTCTTCGCGGTCGTCTTGCGGGTCCGCTTATTCGGCTCGGCCTCGGCCTCCGCCTCGGACACTGCAGGGACGACGATGACCGCCTCGCCCTCGGCGGAGGGCGGCGGACCTGCCGGAGCGGTCGCCTTCCGGGCGGCACGCCGTCGCAGCGGCTGCGGCTCGGCAACCTCAGCAGCCACCGCCTCTGGCTTTTCGGCCGCCTCCGGCTGCTCCGGCGGCTTCTCGGCCGACGGGACGACCACGATCTCGGCCTCGGCCGGCTCGTCCGCAACCTTCGGTGAGCCGGCGGGTGCGGTCGCCTTACGCGTCGCGCGGCGCCGCGTACGCGCCGGAACCGGCTCCGGCTCGGGCTCGGCTGCCTCAGCAACCGGCTCCTCCACCGGCTTTTCCAGCTTCTCGACCACGACGACCTGCGCCTCCGCCGCCTCCGCCGCCTTCGGCGGACCTGCGGGCGAGCTGGCAGCACGCGGACCGCGACGACGCCTCCGGCCACGGGAGGCCGCTGCAGCCTCAGCCTCCGTCACGCTGCCGAACCACTCCTCGTCCTCGTCCTCGTCACCGGCCGCCGGAGTGACGGCTACCGGCTCGATGAGCTCGGGCATGGATTCAGGTTCGGGTTCAGGTTCGGACACCTCACCGTCGGGCGACTCGGCCTGCGGCTCCTCCAAAGCCTCGGCCGCCGTCGGCGTCAGCGCGGGCTCGATGGCCGCCCGGCCCTTGCGCTTGCGCTTGCCGCCTCCGCCGCCGTTCGTCGTGGCCTGGTCCATGTGCACGATCACGCCACGCCCGTTGCAGTGCGCACACATCTCGGAGAAGGACTCCAGCAGCCCCTGACCGACCCGCTTGCGCGTCATCTGGATCAGGCCGAGCGAGGTCACCTCAGCGACCTGGTGCTTGGTGCGGTCCCGGCCGAGGCACTCCAGCAGGCGGCGCATCACCAGGTCACGGTTGGATTCCAGCACCATGTCGATGAAATCGATGACGATGATGCCGCCGAGATCGCGCAACCGCAGCTGACGCACGATCTCCTCGGCCGCCTCCAGGTTGTTCCTGGTAACGGTCTCCTCAAGGTTGCCGCCCTGGCCGGTGAACTTGCCAGTGTTGACGTCGATGACGACCATCGCCTCGGTCCGGTCGATCACCAGCGAGCCACCGCTCGGCAACCACACCTTCCGATCGAGGGCCTTGAGCAACTGCTCGTCGATGCGGTAGGTGGCAAAGACGTCGACTTCCGAGGTCCACTTCTGCAGCCGGCCGGTCAAATCGGGCGCGACATTGCTGACATACCCGTGGACCGTCTCCCACGCGTTGTCGCCGCTGATGATGACCTTGGAGAAGTCCTCGTTGAAAATGTCGCGTACGACCCGGACGGTCATGTCCGGCTCGCCGTACAGCAGCGAAGGCGCACTTGCGTTGCCGCCGTTCTTCGCCTTCTTCTGGATCTCCTCCCACTGTGCCTGCAGCCTGGTGACGTCCCTCTGCAGTTCCTCTTCGCTCGCCCCCTCGGCGGCGGTGCGCACAATGACACCCGCGTCTTCGGGGACGATCTTCTTGAGGATCTGCTTCAAGCGCGCCCGCTCGGTGTCGGGGAGCTTGCGGCTGATACCCGTCATCGAGCCCTCGGGCACATACACCAGGTAGCGGCCGGGCAAGGAGACCTGGCTGGTCAGCCGGGCGCCCTTGTGACCGATCGGGTCCTTGGTGACCTGGACCAGGACGGACTGGCCGGATTTGAGCGCCGACTCGATGCGGCGCGGCCCTCCCACGAGGCCGAGCGCCTCAAAATTGACCTCGCCCGCGTACAGCACGGCATTGCGGCCCTTGCCGATGTCGACGAACGCAGCCTCCATCGACGGCAGCACATTCTGGACCTTGCCCAGGTAGACGTTGCCGACGTACGAGGTGGCCTGCTCTTTGTTGACGAAGTGCTCGACAAGTACGTCGTCTTCGAGCACGCCGATCTGGGTGCGCTCACCGTTCTCACGGACCACCATCACCCGCTCGACGGCTTCGCGGCGCGCCAGGAACTCCGCCTCAGTGATGATCGGCACCCGGCGGCGGCCCTGTTCGCGGCCCTCACGGCGGCGCTGTTTCTTCGCTTCCAACCGGGTCGAGCCCTTGATGGACTGCACCTCGTCCGACGGCTCGGCCTCCTTGCGCCGCTCTCTCGGCTCGCGGACCTTGACGACGGTGCGGACGCCGTCTTCGTCGGCGACCTGCTCGGCCTCCGCAGCCGGCTCGCCGCTTCGGCGGCGACGCCGGCGACGGCGACGGCTGGTGACGGTGCCTGCGGCCGGTTCGCCCTGCTCGACCTCGACCTCGGCCTCGGCCTCCGCCTCGCAGCTTTCCTCTGTCGACGGCTCCTCCTCGGCGGAGACCTCCTCGCCCTCGATGGCCTCGCCACGACGACGGCGACGTCCGCCACGGCGACGACGACGGGCAGAGGGACGCTCCTCGGCCTCGACTTCCTCCTCGCGGCCCTCTTCAGCCTCAGCCTCTTCCTCGGCCGGTTCAGCCACCTCCACGGCCGCCTTCACGACCGGTTTCACGACCGGTTTCACGACCGACGTCGGCAGCTCCGGAACGGTGAACACTGGCGGCTGGAATACGGCGGTGGGCGGGCGGACAGCGCGTGCAAACCCCGCGAGCGTCCCTTCCTCGGCTGGTTCGTCCACCACTTCGGCGTGCACGTGGGTGAAGCTCGGCGAACCGGCGGGCGCGGTGGCCTTACGACGCCGAGTGCGGGCCGGCCCCGCCGCACCAGTCTTTGATGTCACGGCCTCTGATGTCACGGCCTCGGCCTCCGGCGCGGCCACGGGCTCGGGTGCGGCTTCAGCGGTGTGCTCCGCTGCTTCCTCCTTGGGCGCAAGGGCGCCTGGTTTCAGACGACGGGACTCCTCCGCCGTCTGCCTCGACTCCACCGCGGAGACGCGCTTACGCGTGCGGCGCGGCTTCTCAACCGCTTCCGCCTCGGCGGGCTCCTCCACCGTCGCCTTGCGGGTTGCACGGCGCCGGGTACGGGCCGACCCCGCTGCGCCAGCCGCTGATGTCACGGCCTCGGCCACAGTCTCGGCCTCCGACGTGCTCACGTCGACCGCCTCGTCGGCCGCGGCCGGCGGACCCGCCGGCCGCGATGCGGCACGGCGACGGCGGCGCGGGGCCGACTGCGTTGTCTCGGAACCGGCGCTCGCGCCGGGTTCCTGCGTATCGGGCGCCTGAGGCGCCTCATTACCGGGCTCGGGGTTCTCGAGCATGCGGGCATTTCTCCCGTCACGCTCCCGGGCGCCACGCCTTGATTCCGGCGGCGGTCCGCTGTCACGGTTCCGCTGCCCGGGGCGCGGGCGCCTCACGGGAGCTGTCGTCTCACTCGTCGGCGCCGCCTGACGGCACCGGCGAAAGTCTCCTGTGTCAGCGCATCACCGGACCCGGGTGGCTCCCTGGCGCATCGGCGACGCATCGACGACAGTCCTACGCGGAACCGTCCGACACCGTCGCGCCGGTCAGCCCGACAGCCGTGGTAAGGACGGCCGTGGCAGCGTCGCGGTCTGGCGCCAACGGATCGGTCACCGTACCGGTCTCCTTATCGAGCGGCCCCTGCGCCAGCCTGGTTACCTCTGCGGGAACCGGCGGCGCGAGGTCGGCCGTCGCACGGAGGCCGGACAGAACGTCGTCGGGTCGTACGGCAGGTGTCAGATGCCGAACAACCAGCCGCAGTATCGCACAGTCACCACGCCCTAGCCTATCGGCACTTTGTTCGATGTCCGTCGGCGCGCCTGTCGCCTCCCCCTCGCCGACCCGCTGCGCCGCCTCTGCGCGCCCCGATACGACCTCGAGCGCCATCACCGCGCTGCGCGCGTCGAACGCCCGCAGACCGTTCTTCGTCGTCCGCTTCACCTCGACGGTGTCGGTGGCGAGGAACGCGGCGACCGCACGCTCCACCTCAGCGGGGGCCACCCCTTCCAGTCGCAGCTGCCACACCGAAGCCTGGAGGCGGTCGGCAAGTCCGGGAGTCCGGGCCTCGACCGCCTCGACCACATCGAGCCCGGACGGCAGCGACTCGTCAAGCAAGGCCCTGAGCCGTTCCGGGTCACGCGGATCGGTGAGTGCGATCTCCAGGTACTCGGCCTCGCTGCTGACACCGGTAGGTGCGGCGTTCGCGTACGAGACCTTGGGGTGCGGGGTGAAACCCGCCGAGTAGGCCATTGGCACCTCGGCGCGCCGCAGCGCCCTTTCGAAGGCACGCTGGAAGTCACGGTGGCTGGTGAACCGGAGGCGGCCGCGCTTGGTGTAGCGCAGTCGGATGCGCTGCACCGCGGGTGCGGGCGGCGGGCCTTCGGGCTGTCGCTTGCCCAGTGTCGTTCAGTCCCTATGTAAGTAACGCGGGCCTTGAGAAAGACCCTCCTTCACACTCAAGGTTACGCGGTCACTTCACGCCACGACGCCACGTCCTTCCGTCCCCCCTCTCCGCCAGTTCCAGCTGAGACACCTGAGAACTCGCTGGATAGCCCATACGTCATACCGCAACGGTATGACCAGCCACTGACACTCAGGAGTTCTTCACCATCAGCGGCAGGAGCTTCTTGCCGGTCGGGCCGATTTGGATCTGCGTGTCCATGGCAGGACAGACACCACAATCAAAACACGGGGTCCAGCGGCAGTCGTCGACCTCGGTCTCCTCGAGGGCGTCCTGCCAGTCCTCCCAGAGCCAGTCCTTGTCCAGCCCGGAGTCGAGGTGGTCCCAGGGAAGGACCTCCTCGTAGCCGCGCTCGCGGGTGGTGTACCAGTCGACGTCGACGCCCAGGGGTGGCAGCACGGCATCGGCGCACTCCATCCACCGGTCGTAGGAGAAGTGCTCGCGCCAACCGTCGAAGCGTCCGCCGTCTTCGTAGACGGCGCGGATCACCGCACCGATGCGCCGGTCCCCGCGCGAGAGCAGGCCCTCGACGATGCCCGGCTTGCCGTCGTGGTAGCGAAAGCCGATCGAGCGGCCGTACCTCTTGTCGCCGCGGATCTTGTCGCGCAGTTTCTCCAGCCGGGCATCGGTCTCCTCGGCGGACAGCTGGGGCGCCCACTGGAAGGGGGTGTGCGGCTTGGGGACGAAACCTCCGATGGAGACCGTACAGCGGATGTCGTTCTTGCCGGAGACCTCACGGCCCTTGGCGATGACCTTGGTGGCCATGTCGGCGATCTCCAGCACGTCATCGTCGGTCTCGGTGGGCAGGCCGCACATGAAGTACAGCTTCACCTGACGCCAGCCGTTGCCATACGCGGTGGCAACAGTGCGGATCAGGTCCTCCTCCGAGACCATCTTGTTGATGACCTTGCGGATCCGCTCGCTGCCGCCCTCGGGCGCAAAAGTGAGACCCGAGCGGCGGCCGTTGCGGGTCAGCTCATCGGCAAGGTCGATATTGAAGGCGTCGACCCGGGTCGACGGCAGCGACAGGCCGATCTTGTCGTCCTCGTACCGGTCGGCAAGGCCTTTGGTGATGTCGGTGATCTCGCTGTGGTCGGCGGACGACAGCGACAGCAGGCCGACCTCCTCAAAACCGGTTGCCTTCAGGCCGGCTTCGACCATATCGCCGATGCCTGTGATCGAACGTTCCCGTACCGGGCGGGTGATCATGCCGGCTTGGCAGAAGCGGCAGCCGCGGGTACAGCCGCGGAAGATCTCCACCGACATCCGCTCGTGGACGGTCTCGGCGAGCGGAACGAGCGGCTGCTTGGGGTAAGGCCACTCGTCCAGATCCATGACGGTGTGCTTGGAGACACGCCACGGCACACCGGAGACGTTGGGGACGACGCGGGCGATCCGCCCGTCCGGCAGGTACTCGACACCGTAGAACTTGGGGATGTACACCCCACCCGTCTTCGCCAAGCGCAGCAGCAGCCCGTCGCGCCCCTCGGGGCGGCCCTCGGCCTTCCAGGCGCGGATGACGTCCGTGATCTCCAGGACAGCCTGCTCCCCGTCGCCGATGACGGCGGCGTCGATGAAGTCGGCGATTGGCTCGGGGTTGAAGGCGGCGTGACCGCCGGCGATCACGATCGGATCGTCGAGGGTGCGGGCGGCCGCTTCGAGCGGGATATCGGCGAGGTCGAGGGCAGTGAGCAGGTTGGTGTAGCCGAGCTCGGTGGAGAAGGAGACGCCGAAGGCGTCGAATTCCTTCACCGGGCGGTGCGCGTCGACGGTGAACTGCGGGACGTGGTGCTGGCGCATCAGCGCCTCCAAGTCCGGCCAGACGCTGTAGGTGCGCTCGGCGAGTACGCCCTCGCGCTCGTTGAGCACCTCGTAGAGAATCATGACGCCTTGGTTCGGCAGCCCGACCTCGTACGCGTCCGGGTACATCAAAGACCAACGCACGTCACAGGAGTCCCAGTCCTTGGCGGTGGAGTTCAGTTCTCCGCCGACGTACTGGATGGGCTTCTGGACATGCGGGAGAAGCGCTTCCAGACGTGGGAAGACCGACTCGACAGGCATTGGGGAAATGTCTTTCTCAAGCGGGAATAGGACAAGCAGATGACAACCGGGTATGGGTGACCATCAAGCTTAGCTCCCTTGCCGCAGTTCGCTGTCAGTCCGAGAGTTTCAGCTCGCGAGGCCCGGCCCACGAGGCTACCGGGCATCCGGACAGGCCCCTAGGCCGAGACGGGGCGCTGCATGTGGATGGACTGCAGCAGGCCGACGCCGATCCACACCGCGAACATCGATGATCCGCCATACGAGACGAAGGGCAGCGGGATACCTGCGACCGGCATGATGCCCAGCGTCATGCCGATGTTCTCGAACGACTGGAAGCCGAACCAGGCGAGTATCCCGGCGGCGATGATGGTGCTGCACAGGTCGGGGGCGTTGCGGGCGATCCGGCAGGCCCGCCACAGCATGATCCCGACCAGTAGGATGATCAGCACGGCTCCGAGGAAGCCGAGTTCCTCACCTGCCACGGTGAAAACGAAGTCGGTCTGCTGCTCAGGCACGAACTGGCCTGTGGTCTGGGTGCCGTGGAAGAGTCCCTTGCCGAGCAGGCCACCGGAGCCGATGGCGATGCGCGCCTGCGCGGTGTTGTAGCCGACGCCCGCCGGATCGAGCGCAGGGTTGGCGAAGGCCGCGAAGCGGTCCACCTGGTACTGCTTGAGGATGTGCAGTTTCCAGACCAGCACCGCTCCCGCCGAGCCGGCCGCCATCAGCCCGAGCACCCAGCGGTTGGAGGCACCGGAGGCGAGCAGCACGCCCAGCACCGTGGTGACGATGACCATCGTCGACCCCAGGTCGGGCATGAGCAAGATGACGCAGATCGGCAGTATGGCGATGCCCAACGCCTGCATGACGGTGCGGTGATCAGGATGCAGCCGGTCGCCCGCGTCGATGCGCGCGGAGAGGATCATCGCCATCCCCAGCACGATGGTGATCTTGGCGAACTCCGATGGCTGCAGGGAGAATCCGCCGCCGAGTACGATCCAGGAATGGGCGCCGTTGACCGTCGAGCCGAGCGGTGAGAGCACGGCGAGCAGCAGCACTAGCGACAGCCCGTACAGGATCGGGACGATCGACTGCACCCTGCGGTGGCCGAGCACGATCGTCCCGGCGCACAGGCCCATCCCGATGGCCGCGTTGAGCAGGTTGCGGATCAGGAAGTACTCCGGATCGCCGTGATTGATCTGGGTGCGGTGGATTGTCGCGGACCACACCAGCAGCGAGCCGATGATGGTCAGCGCGACACAGGCCCATACCATCACCCAGTCGAGTCGGCGGAACGCGGAATCGCGCGCCACCAGCTTGCCCAAGGTGCTGCGTTCAGGTGTGAAGCGGCGAACGGTGTAGCCGCCGCCGACGCCAGTCATACCCGAGGTCATACCTGATACCTCCGGCCTAGCAGCAGCTTTTCGTTACGGTCCGGAGGCAGGGCGGCCGGCATGACACCACCGCTCAGGACGGGCCCCGGGTCGGTGGGGTAGGCGAAGTTCCTCGGGAAAGCGAAGGATGCCTGCTGCACGACGCCGTCGGGGCCGATCTTCGGCAGGTTCTGCGGTGGGTGCGGCAGGATCGCCTTCTTCGGGTCGATCGAGCCGTCCGGCTGGACGCCGTACAGCGCCGAGTAGATAGTGCGCACTGCCTGGCCGGTGGCTCCGGAACCGGTACCGGCCTGGGCGATAGTCATGATGACTGCGTAGTCCTTGGAGTAGGTCGCCAGCCAACCGGTGGTCTGTTTGCCGTAGACCTCCGCTGTACCGGTCTTGGCCTGCAATGGGATCTTGTTCTGCGGCCAGCCGCCGAATTTCCACGCGGCTGTGCCCTCGGTGATCACGCCCTGCAGCGCTTGATCGATGTAGGCAATGGTCGACGGAGAGTCGGGCAGCCTGCCGACTGGCTTCGGCTGGATCTCATGGACGCTCTTGCCGTCGGCGCTGACGATCGCCTTGCCGATGGCCGGCTGGTAGAGCGTGCCGCCGTTGGAGAGCGCCGAGTAGATCACCGCCTCCTGAATGGGGGTGACGAGGGTGTCTCCCTGGCCGATCGCGTAGTTGGCGGAGTCACCGGCGCGCATCACCATGCCGTCTGTGCAGTCCTCGCGGGCAATCTTGCTGGCGTAGTCCTGATTGTTGCTCTTGGCCTGCGCACACCAGATGTTCTTCATCTCGTTGTAGTAGTTGATCTTCCACTGCCGGTCCGGGACCCGGCCGGTGACCTCACCCGGCAGGTCCACGCCAGTCTTTTGGCCGAGGTGGAACTGGTGGGCGGTCTTGTAGAACCAGTCCTTCGGACTCTTCGGGTGCAGCCCGCCGTCCTTGAGCCACTGGTCGTAGGCGAGGCCGTAGAAAACGGTGTCGCAGGAGATCTCGAGCGCCTTACCGAGGCTGATGTCGCCGGCGCTCTCGCCCTCGAAGTTCTTGAAGGTCTGGCCGCCGATGTTCATGCTCGAGGTGCACGGGTAGGCATTGGCCTTCGGGTCGTAGCCCGCCTGCACGGCTGCCGAGGTGGAGATCACCTTGAAGGTCGATCCGGGGGCCCACTGGGCCTGGATGGCACGGTTGAGCAGCGGGTAGTCGGAACTGCGGCCAGTGAGTTGTGCGTAGTCCTTGGCCGAGATACCGCCGACCCACTCATTCGGGTCATAGCTGGGCTCGCTCGCCATGGCAATGATCCGGCCGGTGTGGACGTCCATCACCACTGCTGCGCCCGAGTCGGCCTTGTAGTAGTGGTCGGTGACGGTGTCCCAGGTGTGACGGGCGTCCTGCATCGCCTGGTTGAGCTGCTGTTCGGTGATGGCCTGCACCCGGGCGTCAAGGCTGGTGACCACATCGCTGCCGGGCTGGGCCGGGGTGTCGCCTGCATCGCCGATCACCCGGCCGAGGGTATCGACCTGGTAGCGGGTGACGCCGTCGGTGCCGCGCAGTTGGGCGTCGTAGGTGTTCTCGA
>Ga0213875_10002056_pt1 | contig 12346 bp, 11 predicted proteins | sample BarmaccomBMRX_R8_FD_160105 | JGI IMG/M metagenome (GOLD analysis project Ga0213875, IMG submission 160105) | Root-associated microbial communities from Barbacenia macrantha in rupestrian grasslands, the National Park of Serra do Cipo, Brazil - RX_R8 | ecosystem: Host-associated > Plants > Roots... | reverse complement strand
CCAGGTCTGCGGCGATGGCGACGCCGAACTCCGATCCGACGGCTCGCTTCAGGGCGAAATCCGATATCGTAACGGCGACGATCTCCCCTTCATCGCAAAACGATGGACCTCTTCAACAGCCTGTTAGCCAAGGGGTTCGAGATTATGAACCGCTGCGACGTGATCGCCGCGAGCGCCTGGAGGATTTGCGGACGGGGGATGGCCGGGTGCTACCTCACCATCTCAAGGTCCAGATTATTCGCGAGCTTGACCGTCTCGAATTGCTAATCGAACAGATCAAGGCGGTCGAGGCGGAACGGGATGCGCTAATCGCCAAAGAAAGATCTGACCAGATGGCGCCAATGACCACACTACTCGCGCTCAAGGGGATCGGTCCGGAGTTTGCGACCACGCTTTATACCGAAGGTCTGTTCCGGCATTTCGATAACAGAAGGCAACTCGCCGCTTACGCCGGGCTCGCACCGTCCCCTTGGCAAAGCGGGACGATCAACAAAGAACAGGGGGTCTCGAAGGCGGGTAATCCGCGGCTACGAACAACGATGATACAGCTTGCCTGGCTCTGGCTCCAACATCAGCCGAATTCGGAGCTCACGCACTGGTTCCATAAGCGGGTCGGCAAGGACGCCGCGCGAAGCAAGAAGGTTGCAATCGTCGCCCTTGCCCGCAAGTTGCTCGTCGCACTCTGGAAATATGCGCGTCACGGCGTCGTTATCGAAGGAGCCATCGTCACTACCGCAGCATGATGTCCTTCGGAGTTCTTTATTCCCCAAGGACCTGATCAGTCCTGACGGATCCAGGTGGACGGACCGGGCAACCCAATGGCCTCAACAGCCGTATCATAGAATGGTCCTGTCTTCCTGAGCCTCGACCGCCGGATGCGGGATATTGGTGCTGCCGCCCCGAGCGGCGACCGGATGTGAGGTTATACAGATCCGGAAAATGGACCGGTATTGATATTAGGCTCAGACCATGGATACGTTGAGTAAAGGTGTTCCAATGCCAGCTTGAACACGCTTGACAGTAAAATCCTCATGTGAGGGGTTGCCCGGTAGCGCTTGGACGTGGGCCACGAACTGGCCGCCCTTGGAACGGAACAGCGGGGTCGCGACGCTGACCTTCACGCCGAACTCGTAGGGGCGGTGCGGCTTGCCTTTGCCGATACACTCCACCTCCGGCGCGTGGAGCGAGTAGATTTTTGGTCCGCGTTGCCGGCGATCCTGGCGAAGGACGCGGTTTGCCAGATGCAACGGCCGCTCGAACAGCACCTCGAGTTCTTCTTTGCCTTCAATCCGGCGGCCGATGTCGCGAATCACCCGGCCGAGCTGGGTCTTCAGCGTGCGCAACGCTCTGTTTGCCCGCTTGAACTGATGGGCGTGCGCGTATCGCTGATGCTTGATCAGCGCGTATTTGCCGACGCGCACATAGGTCTGCCGAAGCGCGATCCCGTTGGCGCGTGCGAGCCGGACCAGCCGCTCGCGCGCCCGGTGCATCAGCTTGGCGTCGGTCGGGAACATCACGTTCTTCGGCATCACCGTCGTGTCGACCGAGAGCTTGGCGAAGTCGCTGGGCTTGGCGGCGCCGGTGCGTGTCGCGACACCGAGGCTCTCCTGGAGCAGCGTCGCGAGACGCTCTTCTCCCATCCTTTGTCGCCAGCGCGTCATCGACGAACGATCGAAGGGCAGCTTGTGCTGGAAAAACTCCTCGCCGCAGAAGGCCTGGAAGTATGGGCTGTCGAGCCAGCGCTCGCACAGCGCCTCGTCGGAGAGATCATACATCGACTTCAGGATCGCGACCCCTGCCATCAATCGCGTCGGCAATGGTGGGCGGCCGGTCTTGTCCTCGTAGACCGCGCCAAACCCCCGCTCGAGAAAGCCCCAGTCGATCTTGCCCGCGAGCCGGATCAGCGCGTGATCCATCGAAATCATCTCTTCAAGCCGCGGTCGGAACATGTCCTTCGGTGGGACGACGCTCTCTCGGCTTCATCGGCGGCTCCCGGCATGCCTGTCAGACGCACTGAATCATGTCTCGACCGCCAATGCAATTTGCAGGGAAACCGCCCGCCGCATCCGCAAATCTGGCAATTGCGAATACTTGCCAACGCCAGATTATCGCATAATATCGGGGTCTTCGGCGTTCTTCACGGCCGACGCCGCAGCTCCCCCGACGGTATGCTGTCCTGGCGTACCAGTCCGTCGATCGCCGCGAGCGTCATGCTGGAATGGGCCTCCCAGGTCTGCGAGAGCGGGATGCGGACATAGGCAAAATAGGTGCCGGTGATGTCGATCGTGTAGGCGGGATCGACACGATGGACGAGCACTCCGCCTTGTGCGCCCGATTTGACGCGCACGATATCATGCAGCTCGAGAGGCCGCAGCGCCTCGCGCAGGATCGCGCGGCTGACTCCGAAGCGCTGCTGCAGACAGGCCTCGTTCCCGATGACCGTGCCCGGCACGGCGCCGGCCGCCTGAACGTCCTGGACGAGCGACAGGGTAATCCGCTCGCTGAGCTTGGGTGGCGTGCCCGCGGCCTGCCGCTGCTCGGGCAGCATCCCGATCGTGCGATCGTCGCAGGCTTCGAGAAACAGTTCGATCGCACGGTTCTCGCTTCTGTCGGGGCCGAAACGGTTGGCATGGCGAGCACGTCGCTCGCCGCGGCGCGCTCGTCAGCGTCGATCCCCGCGAACGCGAAATAGGCCTTGATCGCAAAGATCGCGGCGATGCGCGGCGGTGCGTTGACGACCAGGCCGCCGCTTGCCCCGCGCCGCATGCCGGCGGCGCCATGCCATTCGAGCTGGCGCACGGCCTCGCGGAATGTGGCACGCGAGATGCGATAGCGTTCGATGAAGTCGGCCTCGGTTCCGAGCATGTCACCCGCCTGCCAGCCGCGCCGGATGATCTCTTCCACGATCCGTTCGGCGACCACCTCGGCGAGCTTGCGCCGGCGCACGGAGGCGTCGGCGAGCGCCGGCGTGCCGGTCATGTGCGCCATACCCCCGTCATCACGGCATGATCCTCGCTTGTATTGCATTTGACAAGCCGGACATGGCGCTGGAATAGCCATTGGGATCAGGGCGAGGGGGCCGTCGCACGGTGCTCCGGGGACGGGCGCGGAGGCTCAGATGACGACCGGCGATCGCTCGGCATCAAGTCCGCGTGCCATTTACGAAAAATCTGGCGACGCGTTCGTGCCGACCTGGCTCGCAACCGGGCCGTGGGACAAGCGGTTGCAGAGTGGCGTCGCGCTGGCGGGCTTGGCGGCGCACCTTGTCGAGCATGCCGAGAGCCCGGCGCCGATGATCACCACCCGGCTGGTCACCGATCTGCAGCGGCCGACGCCGATGGGCGCACCTCTCATCCCGCGCCTTTCGGTGCTGCGCAGCGGCAAGCGACTTCAGATCCTTCAGCTCGAGATCCTGTGTGAGGATGAAGTCGTTATCCGATCGAATGCGATGCGTGTGCGCGAAGGCGACTCGCCGGCCAACGGTCTCGACGCCCCGGCATCCCTGCCGGTAGGCCTCCCGACGATGAACGAACGCTCGCCGCTGAATGCGATTCTGGAGACAAGGCTGCAGGAGGGCGGGCTGGAGCGGCTCGGTCCCGGCGTCGTGTGGGCGCGGTTCGATGGCGAAATCGTCTCCGGCGTGCCAATCTCGCCGTTTGTCCAGCTCGCCATGGCGTCCGATTTCGGCAGCGGCGTCTCTGCCAACATTCCGTGGCGGGAATGGCCGTTCGCCAATGTCGACATCAGCCTCTATCTTTTCCGCATGCCGCGCGGGCCTTGGGCGCGCGTGCAGTCACGCACGCGCAGCGCCGGCAACGGTATCGCGATCGTCGATACGCTGCTGGCCGATCTCGAAGGCACGATCGGCCATGCTCACCAGACCTTGTTCGTTACCCGAAGCGGGAGAGGCTAGATGACACGGATCACGTCGCGGTTCGGAGAGCAGAGCACGGCCGCCGAGGTCGCCGCGGGGCACGATCTCACGGGCAAGCGGGCGATCGTGACGGGTGCGTCAGCGGGCATCGGCGTCGAGACCGCGCGCGTGCTGGCGGCGCGCGGCGCCGAGGTCGTGCTGGCGGTGCGCGATCCCGCCGCCGTCGCCACGCTCATCGAGGAGATCGCGGCCGCCGGCGGCAAGGCGCGCGTGAGCGCGCTGGATCTCGCCGATCTGCGATCGATCGAGGATTTCGCGGTGCGCGAGCGCGGGCAACCGCTCCACCTGCTGATCGCCAATGCCGGCATCATGGCCTGTCCCCTCGGCCGCACCGCGCAGGGCTTCGAGACGCAGCTCGGCGTCAACCATCTCGGTCATTTCCTGCTGACGCGGCTGCTGCTGCCGGCGCTGATGGAGGCGGGCGGCGCGCGCGTCGTCGTCGTGTCGTCGACCGGCCACCATTGGGGCGCTTTCGATTTCGTCGATCCTAACTTCGAGCGCAAACCCTATGATCCGCTGCTAGCCTACGGTGCGTCGAAGAGCGCCAACGCGCTGTTCGCGCTCGAGCTCGATCGACGCTATCGCGACAAGGGCATTCGTGCCTTCTCACTGATGCCGGGCGCGATCCACACCTCGCTCGCCCGTTACATGACGGACGAGGCGTTCGCGCAGATCGGCGCCAAGATGGAGGGCATGACCAATCCAGAATGGAAGACGGTCGAGCAGGGCGCCGCGACGAGCATATGGGCGGCGCTGGCGCCCGAGCTGGAAGGGCAGGGCGGTCTCTATCTTGAGGATTGCAACGAGGCGCTCCCGGCCGTGTCGGGCCTCAACCGCGGCGTCCAGCCCTGGGCAATCGATCCCGATGCGGCGAAGCGCCTCTGGGATTGGTCGGAGGCGGCGGTCGCCGGAGCGCGAGCGGCGGCATGACCTCCGATCTCACCACCGCGCGCACTTTCCCCAGGAGTATAGCATGAGCCGCATCCCGCTTCTCGCCATCGAGGACATGACCCCCGAACAGCGACAGGCTTATGAGAGCAATCCCGGCGGCAAGATGAATCTGAGCCGCATCCTCGGCCATGCGCCGACAATGCAGCCTGGCATCGGGCTCGCCGTGAAGGCGATGATGACCGAGATCACCGTGCCGCCGCTCGAGCGGCAGATCTGCGTCATGGCGACGTTGCACCTCGATCGCGGCGCCTATGAATGGGCGCAGCATCTCCAGGTCGCCGACATGATCGGCATTCCCAAGGAGAAGGTCGAGGCGATCGCCGACGATCGCTTCGGCGATCCCGCCTTTACCGATCGCGAGAAGGCGCTGCTCGCCTTCACCCGCCAAGTGGTCAAGACGGTGCGCGTCGACGATTTCGTGTTCAACGCCGTCGCCGCCTTCTACACGCCGCGCCAGATCGTCGAGCTGATCAATGTGCTCGGCCTCTACATGACCTTCGCGCGCATCTCCGAGGTGGCCGAGCTGGAGATCGACGCGATCGGCGGCGGCGGTTTTTGGCGCGAGGCCACCAAGAAGGCCGGCCTGATCGAGTAGCGCTGCGGGTATCCGCGGCGTCAGTCTTCCAGCAGCAGCTCGCGCAGCCGCGCCAGCTCCGGCGCGCCGATGCCGAACGCGCTCGCCAGATAGGGTTCGAGCCCGCCATGCTTGCGGTCGAGTTCCTCGAACGTCGCGTCGATATAGGCTGGATCCGAGCGCATCATCGCGTGCCACACGTCGCGGTTCGTCTCGGCGCGCACGACAGCATGTTGTGTATTGCTGCGGAAGAGCTTGTCCGCGGGATCGTGAAGCGTCTCGGTCAGCGCATAGTCGCGCCGCACGATCTCGCGCGGCACGCCGAGTGCGGAGAGCAGCAGCGCGCAGGCGACGCCGGTGCGATCCTTGCCCGCCGTGCAGTTGACGAGGAAGGGGACCTGGCCGCCGAGCAGCAGGCGGAAGGTCGCCGCGATCCCCGCATGCTGCTCCTCCGGGAAGCGGCGATAGAGCTCGATCATTCGGAGCCGCATCGCCTCGCCGGTGCCGGCGGGATCGCTCAGGATGGTGAGAAGATCGCCGCCGCTATGCTCATAGTCGTGCGCCCAGCTGCCGGCCGCTGCAATGAAATCCGTGGGAAAGGCGATCGTCGCGCGCTCGGAATTGGATCGCAGGTCGACATGGCCGCGTAGACCAAGTCCGTACAGCTCGGGGACGCTTTCCGCCGGGATGTCGCCGGGATGGCCGCCGCGGAACAACATGCCGCGCTTGATCCGCCGGCCATCGGCGGCGGGATAGCCGCCCATGTCGCGAAGGTTGCGGGCGCCGGGGATGGGCACCACCCGTGCGATCACCGCGTCGTGCAGGAACAGGGCCTCGACGATCGCCTCGGACGGTTCCTCCGCCGTGATGGTGTCACTCGATTGCGGCGGGCTCATCGAAACTCTCCCACTCAGGCGGCGGCGGTCTCCGGCGCGAGCCGCGCCATCAGCAGCGCCGTAAGCTCGGGCTTCTTGACCTTGCCCGATCCGGTGGCAGGAATCTCCGCCTCCGTCATCGCGATGATCTGCCTGGGCACCTTGAACGAGGAGAGTTTCCGTTTGAGGTCGGCGATCACCGCCGCCTCGTCGAGTACACGCCCCGCCGCCATCTGCACGACGGCGACGAGCGTCGTGTCGTGGCCGGCTGCGGGCAGTCCGACGACGGCCGCCTTCTCGATCCCCATCAGGCCGGTCAGGGCGAGTTCCACCTCGATCGGCGCGACGTTGGCGCCGTGCACCTTCAGCATATCGCCACGCCGTGCTTCAAATTTGAGATAGCCCTCGGCATCGAGCGTGCAGAGATCGCCCGTCGCGTAAAAGCCCTCGGCATCGAACACATCGTTATGCTCGCGGCCGTTCAACCCGAGCATCAGGCAATAGCCGCGCACCAGCAACTCGCCAATCTCGCCCCGCGGCAGCGGCTCGCGCGTTTCCGGATCGACGATCTTGTGATCGACGCCGGGATTGGCATGGCCCTGCCAGCTCGGCCGGTCCTCGGGCAGCAGTTCCGGGAAGGGCAGCGAAGTATGCGCGCCGAGCGTCTCGGTCATGCCATAGGAGCGCGCGAACCGCGCGTCGGGCGTGTGGCGGGGTGGTCCCGCCCGGCGCTCGACCTGATCGCTCAGATAGCGTCCGTTCCTGGCGAAAGCTGCCGAATCCATCGTCAGCCGTACCACGTCGATACCGGCGCCGATCAGTTCGTCGGACTGGCGCATCGCATCGAACCAGCCCGAATCGCCCATCATCGCGTTGGCACCTTCCTCCTCGATCAGCCGCAGAAGCGCGCCAGGCGATCCATCGGTCGTGGGCAGCAGGCAGGCGCCACCATGCAACGTGTAGGAGAACACGGCGACCAGTCCGGCGATCCAGAACGGCTGGCGGACCGCGGCGATGCGGGTGCCTGGCCCGAACGGGTAAGTGTAGCGCGCCATACGCGCGCCGTGGCGGACGAACGGGCCGTGACCGTGAATGACACCCTTCGGCTCGGCGGTGCTTCCGGACGTATGGATGATGCAGAGCGGATCGGCCGGCTTCACGCGGTCCTCGACGCCGCGCAACATCGTCTCGCCGATCGCGGCGCTGCCCTCGCGCAGCCGGCCGGCATCGTGCGCCCATGGCCGGCTCGCTTCGCCGACGACGTGGATCGAACGCAGCCGCGGCGCCGCCTCAAGCAGCAGCGGATCGGTCCCGGCATCGGCGAGGCCCGGCAGGGCCTCCTCCAGCCGGGCAAGATAGTCGTGGTTCAGGAAACGATCGAGCGTGATGAGATGATCAATCTCGGCATTTGCCAGCACCCAGGCGAGCTCGGGCGCCTGATACAACGTGCTCATCGGTGCGGCGACCGCGCCGATCCGCGCGATGCCCATGAAAAGGCCGGCGAAGTCCGGGCCCTGTGGCATCAGCAGCGCGATCCGGGAGCCTTTGCCGATACCCATAGCCAGCAGTGCGGTCGCGATCCGGGCGGATTCCGCATCCAGTTCGCGGAACGTCAGCCGACGCCCGCCGCCGACGATCGCCTCGGCATCGCCATAGCGTGTCACGATGGCGCGGATCATCTGCGGGATCGTTTCGGGGTCGTGCGCCTCCGCTCCTGTCACACCAGTCTCCTTCTTGTCTGACGGCAGCATTAGGATACTGTTTGCCCGACTTCAATCCAAGGGCGCCGTCTCAAGCGCTCCAGCTAACGACAAGGGAGAGGTGCGATGGGTCAGTTCGACGGGAAAGCCGCGGTCATCACCGGCGCGGGGCGGGGCATCGGGCGCGAGACCGCGCTGCTGATGGCGCGCGAAGGCGCGAAGATCGTCGTCAACGATCTCGGCGGCGGCCCGCAGGGGGGCGGCGGCGACGCGTCCTTCGCGCAACAGGTGGTCGACGAGATCAAGGCGGCGGGCGGCGAGGCGGTTGCCGAGACATCGAGCGTCGCCGATATGGCTGGCGGCAAGGCGGTGGTCGAGTGCGCGCTCGACAATTTCGGGCGGCTCGATTTCCTCGTCAACAACGCCGGCATCATCCGGCCGCGCCGCATCACCGACATGACCGAGGAGGATTTCGACATCGTCGTCGCGGTTAATTTCAAGGGCTATTTCGCGACGATGCATGCGGCGGCGCCGCACCTCAAGAAGCAGGGCGGCGCGATCGTCAACTTCTCCTCTCCCTCGGGCTTCGGCCATTACGGCATGGTAAATTATTCGGGTGCGAAGGAAGGCGTGGTCGGCATGACCCGCTCGATCGCGCGCGAGCTCGCCGAGTTCGGCGTGCGCGCCAACGCGGTGCGGCCGATCTCCGGGCCTTCGAACATGAACATTCCCGAGGTCTACGAGACGCTGCAATATGCCGTGACCAAGCTCGGCATTCCGCCGCTGACGGGACAATGGCTTGGCAACAGCGGCCCCGACGGCCGGCCGTGGAACGTCGCCGCGGTGGTGGCGTGGCTGTGCTCGGATCATTCGAAGGCGCTGAACGGGCGCGAGATCTACATCAACGGCGGCCATGTCGCGCTGGTGCAGGAGCCGGAATTCGTGCGCAGTCAGTTCGCGATCGATGGCTGGACCTTCGAAGGCCTCAGCGAGGAAGGCACCTCGCGCGCGCTGACCTGGAATATTCGCGACACCTTCGTCGGCAAGTGAGGAAAGCGCCGGCCCGCGCGTCATCCGGGCGCCGGGCCGGCATGCTCAGCCGATCCGCCGAAGGCAGGCGGCCAGTTGATCGGGCGCCGAATAGAAGGGCGAGTGATCAGTCTCCAGCGTGAAGACCGGCGCACAGGGCAGGTCGGCCTGCATCAGCCGCTGCAGTTCCAGCGGCACGGCATTGTCCTGCGTACATTCGATATAGGCGCGCGATACCGAGCCGTAGGCGGCTTCGGTGAGTGTCAGCGGGGTCGTGAACACGGCCATCGGCTCGGGCGTCAGCAGCGATCGGGCACGATCGACCCAGGCCTGATCGGTGGTGTTGTAGAAGTTTGGTCCGACCGCATCGGGATGCACGGACGTGCTCCCGTCCTCCCGCGCGATCAGCACGTTTGGCGCCGGCTCGCGCGCGATCCGCGCCGACGTGCTCAGCAAAGTTTCCCCCGGCTTCACGAGGAACGCGGCGAGATACGCCAGCGACGCGATCGGCTCGGGCACCCGCTCGGCCGCTTGGCTGATGACGATGCCGCCCCGGCTGTGCCCGACGAGCACGACCGGCTCGGGCTGCGCGCGGACCACGTCGGCGATCGATCCGCCCAGCGCTCGAGCGTGACCGTCGAGAGTGGCGTGCGATCCGGGCCCATGCCGATCAGGTCGGGCGCGGCCGCCCGATGCCCTTCGGCTTCGAGCAGCGGTATCACCCGTTCCCAGCACCAGCCCGCATGCCATGCGCCCGAGACGAGGACGTAGGTCGTCACTTCGCGGCGCCGGCTTTCTAGTTCAGCGTCTGGCCGACGGCATGGTGCGCCGCCACCCAGCCGAACAGGAAAGAGGGAGCGATGCTGGCGCCTGCACCAGGATAGGTCTTGCCCATTACCGATGCGGTGGAATTGCCGGTAGCGTAGAGTCCTGGGATCAACGACCCGTCGTCGCGCAGCACGCGGCCATATTCGTCGGTAACGATGCCGCCGAAGGTGCCGACATCGCCCGGCCAGATCTCGATCGCGCGGAAGGGCGCTTCCTCGAGCGTACCGAGCCCGGGATTGGGCTTGTTGGAGGGATCGGCAAAGACGAGGTCGTAGGCCTTGGCGCCGCGGTTGAAATCGAGGTCCCTGCCGGCGCGCGCGAAGCCGTTGAAGCGCTCGACCGTCGCCTCGAGGCCGGCCGGATCGATACCGATCTTTTCGGCGAGCGCGCGCAGCGTCGGCGCCTCCTTTACGAAACCGCTTTCATACCAGTCTTTGGGAACCGGCCCGAGCCGGAAGCCCCAGCCGTATTTCTTGAAATAGCGTGCATCCATGATGGCGTAGGCCGGGACGGCGTTGTGCGCATAATAATCCTGGCCGTTCTTCATGTAGGACTGCGCCTCGTCGCAGAAGCGCTTGCCGTCCTTGTTGACCACGATCACGTGCGGCTTGGGCAGATCGGGCACGTTCATCAGCTTCGCGCCGTCGGGCGGCAGCGAGGTCGGGATCCACACTGCCTGGTCGGTGAGGTCGAGCGCGGCGCCATGCGCCTTGGCGATTTCGATCATCTCGCCGGTGTCACCGGGATTGGCATTGGTCCACGCGGTCGAAGCCGGCGCCGGCCCGTATTTCTTGCGCATCTCGGCATTGTGCGCGAAGCCGCCGGCGTTGATCAGCACGCCTTCGCGAGCCTCGATCCGCCAGGGCTTGCCGTTTTTCTGCGTCACCACACCAGTGATGCGGCCGCCTTCCTCGATGAGCTCGGTCACACCGGAATTGATACGGATGTCGAGATCGTGATCGAGCGCCATCTTGAGCATCCGGCCCTGGATCGCCGCGCCGGTGCCGACCTGCTTCCTGCCGAGCAGCTTGTTGCGCGCGATCCGCATGCCGATCTTGGCCGCGGCGATCTTGGCCTTCCAGCTGATCTTGATCAGCGGAAGGTGCTTGGCCTCGGAACGCTTGGCGGCCACCGCAAAATCAGTGACGCGAAGGCGCTTCGACCAGACCGGGCCGAGCTTGTTGATGTCGAACAGCTCGACGCCGAACGAGCGGCCCTCACCCATGCCGCCGGGCAGATCGTCATGATAGTCGGACCAGCCGCCGTAGCGGACGAAGGGGATGCCCTTGCCCTCGAGCCACTCGATCATCTTCGGGCCCTGAGTGAGGAACATGTCCTTGCGTGCACGCGAGGTCGAGGGGCCGACATCGCCGACCGCCGCATCCAGATACGTCCGCGCCTTGTCGCTGTCGTCGGCGATGCCTTCGCGCGCCAGAAGCGGATTGTTGGGAATCCAAAACACCCCGCCCGACATGGCGGTCGAGCCGCCTACCTTGTCGGTCTTTTCCAGAATGATCGGCGTCTTGCCGGCGTCCTTGACGGCGGTGGCGGCGACCATCGAGCCGCCACCGCTGCCGACGATGACGAAGTCGGCGCTCTCGTCCCAGCCGCTCATGCGCCATAGCCTTCATCGAGGAAATCGAGGAGCGCGCGGTGGAAGTTGATCACCGCCACTTCCTGCTTGGGGTGGGGCGGGCGCCCCTGAACGCCTTGTTCTTCATACCCTTCTGGACTTGCGCCATATTGGCGTAGTCCTGCGTCAGGATCAGGCCCCAGAAATCCTTGTCGGCGAGATCCTGACTCCATTCCTCCTCGACGAGAGGTTCGGTGCCCGGCGCATAGCGCTGGAGCGAATAGACGTTCCAGATGCACTTATTGGGATCGAGCCCGTAGGGGCGGGCGCGGTAGCCGAGCAGCCCGGTCGGCCCCATCAGCATGATCTGGTTCGGAAACAGGTGCCAGTCGACGCCTGCCGCGTACATCTGCTCGCCGGTGATGTTCGGCCACTGCTGGCCCTGCGAGATCGCATTTTCGTAGATGAACTGGCCGAACTTCGCGAGCACCTCCGCATGCGGCGTACCGGGCGGCACCTCCTGCTCGACGCGACGCGCGGCGAACACGGTCTGCACCGAGGAGCCGGCGTTCAGCGTCGCCGCCATGTCCTCCATATAGTCGCGGATGCCCGGGCGGATGTCCTCGGTCGGCGCGCCGCCGGTGAGCCGCGGCGAACGCGAGCCCATCGGCATCGAATCCCAATAGCCAAAATGCGAATGACGGCCGCGCGCGTAGCTCTGCGTCCAGTCGCCGAAATAGCGCAGCATCTGGCTGTGCGCTGTCTGGACGTGATAGCCCTCGTTAGCAGGCTGTTGAAGAGGTCCATCGTTTTGCGATGAAGGGGAGATCGTCGCCGTTACGATATCGGATTTCGCCCTGAAGCGAGCCGTCGGATCGGAGT